>ERZ772948.1692-NODE-1692-length-12339-cov-2.371866_pt1 | contig 12339 bp, 9 predicted proteins | sample MGYA00511945_ERZ772948 | MGnify/ENA primary metagenome ERZ772948 (study PRJEB29015, sample SAMEA2737927) | human oral metagenome | biome: human oral; feature: human-associated habitat; material: dental | place: China | collected 2141 ... | reverse complement strand
CGGAACCTCGGAATTCTGGTCCAGCAGTGTACCGTCCATGTCCGATGCAATGAGTCTAATCATGCTAGTTCTCCATCATAAAACGGGGAGTCTCCCCTGCTTTTGTTGCGCGTACCAGCTCAAGCAAGGCATGCGCAACGCCGTCATCTGCAGATGCCCCCACGTGATGCCTTGCTATCTGCTTGACCGCAGGAATAGCGTTTGCCACCGCCACCGAGTGCGGAACTTTACTGAGGATATCAATGTCATTCTCGCCGTCTCCAAAAACAAGTACCTCTTCTGGAGAAATACCAGTTCTTTCTAGGAGTGTCTTGAAGCCGGTCAGCTTGGAAACACCCTTAGGAAGCACGTCAAACCACTGAGGAATGACCGAAACCGTGTAAACATCTGGACAAGCAGCGTCAATCTTTCGACGGCAGCGCTCCATGTCCTCCTCTGTTCCCGGACAAGCAACTGTTGCGGCGATAAAATCGACGTCGTCGGGGACTTGGTCGACAATACCCGAGACAAACACCATTCTACGCTCGTAATCAGTGAGAATGTCTTTATTGTCAGGCGCACCGACAACATATGCGGGGTTAAAGAGGTTTGTCTGTTCTGGATAGCAGACCAAGAACACGTTCTTCTCGTCTGCAATAGCGTCCGCGACGCCTTGAAGCGTTTTGTGATCAAAAACGGAGAGCGAGATGGTCTTGCCCTTGTACAGCACGCGCTTACCCGTTGACATGACGCCTGTTTGGAGGCAGGTTTCATCAAGGCTGAACAGACGCATCAGCTCAACGTAATCTCGGCCGGTACAAGGGCCAAAAGCGATATCTGTTTCTTCAAGGAGCGTGTGAATTGCGTTGCGAGTGAAGTCCGACACACGCTTGTTTCCGAAGGGTACTAGCGTGTTGTCCATATCAGATAAAACAAGCTTAATCACAAACGTCCCCCGTTACTGCATGCTGTGTAGCTGGGCAAACGCAACGCGCGTCGCAGTCCAAGCGGACGCAGCCCTACGCCAAAGCAACTCCAAGCTGGCATGCTCTTCGCTGGCACAAGCTAAGTCGCAGCATTGTACTTCTATCTGGTTGAACTATGTGCCAAGACGTCAAAGCGATCAATCTTGAGCAACACTTGGTCTAGTCCAATCATACCCGAGAGACGCACCTTTGACGCATTTGAAGTCAAAATTAGAAGATCTCTAAACCCGGAACCCCGACGCCCACCAACCCACTCCATGCGCTTAATGTCCTGGTAGTTGATGGAAATTTCAGAGCCTACAAAGGGCACTACAACCATCTCGTCATCAAAAAGCGAGACCTTATAACGGCTCAAGATGTACCACGCCATAAACATAACAGTTGAAAAAGATGCAAAGAATGCCATAACAATATCTGGGTTTGGCGTAAATACGTTAACGTAGCAGAGCCATCCCAGAATAACCGCGATTGCACTGACAAACGCCATGTCAATGATGAGCGAACGCGTAAGTGCAGCAGGAGTCACGTACGTATCGTGGTGACTATGACGTCGCTCGGAAATTCCAACGTTACCCGAGTGCTCTAAAATAGCAGCCGTGATGGGCGCCGCAACGGCAATAATTCCAAAAAATACTGAGAGCATTGCGACCTCCCTCGACAAAAAAGAACAATGACCTCTCATAATTATGCTACGCTCCCGCGCACCATTTATTGACAAGGGTGAACGGGAGCGTAGACGGTAGTAATCAAGCAATGAGTGGCAAAGCAGCACGTCAAGCGGCTGTATAAACGCAAGCGCATTGAGCGGGCGCGGGCAGCGCAAGCGCAGTACGGTCACGCAGAGCTTTTAACCGCGGGTGGCAAACTTAGCGACAAGCTTCTCCAGAAGGTCAACGGTAATCTCAAGGCTTGGCACGGGGATAAACTCGCGCACGGAGTGAGCGTTGTATCCGCCAGTAGCAATGTTGGGACATGGCAGACCGCGGAACGTAAGCTGAGCACCATCAGTACCGCCGCGAGCAGCAACAGGCTTAGGCTCAATACCAACCTCACGATTTGCCTCAAGCGCGTAATCAATCAGGAACTCGTAGCCCTCGAACTTCTCGGCCATGTTGCGATACTCCTGGTGAATCTCAACGCGGACGGTATTCTCGCCATAGCGCTTGTTCAAGAACGCGGCGATATCCTGCAGGACCTGCTGACGATTGGCAAAAATCTGGGCATCGTGATCGCGGACAATGTAGCTGAGCTTAACCTCGGATGCGAAACCCTCGATGGCAATTGGGTGGTAGAAGCCCTCGTAACCCTCGGTGTGCTCAGGACGCTCGAAGGCCGGGACCATCTGCTGGAACTCGGAAGCCACGGTAATTGCGTTGATCATGACGTCCTTGGCACTACCGGGGTGCACCATGACACCCTTGAAGTAGACGTCAGCGTGGGCTGCGTTGAAGCACTCGTAGTTGAACTCGCCCAGTGCCTCACCGTCAACAGTATAGCCGTAAGCTGCGCCGAGTTTTTCTAGGTCAAGCAGACTTGCTCCATGACCGATTTCCTCGTCAGGGACAAATGCAATCTTAAGCGTTGGATGCGCAAGCTCAGGGTTGTCGCTCAGACGCTTAAGCAGGGCGCAAATCTCTGCCACACCGGCCTTATCGTCAGCGGAAAGCAGCGTGGAGCCGTCGGAGCAGATGATGTCCATGCCCACAAAATCCTTGAGGTCAGGAACCTGTTCCTGTGTAGTAGCGATGGTCTTGCCGTTAACGACGCCGGCAACCAAGTCACCACCCTCGTAATGGACGACGTGCGGCTTAATGCCCGAGGCAGGCGCGTCAATGACAGAGTCCAGGTGCGAGCAAAGCATCAGCGCGGGAGCCGACTCGGCGCCCTTGGATGCGGCGAAGGTGCCGGTGACATAGGCGTGCTCGTCGACGGTGACGTCGGTGCAGCCCAGCGCCTTGAGCTCTTCGCCCAGGTAGCGAGCCATCTCGTGCTGAGTAGGCGTGGAAGGCGTGACGGTATCGTTCTCAGGGTTGGACTGGGAGTCAACCTGCACGTAGCGCATAAAGCGCTCGGCAACATCGGGGAGCTGGTTAGACATAGTTTCAGGCATTGTTATCCTCTCTAAATCAGGCATCGCAGTAGATACACGGCTTTCAAGTCAATCAAACTACTCGGAGAGATACTTGGAGAACGCAGCGACCATGCCTTCTGCAGTGGTCTGACCAAAGACATCGGCAGACTTTGTCTCATCCATGAAGATACCCATCAGGCTCTGAAGCATCTCTACCTGACCGCCATCACGCATAATACCCAGGTTAATGACAAGTTTTGCTGGAACAGTGTCACCATCACCACCCATTGGCTCAAAGTTGATTGGGCTGTATGGCTTTACGATCGCGATGTAAGGCTTCTCAAGGTTAACAGGATCGGTGTGTGGAATAGCAATCTCACCTGCAGGAAAAGCAAGTCCAGTTGGATAGTTCTTCTCGCGAGTTGAAATTGCCTCTTTCCAAGTATCTTTAATGTAGCCGAGACTGCTCAAGCGAGTCTCCAGCTGATCAAACAGTTCAAAAGCGTCCTTGGCCTCAATGTCAAAGAAAACAAGCTCGGGCTTTAGGAGCTCAGCGTCGGTTGTAGCCATTGCTACTCCCCTTTCTGTTGCTGGCGGCGCGCTCGCACGCGCAGTCCGTTGGGATCTAGTTTTGCCTCGAGGTCGAGCAGCAGCTTGTAGACCTCTCGGGCGTCGTTGCCCTGCGCGTCGGTCATATCGCCGCAGGTCAGGTAGAAGCGACCTTGCAGCGGCGTGGCCTTGTTGATGCGCACGTACGAGCGCAGTCCTTGCGGGGCCTCTCGCACGCGAATCTTCGTGATCTGGGACAACTTGTAGGTTGATTTGTGTTTACCCGTTACAAATGTGATTGAGTCTGGGGCGAGAATAACCTGTTCAGGATAGGCATGCGCGAGAAACGCGTTGAGAATCGAGTACAGGCAAACCACAACCAGAAAGAGCATTAACCAGCGGATAAACCCAAGCGCAAACAATACGACTGCTGCAATGAGCACGACGATTGAGACGTAGTTGGGCAGCAGCACGTCGATGACGTAGCGGCGACGGTCATACGTGTACGTGACTGGCTTGGCCGCGCTCGCGGCATCGGTGCGGGTTGCAGCTGCGGCACGGTCGTCGGCCGACGGGCGCCTGCTGGTTGTATGAGACTTTGAAGTGGACATGGTTTCTCGCCTTTGGAATCAAGCGGTAAACAGAGAGGCTCGCCAAGCAGAACCTGGACGAGCCTCCTTGGACTTTTGTAGGCAACGAGGCCTGCTCGGAACTAAGCCTCCTGAGCCTCGTGCATTGCAGCAGCCTCCTTGAGGATGCGGCTACGGTTCCACACAGCAAGTGCGCAAGCGATTGCGCCGGTTACTACAACGCCAACGATTGGGTTGATGCTGGAGAACAGAACAAACAGACCAGACAGTGGGCTGCCGCCGTCAGAGAGGACGGTAATCAGGGAAGAACCAGCAACGCCGGTGCTACCAACTGCAGCTGCGATGTCGAAGCCAGCCTGAGTTGCAGACTGTGTGATGAGTGGAGCAAGAGCGGTAGAGATTAGCAGACCAATGATGACGGAAACAATGCCGATGATCAGACCGCGGAAGCCGTTACCCTTGCAGACAGGTACTGCGACTGCAAGCATATAAGTACCAGCGGCAAGATCAACAAATGGCAGAGTCTGGTTGCCAACTGGCTGAAGCAGAAGTGCAAACAGAACCATCAGAGGAATGCAGATAAGAGCCAGGGACAGGGTAACTGGGTGGCCAACTGCAACTGCGGAGTCGAGGCCGATCCAGATGTTGCCGCGGTTCTTAACGCGCTGCTGGATGAAGTTAGAAGCTGCCTCGGAGATTGGCAGGAGGCCTTCCATCAGAAGAGCTGCCATACGAGGAATGAGAATCAAAACAGAACCAAGAGTGACGCCGATAGTCAGGATCTTGGTGATGGAGCCTGCGATGTCAGCAGCGTCGAAGTATGCAACGCAGCCGATGATGAGGCCGATAACGGTGCCGATGAACAGTGGCTCGCCGAAGACGCCAAAGCGCTTCTGCATGGACTCGACGTCAATGTCGATGTCGCGAACGCCAGGGATCTTATCGATCAGCCAGTTCAGACCCATAGCAACTGGAGCATAAGCAAGCGAGAAGCCCTGAGAGATAGAAACGCCTGGCATGTTGAGAGCCTTCTGAACATCCTTTGCGGTTGCATCAGCGAGAACAAGCAAAATGACCTCGTCGATAATTGCTGCAGCAAAGCCAAGCATGATGTTGTTGGTAACATTTGCAACAAGAGAACCGACGAATGCGTAGTGCCAATAGTTCCAGATATCAACGTTGACAGTCTGAGTGAAGTTAACCAAAACAAGAAGCAGGTTAACGATGAGTGCCAAAGGAATAATAACCAGACCAATAGTGGTACCAAGTGCAATTGCTGCACCTGCTGGCCAACCAACGTCGATGACGTTGAGAGTCAAACCAAAGCGGTGAATCATCTCCTGAACTGCAGGTCCAATTGCGGTACCAAACAGCTGGTTGATGACAAGGTTAAGGCCGATAAAGCCAACGCCGACCATAAGGCCAGCCTTGAGGCTCTTACCAAAGCCTGCTCCCAGAGCGCAACCGATGATGGTCAGGATGATTGGCATCATGACTGCAACACCGAGGCCCTGAAGGAACGAGAAGAATGAAATTACTACTTCCACACTTACCTTCTTTCGAACAAAACACAAACACCCGCTGCCGTTGGCAAGCGGGTGTAAATTACCGAACTACTTACTTGAGGATATCAAGAATCTGCTGCTCAGCAGCTGCCTTACCAATGGTGGTAAGAAAAGGAACGCCGCTGACATATGGGCAGGTAATGCTTGCAGGTGCCTCAGTAGTTGCAATGAGAATGTCTGCATCTGCGCACTGGCTAACTGCCTCGCCAATGGAACACTTAACAATGTTGTAAGTTCCAGCAAGGCCGTTGGAATCGAGAAGATCCTTGACCTTTGCCTCAACAGCAGTAGAGGTTGCGATACCGGAACCACAAGCTACGACTACCTTTTTCATATCTTCTCCTTTGAGACAGAACGAGATTTTCTCGCTCTGATATGTGGCTGATATTACCTGTTTATTGCCCAGGTTTCTCGGTGTCTAAACACTTAATGTAGATATTGTAAACAAATCGCTCTACGTGATGCACACCTACTTGACGCCAGCCTTCTTCTTGGCGCGCTCAATTGCAGCTATCTGCTCCTCAGAAAGCCTAATAGAACCGTAATCTTTTCCGTGGTCAGATGCCGTGCGACCATGATCACCCAAATTAGCGCCGGTTGCTTCCAGTGCAGACATATGATGCGACGAGCAAGAATGACCTCCTTCGCGGACAACAGAATCCAAGCCATACTTATCGCGGCCGGTATACGGCATGGTTGCGTCGTTAGTAACAGGGTCATCAGCGTTCTCTAGCTTAAACTCGCCATTTACACCGTTTTTGTAATTCTCCTTAGCAACCGAAATCATCAACTTAATACGATTAAGCTGGTTAACCTCAGACGCACCCGGATCGTAGTCAACAGCAACAATGTTGGATTCAGGATGCATCTGACGCAGGCGCTTAATAACTGCCTTACCAACAACGTGGTTTGGCAGACAGGCAAACGGCTGAGCACAGACGATGTTTGGTGTACCTGTTTCAATGAGGTCGCACATCTCTGCGGTAAGCAGCCAACCCTCGCCCATCGTGTTACAAAGCGAAAGAATCTGACCAGCCTTCTCGGCCAATTCATTAATGTTAGGGTACGGCTCAAAGCGCTCGGACTTCTCCAGCATCTTATTGATTGGTGAGCGCAGACCCTGGACCATCTTGATTCCTGCGATATGTGTCATGCGACTCTTGAACGTAGTGCCCAGCTCCTTATGCGTGTTAATCGCATTAGAGAGACCAAACAGAAAGAAGTCCACCAAGCCAGGAACGTTTGCTTCGCAACCCTCGGACTCAATGACCTTGACCAGCTCGTTGTTGGCTGTTGGGTGGAACTTAACCAGAATCTCGCCGACGACGCCAACACGTGGCTTCTGGCGGTCGTTGACCACTGGCAGGCTGTCAAACAGCTCAATGGTACGCTGGCACTGCTTGTAGAATTCCTTGCGAGAAATTCTGTTGATCTTGGAACGCGTATCAGCCATGAGCTGGTCATACAGCTCGTTTGCAGAGCCCTTGACAGCCTCGTATGGACGTACGCGATACAGTAACTGCATGATTAGATCACCGTAAAGCAACGCATAAACTGCCTTGATCAGCAAATCAGGCTTGAATAGCTTGAATCCTGGGTTGTCCTCGTCAAGGCCGGAAGCAGCGGAGACAGAAATCACCGGAATCTCTGGATGACCTGCGTCTTTGAGCGCCTTACGGATTAATGCAATGTAGTTAGTTGCACGGCAGCCACCGCCGGTCTGCGAAATCAGAACCGCAGTCTTAGTTAGGTCGTACTTGCCCGAAAGCACCGCCTCCATAATCTGGCCAGTGACCAGGATGGATGGGTAGCAAATATCGTTGTTGACATAGCGAAGGCCCATGTCAACGGCGCCCTGGTCAACTGAAGGCAGCAACACAACGTTGTAGCCCGCACCCTTCAGCAGCTCCTCTACCAGCTCAAAGTGAATCGGCGCCATCTGCGGAGCCAGAATGGTGTAGCCCGCTTCCTGCATCTCCTTGGTGTAGCGGACCTTCTCGTAAGCTGCAGATTCTGCCTCGCGGTACACGGGCGCACGGCGAGAAGAACTTGCGCTCCTGGCCTTTTCCAGAGAGCCGTCGGCCATGCGAACGCCCTGTGGAACGGCCTCGGTAACCAGGCCAGCAACTGCAAGTCGCTCCAGCTCTGCCTGCTGCTCGTTCAGAGCAGCCATCAGGGAACGGATACGAATACGCGCAGCGCCCAAGTTGGAGACCTGGTCAACCTTGAGCATGGTGTAAATCTTGCCCGAAGCCTCAAGAATCTCCTGGACCTGGTCGGTGGTCAGTGCGTCAAGACCGCAACCAAACGAGAAGAGCTGGATGAGGTCCAGGTCGTTTCGGGATGCAACAAAGCGAGCCGCACGGTACAGACGCGAGTGATACATCCACTGGTCAACAATACGGATGGGGCGCTCAGGCATCATCTTGTGAGCAATGGAATCCTCGGTGAGCACGGCAAAGCCAAATGAAGAGACCAGCTCAGGGATGGCGTGGTTAATCTCTGGATCGTTGTGGTATGGGCGACCTGCAAGAACAATACCGTGAGCGTCGTGCTCCTCAATCCACGCAAGAGCCTCGTCACCTGCGCGGTGCATCTGGTCCTTGACGTTGATGTCCTCCTGCCATGCAGCCTCAACAGCGGCGTCAATTTCGGCGCGCGTGATGTGCTCGCCGCGGAAGCGACCCTTGCCTACCTGGGCGTCCTTCTCGCGCTGTTCACTAATGAGCTCGTACAAACGGCGCTTGAGCTCGTTTTTCTTGTCGTACGGAATGAACGGAGCCATGTACTGGATGGACGGATCGGAGAGCTCGTCCACGTTGAGGCCCAGCGCCTGAGGGTAGCTCATGACAATTGGGCAGTTGTAGTGGTTGGTTGCGGAGTCGTCCTCCTTGCGCTCCCAACGAATACACGGCATCCAAATAAAGTCTGGATCCTTGGCCAGCAGGTTCATGATGTGGCCGTGAGAAAGCTTTGCAGGATAGCAAGCGGACTCGGAAGGCATGGATTCAATACCCATGTCATACGTCTTTGCGGTGGTCTGGTCGGACAAAATGACCGAGAAGCCCAGCTTAGTGAAAAACGTGTGCCAGAACGGATAGTTCTCGTACATGTTCAACGCGCGAGGAATGCCCACGGTGCCGCGAGGTGCCTCGTCTGCAGGAAGCGATTCGCGATCAAACAGCAGCTTATTCTTGTACGCAAAGAGGTTTGGTGCTTCGTTCTTCTTGGCACCGCGCTTTTTACCTGCACCTTTCTCGCAACGGTTACCGGTAATAAACCTGTGGCCGCTACCAAAATCGTTGATGGTAAGCATGCAGCTATTAGGACAGATGCGGCAGTGTGTGTTGGTAAGCTTGACCTGCAGGTTATCGATGGACTCTCGATCAAGCAGAGTAGATACGCCATCAATACCTGCACGGTCGCGGGCGAGAAGAGCGGCGCCGTAGGCACCCATGACGCCTGCAATATCAGGACGGATGACGTCTCTGCCGGTGAGCAGCTCAAAGGCGCGAAGCGTTGCATCGGACATGAAGGTACCGCCCTGGACAATGCAGTGCTCGCCAATCTCGCTGAAGTCACGTAGCTTGATGACCTTGAACAGGGCGTTCTTGATGACGGAGTACGAAAGACCAGCAGCAACGTCACCGATGGTTGCACCCTCCTTCTGCGCCTGCTTGACGCGGGAGTTCATAAAGACGGTACAACGAGAGCCCAGGTCTACAGGCAGTTTTGCCTTAGTCGCAGCAGTTGCAAACTCACGGACATCCATCTTCATAGAGTCAGCGAAGGATGCAATAAAGGAACCGCAGCCTGCAGAGCATGCCTCGTTGAGCATGATGTGCTCAATGACGCCATCTTTGACCTGCAGACACTTCATGTCCTGGCCGCCAATATCAAGAATGAAATCAACGTCTGGGACAAATGCCTTGGCGCCACGCAGGTGAGCGACGGTCTCAATCTCGCCAGAGTCTGCGCGCAGAGCCTCAATCAGGATGCCCTCGCCATAACCGGTGGTTGTGACGTGGCCAATAATGCAGTCGGAAGGCATCTCGTCGTAGATGGAGTCCATGATTTTGCGAGCAGTGCCCAGGATATCGCCGTTGTTATTGTCGTACCAGGTGTAAAGCAGCTCGCCCTTCTCGCCAACAACAGCAGCCTTCATGGTGGTAGAGCCTGCGTCAATACCGATGAATACGCGGCCGTGGTAGTTGGCCAGCTGACCCTTTGGCACTACCTCCTGGTCGTGGCGAGCCTTGAAATCATCGAAATCCTGCTGAGTTGCAAAAAGCGGATCAAGACGAGCAACCTCGGAGCCCTGGATGTCCTTGAGGTTATCCAGTGCCTCCATGACCTGCGTAAAGGTGATTGGGCGGTCGGACTCGCCCGCCAGAGCAGCGCCCGTTGCAACAAAGAGGTGGGCGTTCTTTGGCAAGACGATGTGCTCGTCGTCCAGGTTAAGCGTGATGTAGAAGCGACGGCGCAGCTCAGAGAGGTACTGCAGCGGGCCGCCGAGAAACGCGACGTAGCCGCGGATGGGGTGACCGCAAGCCAAGCCCGAGACGGTCTGGTTTGCAACAGCCTGGAAGATGGAAGCTGCGATGTCGGCAGGAGCGGCACCCTCGTTGAGCAGCGGCTGAACGTCGGACTTAGCAAAAACGCCGCAGCGAGATGCAATTGGGTAGATCTGCTTGACGTCTTTTGCCAGCTCATTGAGGCCAGTTGCGTCGGTCTTGAGGAGAGACGCCATCTGGTCGATGAACGCACCGGTACCACCGGCGCAGGTACCATTCATGCGCTGCTCAATACCGTTGTCAAAGTAGATAATCTTTGCGTCCTCGCCGCCCAGCTCAATGGCAACGTCGGTCTGAGGGATCAGCGTCTCAACGGCGCGCTTGGAAGCGATAACCTCCTGGACAAACTCCAGGTCAAGCCATTGTGCCAAGAGCATGCCGCCGGAACCGGTGATTGCGGCGTACATGGGTGTCTCGCCAATATGCTTCTGAGCTTTGACAAACAAGGAGCGTGCGGTTGCGCGAACGTCGGTGTGGTGACGCTCGTAGTTTGCGTAAACCAGCGTGCCATCCTCGTCGATGACGGACAGCTTTACGGTTGTGGAACCAACGTCGATGCCCAGCATAAGGTGGGCCTGAGACAGGTCAAGAGGGACGTTTGGTGCAAGCTCGGCACCATTCTCTACCAGCTCAAACTTTGGACTAATCATTGTTTTCCTCTCCGAGAACAAGAGTTGCAAGCGCAAATCGTGGAACGTCTAGCTTGATTGGCTTGCCGTACAGATCGCCAGGTGCAACAAACATAAGGCCGGTCATAAGGCCTGCCATCTGCTCGTCGCTCTCGCGCATGCCGCCGATTAACCAGCGGATAAGGACGCCGACCTCGGCAGAAATTGCAAAGGTCAGATAGTAGTCAAAGAAGGGACCAAGTGCGCGCGGATCAAGGTCGTGAAGGGCGCGCTGGGCGATAACCTCGTGTACCAGGTGCTTTAGCTTGTCCTGGAACGCAGGGTCTCCACCGTTACCCAGCAAAGGACGCAGGTAGAAGCCGTGCTTGCGAATGCTGCGAAGCATCTCCGTTGCGCCAGGGCATGGCTTGTAGGAGTCAATGGCCTCTCTGAGCTCAACAAGGTTGACGCGAGCAAGCTGCTCAACAGCAGGTCGCAGCTCTGCCAGCGCTTCCTTTTCGATGTGAAGCACCAGGTCCGGGATGTCTTTGTAGTGGGAATAAAAGGTTCGACGCGTGAGGCCGGCGCGCTCCGTTACGCCCGTGACGGTCACGGAAGTAAGGTCGCCGGTTGCGTCTATCTCTTCTGCCAGGGCTTTTCTGAGCGCCGCGCGAGTTCTTGCGGTGCGTCGATCAAGCTTGCAAGCTGACAAAACAGCAGGTGCAGACAATGTTTGCGTCATACGTTTCTGAAGCCTCTCCTGGTTGCAGGTACGCGAGCGTCAGCAGGTGCGCTGTGGGTGCGGGCGCGTGTGAGCGGCGCGGGTGGCGCGGGTGGCGCGGCAGCACAACAACACCGTATCATCCGACTTATTGCACATACTGAGTATTATTACACACTCTGTGCAATAACTGCAACCGCGAGATGACCGATTTTCTCGCCAAGTCTGCTCTGCCGACTAAGTTTTCTATCTTGGCCTGCTAGCGCGCCTGATTTCTGCAAAGAATCTGTAACTTTTGCCTGAAAATGTAAAAGAATCGGTGTCTCAAATACAGATTCTTTGCACCTGAAAATATCAAAGATTCGGTGGATTTGCCTGATTTCATCAAAGAATCTGTGTCCAAAATACAGAATCTTTGCACTTTTCAGGCTCGCTTTTTAGGCGGAGTTTAAAGCGTGTCCGAGTTCGCCCTTAGAGGGAGCCTGATGCTATCGTCATGTCTGAACAATTTGCCGGAAAAGTGCACCATATCTGAGCTATTTGCCGGTTTTTCTCGCCATGTCTGAGTAAATTTACTCAGACATGATGCACTTTTCAGGCGGGATGAAAGTAAACGATCTGGTGACTCGACAAATTCTCTGCAAGCAAAAAGCCCTTCTCGCCAGATGGAGAGAAGGGCTTTAATTGTGCTAGGGT
>ERZ772948.1689-NODE-1689-length-12347-cov-10.429873_pt1 | contig 12347 bp, 8 predicted proteins | sample MGYA00511945_ERZ772948 | MGnify/ENA primary metagenome ERZ772948 (study PRJEB29015, sample SAMEA2737927) | human oral metagenome | biome: human oral; feature: human-associated habitat; material: dental | place: China | collected 2141 ... | reverse complement strand
TACGCGCCCGACGGCTCTGACGGCCCTGCCGCCGACGGCTCCCCGGCGCCGCAGGGGCGCGACCTGGCCGGAGCGAAGGTCGTGATCGTCGGAGACGTCCTCCACTCCCGGGTGGCCCGCTCCAACGTGGACCTCATGACCGCCCTGGGGGCCCGCGTCACCCTCGTCGCCCCGCCGACCCTCCTGCCCGTGGGCATGGACGACTGGACCTGCGACGTCTCCTACGACCTGGACGCCACGATCGAGGCCGTCCGGCCCGACGCCGTCATGATGCTGCGCATCCAGCGCGAGCGCATGAGCGCCGCCGGCGGCGGCTTCTTCCCCAGTCCCGCGGAGTACTCGCAGGCCTACGGCCTGGACCTCGCCCGGCGCGCGGCCATGCCGGAGCACGCCATCGTCATGCACCCCGGCCCGATGAACCGGGGCCTGGAGATCACCGCGGAGGCGGCCGACGACCCCCGCTCTCGCGTGATCGAGCAGGTCGGCAACGGCGTGTCCGTCCGCATGGCCGCCCTCTACCTCCTCCTCGCCGACGAAGGGAACCAGCTGTGACCTCCTACCTTCTGACGGGCGCCCGCCCCTACGGCGAGGACGCCACCGACATCCTCCTGGCCGACGGCGTCATCGCCGCGATCGGTCCCGACGCGGCCGCCCAGGCCCCGGACGACGCCGTGCGCCACGACGCGGACGGCCTGGTGGCCCTGCCCGGCCTGGTCGACATCCACACCCACCTGCGCGAGCCCGGCGGCGAGTCCGCCGAGACGGTCTTCACCGGCACCCGCGCCGCCGCCGTGGGCGGATACACCTCCGTGTTCGCCATGGCCAACACCAACCCCGTCCAGGACAATGCCGGTGTCGTCGAGCAGGTGCTGCGCCTGGGCCGCGAGGCCGGCTGGGTCGACGTCCACCCGGTCGGCGCCGTGAGCGCGGGCCTGGAGGGCAGGCACCTGTCCGAGATGAGCGCCATGGCCCACTCGGCCGCCCGGGTGCGGGTCTTCTCCGACGACGGCAGGTGCGTGGCCGACCCCGTCCTCATGCGCCGCGCGCTGGAGTACGTCAAGTCCTTCGACGGCGTCATCGCCCAGCACGCCCAGGACCCCCGCCTGACCGAGGGCTCCCAGATGCACGAGGGCGTCCTCTCCGCCGAGCTGGGCCTGCGCGGCTGGCCCGCCGTGGCCGAGGAGTCGATCATCGCCCGCGACGTCCTGCTCGCCCAGCACGTGGGCAGCCGCCTCCACGTGTGCCACCTGTCGACCGCCGGCAGCGTCGACATCATCCGCTGGGCCAAGGCCCGCGGCATCGATGTCACCGCCGAGGTCACTCCGCACCACCTGCTGCTGACCGACGAGATGGCGCGCACCTACTCGCCCCTGTACAAGGTCAACCCGCCGCTGCGCACCGCCGAGGACGTCGAGGCCGTGCGTCGAGCGCTGGCCGACGGCACCATCGACGTCGTCGGCACCGACCACGCTCCTCACCCGCTGGAGGACAAGGACTGCGAATGGCAGGCCGGCGCCTTCGGCATGACGGGGCTGGAGACGGCCCTGCCGGTTCTCATCGAGACCATGGTGAGCACTGGGCGCATGAGCTGGCGCGACCTCGCTCGGGTCATGTCGAGCGCGCCGGCCCTCATCGGGCGGGTGGACGACCAGGGGCGGGGCCTGGAGGCGGGCGCCCCCGCTAATCTCACGCTGATCGACCCCGACGTGCGGCGCACCGTCGACGGCCGGGCGCAGTGGACGCATTCGGCCAACACCCCCTACGCGGGCATGCGGCTTCCCGGTCAGGTGCGGGCCACCTTCCTGCACGGCCGGGCGACCGTGCTCGACGGGGTCCCGATCCGCACGCGGGAGGCCTGAGATGCCGATTGCATCCGCTGCGCGCACGGCGCCGGGATCGCGGCGCTCCCAGACCCGCGGAAAGGCTCTGCTAGTCCTGGAGGACGGCTACGTCCTGCGGGGCGCGGCTTACGGCGCCGCGGGGCGCGCCGTCGGGGAGATCGTCTTCAACACCGGCATGACCGGCTATCAGGAGACCCTCACCGACCCGTCCTACCATCACCAGATCGTCGTCATGACGGCCCCGCACATCGGCAATACCGGCGTTAACGACGAGGATCGCGAGTCGGGGCGCATCTGGGTCGCTGGCTACGTCGTGCGCGATCCGGCGCGGCGCGCCTCGAGCTGGAGGTCGCGTCGGGAGCTAGAGGACGAGCTGGCTGACGCCGGCGTGGTCGGCCTCTGCGAGGTTGACACTCGGGCGCTGACCCGGCATCTGCGCGAGCGCGGCGCCATGCGCGCGGGCATCTTCTCCGGGGCGGCCCTGCCCGCCGGCGCCGATGATCCGGCGGGACCGTCCGCAGCGGCCGTCGACATCTGCCTGGACGCCGTGCGCGTCTCGCCCCCCATGGCCGGTCAGGCCCTGGCCGGCGAGGTCAGTACGCGCGAGCACTACGTCGTCGAGCCCTCGGGACGCTTCGAGGGGCGCGAACCCGTGGCCCGGGTCGCCGCCATCGACCTGGGCATCAAGGCCCGCACCCCGTGGCAGTTGGCAGAGCGGGGCGTGCGCGTCCACGTTTTGCCGCAGACCACGTCTCTGGCCCAGGTGCTCGCCCTCGGTCCTGACGGCGTCTTCTTCTCCAATGGGCCGGGCGACCCGGGCGCCGCGACAGGTGAGGTCGAGCTGCTGCGCGGAGTTCTGGACGCCGGCATCCCCTTCTTCGGCATCTGCCTGGGCAACCAGATCTTCGGGCGGGCGCTGGGCTACGGCACCTATAAGCTCGGCTACGGCCACCGCGGCGTCAACCAGCCGGTGCTCGACCGCGCCACCGGACGTGTCGAGATCACCGCGCACAATCACGGCTTCGCCGTGGACGCGCCCATCGACGCCCCCAGCACGGCCCCCTACGACTCGGGCCGCTACGGGCCCATCGAGGTCTCTCACGTCGGGCTGAACGACGACGTCGTCGAAGGGCTGCGGGCCCTGAACATGCCGGCCTTCTCCGTGCAGTTCCATCCCGAGGCGGCCGCGGGCCCCCACGACGGGGAGCACTTGTTCGACCGGTTCATCGAGCTCATGGTCTCCCACCGGGACGGTACGGCTCCCGAGACGACCCAGGAGGCGCACTGACATGCCGCTGCGTCCCGATATCCGCTCCGTCGTGGTCATCGGCTCCGGGCCGATCGTCATCGGCCAGGCCTGCGAGTTCGACTACTCCGGTACTCAGGCCTGCCGTGTCCTGCGCGCAGAGGGCATCCGAGTCATCCTGGTCAACTCCAACCCGGCGACGATCATGACCGACCCGGACATGGCCGATGCCACCTACGTTGAGCCGATCACCACCGAGGTGCTCGCCGCCGTCATCGCCAAGGAGCGCCCCGACGCTCTCCTGCCGACCCTGGGCGGGCAGACGGCGCTCAACGCCGCCATGGGCCTGGTTGAGGCGGGCGTCCTGGAGCGCTATGACGTCGAACTCATCGGGGCGAGCGCCGGGGCCATCAACGCCGGCGAGGACCGCGACGAGTTCAAAAGCGTCGTCGAGCGCTGCGGCGCCGAGGTGGCCCGCTCCATCATCGCCCGCACGATGGTCGAATGCCACGAGGCCGTCGAGTCGCTGGGCGGTTATCCAGTCGTCGTGCGCCCCTCCTTCACCATGGGCGGGCTCGGCTCCGGCATCGCCTTCGATGAGGAGGACCTTACCCGCATCTGCGGGCAGGGTCTGGCGGCTTCGCGCACCACCGAGGTGCTTTTGGAGGAGTCCATCCTGGGTTGGAAGGAGTACGAGCTCGAGCTCATGCGCGACAAGGCGGACAACGTCGTCGTCGTGTGCTCCATCGAGAACGTCGACCCCGTGGGCGTCCACACCGGCGACTCGGTTACCGTCGCCCCCGCTCTGACCCTGACCGACCGTGAGATGCAGCGCCTGCGCGACATCGGCATCGCCGTCATCCGCGAGGTCGGGGTGGACACGGGCGGATGCAACATTCAGTTCGCAGTCGATCCGACCACCGGACGCGTCATCGTCATCGAGATGAACCCGCGCGTCTCGCGCTCCTCCGCTCTGGCCTCCAAGGCCACCGGCTTCCCGATCGCCAAGATCGCGGCGCGTCTGGCCGTGGGCTATACGCTCGATGAGATCCCCAACGACATCACCGGTTCGACGCCGTCCTCCTTCGAGCCCGCCCTCGACTACGTCGTCGTCAAGGTTCCGCGTTTCGCCTTCGAGAAGTTCCGCGGCGCGGACCCGACGCTGACCACCACCATGAAGTCGGTCGGCGAGGCCATGGCCATCGGCCGGTCGTTCACCGAGGCCCTCCAGAAGGCGGTGCGCTCGCTCGACAAGAAGGGCACCGTCTTCCATTGGGACGGTCGGGCTCCCGACCCCGAGGAGACCGCCGCCCTCGTGGAGTCTCTGCGCACGCCCACCGAGCATCGACTGGTCGATCTCCAGCAGGCGATCCGCGGCGGCGCCGAGGTCGATCAGCTCTTCGAGGCCACGAGGATCGATCCGTGGTTCCTCGACCAGATGCTTCTGCTCGAGGAGATCGCTCTCGAGGTCCGCCGCGCCGATGCCCTGACCGCTGACCTCCTGGTCCGGGCCAAGCGCCACGGCTTCTCCGACATCCAGATCGCCGCCCTGCGGGGCATTGGCGAGGACACGGTCCGCGAGATCCGCCACGCGTACGGGCTGCGCCCCGTTTACAAGACGGTCGACACCTGCGCGGCCGAGTTCGCCGCTCGCACGCCCTACCACTACTCCTCCTACGACCTGGAGACCGAGGTCGCACCGCGCACGCGCGAGGCCGTCATTATCCTGGGGTCCGGCCCCAACCGCATCGGCCAGGGCATCGAGTTCGACTACTCCTGCGTGCACGCCACCATGGCGCTCGCCGAGCGCTACGAGACCGTCATGGTCAACTGCAATCCTGAGACGGTCTCCACCGACTACGACGTTTCCGACCGGCTCTACTTCGAGCCTCTGACCTTCGAGGACGTCATGGAGGTCTACGAGGCGGAGAAAGCGGCCGGGCCGGTGGCCGGCATGATCGTCCAACTCGGCGGTCAGACCCCGCTGTCGCTGGCCGCCAGGCTCATGGCTGCCGGCGTGCCCATCGTGGGAACGAGTCCGGAGGCCATCGACGCCGCGGAGGACCGGCAGGTCTTCGGCGTCGTGCTGGAGCGGGCCGGCCTGCCCGCGCCCGCCCACGGAACCGCCCGTTCCGACGAGCAGACGCTGGCCGTGGCCGGGGAGATCGGTTTCCCCGTCCTGGTGCGTCCCAGCTACGTCCTGGGCGGGCGCGGCATGGAGATCGTCTACGACACCGACGGCCTGGACGACTACCTGCGTCGTGCGGGCGCCGAGCCGGGGGGCGCCTACGGGGCGGGTCCCCTGCTAATCGACCGCTTCCTCGATGACGCTGTCGAGATCGACGTCGACGCCCTGTACGACGGCACCGAGCTCTTCCTCGGCGGTGTCATGGAACACATCGAGGAGGCGGGCATCCATTCCGGCGACTCCGCCTGCGTGCTGCCGCCGATGACCCTGTCGGATGCGGAGATCGCCCGTATCCGCCGTTCCACGCTGGCCATCGCCGAGGGCGTGGGCGTACGGGGCTTGATCAACATCCAGTTCGCCCTCATGAGCGATACGCTCTACGTCATCGAGGCCAACCCGCGGGCGAGCCGCACGGTGCCCTTCGTCTCCAAGGCCACGGGCGTTCAGCTCGCCAAGGCGGCGGCTCTGCTCATGGCGGGCCGTTCCATCGCCTCGCTGCGGGCCTCGGGGCACCTGCCCCGGGCGGACGCGGGCCGCACCGACCCCGACGACCCGATCGCGGTCAAGGAGGCCGTCCTGCCCTTCAAGCGCTTCCGCACCCCGGTCGGCCGGGTCGTCGACACCGTCCTGGGCCCGGAGATGCGCTCGACCGGCGAGGTCATGGGCTACGACGTCGACTTCCCCCGCGCCTTCGCCAAGTCGCAGGCCGGCGCCTACGGCGGCCTTCCCGGCGAGGGCACGCTGTTCGTTTCAGTCGCGGATCGGGACAAGCGGGCCGTCATCCTGCCGGTGGCCCGCCTGGCCGAGCTGGGTTTCACCATCCTCGCCACCACGGGCACGGCCCAGGTGCTGCGTCGCAACGGCATCCCCGCCACGGGCGTGCGCAAGGTCAGCGAGGGGCGGGGGGCCCACGGCGAGCAGACGATCGTCGAGCTCATCGAGTCCGGCGCCATCGACATGGTCGTCAACACCCCCAGGGGGCAGGGGGCTCGCGCCGACGGCTACTCGATCCGGGCCGCCACGACGAGCGCCGAGCGCCCCATCATCACCACCGTCCAGGAACTTCAGGCGGCCGTTCAGGCCTTGGAGGCGCAACTGCGCGGGCCCTTCGGGGTGCGCAGCCTTCAGGAGCACGACGCCGAGCGGGTCTCCCGTCTGCGGAGAGCGGTTGAGGGCGCTGCGACGCAGCGGGCTCGGGCATGAGCTCCGCCGACGTCCGCGGAGGAGTCCGAGACGAAGATGAAAGGGCGAGGGACGTCCCGGGCACGCTGCCCTTCGGAGCTGCCCTGGCCCGGGCCATGGATTCCCACGGCCCGCTGTGCGTGGGAATCGACCCGCACCGTGCGCTGCTGGAGGCCTGGGGCCTGCCGGACACGCCGCAGGGACTGAGGGAGTTCGCCCTGCGCACCGTGGAGGCTCTCGGCGGCAGGGTCGCGGCCGTCAAACCGCAGTCGGCCTTCTTCGAGAGGCACGGGGCCGCCGGCATCGCGGTTCTGGAGGAGACTCTGGCCGCCCTGCGCGCAACCGGAACCCTGTGCGTCCTCGACGTCAAGCGAGGTGATATCGGTTCCACCATGAGCGGTTACGCCCAGGCCTACCTTACCGACGGCTCTCCGCTGGCCGCTGATGCCATCACGGTCTCGCCCTACCTCGGGCTCGGCTCGTTGGCCCCGGCGCTGGAACTGGCGGAGAGCAACGGGCGCGGCGTGTTCGTGCTGGCTCTGACGTCGAATCCGGAGGGCTCCGACGTCCAGCACGCCGTCATGCGCACGACGGCGGGGGAGTGGTCCGTCGCCCGGGGTATCGTCGAGGGCGTGGGCGCTCTCAACGAGTCGGCCCAGCGTGCCGGGGTGCTCGGCAGCGTCGGTCTTGTCATCGGTGCGACTGTCGGTGGCGCCGTGGCCGAGCTCGGCATCGACCTGCGGTCGGCGGGGGGCCCGCTACTGGCGCCGGGCGTCGGAGCGCAGGGGGCGGGGGCCAAGGAGCTCGCTGAGGTCTTCGGCGACGCCCGGCGCCACGTGCTCGCCTCCACCTCGCGCGGCGTGCTGCAGGCGGGACCACACGCCCCGGCCTTGCGGGCGGCTGCGCGGGTCGCGGCCCAACAGGCCCTCCTGGCGCTGCGGGGCTGACCGCCGACGCGAACGCTTGGGGCATCATACGGGCATGGCAGCCTCCCCGGTTCCGTCCTCCCGTCTGACCGTTCTCGCCGGTCCCACAGCCGTGGGCAAGGGCACGGTCGTCGCCGAGCTGCGACGCCGTCACCCCGATCTGTTCGTTTCGGTTTCGGTGACCACGCGCCCGCCCAGGCCGGGTGAGGTCGACGGTGTGCACTACTACTTCGTGTCCGACGCGGAGTTCGACGAGCTGGTCGCCGAGGGGCAGATGCTGGAGTGGGCCCTGGTTCACGGGGCGCACCGTTACGGCACACCCCGCGAACCGGTTCAGGCTCGGCTGAACGACGGTCGCCCGGCCCTGCTCGAGATCGACCTGGCGGGAGCCCGGCAGGTCCGCCGGTCCATGCCCTCGGCCCAGCTGGTCTTCCTCATGCCGCCGAACTGGGAGGCGCTCGTCGCGCGCCTGACCGGTCGCGGCACGGAGAACTCTCGCGAGCAGGAGCGCCGTCTGGCCACCGCGCGCATGGAGATGGACGCCGCCGGGGAGTTCGATCACCTCATCGTCAACGACACCGTGGCACGTGCCACGGATGAGCTCGAATCTCTCCTGGGGCTCAAAGGTTAGACTGGCGCGGCTACCATCAGCACTGATACGTCAGTCATCACGTCATCCGGACGCCGATTGAACGTCGACGCACGGGAAAACGGGGAGAAGCTCATGCTCGGAACCTCTGCACAGCCCGAGGGCATCACCAACCCTCCGATCGACGACCTGCTCGAGAAGGTCGACTCCAAGTACGGGCTCGTGGTGGAGGCCGCCAAACGCGCACGCCAGATCAACACCTACACCCAGCAGCTCGAGGACAACCAGTTCGAATTCTTCGGCCCGCTGATCGAGGCCGACGCCGGCGAGAAGGCGTTGAGCATCGCTCTGCGCGAGGTGTTCGAGGACAGGCTCCAGGTCATCCCGGGGGACGAGGCCCGCACCCGCCGCGCGGAGGCTGAGAAGGCGCGGCGCGCCGCGGAGGAGGACATGTTCTCCGACATCCCCCTGGACACTGCGCCGGCCGGAGGCGACGAGGCCGTCGAGGGCCCCGCCTCTACGAACCTCGACGAGATCCAGTTCTGAGCGCGCACCGCTCGGATGACGCCGCCCCGCGGGCGCGGGGCGGGACTTCGCGTTCCGGGTCAGTGGAGCGGCAGACGGGGGCGCGGAACGTCATCGTCGGCGTGTCCGGATCGATCGCCGCCTACAAGGCCCCCTCCGTCATCCGATTGCTGCGCCGGGAGGGGCATGAGGTGCGCACGGTCGCGACCGAGGCCGCACTGCGCTTCATCGGGGCCCCGGCCCTCGCCGCCGTCACCGGACGCCCGGTGAGCACAGGTGTCTTCGACGATCCTGCAGCCGTCGAGCACGTGGAGATGGGGGAATGGGCCGAGCTCGTCGTCGTAGCGCCGGCGTCCGCGGACCTGCTGGCCCGTCTGGCGGCCGGCCGGGCCGATGATCTGCTGACCGCGACCATTCTGATGACGACCGCCCCCGTGGTCCTCGCACCCGCCATGCACACCCGGATGTGGACCAGCCCCGCCACCGAGGAGAACGTGGCCACGCTGCGCCGTCGCGGTGTCAGCGTCATCCCTCCGGACGCGGGGCCTTTGACAGGCGGCGACTCGGGAGCGGGACGGCTGCCCGAGCCCGGGCGCATCGTCTCCGCCGCCCTCGCAATTCTCGGCGCGGCGGGCGATGCGGTGCCTATCGCTGATGCGGCCGGCTCTGCGGCGGGGTCCCGCCCGCCGCAGGATCTGGCCGGACGCGCTCTTGTCGTCAGCGCCGGCGGCACGCGTGAGCCGCTCGACCCCGTCCGCTTCCTCGGTAACCGCTCCTCCGGCCGCCAGGGCTGCGCCATCGCGGCGGAGGCGGCGCGTCGTGGGGCGCGCACCGTCGTGGTCGCCGCCAACGTGGACGCCCATGTTCTGGCGGGGCTGGAGCCCGAGGGGGTTCGTGTCATTCCCGTCGGTACCGCTCTCGAGCTGGGCGAGGCCGTGCGCGGCGAGGCGGCCCAGGCCGATGCCGTCATCATGACCGCGGCCGTGGCCGACTATCGGCCCGCGACTGTCTCCGCCTCCAAGATCAAGAAGCGGGGCATGAGTCGGAGCCCTGATTGTGGAGCGACTCCGGCCCGCCGTGTGATCGAGCTCGTGGAGAATCCGGACGTCCTGACGGGGCTCGTGGCCGACCCACCTCGACGGGGCCTGCTCGTCGTCGGTTTCGCCGCCGAGACCGGGGATGCCGCCGGAGACGTGCTCGCCCATGGAGCCGCCAAGGCGCGCCGCAAGGGCGCAGATCTGCTCGCTGTCAACGCCGTCGGAGCGCGCACCGGCTTCGGTGACGTTCCCAACTCCGTCGTGGTCCTCGATTCCGACGGAAGAGAGGTCGTCCGAGCGGCCGGTTCGAAAGCCGAAGTCGCCCGAACGCTCGTCGATCTGGTCGCCCGAGTCCTGGACGCCCGCGTCCAGGACTCATGAGGCTCCGGCGCCGACGAGCGTTGAATGTCTGAACTATCTGAATTATCACGGGGACGGCGCGGCGCCCGCTCTTTAGGCGCCGCGACGAGCGAACATACCATGGAGGCTGATCCGGCGGAGCGGCGCAGGAGAGCCTCTCGCGTGACGAACCGCACCTGGAAGTGATGCATGATGAGTACTTCGGAGAGCACCTGCACCGTGGCGGACATGGTCAAGGCGGTGACCACACCGCCGCTGCCCCTGCGCGTGACCGCCTACGACGGCTCCGCCGTGGGCCCGCGGGCCTGCGACCTGGAGCTGCACGTCGTCTCCCCCAAGGCTCTGAGCTACATCATCACCGCTCCTGGGGAGCTCGGCCTTGCCCGCGCTTATATCATGGGACAGATCGTCGCGCGCGGCGTCGAGCCAGGCGACCCCTACCGGGCCTTCGACCGTCTCGAGCAGCTCCGCGCTCAGCTCCGACGCCCCTCGCTCACCAGTCTGCGCCGCATCCTCACTACGATCGGTCGGAGCGGCCTGCGCCGCCCCGACGTTCCGGACGCTGAGACCCCACCCGCCTGGAGGCGCGCGCTGACGGGCGTGCGTCCCCACACAGCGCGGGGGGACAGGGACACCGTCTCCTCCCACTACGACCGTTCGAACCGCTTCTACTCGATGGTCCTCGGCCCGCTGATGACCTACACCTGCGCCTTGTTCACCCGGCCGGACGACTCCCTTGAGGACGCCCAGGACAACAAGATCCGTCTCGTCCTCGACAAGCTCGACCTCGAGCCGGGCCAGCGTCTGCTCGACATCGGCTGCGGGTGGGGGTCTGTCCTCGTGGCCGCCGCACAGCGTGGCATCCGCGCCATCGGTGTCACGCTCTCCGAACCGCAGGCCCGCTGGGCCAACGAATGGATCGCCCGCGAGGGCCTGTCCGACCTGGCCGAGGCCCGCGTCATGGACTACCGGGAGGTGCCCGAGCGCGGCTTCGACGCCATCTGCTCGCTGGGGATGATGGAGCACGTCGGCGTCCGCCATTACGACGAGTACTTCTCGACCATGTTCTCTCTCCTGCGCCCTGGAGGCAGGCTCCTCAACCACCAGATCACCCGCCGCGACTCCACCCAGCCGAACCGCGCCGGCGCCTTCATCGGACGCTACGTCTTCCCCGACGGTGAGCTCGCTGCGCCGGGCGTGGTCATGACTCACCTGCACGATGCGGGCTTTGAGGTTGTCCACGAGGAGAATCTCCGCCAGCACTACGCCCTCACGCTGGAGCGATGGTGCCGCAATCTGCAGGAGCACTGGGACGCCGCCGTCGCCAGCGGCGGCTCGCAGACCTCACTACTGTGGGGCCTGTACATGGCGGGCGCCCGATGGAATTTCGAGCGCGACACCATTCAGATCCATCAGCTCCTCGCCGTGCGCCCCGGACTCGAGCAGGACGGCCATTGGTACCCGCTGCGCCCCTGGTGGAACGCCTGAGTCCCACCGTCCGCACACCCCCGCACCGTGACCCGCGATGCGCGCAATGCACCACACCGCACCCACCGACCAGACAAGGACCGCAATGCCATCGAATCCCCCGCCGAGTTCTCGGAGCCCCCAGAACTCCCTGCGCATGTTCACCTCCGAGTCCGTCACCGAGGGGCATCCGGACAAGGTCTGCGACCGCATCTCCGACGCCATACTCGATGCCATCGTGGCCCAGGACCCGACCGCTCATGTGGCGGTAGAGACCATGGCGACCACGGGCCTGGTGCACGTCGCCGGAGAAGTCACCACCAGCGCCTACGTCGAGATCCCCGAAATCGTGCGCTCGGAGATCGTCTCGATCGGCTACACGTCCTCGGACGTCTGCTTCGACGGCGCCTCCTGCGGAGTGTCTGCGTCGATCGGTCAGCAGTCGCCGGATATCGCCGCCGGCGTCGACAAGGCCCTCGAGGTGCGCAACGACGCCGGCGACCTCGACCCTCTCGACTTCCAGGGCGCAGGGGACCAGGGGCTCATGTTCGGCTACGCCTGCACGGACACCGCCGAGCTCATGCCGTTGCCCATCCATCTGGCGCACCGGCTCGCGGAGCGGCTGGCGGCGGTGCGCAAGCAGGGTATGGTGGAAGGGTTGCGCCCTGACGGCAAGACGCAGGTCACCATCGGTTACGACGGCGACCGCGCGGTGAGCCTGGCGGATGTGGTCGTCTCCACCCAGCACGACCCCGACCGCACCCGGGCCTGGCTGACCGACGCGATCACCGCCGAGGTGGTCCGCCCCGTCCTCGCGGCCGAGGAGGCCAAGGGCCTTGAGCTGGTCACCTCGGACACTGAGATCCTCGTCAACCCGTCGGGGCAGTTCGTCATCGGCGGTCCCGCCGGGGACGCGGGGGTGACCGGTCGTAAGATCATCGTCGACACCTACGGCGGCATGGCCCGCCACGGCGGGGGCGCCTTCT
>ERZ772948.1684-NODE-1684-length-12358-cov-36.457368_pt1 | contig 12358 bp, 5 predicted proteins | sample MGYA00511945_ERZ772948 | MGnify/ENA primary metagenome ERZ772948 (study PRJEB29015, sample SAMEA2737927) | human oral metagenome | biome: human oral; feature: human-associated habitat; material: dental | place: China | collected 2141 ... | reverse complement strand
TGCTCTACAGCGCCTTCAACCAAATGTGAGCTTACACCATCCTCACTCGCTAGAGAGGTTTACTACTCTGCTTCATCGCATATATTATACACAATATTGTAGCAATACAGAGGGATGAATGTCAATATAATGATAAAGTATAATAATTATATTATTAAATTATTATACTTTAATAACATAATATATTAGAAAGCTTACTTTAGAAATATTACAATCCACTTAATATCTTCTATTTCATTAGGAGTTTATAGAAACTAATAGTCGATATGTCGCTATAACTACAATAACTAACTTTAAAATAAATGGCATCTCACTTTGTATGGACCAGCCTACAAAAACTATATAACTAATAATTATAATCGCCCATTTAAATTTACTTTTATGTGTGACATTAATTCCCAGTAATTTACCATGCAGGCCCAAAAAAATATAAAGAAATACTTTTTTTTTTGAACCGCATATATTTAATGCTCGCTTATATATTAATCGATATAGTTTTCTTCTTCTATATATAGGTCCCAACATAACGCAGGAATATAAAAAAGCGGGAAACATTCCTTTTAAAACAGAAAATGAGAACTCATAATTCATATCTTGTAAGCTTCCAATAAAGAAACCAACCAATAAAATTAACGAGGATATCCAACGAAACCGCTGATCATTTAAAAAATCTAATATTTTATTTTTGACAGTCAATTCTCATACCTCCTACTTTTTTGTTTTATTTTTATCATCATGATTTAAATTTTTATCTATTTCTAATAATTTAGTATTAATACCATTACTTTCAACATCAACACCAGCTGATCCACTCACCCCCAGCTTTGGTCTTTGTAAACTTGAATGAATACCTAGCTTACCATCAGAATATTGAACTCCACCTTCTACTCCAGCACCAGCACCATAACCAATACGCCCATCAAGATTTACTTTAAAACGATCAAAATCAAAAGATTTTTTCAAATCTAATTCAACTACATTAGCACGTCCTTTACTTCCTATAGAGGCTTCTTTTTTATTTACTCTTAAATATGTATCAATATTAATTTTACCAAAATACATTTTAGTATCATCCCATGCAGAATTGCCGGACCATGCACTCATATTAATCTCGGTTGCAGGAATATCCATTCCTAATTGAGCAGTTATCCCTTTCCAATTTTTAAAAGCTTCTGTAGGGCCATCATTTAATTTCACCGAAGATAAGCCTAAATCAAACTTAGGTTCTCTGGTAAATTTTGGTTTACCTGGAGTAATAGCACCACTACGTATTCCATCTAAAACAGTTTGACTATTTTTATATCCCATTGAGTTCATATTTTCAAAAATAATTGTATCAGTAGTAGAATCTTTACCCTTAACCTTAACAGTAACACCATCGTTATCCCACTGCAGATTGTCCAAATCATTTTTAGATATAGTATCTAAACTAATATTATTTTTAAAATATTTAAAACCAGTTTTAGATAAAGGATTCCCTGTATTACTATTAACTAAAGAATGAGTAGCTGCATTAAAAACAACCGTAGCATTAGAATTGTATAGCATATTATTATCACCAAGCGTAGTTTTTAAATGCTCATATGCTGAACCATCATACTTACCAATTTTAACGAATTTATCATCAGGTAATACTATTCTCCAATCAGGTTTTCCATCCGATCCCCTATATAAGTATGCATTACTTTTATTTGTTCCATAAATAGGCTGACCAGATTCTTTATCAACAAAAATAGCCCTACCAAATTCATCATAACCACCTTGATAAAAAGCCTCTTTGCCATTAAAATTATATAAATTATCTGTCTCCTCGTACTGTTGCTTGTCAATATTCCAAATACTTACTTTAGCGGTATATGGATCTGTTTTAGGTGGTAAATCTGTAAGAATAGGCTTTTTAGTACTTATAACAACTGGAGGTTGTAATATATCAGAATTTGAAAATTCTGGCCCCGGTGGTATTACATCATCCATTGGTGTACTCGGATCAGAGGTACTACTAGACGTAGATTCACCTGTAGCTTGTTCAATGGGCATTTCTCCTATAAGACTTATATTTCCAGGCATATCTGTAACCATACCTCGAGATAATGAGCCAATTAATGGTTTAGGAATTACTAAGCCAAAATTATTCCACTTTGTTCCATATTGCGCTTCAGTAGCACCCGTAACCATGGGCTTAGCTAAAGCACCATTAACAACAGCTCCAAGGGCCGCACTCAACCATTGTGCTACAGCAGGATTTGATTTAGAGATTTTTTGAATTTCACCAATCAAAGCCTCATTACTAAGGCCTGCATAAAATCCACTTCCAGCTGGATTTCCTGCAATGCGGGCAGAAGATTCTGCTACTACAGCATGAGCCAATGCTTTTGCAACTTTTTCTTCTTTAGTTTTAGGTTTCCAGTAATGAAGTTGTTCAAATGCATCTTTTGCAAATAGCCGAGCCAATTCTTGACGTTCTTCTACTTTTTTCTTATCAAAAATCGTATCTAGTTTATTTAAACTAGACCCCGTATCACGAGAGATTTTATCAATATCAATATTAGAAGACTGTGTTTGTATTATACCATTAGCAATAGCAGACTTAGTAGTGCTTTCAGAAGATTTACTAGAATCTGGTAATAATTTAGGTAGTAAACCCAATGAATTATATACAGCATCCTTACCAGCTTGACTTAAATTTTTAAATCCTGATACAGATGTATAACTTAAACCTGTATTGCGAGATGTATACTCAGCTTTATTCTTAATATCTTTAATCGTTAAAGAATCTGTCACTAATGAATTTTTATCTGCTGTTGCCTTGCTCCCAATGACGGCTCCTTCTAACGTTGTATTTCCTTTAGTTTGAATAGCAAATCCACCTGTTCCAGCATTTATGCCAGCTTGGTCAGTAACACTAGCATAATCACTTTTCATAGTTCCATTTGTATATTCAGCAGATACACTACCCAATTGTAGCCCATTTGTGGAGACACTAAAACCGACATTCTTAGATTTTCCACGATATGTTTCTGTATCTTGTAAACTTTTTATCATTAAGTTACCACCAACCTCAGCAGTAACTGAATCACCATAAACTTTAGAGCCAGCAATAGTAGTATCCTTACCCGAATGAAGATTTACTTGATCAGCTTGTATTACTGTGCCAGTATGTGTTGTTTTAAATGTATTACCACGTTCCATACCTTGGTTATAATTCACATCTAACCCAAGTAATCCTCCACCATTAACACTAAGATTAGCACCTATTGACCATCCTTTACTATCATAGGCAACCTGTTTCTCAGATGTATTCGTAGCTGCTAATAAGGAAATATCTTTACTAGCCTCTAATGCTACAGACTTGCCACGAATAGTTTCACCTACAGCAACAATATTACCTTTATCTTGCATATTAGGTTTAGCTACCAACGTAATACCCTCATCAGATACTAGTTGCCCACCGGCATAGTTACGACTGTTAAGAGTTGTTTCACTACGACTTTTACTAGAACCTATACTTACATGAATATTCGCTAATCCATCTTTCTTCGCTCTCTTCTTGGCGTTATATTGTTTTTGATCTTTCGAATTAATATCTTGTAAATCGTTCGTACCTTCAGCATGCTCTTGATTAGCTTCCTGTTCCAAACGATTTCTATCTTTTTCTAATCTGCGTATTTCTTTATCAGACAAGTTTGGATTTTTTAATTCTTTATCAATTTCAGCAACATAACCTTTCTTAATTTTGCTTGAGTCAATTAAGCTTTCCGCTCTTCGTTTTACAAATTCAGGTGTAAATTCTTGATACTCTTTAATCTGCTCATACCCTTTTTTGAGTTCTTTACCCGCTTCTATATTTTCAAGAGTTGCTAATCGTTTATCATTTCGACTGCTTGCTTTGCGTTGTAAACCATGTGCGGTATTTAATGCAGATGCAATGGAACCACCTAAGCTTACAGTCAAGCCAGACTGTTTTTCTTCATGTACTTGCTTTGACATAGCTACATCATGATTACCATCAAGCGTAATATCTGCTGCACTTACCGTTATACCATGTTTACCAACAATATCCGTACTTGTAATATGGGCATCATTATTAGCATTAATAGCAATAGTACCATCAACAGAACCAATTAATGTATTTACATTGGTTCTATAGGAGTCTGCTTCTGTATCTTTAACCTGTTTACTACCGATAGTAAATCCTAAGCCAGCACCCATAAGACCTTTTTTCTTACTATATTGGTATGTATCATTACGACTACTATCTTCTCCAGAATTAGTATGAACCTTATTACCAGCACTAATAGCTACGTCACCTGTGCCTAACACATTAGACCCAGTTACATTTACATCGTGGTTAGCTCCTACTTGAATTGCATTGCCACCAATAGTGGATGCTGTCACACCCGTATGCTCGTAATCTTTACGAATCGTATTAACTGTACGAGATAACAGCCCTTTTTCCTTGTACTGTAGTCCATATTGATCACGACTATAAGTATTGCCATTTTCAATATTCACATCATTACCAGCAGCTATAGTTGTTACACCATGTTCACTATTTATTACACCTTGACGAATATTGACATCATTCTTAGCTGCAACTGTTACATTGCCATCACCTAAAATTTGTGTACCAATTTCAGTACCTCTATCTGTGCGAAGATAATTTGCAGCATTTAATGTCATATCTTTCTTGGCACTTAATTTTTTAGTATCCAAATTAACCGTATTCGCACTAGTAATAGAGATATTACCCTCATCTCCACCTGTAATAATAGCGCCAGTTAGATGTACATCCTTATTACTATGAATGTCTATGGTTCCTTTAGGATTTGATACGCCAATACGCCCTTGTTGCATAAGTACATCTTGATTAGCTAATTGATGTGTTTCAGCCTCAACGTTTATGTCATTATTAGCACGTAATATAACACTATCATTACCGTGAATAGCACCAGTATTTCTAATAGAATCCGTAGCACCAATAGCTACAGTATTCGCATTAAATCGACCCGTATTATCTACTGTATTTGCCTGTACTACAATAGAATCAGCCATCATATTACCACTATTCTTAAATGTACTATCCGTATTAGCGATAATGGATTTACCACTTACAACAGCGCCCATAGCATCGATTTGATTAGCCGATTGTTTAGCCAAATACACCTTCGGATACAATACTTGTTGAGGTTGTCCATTTACAACAATAGTTTTTGTTTCAAGCCACACCATATCTGTTGTAATGGATTTCATTTGTTCTTCTGATAAGGTAATGCCAGGCGTCAACTTATATTTTTTACCATATGAAATACCCGCTTCAAGTAATGCTTTATATTCGCTTTCGTTATCTGTATAGCCTTCTAAATATGGTTTACCAGTAGCAGATAGGATTTGTGAATTAATCAGACCTTGTTCGTAGAAACCATCACCTAGGCGCTTCATTCTTCGCTCTGGGTCATTAGCCAACGCATTTAGCATATATTCAGACGATACAAATTTCTTACGATTTGTAAAAGCACTATCTGATTCAATTAATGCATTCGCTGTTATATCTGGATGAATATTATAAATTGCCTGTGTTGGTAATTTCAATCCTTCAATCGTTACATTCCCAATACTAGACTTTCCTTGATTACCTGTGCCAAACGGATCTAGACTATCATTTACTTTACGCTTATTAGCCTCCGCGATGGTATCCTCAGCATGTTCCTGTATTGTACCAATTGGTTGTATATTTTGCTCTTCTATGGAAGGCGTCATAAATACTTCTGGATCCCAATATCGGCGCAATTTATATCCAAAGCCATGGCCTTTATGAACACTTTTCGATTTACTAACTTGTGTTGTTCCTGTTTTGAACACCTTATCACTGGTTTTGTCACTGACAGTCTCATGTGCGCCATTAAATATAACTTGTCCAGCAGATGCAATTTTGCTATTTATATTAGAAGAAGCACCATTGATAACTATATTGCCGCCAGCAGAAATAACCCCTGGTTGATTATTCGTAACTTCTGTATGGGTATGCTCCTCTTCACTACGTATTAACGTAAAGTTTTTTACAGGTGGAACGCCCTTATCTACCATTTTAATCGTACCATCAGCTTGTTTCACTGGTACTTTATGAGCCACACCATAGCCACCTTTTCCTGTATAACCAGGGAATTCAGAGACATCAAAAATTTGATTTTCTTCTGGATGATTTTTATCATCAACTTTAAGTTTATCCCCATGCTTTGTAATACCATCTGAAACACGCTTCATCCCAAAGCTTGCATTATCATTAACAAGATTAGACGTTGTTAGAGTCATCTCACCACCTGATTGAATGGTAGCGCCCTTATTTTCAATGACATGAGAGCCTGTTAGATTCATCGTATTTCCACTATACAATAAAGCATTCCCATTATTATGGATTTCATTAGCTTGTATATCCATATGATCACGACTCGCAATTGTACCAGACTTATGACTATCTAATTCCTTTTGTACTTTAGTCATTGCTTCTTGCGCTTTATCATAAGTCTTAGTTAGCTCTTGAATACGATTACGATGTGCTTGCAACTCTTCTTTAGTCTTATAAGCCGTTATATCTGCATTCCACTCTTTATCAAGCGCCTCTTTAGCTTGTGTCAAAACATCTGCAGCACTTTTATATCTTGCTTCAATAGTTGCATCCGTATGATTAGTTACAGTATCCGCTTTAATAGACACGGTATTGCCATATATACGGCCATTTTCAGCATTATCTACCGATTTTGCGTGAATATCTGTAGTGCCATTTGAATTTACCAAACCATGATTAGCCATAGACGATTGACTTTCAATAGCTAAGCCGTTATCACCTTGCACAACACCATCTTGTCCCACCGAAATGGCATGACCTGAAATAGACGTCTGACCATTACTTGTTATTCCGCCATCCACTTGAATCATACCATCCGCACTAATATTAGTCGCATGAACAGAACTTAATGTACCTTTAACATTAACACCAAGTCCATCATTAGTTCCTTTCATGGTAATAGAGTTAGCATACATACCACCAATAGCAGATACATCTAGACCAATTTGATTAGAGGACCCCAAAGCCTTAGATTCCAAAGACTTGGCATCTATTAAATTTTTACCTGTACGAGTCTCTACTGCATTAGCCCATACACCTGCATTTACTTGAGCGGCTTCTGTTAAAATTTGTAAGGAGTTAGATTCTTTTGCATTAAGGCCCTTTCCATTAATCGCAATAGAACCTTGTTCTACCCGATAGGTATTAAGATTTCCATTAGGGTCATATTCAGGCTTACCAGTCGTTAATACAGCACGGTCAGTATTTATAAAACCGCCACCATCTACAGTGATTCCATTAGGATTAGCTACAACAACTGATGCTTTACGTCCAGCCACCTCAATAAAGCCATTCATGTTAGTAGGATTATGAGATGTGACCTCATTTACAATAACTGAGGCAGATCCACGCATCATATTAGCATTACCTGGCACATACCCAGCTAAACTCGTATTCGCCATTTGATATGAATTATTTAAAATCACACCATGTTGTGGCACATTAAAATTTGTATAATCATTGCGAGATACACCACCTGCCGTAGGTCCTGCAATATTAACTAATGTAATACCGTTTGCCGCTTGTCCTACTTGTGCTTGTCGATGTTGAGGCGCATTGCGATCTACCTCTATAGGATTCTCTGCATAAGCTAAAGGAACTACTAAAGGATCCATAACCATGAGGCCCATTGTAAGCCAAACAGCAATTTTATATTGTAATCGTTTTTGTTTCATAAATTCTCTCCCAAACTATATATATATGAGATATAACAGCAATTTACTAAAATCTAAATCCCGCTTGGAATCCTGCTGCTATATGATTTGTTTTATAACCTTCCGGTTTATATAACGGCATACCGACAAAGGCATCATAAAATAATCCAGACTTAAATTGGCCTCTCATACCAATGGCTGTACCGGCAATAAACCGACCTGTCAATACATCGGTACTAGGCCCATATACGGCACCAAAATCTATATTGGCATATATACTTGATTTCCATTTTGGTATATAACTAGCTACTTCATTTCGCATATACCAACCACTCTCAGCCATCAACGTATGCTCACCATCAAATCCTTGTACGGTATATCGATTGCCAAGGCTAATCATATCTCGTGAGTATAATTGCTTGCCACCTAATGTCCATTGCCCATAAAATGATGTTGTAATACTTGCAGGACGGTGGCCCCATGTACGTGGCATTTGATAATCTACATCTAATAATAGTTGTGTATAACGCGTTGTTGGTGCACCATAGCCATAATCAGGTTGTGAGCCAAACCAACCTACACCTTTTTTTATAGCGACACGAGAAAAGATAGTATTTTGTTTACGATACCGTCGTTCTGAAAGGCCTAATTCCAATGATGCTGTATTCGCTCTCTGTACTTCGATTTCCACATCATTAATATAATTCTTGGAATTACGTTTAGCTATCGTTATATCCCAACTCCGTTTAATTGTTCGACTGCGATGAAATACATGATTCCATGTGCCTCTAAATGTTTTAGCTCGACTAGAACTAATAAATGGATTGGCCATAGTATGTACCGTTTGATGGTATTTCATATTACTATATGAAATAGAAAATGTATCCTTACCCCGTGGAATCGAGTAAGAAATGCTATGGTTTTTAGTACCTTTGACTTCGCCATCTCGAGCTCCATCCTGGTTTAAACTCACTTGAAAGGTATCATTAGCATTGAATAATCGATCAATGCCTATAGAAGTCGTCCACTGCAGTTTTCCAGTATCTTTTAATCCAGAATCATCAATAGAAACCATGCCATGAATCGGAGGCTTTTTAGACGTTTGCAATATAATAGTAGAATATAACGGTTTTGACCCAGCTTCTAACTCAACAGCTACTGACTGAGATCCAATTCTGCGCATTTGCTCTAAGCCTTGCTCAATATCTCGAATATTTAATATATCCCCTTCTCGTAATGGAAATGCATTATGCCAAGGTAAATGGGGTAAATCTGGCCGATACGTAACGGCTTCTATCCGTCCAATTTGTAAATTAAACTGTAATTGTCCCGTCGCAAGGGATTGTTGTGGAATTCCCACTTTAGATGTAACAAAACCATGCGATAGTAATGAATTATTTAATTGAGTAGATAACCCATTAATATCCTCAATCGATAACTTACGGTTAATATAAGGTTTTATTTCTTTTCTCAGAAACGAAAATGTCTGAGGAACATCAAGTAATATATCCTGACCTTTTGATTGATAATATAAGGGACCCTTAATCAGTCTCGTACTATATGGCGCAGAATTATCTATCGAAGAATTCGAATGTCCACCTTCTTCAGCTAACCGTATCTGTGTAATATAAAAAGACGGCGAAACACTCATAGGTCCTGATGCAGGTCTTGGTGTCTTACCGTCTGTATTAGATGATATATGTTGCCATTGTATCCGTTCTTCTCCTAATCGTGCCTCTCTCGCTTCTTGACTAGCTCTTGCTCTATCTAGTTGTTCTTGTGTGTCTATAGGATTAGCACCATGTCCCTGTAAAGGTATCACACATGCTAGCCCTAGATACAATAGTACCGCTCGCTTAATCATATATTTCCTCTCTAAACAAAACATAAACTCATATTTTATATTTTATTATGTTTTTTTTTTCAAAAGTCAATAGAAGATTTAGCAAAAAAAGGTGTACTACATCTAAGCAGTACACCTTTCAGTATAATATTTATTTAATTACGCTTTCACTACAACAGATACGCCATCAGGAATAACTGTAATGCTTGCATCTTTACCTTTTAATTCCAAAGCCTTGTTCAATGCTTCATCAAATGTTGTAGCATGTTGCAAATGCATGTCTGTAAGCATCTTAGGATTGCATTGGTCTGTTACAACGATAACAGTAAATTGATCTAGAATACGAGCCAAGATTTGCATTTCCCATTGGTCTGGAATTGTTTCATTACGAGGCACCTTAGCAATACGGTCTAATAATTCACGAGGTGTTTTGGCATTTTTAAGGTTTTCGTATAGAGATTCCCCACCATGACCATCATTACAAGCGGCAATCATGATAATCACACCATCTTTTTTACAAGATGCTTCGGCAGCGGTCATACCTTTTACAGCTTGATATACGTTTTGGTCTAATGGATAACCACCATTTGTTGTGATAACGATATCTGCTGGTACAGCTTTCACACTAGCTAGTTCAGATACAAAAGCACAGCCTGTTTCATGAGCTTGTTCCATATCACCCGCAAAAGCATTGATAATATGTTTTTCCGCATCGATGACAACATTTAAAATAAATGCTAGTTTCGCAGTACGTCCAGCGTATACCATATCCTTATGAATTGGATTGTTCTCGATAATACCTGTACGAGCATATGGGCTATTGATAAATTCAGCACAGTGATTTGCCATTACAGTCACTTCGGAAGCAATGCCTGGCAATACGCTTTTTCTACCGCCTGAGAAACCAGCAAAGAAATGTGGTTCAATGAAGCCTTCAGAAATTAATAGCTCCGTTTCTACAGCTAGTTTATTGATGATGCAATCCCCACCGGATGGCAATACGCCTATTTTAGTCATTTGACTAGCATCACCAGAGATATGGTTTACAATCTTTTCATTGGCTACGATTTCAGGACCAAATTTATCTACCATTTCTTCATGCGTAGTAGGTCGATGGAAACCAGTAGCTAGTAAAATAGTAATATCAATGGATGGATTGGCTTCACGAATACGACGAAGTAGAATTGGCATCGTAATTTTACTAGGCACTGGACGCGTATGGTCACTTGTGATGATGACCATGTTGGATTTACCCTTAACCAATTCTTCCAAGCGTTGGCTACCGATAGGATTATCTAGTGCATGTTCTACCAATGCCTCTTGTGAAAGCTCAGCCTTATAGGAATGGGCTTTAGATTCTAATACACCTGCGATATTTTGATTAGGAATATTGATATCTACAAATCCTTTTGCATAGGGTACATTAAATGTTTTCATGGGAATCACTCCTTAACTTAACACTAACAAACTATAAATAACCCGCTACGACAAATCAATCCTCCTTCTTACGCAATTGTCGTTTAAGGTCTAATAAACTCATATCATTTTGATTAGCAATAGTAGCCAGTGAATCATATTCATATTTATGTCTCTTTACACCAAATCCACTGCTTGTTTTAAAAACAATTCTATTGCCTTCCCAATCTATATCTCCTGTAGACCGGTTCAAAATATATCGATTACAGCGATGGTATCGAATACCAAGGCTCGTAGTATGCTTGAAAATTAAATCTCGTACATCATTGATATCGTCTACCTTACACAGAACAGTTAGCATCGTACTAGGTCGTTGTTTTTTCATCATAATCGGTGTGGTAAACACGTCTAGTGCTGGTGAAAGTAATAACTGTTCTACTGCATAGCCGATTTCTTCTGGCGTCATATCGTCGAGATTACAAGACATTTCAATGATTGTGTCTTCTAAATCATTGTTTATTTCAACAAAGGCGCGAATACAATTCGGTCTTTCAAATTGTTTCATACCAAATCCATAAGATACCTTTGTTGGTGTCATAACAGGCATATGGCTAAAGGCTGTACCAAAATACTTACCTAACGCTGCGCCTGTAGGCGTACATAGCTCACCCTTAATCTGATAATCTGCGTACATTGGAATACCCGCTAATAACTCCATCGTTGCTGGTGCTGGCACAGGTAGTTCTCCATGAGCACAGTGAACAGTACCTGTTCCTACATGTATAGGAGAGATGATAATCTCATCAAAATTCAATGCCTCTAAGAGTACACAAACAGCTACAATATCTGCAATAGCATCGAGCATGCCCAGCTCGTGGAAATGAATTTGTGTCACTGTAGATTTATGAACCTTAGCCTCCGCTTGAGCTACCAGATTATATACGTTGATAGCATTCTGTTTACATGTATCGGAAATAGATAAGCTATTAATTATATCCGTTACACCTTGTAAGCCTCGGCCATGCACATGATGGTGATGATTAGTATTATGTTGGTCATGGGGACTACCTGTATGATGTTCAGACTCTTCTATACCATTAATGGTAACTGCTACCCGATAACCTTGTAATCCCTTATCTTCTTTTGGTATAAGTGTATAGGTAACATTAGGTATCCCTATTTGATTAAGCCGTTCTATCCATATTTCAGGGTTATCTACTAAACCGAGTAATGTCGCGGTCAGCATGTCTCCTGCAATGCCCATTTGACAATCTAAAAATAATCGTTTCATTTACTTTCACCTATATGATTAATCATATTCGC
>ERZ772948.1682-NODE-1682-length-12364-cov-4.063612_pt1 | contig 12364 bp, 11 predicted proteins | sample MGYA00511945_ERZ772948 | MGnify/ENA primary metagenome ERZ772948 (study PRJEB29015, sample SAMEA2737927) | human oral metagenome | biome: human oral; feature: human-associated habitat; material: dental | place: China | collected 2141 ... | reverse complement strand
CTCAGCCCCAGGCTCGGCAGCCTCGGGCGCAGGGTCGACAGCCTCAGCCCCAGGCTCGGCAGCCTCGGGCGCAGGGTCGACAGCCTCAGCCCCAGGCTCGGCAGCCTCGGGCGCAGGGTCGACAGCCTCAGCCCCAGGCGCAGCGGCCTCAGCCGCAGGTACAGGATTGGCGGCGGGGTCCGGGGCCTCTTCCGCGGAGGCCGGCGCCACAAGGCAGCCAGCAAGAAGAGCGGCGGCCGCACCAGTGATAATGCTTCGTCGCATGAGGGGTTTCCTTCATTTTGATGTCAGGAGCAGATCCAGGTGTCTGCCCCCTCATGGCAACAAAGGCCTTTGCGGTCCCACAAGAACAAAAACTTGCCATTTTCCATGACCGGAGCCGCGATCATGCTCGCAATACATGCCGTTCCCACGCGCACAACAGACTAAAGTCCCAATTCTGGTCTTTCTTCGGAACTGCTGTGGCGCCGCAGCCCCATCGGGAGTCGCGGCGCCACGGCGCATGCACATACTCGGCGGCTATTAGCTCAGGACTTGTGGCGGAAACGACGCAGCGCAATCCCCCCACCGACCAGCACCAGCACAATCAGCACGCCCAGGCCGACAGCGGGACCGGTCCTGGCCAGGGCGGGAGCGGGCTTAGAAGAGGCCACGGTGGCAACGGGGGCCTGAGAGGCCGCTGCGGCAGCGCACTGGGTCATGACCATCTCCGAGCCCTCGAAGTTCCAGTCGATGTACTGGACCTTGGCCTCACCCGACTTCAGGAGGAAGTCGTAGCCCCACGCCTCGGTGCCGACGTTCGCGCCCATCGTGTAGGTGGCGGTAACAACCTCGCCCGCCGCGCCACCAACCTCCACGGTGCCGACCTGCACACCATCGTCCCAAACCGCAATGGTGTAGGTGCCCGCGGTGTTGATCTGAACCTCGAAGGTCAGGACACAGCCCTCTCGATGGATGGAGACGACCGAGGCCTCCTTACTGTACTGCTTGTTCTTGGAGGTCATCCCCGGGTCGCCGGCGACAACCGCGCCCGCCGCCCCAGACGCAGGATCCCCAGCAGCGGGATCAGTGGGCTCAGCGGGGTCGCCGGGATCGACGGGAGGCGTCTCACCGGGATCCGCAGAAGGCCCGACCTCCGGGTCCTCGGTAGCACCGGCTTCTCCCCCACCGGGCTCCGCCGGATCTCCGGCAACGCCACCGGGCGTCTTCTCGCCCCCATCGGTACTCGCCTTCGGAGCCTCGGGGGAGTCGGCGACCCGCTCGGAACCGGTAGGGGCAGAGGGCGGAGTCTGGGTGGCGGTAGCAGACGGATCGGACGTGCCGCCACCACTCGTCGTATCGGCCGCCGCCGGCGCAATGAGCAAGCCAACGCTCAGCACGGCACCGAGCAGTCCAGCAGTGATGTGGGATCGCTTCACGGGACGTCCTTTGGGCGGAGAGGTACAGGTCACATCAGACTGTACACCTGTTCCGTCACGGGAGACGAACCGGAGGACGATTGACGCCCCCACCAGCAGCCTGCGGGACGCCGTCGACCAGGCGGCGGCCCCCGCGCGCGGCAGCCGCACGACCCGCTGGGCAGACGCCGTCGTCTCCCGCGCCCTGATGGGCAATAGGGTACGTTCATCATGACCTCTCCGCCCGCACATCGTCGCGCCAGCCTCAAGGACGTCGCCCGTGCCGCCCGGGTCTCGACGGCGACCGTCAGCTATGTCCTGTCCGGCAAGCGCCCCGTGGCCGAGCCGACCCGCAGACGGGTCCTGCGCGCCGTCGAGGAGCTCGGCTACCGCAAGAACCTCTCGGCGGCGGCCCTGCGCGGAGGGCACTCGCAGGCGATCAGCCTGATCATTCCCGACGTTACGAACCCCTTCTACACCGAGCTCATCGCCGGGGCGGAGGACGCGGCGAGCGCCCGGGACGCCACGATCGAGCTGCGCAACGCGAACCTCGACCCGACGCGGGAGCGCAGCTACCTGCGCAGCGCGCTGGCCTCGGACTGCGCCGCGATCATCCACGCCCCCCTCACCCCGGGCAGCCTGGCCCCGCTGACCGACGCCGCGGCGCCCCCGCGCCCGCAACCGCCGCTCATCATCGTGGACGAGCCGGTCAGCGGGCCCGCGGCCGCGAGCGTGTCCGTGGACAACCGCACCGGTGGGCGCCTGGTCGCAGAGCACTTCGCGGCGACCGGACGGCGCCGGGCGGGCGTCATCGGCGCCCCGACGGGGATGCCGACCTCGACCGCACGCGTGGAGGGCTTCGTGGAGCGCGCCCGTGAGCTCGGGCTCGTGGTCCCGCCGGCTGCCGTCGCCACGGCGGTGCGGCGCACGGGCGACGCGGTGGCCGACGCCGTGGGGATCATGCTGGCGGACCGGGCCATCGACTGCTTCTTCGCCGGTGACGACCTGCTTGCGGCGCGCCTCCTGCGGGCGCTGCCCGACGCCGGCATCCGGATCCCGCGGGACGTGGCCGTGTGCGGATTCGACGACATCCCGTGGGCCGAGCTGCTCAGCCCGTCCCTGACCACTGTGGCCCAGCCCGCCCGCGAGCTCGGCGGACTGGCCGTGGAGGCGGCCTCCGATCTTCTGGCCGGGCGCGAGGTGCACGACGTCGTCCTGCCGGTTCGGCTGGTTGTCCGGGAGTCGACCGCCCGGGCCCTGGAGCGCTGAGACCGCCGCGGGGCCCGGACGGGCGGGGCGTCTCAGACGTCCTGCGGCTTCCAGCTGGGCGGAAGGACCGGGGTCACCTCGCGCAGGAGGCTCACCGTGGCCTCCACACCCTCGACGGCGTCGAAGAGGACGTCCTCGTGCTCGATGGCCAGCACGCCGTCGTAGCCTCCGGCTCGCAGGTCGGCCAGGAGCTGTCCCCAGAACTGGCGGCCTCCGGGCCGCCCCAGGCCGAGGGTGACGTAGTTCCAGGCGCGGGTGGCAGCCTGCTCGGGCGGCTGGGTGTCAAGGCGCCCGTTGACGGCGCTGATCGTCTCGTTGATGCGGGTGTCCTTGGCGTGGAAGTTGTGGACGGCGCCGGCGAGGGCTCCGGCCATGGCACGCGGATCGGCTCCCATCCACATGGGGTGGGAGGGGTCGAGGTTGGCGCCGACGACGTCGCCGACGGCCTCGCGCAGGCGCAGGAGGGTGGCGGTGTTGTAGACGAGCTGGTCGCCGTGCATCTCGACGGCGAAGCGCACGCCCCGTTCCTCGCCGTAGCGTGCCAGCAGCCGCCAGTACGGGATGGCGACCTCGTTCCACTGGTAGTCGAGGATCTCCTGGGTCTCCGGAGGCCAGGAGGTCGTCACCCAGTTGGGAGTGCGGTCCCCGGGCGCGCCCGCGGGCAGGCCCGACATGAGGACGACCGTGCCGACGCCCATGAGCTCGGCGAGGTCGACGGTGCGGTGCACCAGCTCGTCGATCCTGCCGCCGATGACCGGGTGGAGCTGGTTGCCGTTGATGTTGAGGGCGCTCACGTGCAGCCCGCGCTCACGGAGCGCGCCGAGGTAGCGGTCGCGCTCGCCCGCGTCGCCGAGTAGAGCGGCGAGGTCGAGGTGGGGCGCGCTCGACCAGCCGCCGGTGGGCAGCTCGACAGCGGTCAGGCCGAGCCCGGCGACGGTGTCGAGCATCCGCTCGAAGGGCAGGTGTGCGAAGGAGTCTGTGACGATGCCGATCTCCATGGCTCAGCGTCCCCCGGCCAGGACGTCGTCGAGCGCGGGGACGCCCACGCGGCGCCCGCCGTCATTCATGGAGCGCACGAGGGCCTCGGCGACGACGGTCGTGCGCAGGGCGTCCTCGGCCGTGGCGGCGTCCTCGGGCAGGCTCCCGCGGAGGGCCGCGTCCACCCAGGCCGAGAGCTCGGCCCGGTAGGCGGCGGCGAAGCGCGGACGCCAGTCGGCGGGGTAGGCGCTGGTGCGGGCCAGGTCGGAGGAGACGACGAGCTCGTCGGCCTCGACGAGGGCGGGGACGCTGGGAAGCTCCACGCTGGCGCGCTCGCAGACGAGCTCGCAGCGCACGTCGTAACCGTACCGGGCGTGGACCTGAAGCTCGACGGTGTGCAGGATGCCGGCGGAGTCGCGCAGCAGAAGCAGCTGGGGGTCGTGGCGCTCGGAGATGAGTCTCGAGGCGCGGCCGCAGGCCCACTGGACCTCGACGATGTCGTGCCCGGAGAGCCAGGGAAGGATGTCGATCTCGTGGACGGCGGAGTTGGTCACCGTCGCGCTGGAGTCCTGGCCGGGGTAGGCCTCGACGTTGCGGTGCACGGAGTGGGTCATGAGGAGGGCGCCGTCGGCCCCGGAGGCTAGGCGCGCCCGCATGGCCCGGTACCCGGGGTCGAAGCGCCGCATGAAGCCGACGGTGAGCAGCGGCCGCTCCAAAGCCTGGTGGGCGCGCACGACGTCGGCGGCCTCGACGGCTGTGGGAGCCAGGGGCTTCTCGCACAGGACGGGCAGTCCCGCCTCAAAGCAGGCCCGGGTCAGCGGTGCGTGGAGCGGGTCGGGGACGGCGATAATGACCGCGTCGACCTGGCCGGAGGCGATCATCTCCTCCCCGCTGGGGTAGATGATCGCGCCCCCGGCCTCCTGGGCGAGGGCGTTCGCCCGCGCGGCGTCCGCGTCGGCGATCGCCGTGAGCGCGGCGCCGCGCACTCCCCGGGCGAGGTTGCGGGCGTGGTCGGCGCCCATGACGCCGGTGCCGATGATTCCGACTCTCAGGTCTGTCAACATCATTCCTCCTTGAACGATGCGGGACGCGCTCCCGCCACCACAGAGCGTAATCGATTACGTCCGCGGTGAGAAGCCCTCGCGCACCGCGGTCGCCGCGGTCGCCGCAGGCGGGACGGAGCGACGGCACGTCGAGTTCGCCGTCGGAGCGGAGGCGGATGAGCGACAGGATCGCGTCCGAGCAAGCCGGCCGCCCGCGCTTATGCCGACTCCCCGCCCTCCGCGGACTCCAGGAGGCGACGCAGCTTCCTGTCGAACGTCAGAACGCGTCGGCCGGACTCCGCGCACGCGGCGACAAGCATGCAGTCGACGAAGTCGAGGCTCGTCTCGCCGTACGTACGGACGGCCGTACGCATCTCACCCGCAGGATGACACTGGCGTCAACGAGAACGAGCATGCTTGTCGACCAGCGCCCGCCCCATTGCCTGCTCCTCGACCTTCTGCCGGCCGGGTCTGGCATACCCGGCAAGGCGTCCAGCGGCCCGCGTCTGCGAGACGGGGAACGGCAGTCCCCCAACCTGCACACTGCGCGCGGCGAACATCCGGACGGCTTCCGGCAGAGAGGTCCCGAGCCCAGCGAAGAGCGCCTCCGCCTCCCGTTTGAGATCAGGATCGATACGTACCTGCAAAACTGTCGACGCCACCATAGCCCACGCCTCACGTACGACAAATGTCATACGATTGTATGGCGTTTCGTGCGTAGTCGCCAGAGGGCCTCCGCCTCCTCGCGGCACGGCACGCAGCGGTCGAAGAGAGTCACGGGGAGCCTGGTGCTCTGAACCGATCTCGACGCGGAACTCGACCGATCTCGAGCCGGAAGTGAACCGATCTCGGCGAAAGGGAGCCGCTGGGGTGGCGGGGCGGCAGAGTCGTGGGCGAGAAGCGGCCGACCCACTCACTACTCCCGGAATCGATCGCCTGGGCGGCCTACTCGGCGAGCAGGTAGGCGCGGTTGCGGCTGGTGGGCGGCGCCGTCGCGGTCACCAGCCCGTCGCTGACCAGCGCGCGCAGAAGCGGTCGGAGCGCGGTAGGGGACTTGCCCGTCCGCTCGGCGATGTCCTGGATCTTCAGCGGCTTCCGGGTATCGAGGACAGACAGGACCGCCCACCTGGCCCCAGCGGCCGCCATGCGCAGCCTAAGGTCGGCGAGTACGTAGGGTCCGTCGTTCATGCCGACCAGAAGCCCCTCCGCAACGAGCTCGCCGAGGAGGTCGCGCACGTCGTCGGAGTCGAGACCGAGATTCCTCCGCACGTCTACGGCCCGCACCTTCCCGTCCCTGCGCGCCAGTGCCAGAACGGAGTCCGCCGCGGTACCCCGCGGTCCGCCGGGAAGGGAGTCGAGCCACGCCCGCACATCGGGGTCGAGAAGGCCGAAGCGGGACAGCTTGACCGTCACGCGGTCGATCGTCGTCGCCTCGTAGTCCGGCGCGGGCAGACCCTGTTGGCGCATGGAGCCGATCATTCGCGGAACACCCGTGCCGGCGGCCTCGGCCACCACGCCTCTGCCATAGGGGCGGGGAACGCTGCGCAGAAGGTTCGCAAGGACCTTGTTGCGGGAGACGGGAATCCCCTCGTCAAGATTGGCTACGGTTCTGCCCCCGTAGAGGCCACCGGGATTCCCGATCTCGACCCGGTCCTGATAGATGTCCACAGCAACCGTCTGCCCCTGAGCGTGCGCGGAGTAGTCGCGGTGCATCACCGCATTCGTGATAGCCTCCCGCAACACGTCTTCTGGAATCTCGAGAACATCTTCTGCCAACGCCCCCTTCGTCATCCGGCGACGGCGCAGATTTCGTGCCACCGCGGATACGGCATCCTCCACCATGAGCGGAATAGGACCGTCGCACACCTGTCGATCGAGGAAGCGCACGTCGCCCTCCTGGGCCTTCTGGGTGCCGGGATGAACGGAGACATCCACAACCAGTCGTGGAAGCTCCTGCTGCGGGTACGGGGAAAGCGTGACGTATCCGGCGAAGGTGGGGACGCTGTCGGACGTCAGGACGTTGAGCCGCCTGAGGGCGGCCTCCCGGTCGTCCTCGGCGATATGGTCGAGGATGTGGGAGCTGCTGCTGCGAAGCTCGGTGAGAAGGCGGTCCACGCTCCGAGGATCGAGGTCCTCGAGACTCGTGCCGGTCACCGGCTCACGATCTGTGCGGTCCTCGATCCGACGGCTCGCCAGCACGTACGCCTCGTAGGAGGACAGGCGGACGTCATGGTCGTCGACGCGTTTGAAGCTGCCGTTCTGAGTCCCCTTGGCAACGACATGACACGGCAAGTCGAGGTCCGGGCGCTCGCGCAGGGAGGGCACGTCGAGGACGACCACGGGGCGGCCGTCCACGGTGGCGCGCTCCGGGCGGCAGCCCGGCACGGGGAGCACTTTGGCGCTCCCCTGCGGCGAGGTGTTGAGTCCGGTGATCAGGGCGTTGATCCGCCGGTTGGCAACCGACTCGGTGAATCCTTTGGCCGGTTGAAAGTCCTCGCGCTCGTCGAGTCCGAGGATGACGGTTCCCCCGTCCGTGTTGGCGAAGGCGGAGATGGTGTCCCAGATGCTCTTCGGGAGATCTCGAACAGCGGCCTTCGCCTCCACGAGGGCGTCGTCGCTGCGCTGCCGGCGCATGCGCGCGATGTGGGAGAGCAGTTCGTCGTCGGTCACGACGTCACTGTACCTCAGTGAGGGCGTCACTTTGTAGAGTGAGAAGCATAGTTTCTACAGTGAAGGCGTCACTCTATAGAGTGATAGGCCCGATCTCTTCACTGACGGCACCTGTTCTGCCATGAGGGTGTCGGCGAGCACCGAGGCCGGCGAGGCCGGTAGTTGTAGCCCACCGTCGTTCGACGGCGGCCGCCGGGCCGCCCGACGCTGAGACCCGCTGCGAAGGTGCGGGGCGGGTCAGGTGAGTGGCGGGCCTCAACGTCAACGGAAGTTCGTCGCGTGAACGTACCTTTCTCCCATCCTACTGGGGATTGAGTTCAGAAGGATGGGAGAAAGGTACGTTCATGTTGGGAAGGTACGTTGACGTTGGGTGCGCGGTCGGCCGGCCTGCAGCCTCCGCCGCCCCGGGAGACTGGCGCCCCCGCGCGCCTTCACCTCCCCGCGCGGCCCGGCCCGCGCCGCGAGACCGCGGAATCGCGCAGCCCCTCGCTACCAAGAGCGTCGACCGCCTCAGGGCCGCGTGGGATGACCGCTCTCTCGTGCTGCTCGCCGGCTCGGCCTGCAGCGCCAGAGCGCCGGCGTGATCGGGCTCCAACGACAGCGCCTCGTTCACACGGGCCCGTGCCCGCTTGAAGTCCTCCATGCTGTGCTCCAGCTCGGCGACGGCCACGTGCACGGACGCGTTGTAGGCTCCGCACTGAGCGCCCTCTCGGCCAGCCTGCGGCACCGCCTGCGCCGGGCGCCGCAGCGACGCTCGAACAGGGCGAGCCGGACCAGGGCCGCACCGTTACCGGGATCGAGCTCCACGGCCCGGCGCATGAGGTCCCGGCGCTCACGCCGGGACGGCGCCAGCTCGGCGGACGCGAACGCCGCCCAGTCGTCGGGGTCGCGGGCCAGCGCCTCACGAGCCTCGCGGCGCGCCTCGTCGATGCGTCCGACGTCGAACAGGCCGAGCGCGAGCTCGAGGTGCGCCTGCGACAGGTCGAGGAAGTCGGCGCACAGGCGGCCGGCCTCCTCCACGACGCGCTCGTACTGCCCCATCTCGTGCAGCAGGGCGATCCGCTGCAGGCGGCCCGCGCAGCCGGCGCCGTCGTCGTCGGGATGCTCCGGCACGCCGCCGGGCGCGGGGCCCGTCATAGGAGCTTGCGCGCGGCCATGTAGCGGCGCAGGTTGTCGTACTCGCCGTCGTCGTTCGCGTAGGTGACGACGTTGCGGGCGCTGGAGAACCATGTGTCGCAGTTGGGCCGGGCCCGGCCGAGGGCCCTCTGCAGGTCGCGCATGGTGATCGTCCGGACTCTCCCGGTGCGCGTCGACTCCGCCAGGACCGCCTCGGTGGCCTGCTCGCAGACCCCGGCGATGTCGGCGCCGACCCCGTCCAGCTCGGTGAGGAGCTGGACGGTGGTGTTCCGCGTCGCCTGGCTGCTGCCCAGGGACCTGCCGAACGCCTCGCACAGCTCCGGGTGGCGCAGGGGGCCGGTCCCAGGGGCGGCCTGGGACGCTTACTACGTTCCTTTGTTCCTTACTACGCTTCTTCTCCTCGTACAGTAAGGAACAAAGGAGCGTAGTAAGCGATGAGAGGATTGTCGTATTGATGATCTCGATGTCGCCCCAGATGTACAACGCCTCATCCGCGGCTTCCTCGGCGAGCCGGAGGGCGGGGAGAGGCCGACGACGAGGACGGGCCGCGTGCCGTTATGGGCGGCCGCTCCGGTCTCGGCAGCACCGCGCCCCAGGATGGGGTCTCGGCCCGCAGGCGGCCCCGCGGCAGGCGTGCGGCACGGTATGATGGCGGTCAGCCAGAAACCGGCAGGTGAGGAGACGCCGTGACACGGACAGCAGTCTCGCAGCAGGCTCCTGCGCACCAGGAGGCATCCCGCGAGGGAAGGATTCCGGTCGACTGGGAGAACGTGGATATTGCGGTTCTCTACGACATCTTCTACGAGCAGGGCACGGCGCTTAAGGGCATGTACGTCTCCTTCGCCTACCGTGCGCAGGAAGCTGGCGATGACGGGGGGATGCGGTTCTGGGACGAGCAGGTCATCGCCCTGGACCGTGAGCGTCGGGCTGTCGGCGTCAACGACCGCACCGCCATGGTCGAGCACATGGACCGCTGGGAGCGCATCCGGCGCCAGCTCGACCAGGCCCAGCGCGCCGCATCCTACCCGACGGCAGCATGAGCACGCGCCTGTCAGAGACCGAGCGGCGCAGGGCGCGTGAGCGTGCCCTGCGCCACCTGTTCCTGTCTGATCAGTCTGGTCCGCAGGTTCTCCTGTCGGTCGGGGCGCAGCCCGGGGCGGGTAAGACCCGTGCGATCGAGGCGGTCCGGGCTGCCTTCTACCCCGACCACGACCTCGCCCCGGTCATTGGCGACGACCTGCGGGCCTATCACCCCGACTACGCGCGTCTCGTGCGCGACCCCGACCCGCTGGCGATGCCCGCGGCCACGGCCGACCTCTCCGGGTGGCTGGTGGGACAGGCCCTGGACTGGGCCGCCGAGCACGGGCACTCCGTGCTGGTCGAGGGCACTCTGCGCCGTCCCGGAACGACCCTGAGCACGCTCGAGCGGTTCCACTCCGCCGGGGCCATCACCCACCTGGTCGTCCTGGGCGTGCCAGAGGCCGTCTCCTGGATCGGGTGTCTGGACCGCTACCTGACGTCTCTTGCGCGAGACGGGGCCGCCAGGTGGACTCCTCAAGAGGCTCACGACGCCGGTTACACCGGGACTCCGGCCACCCTGGCGGCCGCCGGGGCCACCGCCGCCGTCCACCGTCTGTCGGTTGTGGCTCGCGACGGCGCCGTCGCCTATGACGGCACCCGCGACGCCGCAGACCGGACTCGGTCCCAAGAGGCGCTGCGGGCCCTGGAGGAGCTGCGCTCCGACCCCGAGCAGATCCGCCGGGCAGAGGCCCGCCTTGAGCAGCTTGTCGCGATCGCCTCCGACCTGGGAGTGGGCCCAGCCGTCCGCGAGGGACTGGACCATGCGCGGACGCTGGTCCGGCCTCCCGCATCATCAACGCCTGGACCCGCGGTATGAGTGGCCAGAGCCTGTCCGGCGCGCCGTCGCTAGGCGCACCTGCGTTGACCGCCGGCTCGACGCTGCCGGGTCGCCGAGAACAACATCTTCACGGTTAGCCCGAAAAGGGGAAGTCGCTCTCGACTTCCCCCATGCGGATGTCGATGGTGAATGGTCTCGGGTTCCAGTCCGGGTCTCCGACCCCGAGAAGTACGCCATTGTGACTCTGGTCGATGCGGACTCCGTCGAGTGCCAGCCTCTGGAGCGCCCGGGCGGCGGGCGCGATTCCGATTATCACAATGTCGTCCGCCCCGTTCCGGCGGATCAGATAGTATGGATCAGCCAGATCGGGCTCCCGATAGTCGATGAATGACGGGCCGCCGGGGTTATGCAGTGAAGGGCTCTCGAAAACGGCCGAGTAGTGACGGCGGAATACTGGTGGTGAGGTCATCTCCTCCTCTGTGGGCCCGATGCTGTTCGGGCAGGTTTCCTGCCTGTGGCAGAGGAGTGGACCAGTCGCCGTGCCGCTAGCATCTCCCTATCTTGTCATCGCTTCAACTTCAAGGGCAGAGGAGGCTGGGTCGCTCGTGCTCCTCCTGGTCGGTCCGGGTCGTGTACGGGGCATGAGACTGGGCCCTGTGCGAGGCGGGGCCTGACCTGCTCGGTGTGTCGCCTGTTCGGCCCTGTGCTTGCTTGCGGCCGCCGGGACGCAGGCACCGGGACGCTTCATGCTGGCGGCACGGATAGCCCTGCCCCTGAGACCGGGCGCGAGATCTCGGTCGGCCTGCACGACCAGCGACAAGAAGGGACTGGATGAGTCGGTGTTGCAGGCTGTGAGAGGATCGGTCATCTCCGCGTCCCGGGTGGCTGTAGCGGTCGGGCCGCCATGGGGGCCGACTTGAGCATCCGGATCTTCTGGGTCAAACCGCAGGTCTCGCTGGTTAATCGGTCGATATCTCGCGACCTTTGTCCTGGAATACGGTTCTGTTCGGTGTTGGCCATACTGGCGACGCCGCGCTCTAAACCTCCGTGGTGCACATGAACTCGGCCTGTCGAGAAAACTGGTGTAAACAGAATATGCTGTGCGCATGCGGTGATAGAGTGGATGTCGTGTGGGGAGATGCTGATCCTGTAGACAGTCTTATCGACAGGGTGGCTGCGGCCCGGGCGCTGGCTCCGCGAGACGTGGGCTTTGCGCTTGACCTGATTGCTTATGGCGAGTATGGGATTGCGCTGGAGCTGGTCTGTACGCAGATTGACGAGCACGACAGGTGCGGTGGGTCACCCCGCCCATCGGGTCGATAATTCGGACCGCCCGGCCGTTCTCGTCGTACTCGTAGCGGGTGGTGCCGCCGGCCCCGCCCATGGCCGCCACGAGCTGGTCGGCCTCGTCGTAGCGGAACTGGCGCACCCCGTTGTAGGGGTCCCTGGTCTCCACCACGCGGCCGGCCTTGTCATAGGTCCAGCGGAAGGTCCCCGATCCCGGCGTGTGGCGCGCGACCACACGGCCGCACGCGTCATAGCGCGTCCAGCCCCGGTCCGCCGTGGGCCAGGTCTCGGAGACGACCCGGGAGTCGACGTCGTACCCCAGCTCGGTGCGGAAGCCCATCTCGTTGCGCACCCCGGCCACGCGCCCGCAGGCGTCGTAGTCGTAGCGCACGCTCGAGCCGCCGGGGCGGCGGATCCGCACCGGGCGGCCCGCCAGGTTGCGCTCAATGGTGGTGCGCCCGCCGACGACGTCGACGAGCTCCACCGGACGCCCGACGCGGTCGTAGCGGATGGTGACCTGCGAGCCGTCGGGCAGGACGGTGGCGCTCTCGCGCCCCCACCTGTCCATCTTCACGGTGGCGGACGAAGCGGCATCGCCCACGGTGATCTCGCGGCGCGCAGTGCTGTGGCGCTGGAAGGCACGCACACCGGCGGGATCGACGGTCTCGTTCAGCCTGCCGAACTGGTCGTAGTGGCGCGTCCACACCCCGCCGGTCGGGTCCACG
>ERZ772948.1681-NODE-1681-length-12369-cov-5.542716_pt1 | contig 12369 bp, 10 predicted proteins | sample MGYA00511945_ERZ772948 | MGnify/ENA primary metagenome ERZ772948 (study PRJEB29015, sample SAMEA2737927) | human oral metagenome | biome: human oral; feature: human-associated habitat; material: dental | place: China | collected 2141 ... | reverse complement strand
AGAGCTTGGTAAATATATTTGGCTAGCAAAAGCAGATACTTCCCAAGAAGCTCCCGCTTCTAAAAGCGGGAGTAGTTCACTGGCGATAGGAGTATATTTTTATGTAAAAACGGATACTCATGAGGAATATATTTTAGGTGGAAGAGGTGTAGGTTACTGGGTAACAGCAATGTCAGCTCAAGCGAGTGACATGAGTGGATGGTTATTGTTAGGATTGCCAGGAGCCGTTTACTTATCAGGATTAAAGCAAGTCTGGGTTATAATAGGATTAATAATAGGAACTTATATAAATTGGAAAATAGTAGCACCAAGATTGAGAATGCAGACAGAAGAGCATGAAGCATTGACAATTCCAACATTTATATCAAAAAAATCAAATGATACGAAAGGTTATGTAAAAACCTTTTCAGCAATTGTAATTTTATTTTTCTTTACAATTTACTCGGCATCAGGATTGGTTTCAAATGGGAAATTATTTGAATCGTTATTGGGAATTGATTACAAATTAGGAGTATTAGTAGGTGGAGGAACTATAATATTTTATACATTTTTAGGTGGATATTTGGCAGGAGTTTGGACAGATTTCTTTCAAGGAATATTGATGTTTTTTGCAATTATAATTGTTCCAGTTGCAGCATATTTTGTAGTTGGAGGAAGTAGCGCTATTGATGTTGCAATGACTCAAAAGCATATTTCACTTAACTTGTTGAAATATCCAGAAGCACTTAGCATACCGGTAATTATTTCTGGATTAGGTTGGGGTCTTGGATATTTTGGACAGCCACACATAATTGTAAAGTTTATGAGTATAAAAAGTGTAAATGAACTTTGGAAAGCTAGGTTAATCGCGATGGTATGGGTTATAATTTCATTGGTTTGTTCTATTGCAATTGGTATTACAGGAATTGCTCTTTTCAAAAATGTTCAAGATCCAGAAAAAATCTTCATTTACATGATAGGAGAATTATTCAATCCTTGGTTAGCAGGTATTTTATATGCAGCAATTTTATCAGCAATAATGTCAACAATTTCAGCACAATTGCTAGTTGCGTCGAATACCTTGACTGAAGATTTTTATAAATATATTGTTAAAAGAGAAAAAACGAATAAAGAACTTATTTGGGTTGGGAGAATTTGTATTATAATTATTTTTATAATCGCAACATTGTTATCAATGAATCCCAATTCAGAAGTATTGTCATTAGTTTCATATGCATGGGCAGGTTTTGGAGCTGTATTTTCTCCAGTAATTTTATTTATTTTGTACAAAAAAGAAATGAATTGGAAAAATATTTTGATTTCAATGATTGTCGCTACAATTACAGTAATTTTCTGGAATCAAAGCGGACTTGGTAAAAAAATTTATGAAATTGTACCAGGATTTTTAATAAATATAATTTGTTTATATATTTTGGAAAAATTTAATAAAAGTAAAAAATAAAAAATATAAAAAAGACTGATTTTAAAATTTAGAATTCTAAAATAGTCTTTTTTTATATATTAAGGTTCTTTTATTCTTAAAATATTAAATGCTTTTTATAAATTAAGATTGACGAGTACCTTTTTTGTTGTGGTCTTTTTGTTTTTCTTTATATTTTCTAACTTGTCTTTCCAATCTGTCGGATAGATCATCAATTGCTGCATATAAGTCTTTATTTTCAGCCTCTATTTTTATTTTTGTACCACTTGCAAAAACTAATCCATCAGCTTTGTGAACTGGACCTTCAGATTTTGTATCTTCGACAGTCAGAACAACATCGATTTCTGTGATAGCATCTGAATACTTGGAAATTCTGCTTATTTTTTCTTCAGTATAAGTTTTAATTGCATCTGTGACTTTAAGTTGTTTTCCGCTAATAATGATTTTCATAAATCATCACATCCTTTCATCTATGTCAATAATATTGTACCTTGAAAATTCAAAATGTCAATAGTAAAAATAAAATAATTAAAATTTTTTAGTAAAATATTGTAAAATTTTATTAAATTAAAGAAAAATAGGAAATGGAGATTTAAGAAATATTGGGAAAATATGTTATGAAAAGAGTAATTTATTTTGGCACAGAAATAATTTTTGGGTATTGAAAAAATAGTAAAATTTTGTTATACTTTTAATAGGTAGGAATTTTACAGCAATACAAGATTTTTTAAGGGAAATATTTTATTGGAGGAAAGATGAAAAAAAGATTTTTTGTCAGAAGAGCGTTCAGGATATTTTTTACTAGACAAATTGTAAAATTGTCTACTTTGTTATATAAAAAATATAAAAAATTAAATATACAAATATATGAAAAATCTGGGTAATCTTTTTTGCTTGGATTTTTATTTTTTATATATAAAATATAGAAGGAGAGATAGAGATGAATTATAGAATCTTTGTGGAAAAAAAGAAAGATTTTAGAGTAGAAGCACAGAACTTGTTCAGCGACTTGAAGGAAAATGTTGGAATAAGTGGACTTAGCGATGTAAGAGTTCTGAATATTTATGATGTGTTTAACTTGGGTGAAAATGATTTGGAAAAATTGGAAAGAACGGTGTTTTCAGAAATAAATGCTGACAATGTTTTTAGATCGTTGGATGAAGTATTTGAAGAAAAAAATTCAGAAAATGTATATTTTTCAGTGGAATTTTTGCCAGGGCAATATGATCAAAGAGCAGATTCTGCAATTCAATGTGTAAATTTATTAATTGATAAAAACAATAATATTAACGTAAAAAGTGGGAAATTGATAATTTTATACGGAAAAATTTCTCCTGAAGAACTTGCTAAAGTAAAAAAATACTATATAAATGAAGTTGAAGCAAGAGAAAAGGATTTGAATGTTTTAAGTGAAAATGTTGAAAATGAAAATAAAGATGATGTTATTGTTTACGATGGATTTACTGAAAAAACAAAAGAAGAAATTGCAGATTTAAAAGATAAATTGGAACTGGCAATGACAGTAAATGACTTGCTATTCATTCAGGAATATTTTAAAAATGAGGAAAAAAGAAATCCTACAGAAACTGAAATTCGTGTTCTTGACACTTACTGGAGTGACCACTGCCGACATACAACTTTTGAAACAATCATTGATGACATTAAAATTGAAAATGAAACTTATAAAAATATCATCGAAAAGGCTATTAGCGAGTATTTAGAAAGCAGAAAATATGTTCATGCCGACAGAATTTCTAAAAAGCCTATGACTCTTATGGATCTTGCTACAATTTTTGGAAAAGAGCAGAGAAAAAATGGAAACTTGCCAGATTTGGAAGTTTCAGATGAAATAAATGCCTGCTCGATTTATATTGATGTGCCAATTGAAAGAATTGGTGAAGATGGGGAAAAGAGCATAACTACAGAAAAATGGATTTTGCAGTTTAAAAATGAAACTCATAATCACCCAACAGAAATTGAGCCATTTGGTGGGGCTTCTACTTGTATTGGTGGAGCAATTCGTGATCCGTTATCTGGAAGAACTTATGTTTATCAGGCTGTAAGAATTAGCGGTTCTGCTGATCCAACTGAAAAAATTGCAGATACAATGGCTGGAAAATTGCCGCAAAAGGTTATTACACAAGTGGCAGCACACGGATTTTCATCTTATGGAAACCAAATTGGACTTGCGACAACTCATGTAAATGAAATTTATGATGAAGGCTACAAAGCTAAAAGAATGGAATTGGGACTTGTTGTAGGAGCAGCGCCTGCTGAAAATATTATCCGTGAAAAGCCTAAAAATGGAGATGTTGTAATTTTACTTGGTGGAAGAACTGGAAGGGATGGAATTGGTGGAGCAACTGGTTCATCTAAGGAGCATACAACAGAATCTTCTGAAAAATCAAGTGCAGAAGTGCAAAAAGGAAATGCAATTGTAGAAAGAAAAATTCAAAGACTTTTCAGAAACAGAAATGTTACAAAATTAATTAAAAAATGTAACGATTTTGGAGCTGGAGGAGTTTCAGTCGCAATTGGGGAACTTGCTGATGGACTTGAAATTGACTTGAATAAAGTAAGAGTGAAATATATCGGGTTAAATGGAACGGAACTGGCTATTTCAGAGTCACAGGAAAGAATGGCAGTTGTTATTGAAAAACAAAATTTAGATAAATTTATAGAATTTGCAAATGAGGAAAATTTGGAAGCATATCAAGTGGCTGAAATTAATGATTCAAATAGACTTATTATGAAATACAATGGAAAAGCGATTGTTGATATTTCAAGAGATTTCTTAAATACAAATGGAGCTGCTTCAAACATTAATATTACAATTGAAAATACGCCAAAATTGAGCTTGAACAGAGAAATTGAAGGAAATGACTTTAGAAGCAAATTTGTAAATAATTTGAAGGATTTAAATGTAGCTTCACAAAGAGGACTAGTTGAAACTTTTGATTCAACAATTGGAGCAACTACTGTATTAATGCCATTTGGTGGAAAATATCAATTAACTCCTGCAGAAGTTTCGGTGCAAAAAGTATCAGTAATCAATGCAGAAACTGATGTCGCTTCAATGGTTGGATATGGATACAATCCTTATGTGGCAAAACAAAGTACATTCCACGGTGGTGCTTATGCTGTAATTGAATCAATGGCAAAAGTTGTCGCTGGTGGAGGAAATTATAAAAATATCAGATTTACATTCCAAGAATATTTTGAAAGACTGGGACAAGATTCTAAAAAGTGGGGAAGACCATTATCAGCATTATTAGGAGCATTGCACATACAAAAAGCCTTTGGATTACCTTCAATTGGTGGAAAAGATTCGATGAGCGGAACATTTAATGATATTTCTGTACCGCCAACATTGGTATCGTTTGCAGTAAGTGTTACAGATGCGGAAAATGTAATTTCTAGCGAATTTAAAAAGGCTGGAAACAACGTTTACTTGATTACAACTCCAAATGATGAAGATGATTTGCCAAAACTTGATGAATTAAAGTCAAACTTTGACTTTGTGACTGAAAATATTAGAAATAAAAAGATTGTTTCCGCTATGGCTGTTAAAAATGGTGGAATTGCCGAAAGCATTGCAAAAATGGCATTTGGAAATAAACTTGGTGTAGATGTTGCAGCAGATCTTTCTGAAAATGAATGGTTTAAAGTAAATTATGGAGCATTTATTGTAGAAACTGCTGGAAATATTGAAAATAAAAATGCTGTTTTACTTGGAAAAGTTACGGATAATGCGAAAATTTCTATAAATAATATAACTTTTGACTTGGATGAATTAATTGGAACTTGGGAAAGTAAACTTGAAAGAATATTCCCAACTAAAAAAGAAGTTGAGGAAGAACATAAAATTGCACATTGCAAAGGTGTAAAATATGAAAAAATCGAAAAGATTGAAACTCAAAATATAATTAGCAATATTTCAAACGATTATGCGAAACCAAGAGTATTTATTCCAGTATTCCCTGGAACAAACTCAGAATATGACTTGGAAAGAGCATTTAATAGAGAAGGTGGACTTGCAAAAATTGGTGTATTTAATAACTTGTCACATAGCAATATTTTAAGTTCAATTGATAATTTTGTTAAAGAAATTAATAATTCGCAAATATTGATGCTGCCTGGTGGATTTAGTGCGGGAGATGAACCAGATGGATCGGCTAAATTTATGGTTGCTGTATTGAAAAATAAAAAAGTTAAAGAAGCAGTGGAAAATTTATTGAAGAGAGATGGATTAATTTTAGGAATTTGTAATGGATTCCAAGCGTTGATTAAATCAGGATTGTTACCTTATGGAGAAATTCGTGAATTAAATGAAAATTCGCCAACATTGACATTTAATACAATTGACAAACATATGTCAAAAATTGTGCAAACAAAAATTATTACAAATAATTCACCTTGGTTAGCTAATATGAAAGAAGGAGATATTCATTCAGTAGCGATTTCTCACGGAGAAGGAAGAATTGTTATTACAGAAGAAGAATACAAGAAATTATTTAAAAATAATCAAATTGCAACTAAATATGTTGATTTGAATGGAAATTCAACAATGGATTCACAATTTAATCCAAATGGTTCGTATTATGCGATTGAAGGAATGTTGGCATATAATGGTAGAATCTTTGGTAAAATGGGACATTCTGAAAGAAAAGGTAAAAATGTTTATAAAAATATTTATGGAGATAAAGAACAAAATATCTTTAGAAATGGAATTAAATTTTTTAAATAAGGAAAAGGAGAAAATAAAAAATGAAAGTAGCAATATTTTTTGGAAGTCAGTCAGATACTGACAAAATGAGAGGTGCAGCAAATTGCTTGAGAGAATTCGGTATTGAGTTTGAGGCTTATGTATTGTCGGCTCACAGAGTTCCTGAAAAATTGGAAGAAGTTTTGGCTGATGTTGAAAAAAGAGGTGCAGAAGTGATTATTGCTGGAGCTGGACTTGCGGCACATTTACCTGGAGTTATTGCTTCAAAAACAATACTGCCAGTAGTTGGAGTTCCTTTAAATGGAGCACTTGAAGGATTGGATGCACTTTATTCGATTGTTCAAATGCCAAAATCTATTCCAGTAGCAACTGTTGGAATTAATAATTCATACAATTCAGGAATGTTAGCTGTGCAAATTCTTGCAATAAAATATCCTGAAATTAGAGAAAAATTGGTTACATTTAGAAAAGAAATGAAAGCTAAATTTATTGCTGATAATGAGAAAAAAGTTGAGTTATAATTTGTAATAGACTTATTCAAAAATTATATGTATTTATAATTTAATAAAACAAATATTTTGAAGCAAGAGGTATTGATATTGATCCCTTGTGGAAATAAAAAATTCAAGTTATTGAACAATATAATATTTATTTGATATGATTTAAAAATAAAAAATGGAGGAAATAAAAATGGAAAAAAGAGAACAAATTTATGAAGGAAAAGCAAAATCAATTTTTGCAACAGATAATGCGGATGAAATAATTATGTATTTTAAAGATGATGCGACTGCATTTAATGGAGTAAAAAAAGATCAATTAGAAGATAAAGGAATTTTGAATAATAAAATTTCTACATTACTTTATGGATATTTGATTAAACACGGTGTAAAAACTCACTGGATTAAAACTTTGAATGAAAGGGAACAACTTTGTAAAAAAGTGGAAATTGTGCCTTTGGAAGTAATTATTAGAAATAGAGCAACTGGAAGTTTTGTAAAAAGATATGCAGCTGAAGAAGGAAAAATCTTTAAAAAACCAACTTTTGAATTATCATACAAAGATGATGATTTAGGAGATCCATTATTAAATGATGATCATGCTATAGCATTAGAATTGGTTACTGAAGAAGAATTGGCTGAAATTAAAAAACAAACTTTCTTAATTAATGATTTGTTATCTGCATTATTTGATAAAATGAACTTGATTTTAGTGGATTATAAAATTGAGTTTGGAAGAGATAAAGATGGAAATATTTTACTTGCAGATGAAATTAGTCCAGATTCAATGAGACTTTGGGATAAAGATACACTTAAAAAATTGGATAAAGATAGATTTAGACAAGATTTAGGAGACGTAATGGGTGCTTATCGTGAAGTTCTTCGTCGTATGGAAGAAGTTTTAAAATAAATTAAAAAAATAAATTTCTGAAATCATATATTAGCAAGGGGTCTTGACCCCTTGTCATTTAAATAAAATTAAAAAAAATTGATAAAGTATAAACTAAACTGTTTATAACAAAAATGGAGGAAAACTACAAATGATTAAGAGCTTGAATGAAGAATGTGGAGTTTTTGGAGTTTTTGGACATCACGAAGCGGCAAGACTTACTTATTATGGATTGCATAGTTTGCAACATAGAGGGCAAGAAGCGGCAGGAATTGTAGTAAGTGACGGTAAACGTGTGAATGGTCATCGTGGGCCTGGACTTGTGTCGGAAGTATTTAATGATGATAGAATTTTTAACCGTTTACAAGGAAATTGTGCAATTGGGCATGTTAGATATGCGACTTCTGGAAGTAGTAGCAGTCGTAATATTCAGCCATTTTTGTTCCAATTTTTTGACGGAACTATCGCTTTGGCACACAACGGAAATTTGATTAATGCGAAAAAATTAAAAAGAGAATTGGAAAAACACGGTGCGATTTTTCATTCTACATCAGATACAGAAGTGTTGGTTCATTTGATTAGAAGAAGTAAAGAAAAAGATTTTTTGAGCCAATTGAAAGATGCATTAAGACAAGTAAAAGGTGGATTTTCTTTCTTAGTTCAAACTCAAACAGAATTGTACGGTGCAGTTGACCCTTTTGAATTTCGTCCTTTAATTTTAGGAAAAACAAAAAATGGAGCATATATTTTGGCGAGTGAAACTTGTGCGTTGGAAATTGTTGGAGCGGAATTTGTTAGAAATATTAGATCTGGAGAAGTTGTAATCATTGATAAAGATGGATACAGAATTGAAAAATATACTGACGATACTTCGACTGCGATTGCGGCGATGGAATATGTATATTTTGCAAGACCTGATTCGGATATTTCAGGAATAAATGTACATTCAGCTCGTAAAAGATGCGGAAGAAGATTGGCGCAGGAAGCACCTGTAGAAAATGCAGATATCATAATTGGAGTTCCAAATTCGTCATTGTCAGCAGCAAGTGGTTATGCAGAAGAAAGCGGAAAACCTTATGAAATGGGATTAATCAAAAACCAATATGTAGCGAGAACATTTATTCAGCCAACTCAAGAATTGAGAGAACAAGGTGTTAGAATGAAACTTTCTGCTGTAAAAGGTGTTGTAAAAGATAAAGTTGTAGTTATGATTGATGATTCAATAGTTCGTGGAACTACTTCAAGCCGTATTGTTCAGTTATTGAAGGAAGCTGGAGCAAAAGAAGTTCATGTAAGAATTGCATCACCAGAATTTAAGTTTCCTATTTTTTACGGAATTGATGTGTCAAATTCATCAGAATTGATTTCGGCAAATAAAACTGTTGAAGAAGTAAGAGACTACATTGGTGCAGATTCATTGGCTTTCTTGAGTATTGATGGATTAATTGATTCTATTGGACTAAATTTTGATGCACCATATACAGGACTTTGCATGGAATGTTTTAATGGAGATTATCCAGCTGGATTGGGAGATTACGAGGAAGAATTTTATGCTTCGTTGACACCAATTCAAAAAGAGGCTTTGAAAAAATTGAAAAAATAAGGTGAAAAAATGTATATAGTAAGTTTAAATTATGTAAAAACAGTAAGTGAAGTTGAAAAATATTTAGAAGAACATATAAAATTTTTGGAAAAATATTATGGGATGGGAAAATTTATTTGTTCAGGAAGAAAAAATCCTAGAACAGGTGGTGTAATTTTGCTAAATGCAGAAAACTTGGAAGAAGTTAAGAAAATAATTTCAGAAGATCCGTTTAATATAAATGGAATTGCAGAATATGAAATTACGGAATTTTTCCCTACAAAATATGCAGAAGATTTTGCAAACTTTGTAAAATAAAAAATAGAGATTTAATTTAAAACAGGAGGATAAAGAATGTCAATTTCTTATAAAGATTCAGGAGTAGATAAAGAAGAAGGATACAGAAGTGTTGAGAAAATAAAAGAAAGAGTAAAAGCAACTTACAACAAAAATGTTATGAACGAATTGGGAAGTTTTGGAGCTTTATACAAATTAGGAGAATACAAAAAACCAATTTTAGTATCTGGAACTGATGGAGTTGGAACAAAATTAAAAGTTGCATTTGAAACAAATAAATATGATACAGTTGGAATTGACTGTGTTGCAATGTGTGTAAATGATATTTTGTGTCACGGAGCACAACCATTATTTTTCTTAGATTACCTAGCTTGTGGAAAATTGGACTCAAATGTTTCTTCTGAAATAATTAAAGGTGTTGTAGAAGGTTGTCTTCAAGGAGATTCAGCTTTAGTAGGTGGAGAAACTGCTGAAATGCCTGGATTTTATGCAGATGGAGAATATGACATTGCAGGATTTGCAGTTGGTGTAGTTGAAGAAGAAAAAATGGTTAATGGAAGTAAAGTTCAAGAAGGAGATGTAATTATTGCAATTCCTTCAAGTGGAGCTCACAGTAACGGGTTCTCATTGTTAAGAAAATTATTTACTGATTTTAGCGAAGAATTTAATGGAAAAACAATTGGAGAACATTTATTGACACCAACAAAAATTTATGTAAAACCAATTCAAAAAGTTATGGAAAAAGTGCAAGTGAACGGAATGGCTCACATAACTGGTGGAGGACTTATCGAAAATGTTCCAAGAACTATACCAGACGGACTTTGTGCAAACATCGAAAAAGCGAAAGTAAAAGTTCATCCATTATTTAAACACGAAGCATTCTCAAGAGTTCCAGAAGAAGAAATGTGGGGAACATTCAATATGGGAGTTGGATTTGTTGTTATCGTAAATAAAAATGATGCTCAAACAGTTATTGATATTTTAGCTGAAAATGGAGAAGAAGCCTATGAATTAGGAACTATTGTTAAAGGTGACGAAAAAATTAATTTATATTAAAAATAAAGATGATAAAAATAAATTTAAAGAGAGTGAAAAAATGTCTAATAAAAATAAAAAAAGAATAGCAGTTTTAGTTTCTGGTGGAGGGTCGAATTTACAGTCAATTATTGACAACATTGAGCAAGGAAACTTAAATTGTGAAATTTCTTATGTAATTGCAGATAGAGAGTGCTATGGACTTAAAAGAGCAGAAAAACATGGCATAAAAAATGTTTTGCTTGACAGAAAAGTATTAAAAGAGAAATTGTCTGATGAAATTAGCAATGTTCTTGAAAATGATGACGAAAAAACAGATTATATCGTATTAGCAGGATATTTGTCGATTTTATCGCCAGAATTTATAAAAAAATGGTCAAGAAAAATTATAAATATCCATCCGTCATTGCTTCCAAAATTTGGTGGAAAGGGAATGTATGGAATGAATGTTCACAGAGCAGTTATCGAAGCAAAAGAAACTGAAAGTGGATGTACAATTCATTTTGTTGATACAGGAGTTGACACAGGGGAAATTATTTTGCAGATAAAGGTGCCTGTGCTTAGTGATGACACGCCGGAAGTTTTGCAAAAGAGAGTGCTTGAGAAGGAGCATGTTTTACTGATTAAAGGGATTAAAAAGTTGCTTGAAAAATAGGATAAAAAAAGAAAGAGAGAGTAAATGTCAAAAATAATCGTACATGATAAATTTAAGTTTAGGTTATTTCCCAAAACTATTTGGATAGACAATGAAAAGAAGAAATTAAAGCCAAATTCAGAAATAATTTTTGAAACTAATGAAGATTATGTGATACTTTCAGAAAAAAAATCTAAAAAAAGAAAATTAGGATTAGATTTGGAAAATAAGGAAAAAGTTGTAGTAGAAATTAAATATAATTTTTTTATTTTATCTATGATATTTTTAGTTCCAGTACTTTTTGTAATAATAATTTTAATTTTTAATTTAGATGAAATAGATGCTAAGCAGTTAGGTACAGTTGTTGGAATTCTTATTTATATTATGTTTCTAAAAATAGAAAAATTTGAAATTGTCAGTAAGTAAAGGAGAGTTTTGTGAAAAGAAAATTTTTAATATTTGCAATGTTTTTATTTGCTTTTTCAATGGGATATGCAGCGAATGGCAATGAGGAATTTTTGAAAGGGAATAATTTTCTTGAGCAAAAAAAATATAAAGAGGCTGAGAAATATTTTTTTGAAGCATTAAAAAAAGGGAACCCAAATGCTTATAATGCTTTAGGTTATCTTTATTATGTTCAAGGGAATTTTGAAAAGGCAGAATACTATCTTTTGAAGGATTTAGAATATACTAAAGATGAAAAGTTAAAGAAAAAAGTAAAACTTGATTTAGCATATATCTATATAAAACAAAATAAGGAAAAAGAAGCAGAAAAGCTGTTAAGAAGCATTAAAAATAATGATGCTACGGTATTTAATACATTAGGAATCCTTTATTATAATAACCAAAATTATAAAAAAGCAATAGAATATTATAAAAAAGCATTGGATAAAGGAAATGACATTTCAATAAGTAATTTAGTAATAAGTTATAGTGAAATTGAAGAAGTAAACGATGAAATAAGAGAATTGGTAAACAAAGAATATAAAAGAGGAAATATATATGCTTATGGATTTTATGGAATAGCTAAAATTTATGATGAAGGAGCTGAAGAAGGTAAAAAAATATGTGAATTAGGTATTAAAAAAGGTGATCCAAATTCATATCTCTGTATGAGCGTATTTTATGAGAAAAAAGGTAATAAGATTAAGTCTAAAGAATTATTTGAGAAATATAAAGTAGAAATGGGGAAATTGGAAGATAAATTGGAAAAAAATGAAAAATAGAAAGAAATTTTTTAAATAGAATTTATAATATTCCCCATTAAAATAATGGATTTGTTATAAATT
>ERZ772948.1679-NODE-1679-length-12384-cov-3.361343_pt1 | contig 12384 bp, 16 predicted proteins | sample MGYA00511945_ERZ772948 | MGnify/ENA primary metagenome ERZ772948 (study PRJEB29015, sample SAMEA2737927) | human oral metagenome | biome: human oral; feature: human-associated habitat; material: dental | place: China | collected 2141 ... | reverse complement strand
GGCGAAAATCAAACCGGGCTTCGCTTAGATGCTTGTCAGGGATTAGAATTCTTAGGCGTAAAGATGGACGCTGAGAAGAATAAATGTCGTGGCGTTGAGCGTATTATCTCTGCAGACGACTCGAAGGTGAAGGTGCTTCTGATACCTACAGACGAGGAGATTGTGATTGCTCGCGATACTCAAGAACTTGTGTCAGAGGCTCGAAAGTAAACAACAACACTCATACCAACGGGTGCAAACAGCGGATAGCCAACATTTGTTGATTGTTGCAAACTTCTATCCTTGTTTCGCTCCATAGTCTTTCCCCGTTCGCTAATAGTAGCGTGCTATTGCTAACGAGGAAAGACTTTTTTTATGCAATGCCATAACAACATTCGCCAGTAAAGAAACTTACATCTATTTGTTTTAAACCGCTATACCTGTGAAACAACATTTAAATGCCGATAAAACGATGTTTAAATGCTGATGTAATGATATTCTCAGACTAGTGTTGTAATATTATTTACGTGTAAGTAGAGTTTTACTTACGTGTAAGTAAAGTTTTACTTACGTGTAGATAAAGTTTTATTTACGTGTAAATAAAACTATTTAATACTTACAAAGATACTACAATATCATAAGAAAAACAAAAGAATATCAAGAGAAAAATATTGTGTATTCATTTTAGCATATTTCTTTCTTATAAATATAGTTTAATAACATAAAATGATGTGTATCACCTGAATTATCCCATCTTATTTCATTTGAATATGGTAATAATGATATTCTAATTCTGTTATTATCTTGAAATATACTTGGAATACCTGTATCAGTATGATTTTTAAAAACTTCTATTATTTCTTGTAATTCATTTCTATTTAATTTTTCTAAAATTTTTTCTTGATTTTCAATACTTTCTATTTCTTTTACCTTATTATTTATATTTTCTGAAAATTTACTTTTTTCTTTTTTTAAAAAAATAAATAAGCATTTTAGTTTCTTCTACATATTTTTCAATTGTTTGTATATCTATTTCCAATCTTTTTATTTCAAGATTTTCTGAATCTTTATATTTTATATTTTTCAACAATTTTCTTACATATGGAGTACTGCAATTTATACCATTAAAATAGTTACAGGCAGCTGTAGAATTTATTTCAATTAAATTTATATTAAATGGGTCTATTATTCTATATTCTGTTTTTAAACTTGGATATTGTAAAATGTCCCATAAATATTCCTTATTACCTATTCCTTCTAAATCATAATTTTCTAACAAAATTTTTTTCAATTTATTATTTTGAGAAGAAAAAGTATCTTCTGATATTATTTTTTCTATTTTTAATAAAATTTTTTTTAACTTTTTTTCTTTAAAATTTTCTTTAATTTTCTGCCATAGCATTTTTTTGATTTCACCATTATTGCTTTCTATAATCAGTTATTCCAAATCTATTTCCAAAAGGATCTTCAAACTCAACGGCATTTCCTGTTCTTATTGCAAATGGTGCTGTTAAAAATTTAATATTGTTCTCTAGCATTTTTTTATATTCAGTATTAACATCATCTACAACGAACCATATAGTTGGCTTTACATCAGAAAATTTTTTTTTATCTTTTAAAATTATTGCTGCCTCTTCTATCCCTACTTTATAAGCTATCATTCCTATATCAGAAAAATCAAATTTTATCTCTAATCCTAATTTTTTCTCATAATATTCTTTTGCTTTTTCAAAATCATCAACAGGTAAAAATAAATTATCAATCTCTTTAATTTTTATTTTTTTCATAAAATCTCACCTCTATACTTTTAAAAATATAAACAAAATTTTTATTTTATCCTATATTTTTACTAATTTCATCTTTGAAATAAATATTTTTAGTGTAAAATAAACTTTTTCCATTTTTCAAATCCATTTTTTTTTACAATTAGAGTTGTAAAATATGGAATATCATCTTCTGTTAAATCTTTTATATCATAGTAAACTTTTTGATTTTCTTTTCCACAATTTGAAACCATAATAATCTTATCTATATTTCCTGTTTTTATAAGTGCTTGTTTTAAGTTTTCAAAGTTTCTACTAACTTTCATGAAAACTATATTGTCATTATTTTCTAATTCAAACTCTATATTAGTTTTCTTATTAAGTGATACAACTTTTAAAGTTTCATCTCCTATCATAAGGGGGAAATTAAATCTTGAAGCCATATCAACAAATGATGAAACTCCTGGAATTGTTTCAACTAAATATTTTTCAGGAAGATGTTCTAAAATATATACATAGGTACTGTATGTCATAGTGTCTCCAATAGTTAAGAAACCAACATTCTTTCCTTCATCTAAAAATTTTTGAACTATCTTAGCATTTTCTTTTCTTGCATTTTCTCTATCTTCAAGAGATTTAAGCATAGGAAATTCAACAAAAACCTTTTCCACATCTTCTTTCATATATTGTTTTGCAATTTCATAGGCAACACTACCATCATCTTTCTTTGCTTCTGGTAATATTACTACATCTAATTTTTTTAAGGTGTTTATTGCTTTTATAGTTATCTCTTCTGGGTCTCCAACTCCAACACCTATACCATAAAATTTATTAGTCATTTTTTCTCCTCTTAAAAATTTTTTATATTTTAACTTTTAAAAATTGTTTCTATTTTTTCTTTGAATTTATCTTTTGCTTTTTTCCCATCTTTTTCTTTTTTATACCAGTATATAGATGTAGGATGACAAAAAGAAGAAGTTTTATTTAGGTATTCTGAATTATTTTTTTCAAAAATACAGTAGCTTCTTTTACTAACAAATAATATATAATTTGGTTTTAAGACTTTAATTACTTGTTCAAAATTAGTTAAAGATTTTTTCTCAACTTCTTTTGTGCTATATATTTCCCTACTTCCATTTATTGAGGGAACTATAAAAAAATTCATGAACGCAATTCTTTCCCAAAAATATTTTATATCAATATTAGCATTTTCAAGTTCTTTTTTATTTTTTGAAAAAGTCCATTCCCATTAAAAAACCATTGTTCAATAACTCCTCTTGTATCTATATGTCCTTCCTCAGATAAGGTAATGTCTCCTTTATCTTCATACCATTCTTTAAAATTAGCTACCTTTTTTCTATCTTCATCATTCCCAAGATAGTGGCTCTCAGCAACTAATAATACTTTATGTTCTTGATAGTTGAAACCAATATAAGGTAACATAAGTTGATGTATTCTTGAATTTTTATAAAATTCAATTTCTTTTAGTTCATTATCATACCTCTCATCTATTTTTAATTCCATAAACCCACCTCTTTTAATTAAAAAACTATATCTTCTACCTATTCTCCCAACAACCATTCTAAAGCATTTATTATTTTTATTCCATCATAATCAGTATTTGGCAGTACCTCATCTAATGTTATCAAATACTTAGGGTAGTTATCTTTTATATTTTTAAAAGCATCTAACTCTCTTTTTAAAGTATTCTCATCTAAGACAGTTAAAGCAACCTGATAATATTCAACTTCATTTGAATTGATAACAACAAAGTCAATTTCATTTTTATCAAACTGTCCTACATAAACATTAACTTTTCTTCTAAGCAATTCAAGGTAGATTATATTTTCTAAAATATGTCCCATATCAATATTTCTATTACCTAAAATCATTTGTCTAAGCCCTAAGTCTACGACATAATATTTTGATAATGTTGATAAAAACTCTTTACCTTTTATATTGTATCTATTAACTTCATATATAAGTAGTCCATCAACAAGTCCCTTTATATATTTTTCAACAGTTTTAGTATCAGTTTTTCTTCCCATTGAAGTTAGAGTATTTGCAATCTTTGATATTGAAGTTAAATTTCCTATATTATCAAATATATATTTAACAACACTCTCAAGCCTCATAACATCTGCAATTTTTAATCTTGCTACTATATCTTTTAAAAGAACAGAGTTATATATTCCACTTAAATATTCATATATATTTTTTAAATTATTTTCTAATTGCAAAGTATAAGGAAAAGAACTATTTACTATATATTCATTATAATATTGCATAAGAGTTTTTAATATCTTACTTTCGTTTTTATCTAAATTTTTATATTCTAGTCTAGCTTGATAGTATTCTTTAAAAGATAAAGGAAACATTTTTAATTCTATATAACGACCACTTAAAAGAGTTGCAAGTTCACTTGACATAAAATAAGCATTAGAACCTGTTATATATAAGTCAACATTATCTTTTATGAAAAGACTATCTACAACTTTTTCAAATTTATCTACATGTTGAATTTCATCTAAGAAGATATAATTTTTTTTATCCTCAAGCATTTTAGATTTTATAAAATCATAGAGTTTTTTATAATCAGTGAGTTCTTCATAGTCCATATCTTCAAAATTGATAGATATTATTTGATTTTTTTCAACTCTATTTTTTATTAAATAATCCTTATATATTTCAAAAAGAGTTGATTTTCCACATCTTCTTACTCCAGATACGACTTTTATTATCTGTTTATCTTTTGATCTTATTAAGAAATCTAAATATTCTTTTCTATCTATTCTTATCATTGTAACACCTCATTTCTTTTCTAAAATTATATAATCTTTTTTATAAAAAATCAAATTTTTAGGAATATAATCCCAGAATTTTTATTTTTTATAAATTTAAGGAATATATTCCTAAAACTTTTTATTTTTAAATTTTTTAGGAATGTAATCTACAAAAGAATAAATATAATTTTAAAAATTTAATGAGTTTTTATTTATTTCTTTTTACGACTTTAATTATACAAATAGGATTTTCTCCAAACATCATAGTATAAGGTCCAACTCTTTTTGCTCTACCAACAGTAACTGTTATAACTTCTATATCTTTGAAACCTTTTTCTTTTAAGATTTCCAAAGATTTAGATTGAGTTTCAAGAGTAATACAATTAATAACAAGTATAGCTTCATCTTTTGCATAAGTTAAAAAATGATTGATAATTTCTTCTATTCCACCAGTTGAACCACCAATAAACATTCTATCATAAGCAATATTTGGAATAGCATCAGGTGCTTTACCGTGAATTAATTCAAAGTTATCAAGATTGAATTTTTCAGCATTTAGCTTTATAGTATCTAATCCTTTTTCTTCCTTTTCTATTGCATAGACCCTTCCTTGTGGCATATAAGTTGCTGCTTCTATTCCTATTGTTCCTGTACCTGCTCCAACATCAATTAAGATTGAATTTGGTTTTAACATAAGTTTAGCTATAGAAACTGCTCTTATTTCTTGTTTTGTCATTGGTAACTCAGTTTGAGTAAACTCTTTGTCATATATGTGCATATTTATCCTTTCTTTTAAAAACTATCTACTTTCTACACCTATTAATTTATTTTCTAAAAATAAATTAAGGTTATTTTCAATTTCTGCAAAAAGTCTTTCCAAACTTTTTTGTGATTTCCAAGCTAAATGTGGAGTTACTGTAAAATTATCTAATTCTAGTAACTTACAATCATTTTTAGGAGGCTCTATTGTCATTACATCAGTTGCAGCTGAGGCAATTATATTATTCTTTAAAGCATAATATAAGTCATCCTCATTTATTATTGGACCCCTTCCTAAATTTAAAATTATTGCAGATTTTTTCATCTTTTTCATTCTATCTAAATTTATTAAATCTCTTGTTAAATCAGTCAATGGTGCATGGATAGAAAATATATCACATTTTTCTAAGACTTCATCTAAGTCAAATCTGTTTTCTAAATTATCTGTATATTCTCTTCCAGGAATTTTAGCTATCATAACTTCCATACCAAAACTTTTAGCATAGCTTTCAACTTTTTTCCCTATATTTCCATGTCCTAAAATTCCTAAAACTTTTCCTTCTGTGTCTACATGATAGTATCTATCCATTTTATTAGAAATTTCTTCCCATTTATTTTGCTTTACTTCCTGACTTAATCTTTCAGCTCTTGTTAACTCATTTAATAAAAGTGTCATTGTTAGTTGAGATACTGAGTTAGTAGAGTAATTAGCCACATTGGCAATAATTACTCTATGTTCCTTTGCTGCAACTAAATCAATATGGTTAAAGCCTGTTCCAGTTAATAAAACTAATTTTAAATGAGGGGCTTTTTCAAATTCTTTTTTACCTAATCTAATTCTATTTAAAATTACAACATCATAATCTTTTAAATAACTTACTATATCATCATTATTTGTAAGATTAAGTTCTGTGTATTCACCATATTTTGAAAATATATCTTTTAATTCATAAGGTCCTACTGCATTTCTGTCTAAAAATAAAATTTTTACTTTATTCTTTTCCATAGTTTTCTCCTTTCTTTAAAATTAAAACATTCATATCAAATTTTTTATTTAATTTTTTATAGTCTTCTATTTCTAATATGGTAATTTTTTCATTATCATAAGATAAGTTTTCTCCAACTATAACAGTTAAATTTCTAACTCCACTGTTATATAGATTTTTAGAAACTTCATAAGGATTTTGTATATCATCTGTAAGCAAAACTAAACCTGCAATATCTTCATCATCTATGTTTTTAATATAGTCAAACTCTCTACCATGTACACTTGCCAGTCTAAAATTTTGCCAATTTCCTCCTATTTTTGAAAATAAATACTGATAAGATGAAATATTAGGAATAATATTTAAAATATCCTTAGATAAATTTTTTGATAAATAAGGAACTAAGCTATAGTAACCTGTATCTCCTGAAACTATAATTGTTATTTTTCTTTCTATATTTTCTTTTAAATAAGCTATAAGCTCAGATAATTTCCCTAAAGTATATATTTCTTGTTTCTCAGAAATAATAGTTTTTAAATCTGAAAGTTGCCTTGTACTTCCAACTATAATTTCTGCTTCTTTTATGCATTCAATACCAGCTGTAGAAAGGTATTTTATATTTCCAGGTCCTAAACCAACCACATTTATTTTATTTGATTGCACCACATTCACCAACCATTCTTTCATAGTTATCACTCTCTCCAATAGTTTCACCTTTAAATGAGAATATTGCAGCAGATACTTCAATATCTGCTCTTGCATATTCTTGCATTTTAAAGGCAACTCTATTTGCAATTAAATGATAAATTTCATTATTCTCAATATAGTCACAGGCTTCTTCAATAGTATTTGAAAATAAAATCTTTCTAATTATTTCAGGTTTTTCATCAACAAGAAAAGCACAAGAAGCCATAGTTTCCATTCTACCATCTGCAACTCTACTATGAGTGTTAAAAATTCCTCCTGCAACCTTAATTGCTTTAGCAATATGCCCTAACATTATAATTTTTTTGAAGTCTAATTTCACAGCACTTTCTATCATAAAACCAACAAAATTACTTATAATTATTAGTTGTTCTGTATCAAGTCCAATTTTTTCACAATGTCTTTCTCCATAGTTACCAAAGGCAAAGATAACCCAATCTCTGTTTTTATCTTCTCTCATAACTTTAAGCTCTGCAAACATTGATTTTTTTAATGCTTCTTCACTCATAGCTTTAACTATTCCAGTTGTACCTAGAACAGATATTCCACCTATAACTCCCATTTTAGGATTATATGTTTTTAATGCCTTGGCTCTTCCCTCTGGAATATAGATTGTTATTATAGCCTTTTCATCATTGCCACTTAGAATTTCATTTATAACAGAAGTTATCATTTTTTGTGGTCCAGGATTGATAGCTGATTTTCCAACTGCTATTTGAAGTCCTTTTTTTGTTACAAGTCCAACTCCTCTCCCACCAATAATTACACAGTTGTCATAGTATGCACCTCTGTCAACTTTAGGAAGTTCTTTTACTAATTGTACCTTTGCACAAATACTTATTCCATTAGTAACATCAGGGTCATCACCTGCATACTTTTGTATAGCACAACTTGCAAAATTATTTCTAACTCTTAGTTTTTGAACTGGTATTTTTAAATTTGTGTAATTTAATGTTGTTATTTCAACTTCAGTAGCTTTTTTACCATAAACAAGTGCTTCCAGAGCAACTTTCACTGCTGCTGTTGCACAAGTTCCTGTTGTATAACCATTTTTTAGTTCTTTTTCTTCCATTTTAATCTCTCTCTATTATTTTTTATTCTTCATATTAGGTCTAAATGAAGTTTTTAAATCAAAACCTTTACTCAATATTTTATTTTCATTAGAAACTTCAGGGGAAATTTCTTTTTCACTTCTTTTATTAGATAAAAATTCAACTAAACTTTGCCAGATAAAATCTTCATCAAGGTATATCCCTAACTTTGATAAATATGGGTTATAAGTAAATTTATATGTATAAAGATATCTATTATGATTAGATATGCCGATAAGCTCTATTAAAATCATTGGTTCACTTAATATAATATCATTTTTATCTATATCAAGATTTATTAATTTTTTTCTATTATAAGATAATAAATGCTCCCAATCTTCTTTAAATCTACTGTAAATATTAAACTTCTTCCCATCTTTAACAGTAATTTCTTTTTTATATTCAAAGTCAGTCAATTTTCTCAAATCTTCCTGATTTTTTATATCAAAATGAGTATATACTCCATTTTCAGTAAAAAATAAATGTATTAATTTTTCTCCAATAAAAAGTATATTATGAATATTTTTTTCATCTATAGCTTTTGTATTATCTTTAAAATTTTTATTAAAATCATCTTCTGATATTCTGTAATCTATATTTATATCATTTATCTTTCCAATCAAAGCTTGAAAATATTCACAATAAGTTTTTCTATTATAAACTAATTTTTCATCTACTCCGTATTTAGCTACTTTATAATCATAAAAATCTTTAAACTTACTAATTATTTTCATATATCCCCCTTATGTTTCTTTTTTATATTAGGTCTAAATGAAGTTTTTAAATCAAAACCTTTACTTAGAATTTTATTATAATTGGAAACTTCAGGGGAAATTTCTTTTTCACTTCTCTTATTTGATAGAAATTCAACTAAACTTTGCCAGATAAAATCTTCATCAAAATATAGTCCTAGCTCTTTTAAATTAGGATTATAGGTTCTTTTATATACTGATACATTTCTTCTTTTATCATAATCTTTAACACTTTCTAAAAATTCTATTAAAACTATTGGCTCGTTAAAAAAAATAGCTTCTTCATCTATATTGAAAAAATCTTTTTCATTTTTTATAAAAGAATTATAAAAAGTTTTTCTATTCATTTGTAGTACTTCATATAAATCCATATCAACAACTGAATTAACAATAATAGTATTTCCATCTAAAAAAGTTAGTTCAGAATCTTTCATATGATAAAAAAAGTTTTTTATTCTTACATTAGAGCTTTTAGCTTTCAATAACTCTATATCTTCTAAATCAAATTGTGTGTATAATTTTTCCTTAGTTTTAAATACAAGTACAATTTTATCCCCTACAAAAAGAATTTTGTTATTATAATCTGGTTGTACCTCATTTTTAGTAAATATTTTAGGAAAATTTCTATAATTTTTAGTAATTCTATTGTATATAATTTTTTCATCCATTCCATATTTTGCTACTTTATAATCATAAAAATCTTTAAATTTACTAATTATCTTCATATATCCCCCTTATGCTTCTTTTTCATATTAGGTCTAAATGAAGTCTTTAAATCAAAACCTTTACTTAGTATTTTATTTTCATTTGAAACCTCAGGGGAAATTTCTTTTTCACTTCTCTTATTAGATAAAAATTCAACTAGACTTTGCCAGATAAAATCTTCATCAACATATACTCCCATCTGTGATAAATTTGGGTTATAAGTAAACTTATAAAGAGAACTATGATATTTTACATGAGACTCACCAAAATATTCAATTAAAATCATAGGTTCATTAAAAATAATATCACTTTTATCTATTCTCATAGAAGAAAACAATTTTTTTCTATAATAAGAAAATAGTTTATCCCATGCATATCCAAAAACTGTGGTAATCTCAAAATTTCTTCCATCATTAAAAGTAATTTCTTTTGAATAGTAACTTTGATATGTTCCTTTTGAAACATCAAGTTTCTTTGTATCAAAATGAGTATATACACCATTTTCAGTGAAAAATAAATGTATTAATTTCTCTCCAAGAATAAGTATTTTATGAAAATTAATTCCCTTAAAATATTCAAAGTTCTCTTTTAAATTTTTATTAAAATTTTCTTCTGAAATTCTATCAACTGAACCTATATAAACATTTATAACAAAACTTTTGAAGTATTCACAATAAGTTTTTCTAGTATAAACTAATTTTTCATCTACTCCATATTTTGCTACTTTATAGTCATAAAAATCTTTAAATTTACTAATTATCTTCATATATCCCCCTTATGTTTCTTCTTCATATTAGGTCTAAATGAAGTTTTTAAATCAAAACCTTTACTTAGTATTTTATTTTCATTAGAAACTTCAGGTGTAATTTCTTTTTCACTTCTTTTATTTGATAGAAATTCAACTAAACTTTGCCATATATAATCTTCATCAATATACACACCTAATTTTGATAAATATGGATTATATGTAAATTTATAAATAGGAGTTCCATTAATCCATCCTTTTTTACTATTTAATCTTCCTATATATTCAATTAAAATCATTGGTTCATTTAAGAAGATGTCATTTTCATCTATATTTTTATTAGATAAAAATCTTCTCCTATTATAAGACAATAATTCTAACCAGTCATATTTGAATGTTGTATTTATAATATATTTTTTATCATCATTAAAAGTTATTTCTTTATAATTTACAAAATTTGAATAAATATTCTTTTCCTTATAATACCACCAACCACTACTATAGTATTTACTTAAATCCTCTTTATATTTTACATCAAAATGAGTGTATAATTTATTTTCAGTAAAAAATAAATGTATTAATTTTTCTCCAATAAAAAGTATTTTATGAAAATTATTTTCTTTTAGTAAGCTCACATTATCTTTTAAATTTTTATTAAATTCTTTTTCTGATATTCTATTGAATATATCATAACTATATGAATATTCACAATAAGTCTTTCTAGTGTATACTAATTTCTCATCTATTCCATATTTTGCTACTTTATAATCATAGAAATCTTTAAATTTGCTAATTATTTTCATTTTTCTCCTTTAATTTATAGGAGTTTATACATGAAAACCTTCTCTTTTATATATTTGATAGATAATTCCATGAAGTATAGCAACACCTATTGTACTTCCACCTTTTCTACCATTTATTGTGATATATGGAATACCTAGTTTTTTAAATTCTTCTTTTGATTCTGCTGCTCCAACAAAACCAACAGGAACACCTATAACCAAAGCAGGTTTTTCTATTTCACCATTTTCTATCATTTCCTTTAATTGATATAGTGCTGTAGGTGCATTTCCTAAAATAAATACTTTTGTTTCAGGGTCTTTTCCTGCTTTTCTCATTCCAACTATTGAACGAGTAAGTCCTTCTTTTTTAGCTTCTTCAATTACTTCCTTATCAGAAACTAAGCAATAAGCAGAACAATTATATTTAGCTAGTGCAGGTTTACTAAGCCCATTCACTATCATATTTGTATCACAATAAATTTTACATCCTTTTTCTAATGCTTTTAAACCACTTTCTATTGCATTATTTTGAAATTCTATTAAATCAGCATATTCAAAATCTGCTGAAGTATGTACTATTCTTTTAACTATAAGCATTTCACTTTCAGAGAATTTTTTCACTTTATCTCCTAATTCTTCTTCAATAATCTCAAAACTTCTTTTTTCAATATCTCCTGGTACTTTTATATAACTCATTATCATCACTCCATTTCATTCTTTTTATTATTTTTTTATATATTTTCTTGCTTTATATTCTCTAACAGCTTCTAAAATATTTTCTTTAACTAATTTATTTAAAAATCTTTTTGCTGTTGATTCTGAAATATCTAACAAGTTTTGTGCTTCTTTATTGTTAATAGAATTATTTTGATCTAAATATTCTATTAATAATTTTATTTTTTCTTCATTTTTATCGGTCACTTTTTGTATTTCAATTAATTCTATTAAAGTTTCTTTTATAATATTTAACATAAATAAAATAAATTCTGTGGATTCTCCATCTCTATTTGAATTATTTATTGCTATATAATATTCTTTTTGATATTTTTGCACTAAGCTTTCTATTGGTAACCAAGCAAAAAACTTTTTCCATTTAGAGAGAATAAGACTATACCACAGTCTTCCTATTCTACCATTTCCATCTTGGAATGGATGAATAAACTCAAATTCATAATGAAAAACTGTTGCCGTTATTAAGTGTGTTAGAACATTCGTGGCTCTTGCACTCGTTAAGGTGTTAGCCGTGAGATAAATAACACCAACATTAAAAATGTTACTTTAAAATTTGTAATTTTACTAATTTTAATGTATAATATATTTAGAACATTAGCAAC
>ERZ772948.1675-NODE-1675-length-12401-cov-197.017577_pt1 | contig 12401 bp, 8 predicted proteins | sample MGYA00511945_ERZ772948 | MGnify/ENA primary metagenome ERZ772948 (study PRJEB29015, sample SAMEA2737927) | human oral metagenome | biome: human oral; feature: human-associated habitat; material: dental | place: China | collected 2141 ... | reverse complement strand
AACCGGTGCTGCCGCCGTGAGAGGGCGGTGTCCTGGGCCGCTAGACGAACGGGGCCTCGTGATTCACTTGTGGCGGGCGGGTAATCCCGGGCCGGATAACACCGGCCCGAATATCCCTTCGCCCTACCGCTGGGGTACCAGGACTCGAACCTAGAATGGATGAACCAGAATCACCTGTGTTGCCAATTACACCATACCCCACTGGTCGGCGCGTCACCGGGCGCAACCGTCCGGAGCAGCGGAAGGTAATCTACACGGCGGCGCCCCCGCCCCACAAATCCCGGACGCGTGAGTGCGGACACAAGTACCCGTACCGGAGGGGCGCGGCACCCCGTAGACTGCCCCCAGCCGCCCGATGACGGGCGACCCGCTCCCGACCCCGGAGGCCGTCATGCACAGATTCCTCCTGCGCCGCGCCGTGCGCGCCCTCGCCGCCGGCCTGTGCCTCGCTGTCTGCCTCGCCCTGAGCGCGTGCATCATCGATCGCGGCTCCACCCAGTCCGAGGGCTCCGACGACTCGGAGCAGACCCGGTCCTCCGCCCCGTCGCCGTCCGCGCCCCGCGGCCCCATCGTGAGCCGGCGCACCGACCAGCCGTCGCCCGGGGCGACGTCGGCGGCGCCCTCCGCCGCCCCGACCACGAGCGCCCCCACCGCCGCCCCGACCCCCTGGACCGCGCCGAGCCTGAAGTTCTACAACGAGAACTGGGACTACTGGTACCAGGACGACTCGGTGACCAACCAGAGCGCCATCACCTCCCGGGGCAATCTCGAGGGCTACCGCACCTACTCCGGCCAGTGCATCGGCTTCATCGTCCGCGACATCAGCGAGACGACCCACCTGTCCTCCCGCTCGGACGACGAGAAGAGCTCGAGCCTGGCGGGGGCCGGCGATGTGAACGTGAGCTCCTTCACCGAAACCTCCCGCGAGAAGGTCTCCCTGGTCCGCGACGACGGCGGCACGATGGAGGGCTACAACATCACCTACACCGGGACCTACACCTGGGCCGACGGCGCCACCGCCGTGACCGGCTACCGCTTCGCGCGCGCCGTGGGCGCCGCCGGGCTCAACTTCGCCGCCCTGCTCATGTGCGTCGACGGCGATCAGATGAGTCCGGACCAGTGGCACGAGGTCCTCTCCGGCATCCGCATCGAGGGGCTGAGCGCCGGCGCCATGGGGCAGTGAGCCCTTCTCACCGGAGACGGCGGCGGTGGCCCGGAGGCCGGGGATCGGCGCGGCGGTGCCGGCGGGTTCGGGCCCGGTCGTCCGCGGCCCCGTCCGCGTCTGGCTTTCGGGCCGCTGCGCGTGGCCGTCACCGGCCGGAGAGTCTCCCCGGCCCCGGCCCCGCCCGCGCCTTCCTCCCGCCCCCCGCCCCCGGGGGAGTCGATTCGGTGATGTCACCTGGGCTCGCATCGTGCCAGACGGGCTCGCAAGAATCGAGCACAGGCGGATTCCGTCGCGCTGAGCTCGCACGGCGCGAGGCGGGGTGGACCATGTCGCGCTGAGCTCGCATTGCGCAAGCCCACCCCGGCCCGGGACCCGGAATCCCGTCGAACGGACCTGGAATTACGCAAACCGGCTCCGACCGCCCCGGGCTCGGACCCCGCTGACCGACCCCGCACCGGCCCGGGACCGGCGGGCACCCCGGGCCGTGGGTCCGTCGTCGTCCTCGCCGGCGCCGCCCCGGGATCGTCACGGGCCCCGACCCCGCCCCGTCCCGGCCGGGTCCCACCACCCGCATCGCCGCCATCGACCACTGGCGCCCCGGTCCCGCCCGTCCCGGCCGGGTCCACGAGATCTTCGGACGACCCTCGAAAACGTGTCTTGACCCGCGAGATCGTCTACCAGGGCTACGATCTCGGCGCCCGCCCGACGATCTCGCGGACCCGGCCGGCGCCCGCGGGCCGGGGCGCACCCGGTCTGCCGATCCCCGCCCGCAAAACCGACGCGAACGGTGAAGAGCGCACCGACGTCGGGACGAGGACCCGCACGGGCGCGTCGACGAGCGGCTGGTCGCGGCGATCACCCGTACCACCCCGGCGAGAACCTGCACGGACGCGTCGACGAGACTCCGTCCCTGACAACGCGCGCCCGATTCACGTCATCACGGCCAAACTCCGTCTCCACGGCCCGGGGTGCCCGCCGGTCCCGGGCCGGTGCGGGGTCGGTCAGCGGGGTCCGAGCCCGGGGCGGTCGGAGCCGGTTTGCGTAATTCCAGGTCCGTTCGACGGGATTCCGGGTCCCGGGCCGGGGTGGGCTTGCGCAATGCGAGCTCAGCGCGACATGGTCCACCCCGCCTCGCGCCGTGCGAGCTCAGCGCGACGGAATCCGCCTGTGCTCGATTCTTGCGAGCCCGTCTGGCACGATGCGAGCCCAGGTGACATCACCGAATCGACTCCCCCCGGGGGGCGGGGGCGAGGGGGCAGGAGGAAGGCGCGGGCAGGACCGGGGGCGGGGCCGGGCCCGCCGCCGAGCCCGAGCCGGAGGCGGAGCCCGGCGACTCCCCCGGGGGCGGGGGATTCAGCCCAGGCGGGCGCGCAGGGAGCGCAGGCGCGCCAGGGTCGAGTCCGCCCCCAGGATCTCCATGGACTCGAACAGGGGCGGGGAGACTCTCCGGCCGGTGACGGCCACGCGCAACGGCCCGAAAGCCAGACGCGGCTTGATGCCCAGGCCGTCCACAATGGCCGCCCGCAGCGCCCCCTCCAGGCGCGCCGTCGTCCACTCGGCGCCCCCCGGGCCCTCCAGGGCGCCGATGGCGGCGTCCAGGACCGCCGGGGCGGAGTCCTTGAGCCCGCCCACGGCCGCGTCGTCCACGACGAGGTCGGCGTCGTCGACGAAGAGGAAGCCGAGCATGTCCCGGCACTCGCGCAGCAGCTGGATGCGCGTCTGGATGAGGTGGGCGGCGGCGGTGAGGATCTCCTGCTCGCGCTCCGTGAGGGCGTCGAAGGAGGCCGCCGAGACCAGGGGCGCCGGCGCCGTCCTGCCCGTCGGGTCGGGCAGGGCGTCGGCGAGGTGGGGCACCAGGCGGTCGCGGAAGTCGGCCGCCTCCAGCGCCCGCACCTGCTCGGCGTTGATGGCCTCGCACTTGACGGGGTCGAAGCGGGCCGGGTTGGGGCCCACGTCATGGATGTCGAAGGCCTCGACCATCTCCTCGCGGCTGAAGACGTCGCGGTCCTTGGACAGGGACCAGCCCAGCAGCGCCAGGTAGTTGAGCAGGCCCTCGGGGATCATGCCGCGGTAGCGGTGGATGAGGAGGTTGGACTGGGGATCGCGCTTGGACAGCTTCCGGTTGCCCTGGCCCATGACGTAGGGCAGGTGGCCGAATTCGGGCACGGCCCGCGCCCGGCCGATGGCGATCAGGGCGCGGTACAGGGCGATCTGACGGGGCGTGGAGGACAGCAGGTCCTCCCCGCGCAGCACGTGGGTGATGCCCATGGCGGCGTCGTCGACGGGGTTGACCAGCGTGTAGAGCGGATCCCCGCCGGCGCGCACGACGACGTAGTCGGGCACGGACCCGGCCCTGAAGGTGATGGGGCCGCGCACCAGGTCGGTGAAGGTGATGTCCTCCTCGGGCATGCGCATGCGCAGCACCGGCTCGCGCCCGGCGGCGCGCAGGGCGTCCCTCTGCGCTTCGGTCAGGTCGCGGTCGTACCCGTCGTAGCCGAGCTTGGGGTCGCGCCCGGCGGCGCGGTGGCGGGCCTCGACCTCCTCGGGGGTGGAGAAGGACTCGTACAGGTAGCCGGCCTCCAGCAGCTCGTCCGCGACCCGCCGGTACAGGTCCATGCGCTGGGACTGGCGGTAGGGCGCATGGGGGCCGCCCCTGCCCACGCCCTCGTCCCAGTCCAGGCCGAGCCAGGTCAGGGAGTCCAGGATCGCCGCGAGGGACTCCTCGGAGTCGCGGGCGGCGTCGGTGTCCTCGATGCGGAACACGAAGGTGCCGCCGGTGTGGCGGGCCCAGGCCCAGTTGAACAGGCAGGTGCGGACCATGCCGACGTGCGGGGTGCCCGTGGGCGAGGGGCAGAAGCGCACGCGGATCGGGCTCGGGTCGGCGGCGGGGACGGGGGCGATGTCAGTCATGATGGGACCAGCCTAGCGCCCGGGCCGCACTCCCCCTGGTCAGCGCCCCGCGGCAGGGGTTACCGTCGCCATGTCCCGCCGACGGCGGGGGCGCCGCGCCCGCCGTCGCCCGCCGTCCCGTCCCTCGGAGGCACGTCATGCACCCAATCCGCCCCACGTCAAGGACTCGCACCGCCGGCGAACGCGCGGCCGGCCTCCTCCTCTGCGTCGGACTGGCGGTCCCGGCGCTCGCGGCCTGCGGGGGCGAGCCCATCGCCGTGCAGGACGTGCCGTCCACCACCCGGCAGAGCGGATCCGCCCCCGCCCCCCTCGACGCCCCGACGCCCGCCCCGACCGGGTCCGCGCCCACCCCGAGCGCCGGAGCGTCGAGCACCCCCGGCGCCGCCGCCTACTGGAGCTTCCCGGCCGACGTCGAGGGCTGGGAGCTGACGGTCCAGGACGAGGACGGCCTCAACCAGCTCACCAAGGACCGCAGCTGCAACTACGTCAGCAGCCAGAACCTCTTCTCCCCGTCGGGCAACGGCGATCGCGCCGACAGCGAGGACCTGGCCCGGCAGTGGGAGGACTCGCTGAGCAGCCGGTACACCGACGTCCGGTCCACCACGAGCGACTCCCAGGACATCAGGAGCCGCCCCTCGGGCGAGGCCGTCGAGATGGTCCGGGTCGAGTCGACCTACACCCACAAGGGCGTCGGCATCCGGGCCACCACCTGGGTGCGGACCTTCACCACGATCGGCACGCCCACCGCCGTGATCCTGACGTACACCTGCGAGGCCGGCTCCTACTCCACGACGGAGCTGGACCAGCTCCTGGGCGATACGGCCGTGGTCAACCCCGGCCCGGCGAAGATGGACGACGGCAGGTCCTCCGGCACCTCCCCGGACCAGACCTGAGGGCGGGCGGGCCGGCGCCCGGCCCCTACACTCGCCCCGTGACGCGCGCCCGACCCTCCCGCCCCACCGATTCCACCAGCCCCGCCGACCCCGCCGCCGACTGCCCCGGGGCGCTCGCCGCCGCGTGGGACGCCCTGACCCCCGAGCAGATGCGCCGGCGCGGCTCGCTCAAGTGGAACCACTACCCCGGCGACGTCATCGCCGCCTGGGTGGCCGAGATGGACCTGGGCACGGCCCCCGTCGTCGGCGCGGCGCTGCACCGCGCCGTCGACGACGGCCTCCTGGGGTACATGCCCTCCGACCTGGCCCTGCGGGTGCGCGAGGCCGTCGCCGCCCACCACCGCGAGCGGCTGGGCTGGGACGTGGACGCCGAGGCGGTCTCGCTCCTGCCCGACGTCCTGTCCGCCCTGCACTCGGTCATCGCCCACCACACGCGGCCCGGCTCGCCCGTGATCGTGCCCACGCCGGCGTACATGCCGTTCCTGTCCATACCCGCCCTGCACGGGCGCCAGTGCCTGCAGGTGCCGGCCCTGCGCGCCGCCGGGGCGCACGGGCGCCCCCGCTGGACCCTGGACCTGGAGGCCATCGGGGCGGCCATGGCCGACGGCGCCGGACTGCTCGTCCTGTGCCACCCGTGGAACCCGGTGGGGCGGGTGCTCGAGGCGGCCGAGCTCGACGCCGTCGCGGCGCTGTCCGCCCGCCACGGGACGGTGGTCTTCGCCGACGAGATCCACTCCAGCCTCATCCTGGACCCCGCGGCGCGCCACATCCCCTACGCCTCCCGGCCGGCGGCGGATCCCGACCTGACCTTCACGGCCACGGCGGTGTCCAAGGGCTGGAACGTCCCGGGGCTCAAATGCGCCCAGCTCATCGCCTCCGGCGGGGCCCGGCGCGCCTGGCGGGCCCAGCCGCACTCGGCCCGCCTGGCCGACGAGGCGGGGGTCCTGGGCGCGCTGGCGGCGGTGGCCGCCCTGAGCGAGGAGGGGCTGGCGTGGAACCGGGCGGTGCGCGCCTACGTGCGCGCCAACGGCGAGCTCGTGGGCGGGGCGCTGGCCGGCGTTGAGGGCGCGGGGGTCACGGTGCCGACCGGCTCCTACCTGGCCTGGCTGGACTTCTCCGGCCTGGACCTGCCCGACGGCGCCGACCCGGCCCGCTGGTTCCTGGATGAGGCGGGGGTGGCGATGAGCCCGGGGCGCGCCTTCGGCACCGGCTTCGACGCCTTCTGCCGCCTCAACCTGGCCACGGGGCGGGGCATTGAGGAGCAGACCGTCGAGCGCCTGCGCGCCGCCCTGACCCGCCTGCGCCGCTGAGCCGGCCCGGCGGGGCGCGGTTGGAAGCCGCAGGCCGTCGGCTCGGCGCTGAGCCGGGCCGACCCGGCGGGGGCGCGGCCCGGGCGGGGGCGGCTCAGCGGCGCACGACGGGGTTGGAGAAGCTCCCGATGCCCTCGACCCCGACCTCCACGCGCTGGCCGGCGCGGATCTCGCCGGCGCCGGCGGGGGTGCCGGTGAGGATCACGTCCCCGGGCAGGAGGGTGAAGATGCGCGAGACGAGGGCGATGAGCTCGGGGACGGGGGTGATCATGTCCGCCGTCGTGCCCTCCTGGACGACGGCGCCGTCCACCCTGGTGCGGATGGCGGCGCACGAGGGGTCGAAGGCGCCGTCGGAGCCGGGCTCGGGGATCTCGATCCAGGGGCCCAGCGGGCAGGAGGTGTCGAAGGCCTTGGCCCGCACGGCGTCCCCGCCGCGCGGGTCGCGGGCGGAGACGTCGTCGGCGACCGTGTAGCCGAGGATCACCCGGCCGGCGTCGGCGGCGTCGACGTTCTTGGCCGGGGACCCGATGACGACGGCGAGCTCGCCCTCGTGGTGGACCCGCCGGCTCCAGGGGGGCAGGACGATGGGGGCGTCGGGGCCGATGACGGCGGTGTTGGGCTTGAGGAAGAGGACGGGCCCGCCCGGGGCCGCCGCGCCCGTGCGCGACCCGCCCGCCGCGTAGTTCGCGCCCGCGCCCACGACCTTGGAGCGCGGGATGACCGGGGAGACGAGCCGGACCGCGTCCAGCGGCACGATCTCGCCGGTGGCCTCGGGCGGGGTGCAGAGGGGGTCGCCCTTGAGGACGATGAGGCGCCCCTCGGACTCGCCCGAGGGGTAGGGCTCGTCCGCGGGCAGGCCCTCGACGATGCCGTAGCGGAGCTCGTCGCCGGTGGAGAAGCGCGCGATCTTCATGCCCGCAGCGTACGCGCGCCTCCCCGCGCCGACGGCTCGCGCTCGTGCGACCCGCCCGCCGCGCGGATCGGGCTCCCGCCGCGGCGGCGCTACGCGGGGTCGGCGCCCCCGGCGCCGCTCCCCCGGGCGGTCAGCGGCGCGATCCGCCCGGCGTCGGCCCGGCTCCACACCGTCCCGGGCAGCTCGCCGGGCAGGTGCGGGTTGTCCTCGGCCACGAAGCGGATCTCGTCGATCTGCCCGGCGTCCAGGCGCCGCTTCTGGTCCTCCCAGTCGGCCAGGGCGCCGAAGGCCCACTTGCCCAGCAGGACGATGGACACGATATTGATGATCGCCATGAGGCCCATGACGACGTCGGACAGGTTCCACACGAAGTTCAGCGAGGCCATCGCCCCGATCCCGGCGGCCGCCACGATCATCAGGCGCAGGGCGTAGTGCCTGTGGCCCGTGCCCCGCAGGAAGTCCATGTTGACCTGGGCGTAGGTGTAGTTGCCCAGCAGCGAGGAGTAGGCGAAGACGAAGATGATGAACGCCATGAGGTACTCGGTCCAGCCCCCCAGGACCGCGCCGATCGACGAGGAGGTCAGGGTCGAGGCGGCGTCCTTGGCGGCCTGCGGGTCCACCGCGGCCAGGGCCCTGGTGCCCCCGGGGGTGTAGGCCCCCGACAGCAGCACGATGAGGGCGGTGGCGGTGCACACGACGATGGTGTCGACGAACACGCCCAGGGACTGGATGAGCCCCTGCTGGACCGGGTGGGCCACGGTGGCGGTGGCCGCGGCGTTGGGCACCGACCCCTCGCCCGCCTCGTTGGAGAACAGGCCCCGCTTGATGCCGTTGAGGGCCGCCGCGGCGAAGCCCCCCGAGATGCCGGCGACGGCCTGGTCGGCCCCGAAGGCGCCGGAGACGATGGCGGCCAGCGCCCCGGGGATGGCGCCGGCGTGGAGCACGAGCACGACGATCGCCATGAGGGCGTACAGGCCGGCCATGAGCGGGGCCATCCACTCGGCGATGCGCGCCACGATCGAGATGCCCCCCACGACGACGGGCGTCGCCAGGACCATGAGGGCGACCGCGGTCCCCCAGGCCGGCACGCCGAAGGTCCCCTCCATGACCTTGGAGATGGCGTTGGCCTGGGTGGCCTCGTAGGCGAAGCCGAAGACGAAGGTGATGACGACGGCGAAGACGCCCGCCCACCGCCTCGACCCCAGGCCCCGGCTGATGTAGTAGGCGGGGCCGCCGCGGAAGGTGCCCTCCGGGTGGCGGATCTTGTACATCTGGGCCAGGGTCGACTCGATGAACCCGGTGGCCATGCCCACCAGCGCCACGACCCACATCCAGAACACGGCGCCGGGCCCGCCCAGGATGATCGCCAGGGCCACGCCCACGATATTGCCGGTGCCCACCCGCGAGGCCAGGCCGATGGTGAAGGCCTGGAAGGAGGAGATGCCCTCGCCGCCGGCGCGCGAGCCCGCGATCGCCCGCAGCATCTGCCCGAACAGGCGGAATTGGAGGCCGCGCGTGCGGACCGTGAACCAGATTCCGACGGCGATGAGCAGCCAGGCCAGCAGCTGGCCGTACAGGTGGTCGGAGACCTCGGCGAGCACGTCGGCGGCGGGGTCGAACAGGTCCGTGATCGACAGGGGCGCTGGGCAGGACATGGGACCTCCGGGGGTCGGGGGCTCATGCCGCTCGCAATGCGGAAGGAGCGGCGCGTAGACGACCGCCCAATGTAGGCCGTCCGCGTTTCAACGAGGTATCGCGCGCCCCTCAGCGCCCCAGACGTCCCCGGGCAGCTCGCCGGGCAGGTGCGGGTTGCCCGCGGCCACGAAGCGGATCTGGTCGGGCGCGAGCGCCCCGGCGGCCACCTGGGCGCGCTGCGCCTCCCAGTCGCGCAGCACCCCCGTCGCCCAGCGCGAGAGCATGACGATGCCGACGAGGTTGATGATGGCCCCCGCGCCCAGGAGCACGTCCGCGGTCGACCACACGGTGGTCAGCTTGGCCACCCCGCCCACGAAGGCGCACGCGAGCGCGCTCGCGCGCAGCACCGGGGGCGCCCAGGGGCGGCGGGTCAGGTAGTCCAGGCAGACCTCCGCGTAGGAGAAGGCGCCCAGGATGGTGGAGTAGGCCAGGACCAGGACCAGGACGGTCATGGGCCAGGTGGTCCACGCCCCCAGGGTGCTCCCGATCGCCGTCTGAGTGAGGGTGCCGGCGACGGCGTCGGCGTCCTGCCCGCCGGTGACGCCGGGGGTGTAGACGCCGCCGTCGGCCGCCCCGGCGATGAGGATGGCCAGGGCCGTGGCCGTGCACACCAGCAGGGTGTCCACCAGGACCCCGAAGGACTGGATGAAGCCCTGCCTGGCCGGGTGGGCCACGGTGGCCGAGCCGGCGGCGCACGCCGAGCCGCCCAGGCCGGCCTCGTTGGAGAACAGGCCGCGGCGCACGCCGTTGAGCACGGCCTGCGTCACTCCCCCGGCCACGCCGGCCAGCCCGGCGCGCAGCCCGAAGGCCCCGGAGAGGATCTGCCCCAGGGCGGCCAGCGCCTGGGCGGGGTGGGTCAGGATGATGACGGCCACCAGCGCGAGGTAGGCCGCCGCCATGAGCGGGGCGATCAGCTCGGCGGCCCGGGCGATGGAGCGCAGGCCGCCCAGCAGCACCGGGGCGACGAGGGCGACGACGAGGAGCGAGCCCCACCACGGGCCGACCTCGACGGCGCCGCCCCGGGTGGCGCCGTCCAGGGCGGCCGTCATGGCGTTGGCCTGCACCATGGGCATGGCCAGCCCGTTGGCGATCATGAACACGACGGCGAAGACGCCGCCGAGCACCGGCCGGCGCAGCCCGCGGGCGATGTAGTGGGCGGGGCCGCCGCGGAAGGTGCCGTCGCCGCGCTCCACCTTGAACAGCTGGCCCAGGGTCGCCTCGGTGAAGGCGGTGGCCGTGCCGAGCAGGGCCACGACCCACATCCAGAACACGGCGCCGGGCCCGCCCAGGATGAGGGCCAGGGCCACGCCCACGATATTGCCGGTGCCCACGCGGCAGGCCAGCCCCACGGCGAAGGCCTGGAAGGAGGAGATGCCGCCGGCGGCGCCCGAGCGCGAGCCGGCCACGGCGCGGGCGATGGATCCCAGGTGGCGCAGCTGGACGGCGCGGGTGCGCCAGGTCAGGAAGGCTCCCGCGCCCAGCAGCAGCCAGATCAGGACGGTGCCGAACAGCCAGTTGGACAGCGTCGACACGACGGTGCTGATGATCTCCACGGCTCAGGCCCTCCCCGCCGCGCTCTCGGCCCCGGCGCCCTCGGGCGGGGCGGCGCCGCCGCCGTCGGCGGCCCCGGCGGGGGCCTCCCACACGCCCTCGACCGCGTCGCCGGGCAGGAGCGGGTTGCCGTGGCCGACGAAGACCGGCTCGGCGCTCCCGCGCGCCGCCTGGGCCTCGAAGTCGCGCAGGGCGCCCAGCGCCCAGGGGGCCAGGCGGATGATGGCGACGAGGTTGATCAGGCCCAGCAGCCCCAGGGCGATGTCCGTCAGGGCCCACACGGCCGGAAGGGTCAGGACGGTGCCGGCGTAGGCGGCGCCGGTCAGCAGGATCCCGAAGGCCTGCTCGGCGCGGCGCTCGCCGCCCAGGAAGTTCACGTTGACCTGGGAGTAGGAGTAGCAGCCGAGCACCGTGGAGAACACCAGGACGAAGATGAGCACGACCATCGGCCAGACGGTCCACGCCCCCAGGTGCTCGACGACCGCCTGCTGGGTCAGCACCGCGCCGACCAGGGCGTTGTCGCCGGGCCGGTAGGTGCCGGTGGCGAGCAGGATGAGCAGGCCGGTGGCGGTGCACACGACGATGGTGTCGACGAACACGCCGAAGGACTGGATGAGCCCCTGCCTGACGGGGTGGGCCACGGTGGCGGTGCCCGCGGCGTTGGGCACCGTGCCCAGGCCGGCCTCGTTGGAGAACAGGCCGCGGCGCACGCCGTTGAGCACGGCGGCCAGGATCCCGCCCGAGATGCCGTACAGCGCCTGGTCCAGCCCCAGGGCGCCGCGCAGCACCTCGCCGAGCACGTGCCCCAGCTCGCCGATGTTGAGGACGATGACGACGGCGGTGACCGCGACGTAGACCAGGGCCATGAGCGGGGCCACCACCTCGGTGACGCGGGCGACCCACTTGAGCCCGCCCAGCACGATGGGCCCGGTCAGGACGACGAGGGCCGCGCCCACCATCCACGGCCTGATCGAGGGCACGGTGGCGCCCAGGACCTGCGCCAGGGAGTTGGTCTGCACCATGACCACCGTGACCCCCACGCTCACAATGCACATGACGGCGAAGACGGCGCCCCAGACCCGCGAGCGCAGGCCGTTCTTGATGTAGTAGGCGGGGCCGCCGTGGAAGGTGAAGTCGCGGCCGCGCTCCTTGAAGACCTGCGCCAGGGTCGACTCGATGAAGCTCGTGGCCATGCCGATCAGGGCCACGACCCACATCCAGAACAGGGCGCCGGGCCCGCCGGCGACGATGGCCAGGGCGACGCCGGCGACGTTGCCGATGCCCACGCGGGCGGCCAGCCCCACGGCGAAGGCCTGGAAGGAGGAGATGCCGCCGGCGGCCCCGGTCCGCGAGGAGGCGATGGTGCGCACCATCGTGCCGAAGTGGCGGAGCTGGACGGCGCGGGTGCGGATGGTCAGGTACAGGCCGACGGCGATGAGCAGGGCGGACAGGACGTAGGTGTAGAGGGCGTCGTCGACCGCCAGGAGGGCGCACACGAGGGGGCCGGAGTCGCACGCGTCGGCGGGCGCGGCCATGGGCAGCGCCCCGGGGGCGGCCGGCGCTCCGGCTCCGGCGGCGAGGGCGGCGAGACGGGCGAGGGCGGCGTTCATCGTTCGGCTCCTGTCGCTGCGGCGGGCCGACTGGTCTCGGGGGCGGTGGTGTGCACGGGGCGTCTCACTCCTCGGTCGTGGCGGGTGCGGGGGATGCGGCGGGCTGAACGGGGGCCGACCCGTCGTCGGCGCCGGCGGCAGTGACGTCGGCGTCGTCGGACGACGACCAGACCCCGCCGGGCACGTCGCCGGGCAGGCGGGGGTTGTCCCGGCCGCGGAAGACGGGCTCGGCCGCGCCCGCCCGCAGCTGGTCCTCGTAGTCGCGCAGGGCGCCCGCGCCCCAGCGGTGGAGGCGGATGAGGGCGACGAGGTTGGTCAGGGTCATGACCGCCATGGCGATGTCGACGGCGTTCC
>ERZ772948.1668-NODE-1668-length-12427-cov-3.138539_pt1 | contig 12427 bp, 10 predicted proteins | sample MGYA00511945_ERZ772948 | MGnify/ENA primary metagenome ERZ772948 (study PRJEB29015, sample SAMEA2737927) | human oral metagenome | biome: human oral; feature: human-associated habitat; material: dental | place: China | collected 2141 ... | reverse complement strand
TTCAACATCGGCAAGAAAGGCGAGTACGCCGAGCGCACCCCCTTCACCGAGAAGGCGCTCACCTTCCCGTCCGCCCCCTCTTCCCCGCGGGAGCGCGTGCGCGAAGGGAGCGCTGCTCAGCGGTGAGGACTGCGGAACGGGTCGTCCCGGCTGAGAACCTTGCGATCGCCGGGCTCGTCCCGCTGTCCGCCGTCGACTGGCCCGGGCGCCTCGTCGCGACGGTCTTCTGCCAAGGCTGCCCCCTGCGCTGCCCCTACTGCCAGAATTCGTCGATCCTCGACCCGACGGTCCCCGGCGCAGTCCCGTGGGGCGACGTCGAAGACCTGCTGTCGCGCAGGAGGGGGCTGCTCGACGGCGTCGTCTTCACAGGTGGAGAGGCACTGCGCCAGGAGGCGGTCCTCGACGCCATGGCGCGCGTCAAGGCCGAAGGATTCATGGTCGGACTCCACACCGCGGGCGTCTATCCGCGGCGCCTCGAGGCCGCGCTCGGCCATGTCGACTGGGTGGGCCTGGACATCAAGGCCCTGCCCGGCGACTACCCGGAAGCCGTCGGCGCACCGGGCGGCAAAGCCTGGCGCGCGCTCGAACTCGTCATGGAGGCCAGCGCGGAGGCCCGGCATGACGCGTCTCCGCACACCGCCCCTACCCGAGACGGGCGCGAGGGCCCCCTCGCCGATCACACCCCTCCTGCCCGAGACGGCGATGGGGAAGGAACCGCGGAAGCAGCAGGCGCATCCGGCCGACCACGCCTGCTCGACTACGAAATACGCACGACCGTCTACCCCGGGGCGCCGGCCGCCGAGCGGTTCGAGGAGCTCGTCGTCCAGTTGCGCGACCGCGGCGTGAAGAAATTCGCCTTGCAGGAGGCCCGGACGGAGGGCACTCCCGTGAGCTTTCGCGCCGACGCACTGGCGTGGGACGTGCGAGCATGGGCCGAACGCCGCGACGAACTCGTCGCCTGCGTCAGCGGGGCGGGATTCGAGCAGTACGACATCCGCCTGAGCTGACGACCCCTCCGGCCACCGTTCGTTGGCCGTCTATCGACGCGGTCATGCGAACGCCCGGCGACACCCCGGACACCGGGCTGTCGACGGAGCTGGGTTTGCAGCCAAGCCGGCCGCCCCTCCGCCGCTGGAGGGCACCCGGCGGGCCATTCCACCGGCGAACCGCTCACGCGGAAAAGTAGATGGAATGCGTCATAGTCGAAAGCCGTCTCCTGCGGTATCTCGGCTTTCAGGGATTGCCACGGCGTCCGGGGAATTGCCTGAGAAGCAGGATGTGGACCATAATTTCATGCATACATGGGCGATTGCAGGATTCACCTCTCCTCACAGCTCACGCGTCGCCCACTGTTCGAAAGGCAGACAACTAAATGAACAAACTCGTGCGGCCAGTGCGCCGTTCCCTGGGTGTGCTCATGGCGATCGCTCTGTGCCTGGGCACATCCGCCATCTGGGGGTCTCCCGCCCAGGCAGGAGACGTCACTCCCGGCCCGATCAAGACGAGCAGCAATTTCGAGTTGACTCAGCTGTCCATCGTTCAAACGGTCAGGGATGCCGGCGGCAAGCTTGTTCCGGCCGGTGAGGACAAGACCATGCAGGTCTATCACACGGCCCGGCTGTCCTTCGATTGGAAGGCTCCGTCGCCTGCGAAGAAGGGCATGAGCTTCACCGTCAGCCTTCCCGAGACGCTTCGGGGCATTGTCGGAAAACTCACCTTCGAGTACACGACGTGCGATATCACGGCGGACGGCGCCACTATGAAGTGCGTGCTCAACGACAAGGCCGACGGGTTGAACCAGGTCAGCGGCCACATCGACCTTGCCCTCGACGTGAAGAAAGCCACCAGGGAGAAGACGGCGACCGTCAAGATCGACGGCAAAGCCGTTCCGATCGACCTGCCCGGGCCGGGCGGAATCAATCCGGAACCCTCCAAGCCAACCGGCACGAGGAAGGACGGCTGGCAGGTCACCTCGGACATGAAGAACCGCCCCAACGCCGTCAACTGGCGCATCTTCTTCTCCGGCAAGACCTCCTACGAGATCGTCGACTCCCGGGTCGGAAACAATGCCTTCATCAGGTGGTGGTGCGTCAAGGGCCAGGACGCCAACGTGGCCGAAGGGCGATACGGCGAAGGGGGAGTCCGGCCGGCCGGCACCCTCAACGTGAAGAAGAAGTCCGATGGTACATCCATCGCGAATACGGATCCCATGAACCGTTCCGGCCTTCTGCACGAAGGCATCGTCATCACCCCTCCCGCCCTCGACTACGCTTGCGGCATCGACATAATCGACTGGGACGCCTTGAGCTCCGGCGGCGTCGCCGTCAACAAGACGGATAACACGGCGATCATCAACGGAAGGCAGTACGGCGCCACCGCGATCCGCAAGCAGAGCGGCGGCGGCAGCGACCAGGGATATCCCTACCCGCACATCGACATCGTCAAGAAGGATGCGGCGGGCAACGACGCCAACACCGATGCCGTCGAGCTGGCGGGGAAGAACCTGGACGCCCAGGGCGTGGGTTCGACGGATCTCAAGTTCACCGTCAAGAACGACAGCAGCGTCGAGGATCTCAAGCAGGTCGTGGTGACGGATACGACGTTGGGTTCGGGGACGGTGGAGTCGATGGCCTGCACGTTCCCGGGGGAGAAGGCTCCGACCGCCGGCGTCTACGACGCGGCGTCCAAGAAGTGGACGGTCAAGTGGGCCGCCTCCTTCGCCAACAACCCCCAGCTGTTGAAGACCGGCGTCTCCTTCCCGTGTACGGCCAGGCTGACGGGCGTGACCCTGGACCAAGTCCACACCGACAATTCCACGGTGGCCGGAATCGGAGCCAAGACGGGGACAGCCGTCAAGGACGAGGATCCGTATAAGGCGAAGGTTCCGCCGCGTCCGTCGATTGATATTGAGAAGGCGGATGAGTCGGGGCGTGATGCCGATACGGCGGGGGAGTCGGCTATGCTTCCCAATGGTTCGACGCGGTTGTCCTTCACAGTGAGGAATACGTCGGGCGAGGCCGAGAAGAACGTGGTCGTCAAGGATGTGGTGGCCAAGGGCGGGAAGGTGTCGAATCTTTCGTGTACGTTCCCGGATGGTTCGACGGCTTCGGATCCGCAGGGTGCTCAGGTTCGGTGGGAGAAGTCGTTCGCGGCTCAGCCGGCGGTGTTCGCCAAGGGTGCGTCGTTTACGTGTTCGGCTGATTTGTCGGGTGTGCCGGTGCGTACCGGTGAGTCGGGCAGTACTCATCAGGACACGGCGTCGGTTGAGGCTGATGGGGCGATCTCGGGTCTGCACACTTCTGACACCGATCCCTACAACGCACACCGCCCACCCGAACCCAAGGTGAAGATCGTCAAGAAGGACGCGGCGGGCAACGACGCGGACACCGAGAAGGACGCGGTCGCCCTACCGGGCGGTCAGACCGACTTGGTCTTCGACGTGAGGAACCCCGGCCCGGAAGCCCTCCACGATATCGTCGTGTCCGACACGACATCTACGGAGTCCGGCACGGTGGAGTCGATGCAGTGCACGTTCCCGGGTGAGAACGCTCCGACCGCCGGCGTCTACGACGCCAAGGCCAAGAAGTGGACGGTCAAGTGGGACGCCTCCTTCGCTGCCCAGAAACCGAGCTCCTTCGCGATAGGCGCCTCCTTCAAGTGCACCGCCCATCTGAGCGGCGTTACCGGCGACGTCCACACGGACGACGCGACGATCGCGGGCGTGGGAGTCGGCTCGGGCAAGTCCGTGAGCGACGAGAACCCGTACAACGCGCGCGTGCCGGGCAAGCCGAACGTGGACATCGAGAAGGTGGACGCCAAGGGAAACGACGCGGACACCGTCGCCGAGTCGGTCCTCCTTCCCCAGGGCAAGACCGACCTGGTGTTCACGATCGTCAACACCGGCAATGAATCGCTGCGCGCGGTCGAGGTCACCGACAAGGCGACGGGTTCCGGCAAGGTCTCCGACCTGACGTGCACCTTCCCGGACGGGACGAAGGGCACACGGTGGGAGGCGTCCTTCGCTGCCCAGAACCCGGCCAGGCTCGCAATCGGCGGCTCTTTCACCTGCACGGCCAAGCTGACCGGCGTGGAAGCGGGCAAGAAGCACGCCGACACGGCGACGGTCACCGGAACGGGATTCGTGAGCGGCACGGGAGTCACCGACAGCGACGGCTACCATGCCCATCGCTCTCCGGATCCGACGCCCAAGCCGACGCCTTCGCATCCGGGCAAACCCACACCGTCCAAGTCGACGCCTGTCACACCCAAGACGGCTAAGCCCAAGCCGAAGCTGCCCAGGACCGGTGCGGACGTGCGCCTGCTCGGCGTCGTCGCGCTCGGCTTGGCCGCTGCCGGCGGCGTGGTCGTCGCCGTCCGCCGAGGCCGCAAGAGCGGTGACGGCGAAGCCTGACGGCAGGCAATGCCTCCCGGAAGGCGAATGAGAGTGGGCCCGGCCGAGATTCGGCCGGGCCCACTCCGCCGTCGGGGCGGGTCCGGCTTCGGCTTGCGGGCCGAGTGCACCGGCGGTTGGCGCTCGGATTCGCCACTGCCGGTCCACGACTCCGGCGGCGCTTCTGGGTAGGTGTCGGCAACGACTCGCCCGCGGGGTGGAGCCCGCTCACCGGTGGGGATAGGGGATGCGCCGGGAGGCGGATCGTCCGTCGTAGAATGACGGCGATGTCCCCGTCCGACCTTCTCCGGCTTCTGGAAGACGACCCGCGCGTGGTCGCCCCCGGCCTGCTGGGCGCGACGCTCACCGTCACGTCCCCCGAGGGGGCCGTCGGCGTGCGACTGAGCGAAGTCGAGGCCTACTGCGGAGAGGCAGACCCCGGATCGCACGCCTTCCGCGGGCGTACGGCCCGCAACGCGTCGATGTTCGAGGCGGCGGGGACGGTCTACGTCTACTTCACCTACGGGATGCACTACTGCGTCAACATCGTGTGCGGGCATCCGGGCGTCTCGCGCGCGGTCCTCCTGCGGGCCGGGGAAGTCGTCGAAGGCCTGGACTTGGCTCGCGGTCGCCGGCCTGCGGCGCGCAAAGACCGGGATCTGGCCCGCGGCCCTGCGCGCCTGGCAGCCGCCCTCGGCCTGGACCGCGAAGACGACGGCTCCCGTCTGGGCGGCCCGGGCGATCGGCTGCACTTGGCCGTCTGCTCGAGCGGCGACGTTCCCGGTCCCGACCGTGTGCGCTGCGGTCCGAGGGTCGGCGTCGCCGGCCCCGGGGGCGATGGACGGGCTTTCCCATGGCGGTTCTGGATCGCCGACGACCCGACCGTCTCCGCCTACCGGCCCGCCAAGAAGCGCGGGCCGCGCGGGGGCGGGTCACGCCGTTGAAACGGCGACATCACGGGGTTGCTACGCGCTCGTTTCAAAGCCGCCGCCTTTGGCTTCGGTGTCTGCCCACTCGAATGGTCGAGTGGGCAGACACCGTTTAAAGGCCTGGTACAGCCTTCCTTAAATCCCCGCGGCTGCGGGGTGCACTTCTATGTCGACCCTGCATGCTGGATCATCCCCGCGGCTGCGGGGTACGGACGGGCTGGAGACCGTCGGGTGGATCCTCCCGCGGATCACCCCCATGGGTACAGGATAAACGAAATGACGACGGACGTGTCGCGTCTTGACGGGTCAACCCTCCATGCGTTAAAGTTTCTTTGCAAGAACAATTCAACCCTTCCGGGGGACCATCCCGGAAGGGAGGAAGGAGACGATGATGCCCAAACGTCCGAAGCTTTCTCGTCATTTTAGCGGCGAAGAGAAAGCCCTAGCGCGCATTGTCCTGATTAGGATACTGTTGCATTTCATCCTGGATTAAGAATAACCAACTAGGGGTGTAGGCGGGACCTGCCTACACCCCTAGTATAGCATAATTGCGCTGGCCACGCCCCGTTCAGGCGGACGCGAGGATTGAGCCGGATGCCGGTAGTCCCGGATTTCACAGAAGTCCGTCTCAGATGCACCAGGGCATCTACACGATGGGCTTCACTATTTGAGACGTTCTCACTCCTTCGTCTCACTGTTCGGATGTCCTCCCGGAGCGGTCCGTGCGGCGTGTATATGGTGGAAGCGCCTTCGAAGGTATCGAGAAAGGCACGGCAATGACGGAACAAACGGAACAAAACGCGGCGATTCTCACCTCCCCGCTCGGAGTCCCGGAACGCGTCCTCGCGCGGGACGTCCCGATGACGGCGGCCGCTTTCCCGCAGACGCGGACCGTGTTCGTCTCCGGCGCTGTGGACGCGAGTGCGGCCGTAACGGCCACGCTCGTCCTCCCGGCCGGAGGCACGTGGAGAATCGTTGAGACGAAGACCAATCTCTCCGGCATCGTGTGGGGGATGTGGACGATGAGCGTAGACAAGGAGGGCAGTTTCGCAGACGACGTCGAATGTCCGTGCGTTTCCGCGCAATTCTCCGCAAGCGCCGTGAGCTCTGACCGTTGTCGCCTCGGCTTCCGTGAAGGCCGAGTGTTCCCCGGCGAATCCTTCCTCGCGCAGTACGCCGTCCGCATCTCGGGCCGTCAGCTGCGCATCAGCCACGGACGCCCTCGATCGGCGATCTCGCTGCCCACGGAATCCGACTTCCTCGACGAAATAGAGAACGGTTATGCCCTCGACCCAGCTCACGATGTCTACATCCCCGTCGAAACGCGACTTTAGATGCGGCTCGGCGCTCTCCGACCGCTTCGTCCCGCCCTCCTATCTGCTCGACAGCCCCCGGGGACGCCGGCTCTCGGTGGCCTCGTGGCCGGAACTGGAAGGCAAAGCCACGCCCCGCGACACCGACGTGCTCATCGTCGGCGGGGGCCTGGCGGGGGTCAGCCTCGGCTCCCACCTCTTCCACCTCGGGATCGATTTCCTCCTCGTCGACCCTGCCCGGCACCTCGGCCGGCGATTCCTCCAACGTACCGGGGCGATCGGCCAGACGACCCTGCGCTCGCCCTACGCCCACTGCGTCGGGTGCCAGTCCAGCTCGGACCTCGACATGCTCGACTTCGCCAAACTCCACTGGCACGTCCTCGAGGACTACGAGCGCGATCAGGTCCGCTTGGCGACGGCGGGCCTGCGCGCCATCGTCCCCATGGACGTCTTCGAGGGACACCTCCGGCACACCGTGGCCGCGCACGGCCTGGACGGACGCCACGTCGTCGACCGCGTGGAATCCGTGGACGAGAGCGGCGGCGGATTCGCCGCGGCGCTCTCCTCCGGCCGGAACGTCCGGGCCCGGGCGGTGGTCCTCGCCACCGGCGAGGGGACGTCGGCCGTGCAGACCGGAGACCCCCGTGTCGTCCGATGGGACGACGATGCGGCGCTCTCCTCCGAGGCCGAGCGGGTTCTCGTGGTCGGCGGCGGCCAGTCCGCAGCGACCCTGGCCCTCGCCCTGCTCCGTCGGGGCAAGCGGGTGACCCTGGCGTATCCGGCGGACGAGCTGCACTTCCAATGCCTCGATTTCACCGCCGACCTCTTCGAACCGTCGGGGCGACTGGCCTACGCCGACCACCCGGAGGATCCGCGCTTCGACTTCGCGCCGAGTGTGATCCACGAATTCCGCCACAAGCTGGAGGCCTACGAGGCCCGGGGACGGCTGGACATCCTCAACCGGGCCCGCCTGGTCGACGCCGGCGGCGTCGCCTGCCTCGACAGGGACGGCCGGCGCGAGGGGATCGACCACGACATGATCGTTCCCTGCTTCGGGCTCGTCCCCGAGGCCGACGTCGTCGGCCTCGGCGTGACGGTGGGGACCGGACCGCGCCGGAACTGCGAACTGGGACGGCGCGTCTACACCGTCGGACCGCTGTGCAAACGCGTCGTCGGCCCCATCGCGCGGGCGATCGAAGGCCAGCGTGTGGCCGTGGACCGCGTCGTCGCCTCGATCGTGGGTGATCTCGATGCATGACGAAGCCCGCTATCACGCCCTGCTGGCCGGCCTGCCGTACCCGGACGCTGTCTCCTTCCCCGAGCGGGTCATGCTCGCTCAGCCCGTCGGCAAACTCGTCGCGGCGGCGGAGGACGCCGTAGCCTGCCGATCCCACTCGCTGGAATGCCTGACCCGGCATCTTCAACGCGCTGAGATCGCCACGCACCGAGGGTTCGACGTGGATGCCGCCGCGGCGAGGCTCAGGGCCCACGTTCCGGCCGCCCTGGCGGCGGCCGGCCCCGGCGCGTACGGCACCTTCCAACAGGAGGCCTACGCTGCGGCGCTCGAGGACGCGTACGGAGGCGATCCCGACTGCGCCCAGCGCCTGATCGTCGCGGCCTGGCTGTACGGACTGCGCTGAGGTCCCGGGCGAAACCCTCTTCCCAGCCGGGCCCGCAACCCTGCGGAAAATGGGGACGTCCGGAATCGACGGATCCAGGCGCAAGGCCCCTGCCTAGTCCTTGCCGTCCAAACCGCCGTCGCCGACGTCGTCGAAGAGGGAGGTGCCTCGAGCGAGCCGCTCGTCCACATAGGAGAGCGCGAGCGCCGCGACCATGAATCCGCAGATGACCGTGAAGCTCAAGACCAAGGCGCGAGGATACCCGTCGGAGACGTTGTGGAAGAAGATGCCGGTCACCGCCGCGCTCCCCACCGCGGTCGCGATGCGCTGCCCCGTCTGCATGATGCCCGAGGCGGTCCCTCCCGTGGACACCGGCACCTCGCGCAGCGTCAGCGCCTGATTCGGCGAGGCCACCCATCCGTTCCCGAAGCCCAGGGGCAACGAGGCCGGGACCAGCCACCACACGCTTCCCCCGTCCGTCAGGAGCAGCGCCACCGCGCCGATCAATGCCAGGCCGAGGACGTTGATCCACAGGCCCCACACGACGACCTTCCGGCCCCACGTCCGCACGAGCCTGCCCGCGAGCGGCGCGGAGTAGACCTGCGCCAGGGCGGCCGGCAGGACCACGAGCCCGGAGACGAGCGCGGACCTGCCGAGGCCTCGCTGGATGAAGAGCGCCTCGATCACCATGACCGATGTCATCCCCGCGAAGAACACGGTGATCATCGCCGACCCCAGGGTGAAGCTCGGGATGCGGAACAGGCTCGGATCGACCATAGCCTCGCCCCGCCCGCGATGCGACAGTGCGAGCTCCCAGCCCCACCACACGGCCAGCGTCGCCAGGCCTCCCGGCAGGAACCACCAGGCCCACGGCTTCTGCGAGGCGAGCATGAACGGCAGCATGACGCCGACGATCGCGACGCCCAGGAGCGCGGCCCCCACCGGGTCGAGCCTGCGCAGGAGATGCTCTCGGTTGCGATCGCCGTCGTCGCGGGGGATCCACATACAGCCGAGGACGACGACCGCGACCGCCACGGGCACGTTGACTCCCACGGTCATCCGCCACCCGAGCTCGCCGGGGAGGGCGCCGATGAGGAACCCTCCGAACGTGGGGCCGATCCCCACGGCGACCCCGACGACGGCTCCGAAGGCGCCGAAGGCGCGCGTCCGTTCGAATCCCCGGAAGTGCTCTTGGATGAGGCCGCCGACCTGCGGTGTGAACAGGCCTGCTCCGAAGCCCATGAAGAAGCGGCCGACGTCGAGGACCGTCGCGTCCGGCGCGAGCGCGGAGACGGCCGAGGCGAGGCCGAAGACGACCACCCCGGCCAGGAAGATGCGGCCGCGGCCGAGGATGTCGCCGGCCCGGCCGGCCGCGACCATGATGACGCCCAGGGCGAGCGAGTACCCCGAGAGCGCCCATTGGATCGCCGAGTTCGAGGCGTTCAGGCTCGTCTGGATCGACGGGAGGGCCACGTTGACGATGCTGACCGACAGGAGGGACATGAACAGGGCTGAGAGCAGGACCGCCAGGATGCGGGAGCGGGTATCGCGAGGGGCATGGGGCACGTCTGCAAGTGTATGCCGGTTCGGCCGAATCCGCCGGGCGCGGCGTCGCGGCTTTCACGTAACCTTGATGCATGGCCTTTCTCCTGACGGCAGAGCTCGCGCCCGCTCTCCGCGCGGACCTCGCGGAGTACACCCTCGCGGCGGTGGAGGAGCTGTTGGGTCCCGCCGCGATGGGGGCCGTGCGCCGGGAGCGGCGGGTGCCGGGCCTCGTCAAGGCTCGCGAGGTCTCGCGCTCGGGAGGGAGGAAGGCCCGCCTGGCCGTCCACGTCCGGCTGTTCCTCCTGGGAGACGAGGTCGAGGCCGAGCTCATCGACGAGGTTCTGCCGTCCGTGTCCGCCAGCGCCGCCCTGCGTGACGAACTGCTCAAAGGCGGCCGGGCGCGTTTCCAGGTCGTGCCCACGGCGATCCCGTCGCCCCTGCCGATCCCCGCGCTCGTCGGCAAGGACGCCGGCCGACAGGACGTGCTCATCGCCTCCGACTGGGGCGAGCTCGCGGGCGTGACGCCCAGGCCCGATCACGTCATGCACGTGGGCGGGGCGACGCGGACCCTCGCCTCCCTGGCCACCTACTGGCCGGGGTCGCGGGTGCTGGACGTGGGCACCGGCTGCGGCGTCCACGCCATCTTCGCGGCCCTGTCGGGCGCGCGCGTTACCGCCACGGACGTGTCGAAGAAGGCCCTCTCCTACGCCGAGTTCAATGCGGCCCTGGCCGGCGTCTCCCTCGACCTGCGCGAAGGCTCCCTGCTCGAGCCGGCCGACGGGCGCTACGACGTCGTCGTGTCCAATCCTCCGTTCGTCATCACTCCGCAGAACGTGCGTCTGGAACGCTACGACTACCGCGACAGCGGCCGCGTGGGGGACGCGATGCTCGCCGAGCTCGTCGGCGGCCTCGACCGGGTCCTCGCCCTCGGCGGGCGCGCCTGGATCCTGGGCAACTGGGAGATCCGCGGGGAATGGTCCGAGAGCCCGGCCGCCTGGCTGAATCAGGGGAAGCTCGACGCGTGGGTGATCCAGCGCGAACGGCTCGACCCGCCCGAGTACATCGAGATGTGGCTGCGCGACGGCGGCATCCTGGCCCGCGACGTCGTCTACGAGCCCGTCTACGAGGCCTGGCTGGCCGACTTCGCCAGGCGCGGGGTGACCGGCGTCGGGCTCGGCTACATGTGCGTCGGCAACGACGACGGCCTGCCGCGGGGTCCGTGGCGGCGCTTCGAGGAAGTCACCGGACCGGCCCCCGCCAACCTCAACGCGTTCGCCGAACTGGTGTGGGCCAATCGCGAGCTGATGATGTGCTCTGACGCCGAGCTCGCGCGCAAGCACCTCGTGGCCAGGGGGATCGAGCACCGCCTCCACACGCCGGGCAAGGACAGCCCGTTCATGCTCAAGCTCGCCCAGACGGGCGGTTTCGCCTCCGAGCTCCAGGTCACCAGCGCGGTCGCCGCGGTCGTGGGGGCGTGCGACGGGGAGCTGAGCGTCGGCATCCTCATCGACACGGTCGCCGACCTCCTCGAGCAGGATCCCTCGTCGGTGCGCGACGAGGTCTTCCCGGCCCTCCGGGAGCTCATCGGGCTGGGCGTCCTGAGGCGGGCGTGAGAGCGCCGCGCACCTGGGCGAGGAAGCGGGCTGCGGACTCGGCGTCGGGCGGCGCGATGCGGCGGAAGGACACTCCGCCGGCCTGTCGGAAGACGCCGGCGTTCAAGACGTCCATCTCGTAGACCGTCTCCAGGCAGTCGGCCAGGAATCCCGGATTGGTCACGAGGACGCTGCGCACGCCCCGCCCTGGGAGCGCGGCCATCGTGTCGATCGTCGCGGGGGCCAGCCAGCGTCCGGGGCCGAACTTCGACTGGAAGGTCTCCTCCCAGGCCACCGTGCACCCCTGCGCCTCGACCCGTTCCATGACTGCCGAGGCCGTGGCGTGGCACTCCGCTCGGTACCGAGCGGCCCCGTGGGCCTTGCGCAGGGGGACGCCGTGCCATGAGAAGACGACGAGGTCGACGCCTTCCCGGGAGACCTCCTCGAGGATCCGCCCGGCGTGCCAGTCGACGTAGCCGGCCAGACTCGGCCAGGAGCGGGCGGCCCTGATGCGCGGCCTGTGCCCCTCGGCGGCGGCCAGGCCGGCGCACTCGCGGACGCGGTCGGCGATGGACCCCACCGTCGCCGGAGCGAAATGCGGGTAGGCGGGCAGGACGGTGACGACGTCGCAGCTGCGCGCGAGGTCCAGGAAGACGTCGGCCACGTTCGGCGACCCGTACTGGTAGGCGACGCGCACGTCGCATCCGGGCAGCAGGCGGGCCAGAGCCTCGCCCTGGGCCCGCGTGTGGACGCGCAGCGGAGAGCCCTCCTCCGTCCAGATTCCCTCGTACTGCCCGAGGACCCTGGCGGGGCGCCTCCTGAGGACCGGGCCGTTCAGGATGGGCAGCCACAACGCCCGCGGAAGGTCCACGACGCGTGGGTCGGAGAGGAACTCCGAGAGGAAGTCGCCGATGGCCTCCTCGGTCGGGGCAACCGGACTGCCGAGTGCCACGAGGACTACGCCTTCGCGTGTCGCGTCCGTTTGCCCTGATAAATCGGTCATTGCTCCCCTGCGGATATGACGATGTCGCTATGCCGC
>ERZ772948.1666-NODE-1666-length-12439-cov-37.612645_pt1 | contig 12439 bp, 10 predicted proteins | sample MGYA00511945_ERZ772948 | MGnify/ENA primary metagenome ERZ772948 (study PRJEB29015, sample SAMEA2737927) | human oral metagenome | biome: human oral; feature: human-associated habitat; material: dental | place: China | collected 2141 ... | reverse complement strand
CAACGCTACGCATAAAACCTTGGGTTTGTCAGGTCAGACCGGAGTGTCGCGCTGGGTAGCGAGTAACAATTCGCACATTTGCGCCACAACAGTCACATCCGTCACACACGGAGCGAGTCGCGGAACGGCGCCGTTTCCTTGCGCCCTTCCGCTCATTCCTTCCACAGGGCGCCGGGCAGCGCGCTGGCGAACCACGAGGTGATGGTCGTCGGGTGGGTGATGGCGGTTCCGACGACGACGGCGAAGGCGCCGTGCTCCATGGCGGCGGCCGCCTGCGCGGGCGTGTGGACCCTGCCCTCCACCACCAGCGGGACCTCCGCGATGCCGGCGACCTGGTCGACGAGCTCGAGGTCGGGCCCGTCGGTCTTGGGACGCTCCCCGGTGTAGCCGGCCAGGGTGGTCCCCAGGATGTCCACTCCCGCGTCCTGTGCGGCCTTGGCGTCATCCAGGGAGCCGCAGTCGGCCATGATGAGGACCTCGGGACGGGCCGCTCGCAGCCCCTCGACGGTCTGGGCCAGGCTCAGCCCGTCGGGGCGGGGGCGCCGAGTGCCGTCCAGTGCCACGATCTGGCTTCCGGTGGCGGCCACGGCGATGGCGTGGGTGAGGGTCGGGGTGATGAAGACGCCGTCGTGCCCGTCCTTCCACAGGCCGATGACGGGGACGTCGACGTGCTGGCAGATGAGGGCCAGGTCCGCCAGTCCTTGTGCACGGATGCCGACGGCGCCGCCGGCGACGCAGGCCTGGGCCACCTGGTCCATGGTGCGGGGGTCGCGCATGGGCTCGCCCGGGTAGGCCTGGGCGGAGGCGATGAGCCCTCCCCTGAGGCGTTCCAGGACGGGGTGTCCCCCCGCCGTGGCGCCCTGCGCCTGCGTTGACGGCTGTGAAGATGACTGCTCGGTCATAGGTGTGTCCTGTCTGATGGCGCCCAAGCCCGGCGGCTAGGGGCGGTGGTTGTCGTTGCTGGCGGCCAGGGCGAGGGCGCCGCGAGCCGCACCGACGATCGGCGCGGTGGTCCCCAGGGTGGCGGGAAGGATCTTGATGGGGGCCAGGGGGTCGATGATCTCTGCGGCGAAGGTCTGCCGCAGGGGCTCCCACCACAGGTCACCGGCGCGGGCCAGGCCGCCGGAGACGACGACGACGTCGGGGTCGATCACGGTGACCAGTCCTGCCAGGGCTCTGCCCAGGCAGGTGGCCGAGTCGCGGTAGACCTCCTCGGCGATGTCGTCCCCGGCAGCGGCGCGCTCCTCAACCCCGCGGGCGTCGGGAACGTCGGGGTCTCCGCCCTTGTCCAGGTAGCGGCGGTGGATCTGGGGTCCGGCGGTGATGCCCTCCAGGTGCCCCGTCCTGCCGCAGGTGCAGGGTTCGCCCTGGGCCCCGGGGACGGGGACGTGGCCGATCTCGCCGGCCACGTGATGGGCGCCCCTGCGGGTTCGCCCATCGAGGACGAGGGCGCCGCCGACCCCGGTGCCCACCGCCACCATGAGGACGACCTCGGCCCCGGTGCCGGCACCGAGCCAGGCCTCTCCGGCGGCGTAGGCGTCGACGTCGTTCTCGACGTGGATCGGCAGCTCACCCAGCCCCTGGGCGGCGAGCCGCTCGCGAACGCCGGCGGCGACCTGCGTGCCGGCCCATCCGGTGATGGCGTCAGTGGCCGACAGGATGGTCCCCCGCTCGACGTCGACGACGCCGGCGGCACCGATTCCGACCGCCGTGATTGCCGCGGCCTTGCCGGGCTCCTGGTGCGTTCCGGTCTCGACGACCGTCGCGATCAGGCCGCTGATGGCATTGAGCATGGCGGTGGGGCCCTCGTGAGCCGGGGTCGGGCAGGAGCTCACCGGTCCTTGCAGGGTCCCTCCGGAGTCGACCAGTGCGGCGGCCATCTTGGTGCCGCCCAGGTCGAGTCCGACGACGAGCGGGGCCTGACCGGACGACGATGATGATGGGGCAAGGGGGGTGGATGGGAGGACATCCTGACTCATGACGCTCTCCGACGGGATGCTGGGCGCTGGCGCACCGGGGTGAAGAATGAATGAGGGGCAGCCGCAGGAGGCCGCCTGGTGCGAGGCTCTAGGCCTCGCCGCTGCCACAGCGGCTGCATGCCCGGATCGGTCGGTGCCGCGACCACCGGCCATGCAGCCGCCGGGACGTCAGATGAGGCCCTGGGCCTTGACGATCTCCAGGACCCGCTCCTTGGTCTCGCCCTCGAGCGCCTTGACGGGGAAGGCCATCTCGTTGGTGGCGATGATCCCGATAGCCTCCATGGCGGTCTTGAAGGCGCCGATGCCGGTCGCGTCGGCCGAACGGCCCTGGGGCACGAAGACGATCTCAAAGCCGGCGCAGACCTCGTCCTGGAGACGGCGCACCTCGTCCCACGCCCCCTCGCGGGAGGCCTTCCACATCTCGGCGTAGCGGACCGGGTCCACGTTGCCGTATCCGGGGACGAGGCCGTCGGCACCCAGCAGCAGCATGCCGTCGACGACGCACTCGTGGCCGGTCAGAAGGGCCAGGGGGTGGCCCGCGGCCTCATTGGCGGCCACCAGCCTGCGGAAGGCGACGTCGTTGCCGGAAGAGTCCTTGACACCGGCCAGGACACCCTCCTTGCCCAGCTCGACGAGCAGCTCGCAACCGAGCTTCGCGCCGCCGAGGCGCACGGGGACGTCGTAGGCGAAGACGGGGACGTCGATGGCCGCGGCGATGGCGCGGAAGTGAGCCTTGATCTCCTCGGCGTCGTTGAGCGCGTAGAACGGGCAGGTGGCCACGATCGCCTCGGCGCCCAGGGCGGCTGCCCGACGAGCCTGGTCAATGACCCGGTGGGCGGTGGTGTCGATGGCACCGGCGAGCACCGGGACGCGTCCTGCCGCAGCCTTGACGACCCGCTCGATGACGGCGTCGCGCTGGGCGTCGGTGAGGTAAGCGACCTCTCCGGAGGACCCCAGGGCGAACAGGCCGTTGACACCACCGGCGATGAGGTGCTCGACGACCTTGTCCAGGCTGTCGAAGTCAACCTCGCCCGCGGCGGTGAAAGGGGTGACGACCGGCGGGATGACGCCGGTGAAACGGTTGTCCATTGTGGTGACTCTCTTCATTGAAAGGATATCGGACGTCTGACATCTGACGTCACGAGGTATTGTTGCAGATGCTCCCGGTTGGCGCCACCCCGGTGCCCGGGTCTCCTAGCGACCGTATGTACCGGTGGGGGGCGGACCCGAGTGGGTCCGCCCCTCACCTGGAGGTGCTGGCGCAGGCAGCGGCCGGAGCCGGCTACTCAGACATCGAGTAGCGAGGGCACTGCCGACAGCAGAGTGCGCGTGTACTCCTCCTGAGGGTTGTTGAAGATCTCCTCAGTGGTGTTGAGCTCGAGGATCTTGCCGAAGTACATGACGGCGATCCGGTCCGAGACGTAGCGCACCGTGTTGATGTCGTGACTGATGAACACCAGCCCCAGCCCCAGGGAGGCCTTGAGGTCCTGGAGGAGGTTGAGCACCTGGGCGCGCACCGAGACGTCCAGTGCGGAGGTGGGCTCGTCGGCCACGATGATGTCGGGGTCCAGGGCGAGCGCTCGGGCGATGGCGACGCGCTGGCGCTGACCACCGGAGATCTGCCGAGGCAGCACGTTGAGTGCGCTAGGGGGCAGCCCGACCAGGTGGAGCAGGTCGCGCACCTTGGCCTCACGCTCCTTGGGCGACCCGATTCCGTGGACGTTGAGCGGGTCGATGAGCGCGTCGTGCACGATCATGCGCGGGTTGAGGGCCGTGGCCGGGTCCTGGAAGACCACCGAGATGCTGCGTCCCAGATCGCGACGGTCCGAGGCCGAGCGCCCCAAGGGACACCCCTTGAAGATGACCTCACCGGAGGTGACCGGCTGCAGACCCACCATGACTCGGGCCGTGGTGGACTTGCCGCAACCCGACTCCCCCACGAGTCCCAGCGTCTCTCCGCGCTTGACGCTCAGCGAGACGTCGTTGACCGCGTGAACCGTGTCCGGGTGGAACAGGCCACCGGTGCGGGACTTGTGGATGACATTGACGTTCCTGAGCTCGACGACCGGCTGGTCCTCGCTCCATGAGGACGATGCAGACGTGTTGGGGGACATCAGTGCTTCTCCTTCGCGAGCAGAGCCTCGAGCTCGGGGGTGATGGCGTAGCTGTGCTCCGTCGTGCCCGGCACGGGCTTGAGCACCGGACGGGTCTCAAGTCCGACCGTCGGGTGGGACGATCGCGGGGCGAACCGGTCGCCCTTGACGAACTCGCTGGGTGAGGGGACGACCCCTCGCACCTGGTGGAGTCGCTTGGAGCCGGACTCGATGGAGAGCACCGCGCCGAGAAGGCCCCGGGTGTACTCGTGAACCGGGTTGGCCAGCAGCTCGCTGGTGGGCGCCTGCTCAACCACCTGGCCCGCATACATCACGGTGATCCGGTGCGCCAGCTTGGCCACGAGGGCCAGGTCGTGCGAGACGAAGACCATCGCGAAGCCGAGCTTCTCACGCAGCTCGTTGAGCAGGTCGATGACCTGCTTCTGAACGGTCACGTCCAGCGCGGTCGTCGGCTCGTCGGCCAGGACCAGGGAGGGGTCTCGGGTCAGCGCCATAGCGATGAGGACACGCTGACGCTGACCACCGGAGAGCTCGTGCGGGTAGCTGCGCAGCGTGCGCTTGGGGTCGAGTCCCACCAGCTCGAGCAGCTCTTCGGCACTGCGAGTGCCTCCGCGCGCGCTGAGCTGGGCCATCTGAGTGCGGATGAGCATGGAGGGGTTCAGTGAGGACAGAGCGTCCTGGTAGACCATGCTCATCTCGTGACCACGCAGCGCGTTGTGCTCGGCCGGCGTCATCTCAAGGATGTTGCGTCCCTTGAAGAGGATCTCACCGGAGATCCGGGCCGAGGGAGGCAGCAGCCCCATGACGGCCATCGAGCTGATGGACTTACCGCAGCCGGACTCCCCCACCAGGCCCATGGTCTCGCCCGGACGCACGGAGAAGGAGACGCCATCGACGATGTTGACCTCACCGTGCTGCTCGGGGAAGGCGATCGTGAGGTTCTTGACCTCCAGAACCGGGTCCTCGCCAGTGTCCTCGTAAACCAGGCGGTCTCGCCGGGCGAGCTCGGCCACCCGCAGGGAGCTGAGCCGCTCGGACAGAGGAACATCCTCGGTTGCCGGGGCGGCGACGCCGGTCAGTGAGCTGAACCCATTCGTGGCGTCGTCCCCGTCGGCGACGGAGGCGTTGGCGACCACCGCCTCAGCGGCGTCGTCCCAGGCGTTCAGGGTCTCCTGAGCCTCCATGGCCTCCTCATCGGCCTGAACATCGGGCTTGGCCTTGATGCGCGGCGAGGCCATCGCATCGGTCAGTCCCTCGGACAGGACGTTGAGGCACAGAGTGGTGATGAGGATGAGCAGGCCGGGGAAGAAGGTCGGCCACCAGTGGCCCGACAGGAGCAGCTCCTTGCCCTCGGAGAGCATGTTGCCCCAGGTCGGGGTGTTGACGGACTTGATGCCCGCACCGATGAAGGACAGCGAGGCCTCGAAGACGATCGCGTCGGCCACCAGGACGGTTGCGAAGACCATGATCGGGGCGATGCAGTTGCGGGCCACGTGCTTGAGCAGGATCCACGGCACCGGCGCCCCCATCACCTTGGAGGCGGCCACATAGTCCTCCCCGAACTGGGAGATGATGTTGGCACGCACCACGCGGGTGAGCTGGGGGATGTAGAGGATGCCGATGGAGACGATGATGACCGGCAGCATCGGCAGGCGGGTCGACATCGCCGAGACGAGGACGGCCGCCAGAGCGATGCCGGGGAAGGACATGACGACGTCGAGCACACGCATGAGGGTCTCAGCGATCCACTTGCGCGACGTGGCGGCGACGGCCCCGAGGACCGCGGCCACCACAAGGGCCAGACCGGTGGCCGTCAGGCCCACGACCAGCGAGACCCTGGCGCCGTAGACGGCACGGGAGAAGATGTCACGACCGGTGCCGTCCGTCCCGAACAGGTGAGACGCGGACGGGGCGACGACCGGATCGGAGGAGGTCACCTCACCGACGCCCTCGATGTAGGAGGTCGTCTTGGTCTCCGCCAACCCGGTGGCACCGGGAGAGTAGGGGGCGATGATGGGAGCCAGGATGGCGACCAGGGCGATGAGGCCCAGCACGATGATGGCGATCTTGGAGCCGACAGGAAGCGCCTTCCAGCCCTGGAAGCGCAGCCCGGGCCGCGAGGCCTTATCCAGTGTGGAGCGGTGCAGCATCAGATGCTCCTGATTCGTGGGTTGACGAGGACGTAGAGCATGTCAACGACGATGTTGATGATGATGAAGGCCAGTGCCACCGTGATGGAGACGCCCTGGACGATGTTCACGTCGTTGCGGGTGATGCCCTGGAAGATGAGCTGGCCCATTCCCTTGATGTTGAAGATCATCTCGATGACGACGGCGCCTCCCATGGCGTAGCCGATGCGCAGTCCCAGCACGGTCAGCGGAGTGATGAGCGCGTTGCGCAGCACGTTGCGGGCCACGACGACGTTCTTGGGAATACCGCCGCCGATGGCGGTGCGCACGTAGTCGCGGTCGAGCTCCTCAACCATGGCGGTACGCACCACACGGGTGAGCGAGCCGGCGTTGGGCACCGCGATGGCCAGTGCCGGCAGGAAGATCTGATTGAGGTACGTTCCCGGATCCTCGCTGAAGGGAACCCACTCGGACACCAGTGCGGGGAAGGTCCCCGTTCCCCCTGGGATGTCGGAGAACCACTGAATGAGCAGCAGGGCGAGCCAGAATGACGGGGTGGCCAGGCAGGCGATGGAGATAACGCGGATGACCTGGTCCTGCCACTTGTCGCGGTAGAGGGCCGCCGTGATGCCCAGGACCGTGGCCACGATAACGGCGACGAAGATTCCGATGAAGGTCAGCTGGAGCGTGATCGGGAAGGCCGCGGCCACCATGTCGGAGATCTTGGCTCCAGTGAAGGAGGTGCCGAGATCACCATGGATGAGGCCCAGGAGGTACTCCCAGAACCGCTTGAGAAGAGGGTCGTTGAGATGATGGGCGGCTCGGTACTGCTCGAGGGCGTCTGGCGTGGCCGACTCACCCAGCGCAAGACGCGCCGGGTCTGCCGAGGAGAACGACATGACGATGAAGACGAGCAGCGTCACGCCCAGCACCATGACCGGCAGCGCGACCAAGCGCCGTCCGATCAGGCGGATGAGGTTGGACACTGAAATGCTCCTTTGCGTTAGCGTCCTGCCGCCTTTGGAGGGCGGCTGGGTCACGTGGCAGCCGCAGAGCCAGCCGCCATTCCGATTGTCTGACGTCTGACGTCAGATTGCAAGTCCGTTGCTTTCGCCTCGGACACACTGACACCCCGAGCACGACACGGGCGGTGCAGCAACCTCCAGCGACTGCCACACCGCCCGCACGCGAGTCTCAGGACTTGGTCGAACCCGTCCCCACGAAGGACAGGCCGGTCAGCGCGATCGGCTTGAAGTTCTCCAACGTTGTCGAGTCGTAGGCCGTCGGAGCCTTGCGGTGGAAGATCGGGTAGAGCGGAACGTCCTCAGAGAGCTTGTCGAAGATCTCCTGCCACTTGGCGACCTGCTTGTCACCCTCCAGCTTGACCGCCTCATCGAGCAGCTTCTGGACCGCGACCTGGCTCTCCGAGCCCTTCCAGTGCATCCGACTCTCGGTCCACACGTCACCGCTGTACCACCAGCGCATGAGCAGGTCCGCGTCATTGCCGAAGACCGAGGGGTCCCCAGGAGCGATGAGCACGTCCCACGCCCCCTGCCCGGAGTCGATGAAGGAGTAGGTGTCCGCAGACTTCTTCTCGTCGTACTTGACCGTCACGCCCAGGGCCTCGAGGTTCTCACGGATGATGGGCCTGACGGCGGAGAACCAGCCGTGGTCCGTGCACAGCAGGTTGATGGTCGTGATGCCGGCCTCCGACAGGAGCGACTTGGCCTTGGCCGCGTCCTTGGAGTAGACCGTTTTGGCCTTCTTGTACGCGGGGTGCCCGTCCTGAACGAAGCAGGTAGCCGGCGTCGCCAGACCGGCCATGCCAGTGTCGCAGATCTTGGCGTAGTCCAGCGCGTAGAGCACCGCCTGGCGCGCCTTGACATTGGAGAAGGTGGTGTTGTTGAACATGGCGAAGAGCAGTCCGAAGCCCTGCTGCGCCGCCACCTTGACCGGGTCCTTGAGCGTCTTGAGGTTGGCCGCCGGGACGGCGTCGATGGCCTGCACGGAGCCAGAGGTCATCGCGTTGGTGCGAGTGGTGTCGTCAGGCAGGACCTGCCAGGTCATGGACTTGGCCAGCGCCGGGCGAGGACCGTTGTACTTGTCGTTGCGTTCAAAGACGAGCTTCTGGCTGGCGGCACCGTTGTCGGTCATCTTGTACGGACCGCTTCCGACGGGGTTCATGTCGAACTTCTTGGCGTCCGCCTCGACAACCGCCTTGGGGACGATCTTGACGACGCTCAGACGCTCGGCCACCAGGGAGAAGGCGTACTTGAGCTTGATGGTCACCGTGCCTGCGTCCTTGGCCTCCACCTTGTCGATGAAGGGAAGGAACTGCGAGTACAGCGACTTGTTGGCCGGGTCGAGCACGCGCGTGAAGGAGAAGACGACGTCGTCGGCAGTCACGGCCGAGCCGTCGGAGAACTTCGCGTCCTTACGCAGCGCCACCTCATAGGTGGTGTCGTCCACCTTCTTGGGCATCTCCGCCGCCAGAGCCGCGTACACCTCGCGGGTGGCCGGGTGAAGCTCGGTGAGCCCCTCCAGGGTGTGCCAGTTGGCAGCGACCGTCAGAGCCGACGACGTCGTCATCGGGTCGTAGCCGTTGGTGCCCAGCTCGTAGGAAATACCTGCGGTGATGACACCGTCCTTATGAGTGACCTCCTGATCGGTAGCCATACCACTGGCCTTTGCGCCACCCGCGGCCTTGCCCTTACCGCCGCAGGCCGCAAGGCTGACAGCCAGACCAGCAGCCATTCCGAGGGTGCCGGTCAGCCTGATGAAGTCCCGGCGGCTGGAGCCGGCCGGAGTCGTGATCGCCATTGATTCTCTCCTGATGTCTGACGTCTTATGTCTGACGTTGGTAGGATGACTGTAGCAGAAGTCAGGGCGTCCAGACCACTCACGACCTCGCAGGCAAGGCGTTCGCGAACTGCCGCCCCACCGCTGGGGCGAGTCGTTCGACGAGCGGAATCACATCGTAGTGACCAACAATGATTGACAGAGCAAGAACCGCGACCGACACCAAGAAGAGCAGCACCATGAACAGAGCCTCCGCACCGCAAGCACCCACCACCGCAGGAAAAGAGATGAACCTCACGCCCGCAGTCGATGAGCCAATCATCCCTCATGGCCCCTACTCCACGCTGATGGCGTCGCCCACTACCCAGGCGGAAGCCACGATGGCGGAGATCAAGAACTACATCCTGCGCTCCGGTCTGCAGATGGGCGATGCGTTGCCCACGGAGTCCCAGCTGTGCACCGACCTGGGAGTATCCCGCTCCTCCGTGCGCGAAGCCGTCCGCACCCTCGTCGCCCTCGACATCGTCGAAGTACGCCACGGACACGGAATGTTCGTCGGCCAAGTCTCCATGCGCCCCATGGTCGAGTCCCTCATCTTCAAAGGCCTCCTCAACCCCGGAGACGACCACCGCGGACTACGCGACATCGTCGAAGTACGCATCACCCTCGACAACGCCCTGGCCGAACCCGTCACCCACGCCTGGCACAACCGCCACGACCCCGAGCTCAACACCCTCGTCGACAACATCGAGCACCTCGCCTCCCAAGGCAAGCTCTTCACCGACCAGGACCGCTGCTTCCACACCCGCCTGCTCCAACCCCTCGACAACCACCTCTACCTCCACCTCACCGAAGCCTTCTGGGCCATCCACACCCTCACCGTCCCCCTCCTGGACGCCCCCAAGCTCGAAGACCTCACCAGCACCGCCAAAGCCCACCGAGCCATGCTCCAAGCCGCCCACGCCGGAGACACCCCCGCCTACCGCAAAGCCATCACCGACCACTACGCCCCACTCCTCGCCGTCCTCACCTAAAACACCCCAGCGGAGAACTCCTCCGTCAGGGCCGGATAGGTGCCGGCCTGCGCCACGGCCACGACATTGAGGCGCGGGTCCTCCGGACGGAGCAGCCTGTCCATCCACAGGTCGCGTGCCGCCGTCAGTCCCTGCGCGAGCCATCGCGCGTTGACGAACTCCATGGCGTGAGTGCCCCCGGGATAGACGTGCAGCTCGGCATCTCCGCCATCGCGCCACACCCTGGAGGCGAAGGCGACGTCCTCGTCCCGGAAGACCTCTGCGGAGGCCACCGAGATGAACAGCGGCGGCAGGCCGCCCAGCCAGGTGGCACGGGCGGGGGCCTCATAGGGGGTGACCGATTCCGTGCCTCGCCGCTCCCCCAGCGCCGCGTCCCAGGCGACGGTGTTGTACGCCGTCGGCCAGGTGCCGTCGTCCGGGTACTGACGCGCCGAGACCGAGCCCTGCCAGTGCGGCATGCCGGTGCGGTCATCCAGCATGGGGTAGTCCAGCAGCCCGCCGAGAACGGCCGGCCCTCGCCTGTCTCGCGCCATGAGCAGCGTGCCGGCGCTCAGGCCGCCCCCGGCACTCGGCCCGACGACGATGACGAGCTCCGGATCGGCACCGAGCTCCTCGGCGTGCTCGACCGCCCAGCACAGCGTGGTGTAGCAGTCCTCGACGCCGGCCGGTGCCGGATCCTCGGGAGCCAGACGGTACTCGGGGCTGACGATGACGCCCCCGTACCGTCGCAGCCACGGGACAACGGTCGACAGACCGTTGAAACGGCAACCCATCACCAGCCCTCCCCCGTGCAGAGAGAGGAACAGGGGGCCGGGGCGGCCCACGCAGGCGCCCTGGGCGCTTCGTGCAACCGCGGCGGGAAGCGTCGTCCCGTCCTGACGAAGGACGTCAACGTCCTCCAGGTCGATGTCGGGGTGCTTGAGCAGGAAACCAGCCCGGACCTCGTCGGCCGGTGCGCGCCAGCTCGGGATCTTCTGCACCGTCATGGTCCCGAAGACGCCGAGAGGCTCGATACGCTCGAGCAGGGCGGCGGTGGCACTGTCGTAGGCAGGACGGGCGGGGAGCTCCTCATGCGTGCGAGACATGCCGTAACTGTTGCACTGTGAGCGCTGTAGCACCAACTCACTCACAATCAGTCAATGATCTACGGTACCGGCGCCCACCGCCAGCCGGCCGACGACGGGTCCCTCGATGGCGCCTGCCCTCAGTGCGGCATCCGCCCGGATGCCTCGAGATCGCACGGGTGAGGACGATTCGACATTCACCAGCGTAAATGAACCAAAAGTCGGACAATGGGGTCATGCAGATATCCCGCGGTGTCATGTCCGGCCTCACCACCACCCCGATGACTCAGTCATCCACGGCGATGGCCGAGATCAAGAACTACATTCTCACCAAGGGTCTGCATCCTGGTGATGCGTTGCCCACGGAGTCCCAGCTGTGCACCGACCTGGGAGTATCCCGCTCCTCCGTGCGCGAAGCCGTCCGCACCCTCGTCGCCCTCGACATCGTCGAAGTACGCCACGGACACGGAATGTTCGTCGGCCAAGTCTCCATGCGCCCCATGGTCGAGTCCCTCATCTTCAAAGGCCTCCTCAACCCCGGAGACGACCACCGCGGACTACGCGACATCGTCGAAGTACGCATCACCCTCGACAACGCCCTGGCCGAACCCGTCACCCACGCCTGGCACAACCGCCACGACCCCGAGCTCAACACCCTCGTCGACAACATCGAGCACCTCGCCTCCCAAGGCAAGCTCTTCACCGACCAGGACCGCTGCTTCCACACCCGCCTGCTCCAACCCCTCGACAACCACCTCTACCTCCACCTCACCGAAGCCTTCTGGGCCATCCACACCCTCACCGTCCCCCTCCTGGACGCCCCCAAGCTCGAAGACCTCACCAGCACCGCCAAAGCCCACCGAGCCATGCTCCAAGCCGCCCACGCCGGAGACACCCCCGCCTACCGCAAAGCCATCACCGACCACTACGCCCCACTCCTCGCCGTCCTCACCTAAAACAAACAGCAAAGGATCCCTGCGGCGCTTTCCCGACCCAACACAACGGAGTCCCCACCACCCGCAATGGATGGTGGGGACTCCGTGCTGCGTTCCCGAACGGGATACTCGCCCTGTACCCTCACCGGGTAACCGCGGGCATTATTCGTTGGAAACTCATGTAGTGGTGGAGATGGGGGGAATCGAACCCCCGTCCGACGGCCGCACAACAGGACTTCTCCGGGTGCAGCTCGCTAGCGTTTTTCTCAGCCCCGGCGTCTCACGCGAGCAAGGACGCCGACGGGCTCAGTCGATGAAAAGTCCCGAGAGCCCTACCGACACGGGCTCTCAGCAGTGGCTTCCTAGATGACGCCAGGAACCGGGG
>ERZ772948.1665-NODE-1665-length-12445-cov-24.843826_pt1 | contig 12445 bp, 9 predicted proteins | sample MGYA00511945_ERZ772948 | MGnify/ENA primary metagenome ERZ772948 (study PRJEB29015, sample SAMEA2737927) | human oral metagenome | biome: human oral; feature: human-associated habitat; material: dental | place: China | collected 2141 ... | reverse complement strand
GGTACCAAGTGAATATATCCATAATGCTGAAAAATCATTTTATACCTATTCTTGAGCATCCTTATTGATCAAAGAACATATATCTATTATACTACAAAAGCTCTCTGAAAAAGCTCTCTGACCGCAAAATTCCGTTAATTTACAACCTTATTCCTACTTTCTATTTTACTTTTCTGACAAATAGATATTATATATAATAAAGAGTATTTATTTTCGGAGGTTTTTATGTCATTTCTATCAAAAAATTGGGCAGGACTGTTAGTCTGTCTGATCATTTCTATCATCTCTTGGGTTTTAGGAGGATTTCTGCCTGTTGTGGGAGCACCTGTTTTCGCCATTTTTATCGGAATGATTCTCCATCCCTTTCTCACTTCCTATACACAACTGGATGCCGGTTTGACTTATAGCTCCAAAAAACTGCTTCAGTATGCTGTTATTTTGCTTGGGTTTGGACTCAATATCTCACAAGTTTTCGCAGTTGGAAAATCTTCCCTTCCTGTTATCCTTTCAACTATTTCAATTGCTTTGATTATAGCTTTCTTTTTCCAACGCTTTTTTAACCTTGATACAAAGTTAGCTACCTTGATTGGAGTTGGGTCTTCTATCTGTGGCGGTTCTGCCATTGCAGCGACTGCTCCTGTTATTCACGCCAAGGAAAAAGAAGTAGCCCAAGCCATTTCTGTTATCTTTTTCTTCAATGTCTTGGCAGCTCTTATCTTTCCAACTCTAGGTTCTTGGCTCCATCTTTCCAACGAAGGTTTTGCTCTCTTTGCGGGTACTGCGGTCAACGATACTTCCTCTGTGACAGCTACTGCTAGTGTCTGGGATAGTCTTTACAATACAAACACTCTTGAGTCTGCAACTATTGTCAAACTGACACGTACTCTAGCTATTATCCCTATCACTCTCTTCCTCTCCTATTGGCAAAGCCGTCAACAAGGCAACAACCAAGGAGTGAAGCTTAAAAAAATCTTCCCCGTTTTCATTCTCTACTTTATTCTAGCTTCTCTGTTAACTACTCTTCTCACATCTTTCGGTGTCAGCAATAGCTTCTTTTCACCTCTCAAACAACTCTCTAAATTCCTCATCATCATGGCTATGAGTGCTATTGGTCTCAAAACCAACCTCATTGCTATGATCAAATCCAGTGGAAAATCCATTCTTCTTGGAGCCCTTTGCTGGATTGCTATCATCCTGACTAGTCTTGGCATGCAATTACTCATCGGTATTTTCTAAGAAAAAAGGGAGCCTAAAGGCTACCTCAAAACGTAGACAAACGTCATTTTTGGCGTTTGTCTTTTTGTATGTTCAAAGATAGTTTGTCTTATCATCTACTATTCCATCCAAAAATCTGATTTAAAGCAAAATAAAAAGGGATATTCCCTATCCATTTCACTAATTTTTTGATATTTAAACACGCCAAAGCAAGCCCAACCTTATCCTCCATTTTGGAATTTCCTTTCTCTCTAGTGTATCTCAAATTATGGTACTCCTTAGCTGTCCCAAAGAGTCGTTCAATGGTTTCTTTACGCTTCTGATAAAGCTCCTTCATCCCTCTTTGGTGTCGAATCTCTTCACAACATTCAAGATCATCTTTCCATACATGTCTCGTGATTACTTTTTGGTGATTTTTATCGTTGGCTTGATGCACGATTTCGATAATTTTTTCATTAATTTATTTTTCCATTTTATCCTCCGATTAGTCTCGCACTGATATTTATTGATAACAACACTATATTTCTAGTATAGCATAATCATTAGATATTATAGGTTTTCAAACCAAATGAGAGTCATTCGTTTTTGCACCATTTTTAAATCATGACATTGGAAATACCTAAAAGTACTTTCCTAAAATCACTTATATTTCAATATTTTTAATTACTCTTAATATGAAAATCCTTTCCAAATCCATGTATGGGATATATCCGTACAGGCCTCTTTCGATAGTCAGCAGACTGATAAAGATAATTAAAAGAGGCTTCCATTTACGGAAGCCTCTTTACTTGGAGCCACTTATCGGATTTGAACCAACGACCCTCTCATTACGAATGAGATGCTCTACCGGCTGAGCTAAAGTGGCAAGTACAACATGTATTATACGGGGAGAGAGGGTGGATTGTCAAGTACCTTTATTATGGGTAAAGTTATACTTTGTATTTCCCCGCAGGTCGCCACCTAAGTAATGGACAGCATATTGTACAGCTTCATAAGTCGAATATCTTCTTTTGAAATCTTCAAATCTTTACGAAATTCCTCCGTATCGGCATGCTTCGTTTTAGATATAAAGACCTTTGTGGCTACGGGCATAAGCGGGCGTGTGGAAATACCGCTCAGTAAGCCCCACTTGTGAGGAACATCAAGAAAAGGGGATAAGATGGTAATAATCAGTTGCTCCGTCGGCGTATTCTGATTCATGAGCGTTAAAGTGGATAGGGCATCATAATGGGTTAATGTTCCCCAATACGTGTTTTCACAGTCCTGATAGATGTCATAGGCGTTAATATTGACGTATAGCATGATTTTATACGTGTTGGGTCCCGTTTTGGACAGAATGTCCATAATACCGATGCTGATTTCATTACAACGACCGTCGTAATAATAAAGGTAGAGCTGCTTGGTATTACGAAAGAAGGCTGGGAGACGAGTTTCCGTAAGATTCAGCGTTTTGTCTTCAACAGGATGTAGAAGCTGCTCCACATGAACTCCGAGCACTCGCGCGATGTCGTATAAGGTCAGGATGTCCATCGAGATCTGCCCGTTTTCATACTTGCTGACTGTGGCCTTGCTTTTACAGATGGCCTCTGACAGATCTGCTACGGTAAGCAGTTTTTTCTTGCGGTAAATCTTGATTTTCTTGCCGATTTCTCGTTGCAGATTTTCCATGGTTCACCTCAAAAAGTTTCTTACAAATATTAAATTTTTAACTAAGAGTATATAATCCGAATATTTGCTTTTAATTATATAGAAAAAAGGGGAGCTTTTCTATTTAAAAGAAACAAATGGAATGAAAAGTTTCGTGTCATGAGAAACAAGTATTGTTGAGTGAAACTAATATTTAGTGATATGCTTTAAGCATATTAAATATTCCCTGGAGGAACAGGGGAATATTATCGGGGGAAGAACGGTGAAAGGAGTTGTTCGCATGCATGAAATCGGAATGTTTTTTATTCTTGCCTTTTCCGTACATGTGTTGCAAGGGAACGTGTTTTTCTAGGTTTTAAGCGAAATTCAGCAGTAACCTGTCGTCTAACGGGAAAACGACAGGAATATTAAATCTTACATTCAGGAGGTTTTTTATATGTCCACGGCAGACTTGGCAAAACAGGCCGGTATGAGCGAGGCCCAATGGAAAGAAGCGATTAAATTTGACAGTACCGACAGAGGTTGGATAATTATGAGTATAGGCATGGCCATCGGTGCAGGGATTGTATTTCTCCCCGTACAGGTCGGGCTTGTAGGTGTCTGGGTATTTTTATTGTCCGCACTTATTGCTTATCCTTCTATTTATTTGTTACAACGGTTATTCATCAATACCTTGGCGGACTCGCCGGACTGTAATGATTATCCCAGTATTATCGGCGGTTATTTAGGAAAAAACTGGGGATTTTTCCTCGGCATTTTGTACTTTATGATGAGCCTTATTTGTGTCTTCATGTATTCTACGGCTCTGACTAATGACAGTGCCTCATTTTTGCAGTCTTTCGGCGTTACGAAAGGGTTGTTGTCCGATAATCCTTTATACGGCTTAGCCGTTATTTGTTTTATGGTTGTCGTTGCATCTCGCGGCGAACAACTTCTTTTTAAGGTATCGACGTTGATGGTCTTGACCAAGTTGTGCGTTGTCGCCTGCTTGGGTTTGTTGATGGTACAGTCATGGGATTTGGCCAACCTAGGAGCTTTCCCCGACTGGTCGTATATTTTGAAGCAGACGATCATTATGCTTCCTTATACACTGACTTCTATTATTTTCATTCCCTGTTTAAGCCCTATGGTCATTTCTTATCGGTCTCATCATACATCCATTCATGTAGCACGGTATAAGGCAATGAGAGCTATGAAAATAGCCTTCTTTGTTCTCTTTATTACCGTATTCTCGTACGCTATGTCCTTTAACTTGGCTATGGGCCACGAACAGGCTGTTGAAGCATATACGAATAATATCTCAGCTCTGGCCATGGTGGCGCGCGGTGCCGATGCGGATGCAGTTAAAATCTTCAGTCTTATCCTCAATATCTTTGCCGTCGTAACGGCATACTTCAGTGTTTTCTTGGGCTTTAAGGAAGCGTGCACGGGTATTGCTTTAAATATCTTATCGCGTCTCTTACCGGCAGAAAAAATTAATAAAGAACTCGTTTCTAAAGGTATTTTGGTTTTTGCGGTTTCCGTGTCCTGGGGTGCCATTGTACTCAATGCACCGATTCTTAAACTGCTATCCTTCTTAGGACCCATCTTGGGATGTATCGGGTGCCTTATTCCCGCATACTTGGTATATAAGGTCGGTTCTTTGCGTAAGTACAAGGGGATGGTACTCAATCTTATTGTATTCTCCGGAGTACTTCTCGTTGTATCCCCGTTTATTGCCATGATTTAAGCTGATATAAAAGCAGGTTCTTCTTTTGAAGAACCTGCTTTTTTCGTTATACTAAGAAAAAGGTAGGTGTAATCATGAAAAAAAGGGTCTTACATGCTGCGTGTTTCGGTGTTATCAGTGCGTTTGGATTAGTATGGCCGGCAGCGGCACAGGTACAACATGTCATGCAGATTGCCGGAGAAGACGGACTGACATCGCGAACCGTAGCCTGGCTCGATGATCGCGCAGGGACTTGCCCTGTTTTTTCATATAAAAAGAAGGGTGATACATATGAAAAAACGGCTTCCGTCATATGGGGAGAGCGCCCGCCCCTTTATGCCGAAGGAGCGGAAAGAGCGTGGCAATCCTATGCAGTCAGATTGACAGGACTGGAGGCGGGCACGGAATATGTATATACTGTAGCTACCGAGACTGAGCGGGTAGAAGGGACCTTTACAATGCCGGAGAAATCGCCGCTCGAATATAAGGTATCCGTTATGGGAGACTCTCAATCCGTAGACTACGGCGAGTGGGGAAAGACTGTAAATGCTGCACTTCGGCACATGCCACAAGCAGACTTGCGCATATCTATGGGAGATTTGACGGATAACGGTCAAGCTTGGTTTCAATGGAAAGAGTGGCTAGATGAAGGTCGATCTGCCGAACATATTCCGCTGGCACCTGTATTGGGAAACCACGAGGCGTACAGCATGACCTGGACATTTGCAGAACCGGAAACGTACAGCGCCTTGTTTCCCGTACCGCAAAACGGCCCCGAGGGACAAACGGGTTTGGCTTACTTCTTCGATTACGGGGATGTCCGCTTTATCAGTTTAAATACGGATGAAGAAGAATTAGGAGCCATGCGGTCCAATATGCTGACTCTTGAAGCGGTTTGGTTGGAGAGGATACTTAAACAGTCGGAGACGGAACATAAAAGAGTGATTTTGTTAATGCATCGTTCGCCGTGGAGCACTCCGTATTCAGGAGCAAAAGATGTGAACGGAATCGCCTTTTTGCCGCTCATAGATAAGTATGAAGTTCCCTTGGTATTTACAGCACATGAGCATTGTTATGCCCGTTCCTCTCCGTTGAGAGAAGGAAGACCGGAAGCGAAAGGAACTGTTTATATTACGACGGGACGTTCCGGATCCGAAACTTGGGCAGAAGCTGTACGACGTCCTTTTGATGTTGCCTATGACGATTGCATGGACCTTCCTGTATATGTGGAGTTACGGTTGCGAAAAGACGGTTTTTATGTGTCCGCTTATAAAAGGGACGGTCGGCTTATAGATGAGGCGGTCATACCGGCGAAGAAAAAATAATAGTGTGGTTATACTGAAATCGGCACGTTAAGCGATAAAAAAACGTATCCGTGAGTACAAGGCGTTAACGGGCCGGTTTATTTTCGAGGATAGATAACGTATAGGAGACACTTTATAGAGTTTTAAGGAGCAACAACTTTAAGTAGAGGATACAAAAATAGCGGGCGTTGTTATCTTTAGGGTGGAAGCCTATAATGGGACCTATATAGGGTATTGCTTTCTTACGGAGGAACTGGCTATGGATACGTTAGATGAACTGTACTTTAAGATGCTCAAAAAGGCTGTAGACGGTGAGTTGGAGTTGGCTCCGGAAGGAATGGATCCCCGGTTGATCGACTGTCTGACCCTACCTGATGACGGGACGGTAGTTCGAGTAAAGCCGTGTTTGTGTCCACCCGACGAAAGACACTGTGCCGAAGCTTGTGAGTGGGATGCTTTAAAACCCGGCAACGAAGTGGGGATTGCCGTCGATACGGAAAAGTGTGTAGGCTGTCAGGCCTGTATCGATGCTTGCGAACTGGATAGTTTGAAGGCCAAAAAGGACATCATTCCCGTAGTACAGGAACTTCATCAATATGACGGTCCCGTATATGCCCTGGTAGCTCCTGCAATTGCCGGACAATTCGGAGCGGACGTAACGATGGGAAAAATGCGGTCGACCTTAAAGGCACTCGGGTTTACGGGGATGTTGGAAGTGGCGGCTTTTGCCGATATTTTAACACTGAAAGAGGCACTGGAATTTGATAAGAATATTAATTCTGAAGGAGATTTTCAGCTTACCAGTTGTTGCTGCCCCATGTGGATAGCTATGATTAAAAAGTTGTATCATCAGCTTCTACCCAATGTACCGGGTTCCGTCTCGCCCATGATTGCCGGGGGACGGACCGTGAAGGCGCTTCACCCTAAAGCGAAGACCGTGTTTATCGGGCCGTGTTTAGCGAAGAAAGCGGAGAAAAACGAGCCTGATATAGCGGGAGCCATCGATTACGTACTGACGTATCAAGAACTTCGCGATCTCTTAAGTGTTACGGATTTAAAACCGGCCGATATGCCTGAAGATGCACAACTTCATGCTTCGACTACAGGGATTACATACGCCTATGCCGGCGGTGTAGCGGCGGCTGTGGAACGGACACTGGAAAAACTGAATCCTCATCGGAAAATTAAGCTGCAAACCAGGAAAGCGGACGGTGTTCCCGGTTGTAAGGCTATGATTAACGATATTCTTGAAGGGCGTAGGGAGGGGAACTTCTTCGAAGGCATGGGATGTATCGGTGGTTGTGTAGGCGGACCGCGAGCTATTATTCCGAAGGAAGAAGGGAAAAAATGCGTGCAAACCTATGCGGACTCTTCGGCCTTTGAGACGCCTATGGAAAATCCGTATGTCATCGGAATGCTGAAGGAGTTGGGGTTTAATACGGTTGAAGATTTCCTGACGAAGAGTCATCTTTACGACCGGCAATTTTAGACCTGTATCTTTATAACAACACTGATATGAGCAGGCTTTTAATTGAATCCCTTCGGTGTTATACTGTACTGGCAAAGTAAACATTGCCCTGTAAGGAGGGATCATTATGGATAAAAGAGCTCTTATAGCAGTTATTCAAGGCGTTATCAGTGCGCCTTCGGCTTATAAAGGGTTAAAGACGGCGGGACAGGCCTATTTAGAGGCTGTCGGCACGGAACGTGAACAGGTTGCGGCAGAAGTGCTTATTGAAGAAGCTAAGGCCGATGTCACTACGGTAGATGAATTAATTGCTTTTGCCGGATCTCCGGTAGGAACTGAAGTTTTCGGCCAAGAGGTGGCTAAACAATTAGAGACTCACGGCAGAGCGCTTAAGGTCGAAGGGGCCCGATATTGTGATTGTGATGCTTGCAAGGCGGCAGTTGAAATCAGCAAATACGGTCATCTGTTATTGGCATAAATTAAAAGATCGGATCTATGCGGTTCGGCCTTTTCTGCGGTTCTGTTTGCTAACATTTCAGAGTTAATGATATACTGAAAAGAAAATTCAGGAGGTTCTAATTTATGTTTTGTACTCATTGCGGAGCACCTATTGAAGGGAATCAAAAATTCTGTACTCAATGCGGTGCCCCTGTAGACTTAAATATGACGGGTGAATACGATAATCCGTACCACGTAAATCCTGATACAGTGGGCGATGAAGATTTGGCGATTATTCGCGGCAAAGGTTTTTGGGAAAACTTTAAGTACGTAATAACGAAAAGATTTGCCACCATAGAGGGGCGAGCTTCACGCGGTGAGTATTTTAAATTTTACAGCGTTAGTGCCGTCATTTTCTCCCTAATATGGGTTGTTGCCGCCATATCGGCCAATATATCCATGAGTCTGTATGTGGCACTCAGTATTGTGTGCTTTGTATTCGGCCTCGTTTTGGTTATTCCGTCTTTTTGCTTAAACGTAAGACGATTACACGATGTGGGGCGCTCCGGCGCGTGGATCCTTGTGAATTTCGTACCTTTCGGAGAGTTTTATTTCCTATATCTCATTTGTTCTGAAGGCCAGGCTATTATGAATCGTTACGGGCGTAAGACAAATTATGTGGGACTTACGTCGGAAGAAGCGGCACGTATCGGTAAGCCGGCCAGTCCGACGGACACTATGATTATTGTAGCTTTCTTTGTATCCGTAGTATGCTCCATTGTCGCTCCTTGTATTTGGGTAGCGGCAGGTGCATTGGCTACTCGCTGGTAATAAAAAACCGTTTGCCTTTGGGCAAACGGTTTTTTTACGGTTATTGCGTGACGGCTATGACCGTTTTTTTTGTTTATATGTTGACCGGCTTATTTGAAGGCGTTCGCCGATAGTAAAGATAACCAAGGATATCCAAATAAAAGAGAGGGCCATGAGTTTATCCGTACCGAAGGGCTCGTGAAAGAAGAAAATTCCCCAGACGAAAGCCAGTGTAGGGCTGATATATTGGATAAACCCGAGTACATTTAAAGGTAATTCGTTGGCCCCGTAAGAAAAGAGCAATAAGGGAACGGCCGTAACGATACCGGCACCCAATAATAAGAAGGTGGTTGTTACGTCACTCGTTAAAAAATGGCCGGATGAATTCGAATGAAGGTTGTAAATATATATGATTGACGGGGCCAAGACGATAAGTGTTTCCAGTGTGATGCTCGAAATCGGTTGTAGATGGAGCATTTTTTTGACGGCTCCGTAGAGAGCGAAGGTCCCGGCCAAGAGTAAAGCCAGCCAAGGGAAGTGCCCGCCTTGCCAAGTCATGAGTGCCAGCCCGATGGCGGCAAGAACGATACTGATTCGTTTAGGCGTGCTCAGCTTTTCGGAAAACATGACAACGCCTAAAAGTACGGATAGAAGCGGATTCAAATAGTAGCCGATGCTTGTGTCGATAACATGACCGTGCGTAACTGCCCAAATGTAGGTCAGCCAATTGGCGGTTACCAGAACGGCAGCTGTCAGGAGCAGGAAAATACGACTCGTTTTTTCACGGAGGAAGGCAAGGTCCTCTTTCAGTTGTTTGCGTCCTGCGAAGATGAGGACGAAGAGCATAAAGACAAAAGACCAGGCAATGCGATGTGAGAGGATTTCTCCGGCTTCTACGTGGGAAAGGAAATACCAGTAAAGCGGTAAGGTGCCCCAAATGATAAAACTGCTGCAAGCTGCAAAAAAGCCGAGGCGATAATGCTTATAAGATGAATCGGGCAAAAATGTCACATCCTTTTCAATAGAGCTGATTAGTCTTTATCGTTATACAAATTGAGTTTTTGCGGTAATGCCTTGTTGAGAACAATGGCAACCATTGCTGCCGTAGCTATGGAGGAGCTTAAGAGATAACGCAACAACTGCGGCAAAGACGCCACATAGTCTTGAGGCAATAAATAAAGAGCCAAGGTCGTAATGATGGGTAAGCCGATGATAAACATGTTGCGTTCATCAAGTTCTAGACGGCGAATAACACGGAAGCCGCTTAAAGCAATAATAGATGAAACGATGACAAAAATACCGCCGATAACCGGAGCAGGAATAGATGCGATAAGCATGGCCAGTTTATTGGACAGACCGAAGGCGATCATCCAAAAGGCACAACCGTAAAAAGCGTGACGACTGGCTACCCCTGTAATTGAGATAAGGCCGGCATTTGTAGAATAGCCCGTAGCCGGTGTACCGCCGAAGAGGCCGCCGATAAAGCAGCTCAGGCCTTCGCCTAAAATCCCCTTGTCTAATTGTTCATTCGTCAAGGGACGCTCAATGACGGAACTGACGGCGAACCAAGTTCCCGTCGTTTCGGCCAAAAGAACAATGTAGATGAGAATCATAGTAATGATAGCGGGAATGTCAAATCTGACGGGGAATGATGCGAAAGCCAGGTGGGGAACCGAAAATAAAGGAGCCGCCACTACGGCATCCAAAGAAAAGCGTCCCATAGATGCGGCTGCGAGGCAACCGGCAACGAGGGCTATAATAACAGAGCCGATACGCAACCAATTGCCCTTTTTACCCATGTGCAAGCCGAGCATAACGCAAACGGTAAGGACACCTCCGGAAACGAGAGCCAGAATGATATTTTCCGTAATTGTACCAGCACCGTGAACCGTAAATATATTGTCTTTTAAGCCTATGGGAATGAGGGACAGCCCGACGACGAAGATAATCGTACCGCCGACGAGAGGCGGTACGAAGTAATTAATGGCCTTGCGGACAATACCCGTCATGCCGAGAACACAAACAATGAGGCTGCCGACGAGAATGGCTCCGAATACGGCGGCTAAGCTGTCAATACCCGTGCCGTGAGCCAAGGCGATGCCGGCAATGGCACCGATAGGAACATAGGACGGTCCCTGAGCGACGGGAAGTTTCATGAGAAAACGAGATTGTATAAGCGTGCCTAAACCGCTGGCAATAAAGGTTGCCTGAATGAGGAAGGCCGACTCCTGAACAGATAAGGATAAAATGCCGGCAACGATAAAGGGGACGACGTAAATATCCATGGCCAGCAAATGTTGTAAGCCGAGTAAAAGGGAGTGTACGGGTGGTAAAGCCTCGTCAGGCTGAACGAGTAAAGATCCTTCGTAGTGTTGAGTTTTTGCTTCTTCTGTAGACATAAATCCTCCTAATGCAATGAAACGGGTTTTCCCGATACCCAGAGGGCGGTAATGTTTTGCCGTTGGCCTGTAAAAATTATTTTTTGCAACATATCTGCCAATAAGTCGGTATCATATTGGCGAGTCTGACTTTGCGAAGCCAGACAGTCGAAAACAAAGGCATCGAAGCGACAGCCCTTGCGAAATTGGCCGGCATTGATGTGCAGGGCGGTAGCCCCGCCGACAGTAGCCATGTAAAAGGCTTGTCTGAAATCGATGACGCTAGCGGGGATGCCGCCTCGCTCTATCGGAGATTTTGAAAAATCGGTTCCCGTAGAAAGGAGGCGCGACGATAAAATAGCCTGACGCATGGAATCAAACATAGACGGCGTATAGCCGGCGGAAATATCCGTAGCCAATGATATGCTGAGCCCTTGTTCCAAACGGCGTTTGACCGGGCAGACGGCTCCGGCAAACAAGATGTTGGATAAGGGACTGTGGGCAATGGCAGCACCGTGTTCTTTGTACAACGCTGCGTCGGAGTCGCTTAAGTAGACGGAGTGTGCCAGCGTTGTTTTATTCGTCAATAGCCCGTATTTTAAGTGAGCTTGCGTATCGCTTAGGCCCGTTCGTTCCAGTACATGGGCGTGTTCCCAGTCTCCTTCGGAACAGTGAGATTGAACGGGCGCATCATAGCGGCGGGCCAAGTCCCCCAGACCGTAAAGGACTTCGTCACTGCACGTAGGAATGAATCGCGGTGTAACGACACCGACTATGTCTTGCCGTGTCCGGCTGTTCAGGTTGCGGCAATAAGTGAGAAAGTCTTCCGTAGCATTCAGTGCCGCTTGCGGAGACGGATCGCGATAATAATCGGGGCACTGAGACGGCAAGTCCATAACTACTTTACCGATATAAGCATGTTGGCCTTCAGAAGCACAAATTTCGGCTAAAACCTTATTAGGTTCGTTATGGACGGAACCGAAATATTGGGCCGTCGTCGTGCCGTTTGCCAAAAGAGTTCGAACCAGGTCTTTATAAATCGTCTCGGCAAAATCCGTATTTTTATAAGCGGCTTCCAGCGGAAAGGTATAGTCATTAAGCCAAACAGGAAGATCCGCATCCAGCGCCTTGCCTACTTGGGCCCATTGAGGCGCATGAACGTGGGTATCGATGAATCCGGGCAACAAGTATTGTTGTGATTTCAGCCGCTGTAGAGAACCTTTGTCCTCCGACTGGCGAAGAATAGTATCGTACCTGTCATCCTTCGGAGAAACTACATCATCGAGGACTCCGGCCTCGTTAATAAGAAACAGGTGGTCCTCCAGTATATCAAATGAGTCCGGACCTGTACTGTGGAAGGCGGTTCCGCGTATGACCGACGAACAGTTTGTCAAGAAAGTCACCCCTGACCTGTTATTAAATAAGGCTATGTCACAACAAACAGTTGATAAATAGCCATTTTTATAGGGGAGTATCA
>ERZ772948.1657-NODE-1657-length-12497-cov-9.192493_pt1 | contig 12497 bp, 12 predicted proteins | sample MGYA00511945_ERZ772948 | MGnify/ENA primary metagenome ERZ772948 (study PRJEB29015, sample SAMEA2737927) | human oral metagenome | biome: human oral; feature: human-associated habitat; material: dental | place: China | collected 2141 ... | reverse complement strand
CCCGGCGTCGAGACTCTGCGGGCGACGGCGCAGGTGGTGGAGCGGCCCGAGCGCGTGGGCGCGGAGACCAGCGCGGAGGAGACGCTGCTGCTGGCGGACTGGGTGCTGGAGGCGGGAGCGCGCCTGGTGGAGGTGGACGGCGCCGACGGCGTCAGTGGTGCTGGGTCGGACGTCTGCGCCGCTCTGAGCTGGCCCGTCGGGGCGGCCGCCCGGCACCGCCGGGTCATCGGCTCCTAGTCCTCTCCCAGATGGTCCTCTGCCAGATAGACCTCTCTAGACCTCTGCCAGCGGCCCGTGCGACGCGCCCACAGCAGCAGGCCGGCTCCCAGGACGACGGCGTTGGGAACCACGCCCACCAATGGGGAGACGATCAGGTACCTTCCCGGTTCGATCGGGAGCCCGCCGTACGCCAGGGGGAGCTGGCTGAGGTTGGCCACGGTGTGGGCGATGACCCCGGGCCAGAAGCTCCCGCCGAGGAGCCGCAGCTCGGTGAACAGGGGCGCCCACAGGTTCATGACCACGATCCCCAGCGTGGCGTAGACGACCGGGGGTACGTCCCAGACCGCGCGCGTGAGGGACTCATCGAGGAAGAACAGGTAGTAGGGGTAGTGCCACAGCCCCCACACGGTCCCCGAGACGACCCATACCCAGGAATCCGGCAGCCCCCGCCCCAGGAGGGCGGGCGCCAGGTAGCCGCGCCAGGATCCCTCCTCGAAGACGTTCTTGCCCAGGGTCCCCGCCGCGGCTGCGACCACCACGCCCGTGAAGGCGCCCAGCCCGGAGGGGTCGAGCCACCCGGCCGCCCAGCCGACGGCGATGGCGGCCACGAATGACAGGGGGAAGACGACGAGCGCCACGCCGTAGGCCCGGAGCCGTCCCGGCCTCCACGAGGCGATGTAGGAGCGCCGCAGGGACGGATCCGTGACGCCCATGACGATGCCGGCCAGCAGCGGTGTCGCGATCCAGATGGCGGTGCCCGCCGAGTCCATGGAGTCGGGTGTGCCGAGGAGGCGGTTGACGAGGACCCCGATCCACCCGGAGCTGAGCGCGATGACGATGAACACGACGAGGCGGACCCTGGAGCCCACCGCAGGAGCACCACTGGAAGGACATGTGTCACCCATACCCATACTGTAAAACGCTACTATTAGATTTTACAAGTATAAAGATAGGCCCTGCTCACCCGTCCTCGCCGTCCCGCCCCTCAGCCTCTCTCACTTTGGCCGCGTCATCTGCGACATCGCGCCGGATCTGCTCGATCCACTCCAGCTCGAACCTCGCCCCCTCGACTCCGCGGCGGAGCACCGCGGCCTTGAGAGCGGTGTCGAGATCCACGACGTCGAACTCGATCGCCTCCAGAGCCGCCAGCTCTTGCCGGATCGCGCCGGCGGCCTCCTCCAGGAGCGCATCGACCTTCTCGTGCCCCAGTCGGGCGGCGAAGAAGATCCGCGCAATATGAGCGTCCTTGGTCGAGCGGGGCTCGAGCGGACCGGCCAGCCAGGCGTCGAGCTCCGCCCGGCCCTCCGGCGTCAGGCTGTGCACCCGCCGATCGGGACGCCCCGTCTGGACGATGACCCGCGTCGAGATCGCGCCGTCGGCCTCGAGACGGTCCAGGGTGCGGTAGATCTGGGACTGGTCGGCGTACCAGAAGTTGACGACGGAGCTGGCGAAGGCGCGGCTGAGGTCGTAGCCGCTCTGCGGCTCATAGGACAGCAGCCCGAGAATGGCGTGCCTGAGTTTCATGTGGCCACCGTAGACGAAAGGCGCCCCCGGAAGCCGTGGGGCCGGGACAGGGCGCTCCGGCCGCGCGCCGCCCCGGCCGGGCGCCGCCCGCGCCCGTGGGTCTACACGCGCATCGACGCCCTGACCACCCTGCTTCGCCCCGACATGCTCTTCTTCACCCTCATCATGCCGCTGGGCATGTACCTGTTCTGGGGCGCCATGCAGGACTTCTCCGCCCACGACGCCGGCCGGGGCAACGTCGCCTCCACGATCATGATCAATATGTCGGTCTTCTCCGCGGCCGTCGCCGCCACCTGCACGGCCGCCGGCGCCGCCGTCGAGCAGGCCGGCGGGTGGGGCCGCCAGATGGCGCTCACGGCGGGCGGCCTGCGCGCCTACGTCACCACCAAGCTGCTGACCGCCCTCATCGTCTCGGTCTTCCCGGTCACCGTCATCTTCATCGCCGGGGCCCTCACGGGCGCGCAGATGGACGCGCCCTGGGTGTGGGCCACCAGCTACGCCCTGGCCCTGCTGACCGCCGTCCCCTTCGCCTGCTACGGCCTGGCCATGGGGCTGTGGATCCCGGCGCAGGCGGCGGTCGGCATCGCGGGCGCCTCGATCAGCATCTTCGCCTTCCTCGGCAACCTGTTCATGCCGCTGAGCGGGAGCCTGTTCGACTTCGCCCACTTCACCCCCATGTACGGGGCCGGCAACCTGGCCGTCCGCGCGCTCCAGGGGGACTCCGTCGCCACCGCGACCAGCACCGGCGAGAACACCATCGTCCACGAGCCCCTGTGGGTGCCGGTCGTTAACATCGCCGTGTGGACCCTCATCTTCGTCGTGGCGTGCCTGACCGCGCAGCGTCGCACGACGGTGCGCCGCTGACCGGGCCGACCACCGGGACATCCGAGATGGCCCCCCTCCCCGACGGAAGCGAGGCCGTCACCGGACCGGTGACGGCCTCCGACGGCCGCCCCGGGCCCTGGTACCGGCAGATCGACTGGAGCTCCACCTTCTGGACCATCTTCCTCCTCATCCCCCTCTCCTTCGTGATCAGGGAGGACATGCCGCTGTCCTACAAGGTCGTGGGCGTCACCGGGCTCCTCGGCTTCACCTGCGCCTACACCTGGGCCGTATCCACCATGCCGCTCTGGCTCGACCTGCCGGAGGGGGCGGGCGTCGTTGACCAGCTGCGGCCGGCGGCCGGCAGACTCGCACTGCTGGCGGGCATCGCAGCCGCCTCCGCCCCGGGCCTGAACGGGTGGTACACGTCGTCCTACCTGCCCTACTTCTGCGCGATCGTCCTGTTCGCGACGACGCTGCGCACCGGCCTGATCATCTCCGGCTGCCTCATCCTCCTCACCGACCTCGGCATTCTCCTCCTCGCCCCGGAGGCGGGGGTCACGTGGGCGGCCATGGGCTTCTCCCTGTCCTCCATCATCGTCATGCTCTCCCGTTTCGGAGCCGACGCCAGCGCGCGACGCGAGGCGGAGGGGCGCGAGCTCGCCGCCGCCGCCGAGCGCGAGGAGCGCGCCCGCTACGCCCGGCGCGAGGCCGCGCGCAAGACGGAGCTGGCCACGGCCTCGGACGTGGAGGCAGCCGCCCGCGTCGCCCTCGAGGCCGCAGAGCGAGCCCTGTCCCGGGCTGCCGCCGAGCGCGACCGCCTGAGCGAGAGACGCTCGCAGGTCTCCCAGGAAGTCTCGGACGCCCGTCGCGCCCTGGACCGGCTGAGCGCGGAGCTGTCGGAGGCCACGGCCTCGGCCCACCAAGGGCAGATCGCGGCAGAGCAGACGCGCCTGCGTGTCGAGGATCTGCAGCGTCGCGCCTTGGAGGAGCTGTCCCTCGAGCCCGAGCAGCTGCTCGCCGAGTTCGGACCGGAGACGCTGGTGCCGATGCTGCCGCTCGACCCGGATGAGGTCGACAAGGCCGCGGCCGCCGAGCCGAGCGCGTACGTGCGCGCCGAGCAGGAGCGGGCCCTTGCGAAGGCGCAGAAGGACTTGGAGAAGCTGGGGCGCGTGAACCCGCTGGCGCTTGAGGAGCACGAGGCGCTGGCCTCGCGGCACAAGTTCCTGGTGGACCAGGTCCAAGACCTCAAACAGTCGAAGGCGGACCTGCTGCGCATCGTGCAGGACGTGGATCGCCTGGTGGAGGAGGCCTTCGCGTCGGCGTTCGCCGAGACGCGCGAGCAGTTCGAGCACGTGTTCGGCGTGCTCTTCCCCGGCGGGCACGGGGACCTGGTGCTCACCGAGCCCGACGACATGCTCTCCACGGGCATCGAGATCGAGGCGCGGCCGGCCGGCAAGAAGGTCAAGCGCCTCTCGCTCCTGTCGGGCGGGGAGCGCTCCCTGGCGGCCATCGCGTTCCTGGTGGCGATCTTCAAGGCGCGTCCCTCCCCGTTCTACGTCATGGACGAGGTCGAGGCCGCCCTGGACGACGTGAACCTGACGCGCCTGCTCGCCATTTTCAAGGAGCTGCAGGAGACCTCCCAGCTGATCGTCATCACCCACCAGAAGCGCACCATGGAGATCGCGGACGCCCTCTACGGCGTCACCATGCGCGACGGCGTCACGACGGTGGTGTCCCAGCGGCTGGCGGACTAGGACGTCTGGTCTCCCGGCCGGGTGCCCGCGGACCATTGCAACCCAGGGGACTTGGGGGAGCAGAGCGTCACAGACCTGTAGCCGCCCGACGTTTGCGCGCAGCCAGGCGAGAGCGAGCACGTGGTCTCGTGGGGCGCATTCCCTTTCCGCAATCTTCTTCGGTGAAGTTGGATCTTGCGTTGATGATAGCCATACGGATTGGGGACGCGGCAGGAACGCTGGCTCTTCATAATTTGGGGTATAGGTAGGGTTTGAATCCGCCGGTTTAGTGAAGTGCTCGAGTGATGTAGTGGGTGAGAGATCGAAAACCCGAGGGCGGAGGCGTGTAGGTGTTCGATGCGGCCGTTGATTGCATCGGTGAGTATGGTGGAGGGCTTGTTTTCAGTTCGTGGTGGTGGTGTGTCCATGGATGAGACGCGTGGGTAAACCGCTTGACTCATGGCTCGACGCCACACGTAAGCACACCCCCTAGCACCAGTAGCAGCATGCTCACATGCACGATCGCGGGGCGCCGCACCTAGGACTCGCGAACCAAGCACCTGACTGCTGCGCCGCGCGCGACGCCCTGGCATCCATGGCGTTGCAACACTAATTATCACCTGTAGTACAGCAAACCAACACGGTCTGGCCGTCCTCCACGCACTGGCCGATCACCTCCCAGACCGTGCCCGTTCCGGCGCGTGAACTCGCCCAGATCAAGGCGATCACAGGGTAGCATGAGGCTCATCAAGTTCTTTCAAATGGACGGTGCAGGAATCTCCACCATCGAAAGAACGCAACCCTTATACAGCCACAACACGCCGAACCTGACCACCGCTCCGCACCCCCAAACGTAAAGAGCCATCAAAGTCGTCGCGTCGCCTGCTTGTAAGCGTGCTGCGTATGAAAGACTGGCCAAATCGACTCAGTGTGCCAAGGAGACGGAGCTGCGGTTTCCTATAAAGGTGGCGTCTCATGGGGCTTTAGTGTAGTCACACTAATGCCGTATCAGGCGTTAATTCATATATGCGCTGACAACCTCTCTTTCAAATGTGCTAACGATGATCCTTGTAGTTAAGATACCTGTCTCGACAAAGTCTCTAGAAATTGCGCACCGAGTTGTAGAGCCTATGATGTCTCGATCGCGGTTGTGTGAAATAGCGTTTCGACGTTCGGTAAGTGCTCTGTACTTCCTGTGAATATCTGTGTCTCCGACCAGTGACTTCGTTAAAGGGTCCTTCTGAGCGAGACTCCAAAAGTCCTTGACGCCAAATAATCTTGATAGGCTGTTCGGTACGGTATGGTTCTGAAGAGCTAGTGAGCGTAGCTTAGTGTCTAAGATCCTTCGTAAAGCAAGATTGCTTCGTAGTGGATCTTCGCTTACGTCAACCATTAGTTCAGAAACTTCTTTGAGTGAGAAACTCAGGCGAATATCACCTTTGTCTGAGAGATTTGCAGAGTAGATTGCCTGCCGGTCCACGAGGAGTTCAAAAAGTACCTTTGAGAAGTATGCATCGATGTTTCCGACTGTCTTTGTGACAGTGTCTCTCAGGAGGTTGCCATACGCGCAACTGATTACAGCTGTCGTAGAGCATCGGATGTGGTCTGCGACCATGAGGTGTTGGCTGATATCCTCAAGGCCTTCTTCGAATAGTTGAAGTGCTGAGCCTTTCATGCCATTACTCGCTGTGCGAGATCGTAGAATAGGTTGTCAAGTTCGTTGATCTTCGTCTCGTCTTTGTCCCATACCGTGCCTGAGTGCCCAGTGTCTTCTTGTGACAGGGCGAATACAGGCTTTCCTGTGCCTTGTGAGGCGGCGATGAGGGTATTGAAATCGGGAATCTGTGCAAGAAGTAAGTCTTCTGCATTCTGAGAATCGTCGCCGATTAGCTTGCTATCTGAGAAGCTTGGAATGAGCTTATCGTTGATCCGTGTCTTGAGGTCTTCAAAGAACTCATTGAATGCTTTGGTGGGAGAGTTGTTGCGAAGCTTGTAACGTTGAATAATGTATCCCGTGAATGTCAGCGAAGGTGCGGGGAATGGGTAGTCGGCTTCTTGTAGGATATCGAGCTGACTTGCTCTCTTAGCCCAGTGTGTCCACTTAGGAAGTGTGCGGCTCAGCGTGTCAATCGCCTGGCCGCTAAATAGGTCGGGACATAGGGGGACGATCAGTCTATTTGAGGTTGTAACGATATTCTGATTCAGGGATCCAAGGCTTGGGCTCACGTCGATGAAGACGTAGTCGATGTCGTACCGCTCTGCTGTCAGATGAATGAGTCGATATAGTGAGCCTGGCACGTTGCGCACGGGGCCGAGTGTCTCTGAGAGCTGATGTGCGATGCTGAGTGTATTCTCATACTCAGCAAAGCCGGGGTGTCCTGGTAGGAGGAAGAGGTTCTCTTGCCCCTCAACTTCGATACAGTCAACCGGTTCAAGCTGTTTTGGTCGGGCATTGTAGACGGGGTCAAGAGCTGCGTAGATATTGTCCTGCCCTTGCACCTTATCGCGCACTGAGTCTTCCGAATGGAGTGGGTTGATGACCAATTCTGTGAGGTTGCACTGCGGGTCGGCGTCTACCATTAAGACGCGCTTTCCGATCTGGGCAAGTTTCCATGCAATATTGAATGTGGTGGTCGTCTTCGAAACTCCGCCTTTGTTATTGAATAGAGTGATGATCTCCATCGTATGCCTTTCTAAGTTCGCTGTTGTGCTGGTTAGTTGAATGCAGTCTACCATGGGAATTGAGTGTCTGGCGCATGGTTGTCAAACCTGCGCCAATCTATCGAAAGTACAAGTAGGTCTGCGGTTGTGGGGTTCTTTGAAGTCAGTGAAGGGGAGGCCTGTACCTGACGGCGGGAGTGTTAAGTCCATTGTGATCGAGATTGATTCGCCTTAAGTGCTCTTCGTTCGTTGTAAGGTTGGATTGTGGGTCGAAGTTGACTCAGGGTATGATCTTGTGTTTATTTCTAGGTTCTCGGGTTGCTTGTGGTTGGGAGTCGCTAGCGGGCAGCGTTATGTCGATTCGTTGCTTGGGTTTTGTGGCTTTTCATAGGTGGGGGCGTCCAGGCATGTGGTGGTGAAGAGCATACGGAGTTGCTAGTAGGCGTTTGGTGAGGCGTCGGTCTTGGGTGGGTGTGTCTTGGTGGAAGACATCGCGCACCTGCTGGGCGCAGCTGTAGAAGACTTCGGCACGGAGTGCGCGTCATAGGCTGTGAAGGCCGCGTGGAGTCGTTCGTGTTTTGTGCGGTGAGCTTCTGGAGTGAGGCGTGCAAAAGATGAAGGACCTGATAGAGGAGCTCGCTCTCGCGCCCGCGGTGGCCCAGGGTTTGCTGCCGCCTCCATTGGCGCACGTCACCTTGTACTCGGCCGACGAGCGTAACGATGCGGAAGGTATCGAAGACGCTGGTGGCATCTTGGAGCAGGCCAAGCGATAGCGTTCTTGCTGTCCCTGGAGAGAGTCGTGCCGCGATTCGTATGACGGGGCGGGACTCCTCGCCGCGCTCTTCCAGCTGGTTCTCGTATACGGTGCCGGACCTTCCTGGGACCAGATCCAACAACCGGGCCGTGGGATGATCCTCCCCTCGGGTGGGATCTACGACGCCGGTGAGGTTGTGTGGGAAGGGCGTCAGGCGCGTGCGAGTTGAGAGATTCTGGACCGGGAGACTCCCATGATCCAGGCGGCATCATCGATGGAGAGTCCAGAAGCGCGAAGGGAACGAGCGACCTCGCGGGACTGTGCGGCTGCTGTGGCTTGTGCGTCAGCGGCTTCCTTCGTCGCAGCTTTCGCCTGTTCGACCGAAGCTGCTTGTGGGATGGCCGGGATAATGATGATGTCCCAGTCGACGTGCGCAACATCGGGATCGACCGTGTCCAGATAATCGATGACTTGCTGGCGAGCGTCAGAGAGCCGACGAACCTGCGTCATCGCGTGGTCGCCGTCCAGGAGTTCCCAACCGCCGCCAAGTTTACTGTCCCACCGCTGTGCGGTGACGATGAGCTTTGTCATTGCTGTTTGCTCCTTTCGATTGCCTCAAGTGCTTGTCGTGTGAGTGCTGGCGATACTTCCCGAGTCTGGGTAATAACGACACGAATACCGTCCTTGGACCAGACCTCGTGATCTCCTTTACCCTGGCGCGCCACAAAACCAGCCTTGAGAAGCTCCCGCTTTAGTTTGCGGTACGGCATCGGTCGCGTCATAGAGTAATTTTAGCCCCTCTAAACTGGTCGCACAATACTCGTGACTTGGGAGAGCTCAGATGGTGGGACTCACAGTGTTCCACAGCTGTGCGCAGGTTGGAGTGTCAAGCGCCGTATCACATGGCATAGCTGGGTGCAATGCTCGCGCTAGTAGCGGGTAAGCATTGCTTAGTTGCTCCGTAGTCGGCGCTCGTCTTGAAGAGCGTTAGTCCCGACTCCTTGACAGCGCGCGCGAAGCTAGCAGCGCGCTCAGGCCGTGAGCCTTGTCAGCCGTCCGTGCGTGAGCTCGTACACGGTGTCGACGTAGCTGAGGATCGAACGGTCGTGGGTGACCATGACGGCACTCTTGTTCTTTGACTTGACTTCCGTGCAGATCAGCTGGGCGATCTCCTGGCCGCGGTCCGGATCCAGGCTCGCCGTCGGCTCGTCCGCCAGGATCAGCTTCGGATCTCCGATGAAAGCCCGAGCGATGGCCGCGCGCTGCTTCTGCCCGCCGGACATCTGGCGCGGGTACTTGCCGTAGGCGTTCTCGATGCCCAGGTCCTCCATGAGGGAGCGGACCTCGGCCTGACGCGTGGCCTTGTCTTTCTCGCCCTTGAGCTTGGCGACCAGTTCGAGCTGGTCGCCGATCCTCATGTACGGCAGCAGCTGGTGGTCCTGGAAGATGAAGCCCAGCAGCTCCAGGCGCTTGCGCGTCCACTGCTTCTGGTTAAGGTGGGTGAGATCCTGGCCCGCGATGGAGATGCTCCCCTCATCAGCCGACAGGAGCAAGCCCGCGATGGAGAGCAGGGTGGACTTTCCGGAGCCGGAGGGCCCCAGGATCGCGACGAACTCACCGGCATCGACGCTCAGGCTCAGCCCGCTGAGCACGTGGTGGATCTCGTCGCCGTCGGCGTAGGACTTTCCGATGGTGTCCAGTTCGATGATTGCCATGCTATTCTCCGTTTCCGCCGATGACGTCGATGGGGTCCACCTTCTTGATCTTGAGTAGCGACAGCGCGCCGCACAGGATCGAGGTCACGACGAAGCTCACTGCGACTATTACGGTGTCCGAGAGCGTCATGATGGACGGGACGCTACTTGGTAAGAATGGGGCCGCGAGAGCCGCCAGGCCCAGTCCGATCGTCATGCCGATCAACGAAATGATCGTCAGCTGGGAGATCTGGATGTAGGTGATGGTCCGCATCCGCATGCCGATCGCCTTCAGCACGCCGAACTGCCTTAGCTTCTGAAGAGTCAGGATGTAGAAGAACACGCCGAGGATGGATGACGAGGCCACGAGGAGCACCCAGGTCATCATCTTCAAGGTGAGGTTTTGAGCCTTGTATCCCGGAATCTTGTCGATAACCTGCTGGCGGTCGGCCACCATGAGGTCGCTGGGCAGATCGTCGGCCGCAATCTCCTTCGAGGTGACGATCGTCTGAGCCTGCCACTGGTAGTTAGGGTCGGTCTTCGTGCGCATCGCCGCATAGGTCTGCGAGGACACGAAGCCGATGTCGCTGTAGCCGTAGTTGGCGTTCTTGGCGAAAGCAACGACGGTCAGCGCCTGCTCCGACATTTTGTCGATCACCTGGTCGCCCACGCGGATTCCCTCGTCCTCAAATGCGCGGTCTAAGATGATCTCGTTTACCTTGAGGTCGGATGCGCTCACATCGGAGTCGATGACCGCGGGCTCGAGAGTTCCGTTTGTGTTGTGGTCCGTCGCGAAGTAGGTGATGTCCAGCGTGTTGGAGTCATTGACACGCGAGATGGTGGCTCGCTGGATGACCAGGCCCGCGTAGTCCGACGAGCCAAGGGCTTCGAGTGCCTCAATGTCGTTGTCGGTCACGGACGAATAGGGAATGACGCCCTCGGAGTCCGTGGACAGGATGTAGGTGAGGGGCCCATAGTTCTCGATCTGCGCGGACACTGAGGCAGCCAGACCGTTGGTGAGGCCGGACAGAAACACGACCATGAACATGAGCGTGGCGATTAGAAACTCAATGAGAACGAACTTCTTTGGTTGATATGTGATTTCGTTCCATGCGATTCTCATGTGTGAGCTCCATTGTGGGCGCAGTGTGTCAGTTCACCACTTTCTGTGCCCGAAAGTGACTCGTAACTGTAACATGTTCGTTTTGACAGCTGCGCGGGCAGGAGAGGCAAGAAAGCAGTTCAGAAGCAGTTTTGTGACGCAGTTGTCAGATCGCGACTCAAAAAGAACGCGGGCGGCGGACCCCTTGCCGGTCCGCCGCCCGCGCCTCGTCGCCGGCCCCGCCCGCACGGGGGCGGGGCCGCGGCTCAGTCGGTCATGAAGTGGCGCTCGTCCAGGATCTGGGCGCCGGAGCCCACCAGGGAGGGCAGGTGCTCGTTGGCGTGGTGGCCGCAGAAGAACAGTTGGCCCCCTGAGGGCATGGTCGCGCGAACCCACGCTCGAGCGCCGCACACGTCGCAGCGATTCGCCGCGTTCAGCTGAGGCTCGTCCAATGCGGGGCGTTCAAGAGTCCATGCGTTCATGTTTCCATCACACACCATGACAGGACCCCCGCGCACCCCTGTTCACCGGCGGCGCAATCTGGCCACCGCCCGCCCAACGCCCGCTGCGGGGGCGAAACGCGCCGCCGCGGCCAGCGCCCACGCGCCCCGAAAAGACGCCCACCAGCGCAATCCGGCCCCGGCCTCGTGACGCGTGGAAAGCGTCCCAGAACCCGCGCCACGCACGCAGGTGGCCACAAACGAGGACACGGGCACCTATGATGCACCACGTGACTCCTACCGACGCATCCGACTACAACGCGCGCCACCTCTCTGTCCTCGAGGGGCTCGAGGCCGTGCGCAAGCGCCCCGGCATGTACATCGGCTCCACCGACCACCGGGGCCTCATGCACTGCCTGTGGGAGATCATCGACAACGCCGTCGACGAGGCACTCGAGGGACACTGCGACACCATCGACGTGCGCCTGCACCCCGACCACTCCGCCTCCGTCGCAGACAACGGGCGCGGCATCCCCGTTGACATCGTCCCCGGCCAGGGCCTGACCGGCGTCGAGGTCGTCTACACCAAGCTCCACGCCGGCGGCAAGTTCGGCGGCGGCTCCTACGCGGCCTCCGGAGGCCTCCACGGCGTCGGCGCCTCCGTCGTCAACGCTCTCTCCGCCCGCCTCGACGTCCAGGTCGACCGCGGCGGGAAGACCCACGAAATGTGCTTCCGCCGCGGCGAACCCGGCGAGTTCGACGACTCCAAGCAACGCACCCCCAACTCACCCTTCAGGCCCTTCGTGGACGGTTCGACCCTCAAGACCGTGGGTAAGGTGAAGAAATCGCAGACCGGCACGCGCGTGCGCTTCTGGGCAGACTTCCAGATCTTCCCCGCCACCGAAGGCTTCTCCTGGGAAAACCTCCTGGCGCGCGCCCGCCAGACCGCGTTCCTCGTCCCCGGCCTGACCATCAACTGCTACGACGAGCGCGGCGACGAGGAGCTCCACGAGAGCTTCCGCTTCGATGGGGGAGTCGTCGACTTCGCCAACTGGCTCGCCAACGACGGCGCCGTCACCGACACCTGGCACATCACCGGGTCGGGTACCTACTCCGAAACCGTTCAGGTCCTCGACCCCGAGAGCGGGCACCTGCGCGCCACCGAGGTCGAGCGCACGTGCGACGTCGACATCGCCCTGCGGTGGGGCATCGGATACGACACGAACCTGCGCTCCTTCGTCAACATCATCGCCACCCCCAAGGGCGGCACCCACGTCGCAGGCTTCGAGCAGGCCGTCCTGAAAACCCTGCGCGCCGCCATCGACAAAAACGCCCGCAAACTCAAGGTCGGAGCCAAGGACGGGCGCCCCGAGAAGGACGACGTGCAGGCCGGAATGACGGCCGTCGTGACCGTGCGCTTCCCCGAACCGCAGTTCGAAGGCCAAACCAAGGAAACGCTGGGCACGCCCCAAATCCGCACCGTCGTCAACCGCGTCGTCACCGACTGGCTGAAAGCAAAGTTCGCCTCCTCCAAGCGCGACGACA
>ERZ772948.1654-NODE-1654-length-12502-cov-24.404676_pt1 | contig 12502 bp, 9 predicted proteins | sample MGYA00511945_ERZ772948 | MGnify/ENA primary metagenome ERZ772948 (study PRJEB29015, sample SAMEA2737927) | human oral metagenome | biome: human oral; feature: human-associated habitat; material: dental | place: China | collected 2141 ... | reverse complement strand
TCTTCCACAGCTGCTCGCAGTCCTCCTGGGAGACCACGCCGGCCACCAGTCCCTGCTTGCCGGCGTTGCCACGGAAGATGTCGGCGAAACGTGGAGCCAGGACGACCTTGAACCCGTAGTCCTTGAGCGCCCACACGGCGTGCTCACGCGAGGAACCCGTGCCGAAGTCGGGCCCCGCCACGAGTACCGAGGCCCGCTTGTAGGCCTCCTGGTTGAGGATGAAGTCGGGCTCACCGGCACGCCAAGAGGCGAACAGGGCGTCGTCGAAGCCCGTACGCGTGATGCGCTTGAGGTAGACCGCTGGAATGATCTGGTCGGTGTCGACGGCACTGCGCCGCAGCGGGGCACCGATTCCCGTGTGCCGGATGAACTTGTCCACAGCCCTTGTCAGCTCCTTGCCTTACGTCTTTTCGTCTCATTCACGGTACCGGACCGCTACAGCACGGTCATCGGGAGCACACCGGAGGCCGGTGGAACCGCCGTGACTACCGGGATGCCGGGGGCGTTCGGAACCGAGTCGCCGACGACGTCGGCCTCCTCCCAGCCGGCGGGCCGCGGAGGCAGGTCCCCCGGGGCGGACAGGGCCCCGCGCACAGCGGTGGCCGCGGCGACGACGGGCGAGACGAGATGGGTGCGCCCGCCCTTGCCCTGACGCCCCTCGAAGTTGCGGTTGGAGGTGGAGGCGGCGCGCTCACCGGAGGAGAGCTTGTCCGGGTTCATGGCCAGGCACATGGAGCAGCCGGCGTTGCGCCACTCGGCCCCGAATCGCTTGAAGACCTGGTCCAGCCCCTCAGCCTCGGCCTGCAGACGCACTCGCGCAGAGGCCGGTACCACGAGCATGCGCAGCCCTTCGGCCTTCTTGCGTCCGCGCACCACCTCGGCGGCGGCCCGCAGGTCCTCGATACGACCGTTGGTGCACGAGCCGATGAAGACGGTGTCGATCTTGATGTCGCGCAGAGGTGTTCCCGGTACGAGGTCCATGTACTCCAGGGCCCGCTCGGCGGCGAGCCGCTCGGTGGCGTCGGCGATGTCCTCGGGGTCGGGAACCGTGGCGGACAGCGGCAGCCCCTGCCCCGGGTTGGTGCCCCAGGTGACGAAGGGCTCGATGTCCTTGGCCTCGAGGACGACCTCGGTGTCGAAGACGGCGTCGGGGTCCGTGCGCAGGCTGGACCAGTACTCCACGGCCGCGTCCCAGTCCTCACCGACTGGGGCGTGAGGCCGGTCCTTGAGGTAGTCGAAGGTGGTCTGGTCGGGAGCGATCATGCCCGCCCGCGCCCCGCCCTCGATACTCATGTTGCAGATCGTCATACGGGCCTCCATCGAGAGCTGCTCGATGGCGCGGCCGCGGTACTCGATGACGTGCCCCTGGGCCCCGTTGGTACCGATCTTGGCGATAATGGCCAGGATGATGTCCTTGGCCCCGCTGCCCGAGGGCAGCTCACCGTCGATGGTGACGCTCATCGTCTTGAAGGGGGCGATGGGCAGGGTCTGGGTGGCCAGGACGTGCTCGACCTGGGAGGTTCCGATACCGAAGGCGAGCGCCCCGAAGGCGCCGTGGGTGGAGGTGTGGGAGTCGCCGCAGACAACGGTCATGCCGGGCTGAGTCAGCCCCAGCTGCGGACCGACGGCGTGGACGATCCCCTGATCGGCGTCCCCCAGGGAGTGCAGACGCACCCCGAACTCGGCGCAGTTGGCGCGCAGGGTCTCGATCTGAGCGCGGCTGGTGACGTCGGCGATCGGCAGGTCGATGTCCACGGTGGGGGTGTTGTGGTCCTCGGTGGCGATCGTCAGGTCGGTACGACGGACCGTGCGTCCGGCCAGACGCAGCCCCTCGAAGGCCTGGGGACTGGTGACCTCGTGAACCAGATGAAGGTCGATGTACAGCAGGTCAGGAGCACCATCGGTACCCTTGGACACCACATGATCACGCCAGACCTTCTCGGCGAGAGTCATTCCCATCGACTTCATCCTCTCAGAAACAGGTGTTCGCGATCGCATCGAGCCAGGAGCATCCAGGGCCTCGCAGCAACCGCGAGAGGCGGCCGCGCCGCGCCTGAGATCACCGACCGGAGCCTTGACCTCAGGATGCTGACACTGTGCCGCTTCCATACATGACCCTAACTTGAAATCTCATACCTTGAAATGTCAGTATCAGATTATGGACGGCTCCTTAGAGAACGACAGCAGCAGCGGCGTCGGCGTCATCGACAAGGCGGCCCTGGTGATGAGCGCGCTGGAATCAGGCCCGGCAACCCTTGCCCAGCTCGTGTCCACCACCCACCTGGCCCGCCCCACGGCACACCGCATCGCGGTCGCCCTGGAGTTCCACCGTCTGGTCGCCCGTGACTCCCAGGGGCGTTTCATCCTGGGCCCCAGGCTCACCGAGCTGGCCAGCGCCGCGGGCGAGGACCACCTCCTGTCCGCCGCCGGACCGGTGCTGACGGCACTGCGGGACAAGACCCACGAGTCGGCACAGCTCTACCGCCGTCAAGGAGATGTACGCATCTGCGTGGCCAATGCCGAGCGCCCCATCGGGCTGCGCGACTCCATCCCCGTGGGCGCCACCATGTCCATGCAGGGCGGCTCCGCGGCCCAGGTGCTCCTCGCCTGGGAGGAGCCCGACCGGCTGCACCGCGGCCTGGTGGGAGCCCGTTTCACCGCCACCATGCTCTCGGCGGTCCGACGCCGAGGATGGGCTCAGTCCGTCGGAGAGCGCGAACCGGGCGTCGCCTCGGTGTCGGCACCGGTACGCGGGCCGGGAGGCAGGGTCGTCGCCGCGATGTCGATCTCCGGCCCCATCGAGCGGATGGGGCGTCAGCCCGGCCGCGCACACGGTCATGTGGTGATGGCGGCGGCACGCCGCCTCTCCGAGGTCCTCAGCGACACCGGCGCGGCCTGATACCCCGAGCCTTCGAATCTCCCCGGGACTCGCCTGCGGTCAGCGAGCGCCTTTCAGGTCGATGGCGCGACGGTAGGCCTCGACGTTCATCTGCACCACGGAGCCCCACTCGGGCAGCGGGGCGATCTCGTAGTTGTGCGCCTTGATGCGCTCGAGCAGCTCGTCATCCCCCAGGAGCGCAGCGAGCTCCCGGGCCAGGCCGGCGTCATCGTCGGCGAGGAGACCGTCGACGCCGTCGGTCACGAAGTCACTGACCCCACTGGAGCGCAGGGCGACCACCGCCAGCCCCGCGCTACGGGCCTCGAGGGTGGAGATGCCGAAGGAGTCAGCGGGAGAGGTCTGCAGGTAGATGTCGGCGTGGGTGAAGGCCCGGGCGAGCTCGCTGCGTTCAACGCGCCCCACGAGGCTGATGCGCTCGGCCAGGCCGGAGTCGGCGACCTCCCGGGCGAGCCTGTCGCGCAGCGGACCGTCCCCGTACATCGCCAGGACGGCGTCGCAGCCCGGGGTGCTCCTGACCGCCTGCGCGAAGGCGCGCACGACCTGCAGAGGGCGTTTGCGCTCGATCCACCGCAGGGAGGCGACCACCGTCACCGGCCGATGAGGTCGGCGTCCTTCAGGGCCGGGGCGCTCCAGACGCCAGTCATCGATGGTGATTCCATTGGGCAGCACGGTCACCGGATCGTGGGCACCGGCGCGTCGGACCTCGGCGGCGAGCATGGAGGAGACAGCCGTCAGGTCGGCGCCGCCACGCTGCCAGCCTCGCACGGGGCTGACCGGCCCCAGCACCCCGGCGACCGGGGCCCACTGCCCCAGCACGCAGTGAAAGGTGACGGCCAGAGGAAGCCCCGCTCGGCGGGCCGCGGCGATGCCGGACCAGGCGAAGGGGGAGACGATGCCGACATGGGCGTGAACGACGTCGGGACGCAGGCGGGACATGAGATCATCGAGCTCACGTCCGGCTCGTGGGTGCACGGGCAGCTCCCTGGGCAGACGCACGGAGGTGCGGTAGACCGGGAATCCGTCGACCCGTTCGACGCTGCGACCGCGATTGTCGCCGACCGGTGTCGCAGTGACGACGGCGGGCTCGTGATCGGCCAGCCTCAGGTTGCGGGCGAGATCCCGCACCTGGGTCTCGATGCCGCCCAGCCTGGGCGCGTAGCAGTCGGAGACGATGAGAACGCGCATGGCCCCAAGTCTGCCATGCCTGTCCGCAGCCAGCGCCTGCCGCAGCAGGCGCACTCCTGAGTGTTAGGAGGAGACGACCTCGGCGCGACGCAGCTCGGCGATGGCGCGCTCGAAGTCCTCCAGGGAGTCGAAGGAGGAGTAGACCGAGGCGAAGCGCAGGTAGGCGATCTGATCCAGCTCTCGCAACGGGCCGAGGATCGCCAGTCCGACGTCGTGGGAGTCGACCAGGGCCTGACCGCCCGCTCGGATCGCCTCCTCAACCTTGTGCGCCAGAAACGCGAGCTGGTCATCGGAGACGGGGCGTCCCTGGCAGGCACGTCTGACCCCGACCATCACCTTGTCCCGACTGAAGGGCTCGACGACACCAGAGCGCTTACGGACCGACAGGCTGGCGGTCTCCAAGGTGGTGAAGCGGCGTCCGCACTGCTGGCACTCACGGCGACGACGGATCGAGGTTCCATCCTCCGCGGTCCGGGAGTCGACGACCCGGGAGCCGTCATGACGGCAGAAGGGGCAGTGCACGCCTCCGACCTCCGATCTCACTGGACTACCTGTCAGTTCATCGGAGAGTAAACGCCCGGCGGGCCGCCCCGCAAGCCTGCCTCACAGTGCAACCCGCACCGACCCTCATCACGCTGCAGGAATCTCGAGGGTCTGCCCAGCATGAACAGTGGTGTCCCGAAGGTCGTTGAGCTCGACGATCCGAGTCACCATCCCCGAGACGTCCGCGGTACCACTCGCAGCGGCGATCTCCCACAGCGACTCCCCTGGACGAACCACCGTGGTGGTCGTGCCGGCCGGCTCCTGAGCAGCCGGCACAGCGGAGCTCGGAGAGGCCATTCCCATCAGGACGCCGACCAGGAGTCCGCAGCAGACGAGCGCGATCGCTGCCACGACGCCGAGGGAGCCACCTCGCAGGAGACGCAGGACCACCCGAGGACGAGCCGCTCGCCCCACCCTCCCTTCCCGCTGCGACGGGGTAGGGGCGTCCTGCTGAGCACTCAGCGCAGCCGCACCTCGCCGAGCGCTCTCGCGCAGCCGGGCGGCCCGCACCGCCGGGTGCTGCGGAGCCATCCGTTCCAGCTCCGAGCGACGATCACGCAGAGCCGCAGGCGTGGAAGGACGACGCATCGGCGGCGTCGGCGACGGGGAGGCAGGCGGCGCCGAGCGCGGTCCGGTCTCGTCACCCTCGAGACGCGACCGGACCTCGGGGACGAAGTCCTCCGTGACCAGCCGCAGCCGAGGGCGGCAGGAGGCCTGCCCGGCGGCGCGCCTGCGGCTCTGAGACCGAGACGTCGAGCGAGGCGAGGGCGGGACGGCGATGGCACTCATAGTTACCTCCTGAACACATGTTCGACGAACGCTTGTTCGACACACTAGCGCCCGACGGGCGACACGTCCAGCACTTCTTCGAACATGTGTTTGAATCGTGGTCGTCTCGCCGTTAGGCTTGTTGCATTCAAGACGATCACGGAGCACCGACATCTATTCCGCACCCTTAACGCCTACGGGCCCAAGGGCTGTCCGGCAGGAAGGGCCAGGACCATGAGCACCACAGCAGACCCGGGCGCCTCACCGGCGTCGGCCCCACACACCGGCACAGACGTCTCCGAAACGGTCGCCGAGGCCATCGGCGGCCTCGACAAACGTGCTCGCGCGGTGTACGAGGCGGTCCGCGAGGCCGTCGCCGCCCACGGCTACCCGCCCTCGCTGCGGGAGATCGGCGAGCAGGTGGGCCTGACCAGCCCATCCTCCGTCAAGCACCAGCTGGAAAAGCTCGAGCGCCTGGGACTGGTGCGCCGAGACCCCAATCGTCCTCGGGCGATGGAGGTCGTCACCGGTGACGCCGGCACCCGTGCGGACGCGTCTGCCGGTTCCAGCCGAGCGACCTCGCTCGAGGCTCCCAGGATCCCGGGCGTTGAGGACGGGGACGCGGTCGCCGTGCCACTGGTGGGTCGCATCGCGGCCGGGACCCCGATCCTGGCGGAGCAGGACGTCACCGACGTCATGGCCCTGCCCCGTCGCCTGACTGGCGACGGAGAGCTCTTCATGCTGGAGGTGCACGGCGACTCGATGATCGAGGCCGCCATCTGCGACGGCGACTGGGTGGTGGTGCGCTCACAGCCCGACGCGGCCAACGGCGAGATCGTGGCGGCCATGGTCGAGGACGTCGATGGCGCCTCGGCGACGGTCAAGGTGCTCTCGCGTCGCGACGGCCACCAGTGGCTGCTCCCCCGCAACTCCAGTTACACCCCGATCGACGGCGACCGGGCCACGATCATGGGCAAGGTGGTCACGGTCCTGCGTTCCCTGTAGCCGCTCGCAGTCCTACGCCTGAAGGCCCGCCCCGGTGACCGGGGCGGGCCTTCAGTGATTCTGCTCAGACTCTGCTAAGACTCAGGTCAGTGGATCAGTAGCCCAAACCGCGCGCGACCTCGCGCAGGTGGTCGGCGGAGGCGGTCAGGCGCTCCTCCTCATCAGCGGTCAGAGGGAGCTCGAGGCGGCGCCCGGCACCCTCACGGCCCACGATCGTGGGGACGGCCATGCACACATCGGAGATACCGTGCCAGTTGTCCAGCAGCGGGGAGATGGTCAGCACCCGCTGCTCGTCGTTGAGGACGGCGCCGATGATGCGCTGGACCGCCAGACCGACTGCGTAGTTGGTCGCCCCCTTGCCCTCGATGATGCGGTAGGCGGAACGGACGACGTCGTGGGCGATGCGCTCACGCTTGGCCTCGTCGAACACGCCGCCATCGAGGGTGGTTCCCCACTGGGTGATCGGCACGCCGCCGATCTCGGTGGAGGACCACAGCGGCACCTCGGAGTCGCCGTGCTCACCGGCGATGTAGCCGTGGATGTTCTGCACGGCCGTGCCGGTCTCCAGGGAGATGAGGTACCGCATGCGGGCAGTGTCCAGCACCGTTCCGGAACCGAAGACCTGGTTCTCGGGAAGGCCGGTGATCTTCTTGGCGCAGTAGGTGACCACATCCACCGGGTTGGCCACGAGGACGAAGATGGCGTTGGGAGCGACCTCCACGAGCTTGGGAAGGATCTTCTCCATGATGCCGACGGTGGCGCCGGCGAGCTCGAGGCGGGACTGTCCGGGCTTCTGCTTGGCACCGGCGGTGATGGCGATGACGTCCGCATCGCGGCAGATCTCGGGGTCGTCGGAGCCGGAGACGGAGCCGGCGGAGGTGAACTGGATTCCCTGGGCGATGTCGAGAGCCTCGGCCTCGACCTTCTCCTTGACGATGTCCTGCAGCACGACCTCGCGGGCAACGCCCTTGGTCACGCAGGCGTAGGCGAGGGTGGAGCCGACGGCCCCGGCACCGATGACAGCGACTTTGGAGGGGCGGCCGGAACGGTTGGTGGGGTAGGAGCCTTCAGCGGTAGTGGTGATGTGGTCTGACACGTTCTTCTCCTCAATGGGATCTGCTGGGCAGGACCGCAGGGCGCGAGCACCCGCTCCCACCAAGCCTACGTGCACATCCTCCCGAGGGGCACATACCTAAGGGCCCAGCCGACGGATTCATTCCCCTGTCGGGACGCCGGTGCGAACTGACAGGCGCCGCAGGGCGGCGCGGACCACGTCGGGCTTCGTCGTCGGCCACAGGGCGGGCATGGAGCGGGTGAGGAATCCCCCGTAGCGGGCGGTGCGCAGGCGAGAGTCCAGGACGGCGACGACGCCGCGGTCCTGGCTGCGACGGATGAGACGGCCCGCCCCCTGGGCCAGGAGCAGAGCGGCGTGGGTGGCGGACACGCTCATGAACCCGTTGCCTCCTGCGGCCACGACGGCGTCGGTGCGGGCCTGGGCGACCGGGTCGTCGGGGCGAGGGAAGGGGATGCGGTCGATGACGACGAGCCGGCAGGTTCGCCCGGGCACGTCCACTCCCTGCCACAGCGAGAGGGTACCCACCAGGCAGGCGGCCTCGTCGTCGGTGAAGGCCTGCACCAGGGTGGGCAGCTGATCGTCCCCCTGGGCGTACACGGGCAGGTCGGTGGCCCCTCGCAGCACCTCGGCGGCCTCCTGAGCAGCGCGCCGGGAGGAGAACAGGCCCAGCATGCCTCCGCCGGAGGCCTCGACCAGAGCGAGCATCTCATCCAGGGCGGCCTCGGAGATGCCGGCGCCGGGGCGGGGCAGGTGGGCGGCCACGTAGAGGATGCCCTGACGGGGGTAGTCGAAGGGGGAGCCGACGTCGAGACCTCTCCAGGGCTGCTCGGCCAGGGTCAGTCCCAGGGAGCGGGCCATGGGGTCGAAGCTGTCCCCCAGGGCGAGGGTCGCCGACGTCATGACGCTGGCACGACCGCCCAGCAGATGGCTCGCCACCGAGCCGGCGACCTCGATGGGGGCCAGGAGGAGCCGCGGGGGCTCGGCCCCCATGCGGGGCCGCTCGATCCAGGCGACGTCCTGGCCCTGGGCCACTGAGTCGGAGGTCATGCGGTCCAGGGCATCGACCAGGTCACCAACGGCGGTGCGGGCGACCGCCAGCGCCCCGGCCGCCTCGCCGGAGCGGTCACGGCCCAGGGCGCGGGCCTGGTCTCGTACGTCTGAGGCGACCTGTCGGGCCGCCCCGGCCAGGACCACGAGCGCGTCATGCAGGGCTGCCGGCAGCGGCGCCTCAAGCCTGCCGTCGGGCAGCTCGGCCAGAACGAGCTGGAGGCCCTGCCCAGCGGCCTCCAGCTCGCTGACCATCACGGAGGCGTGCTTTCGAGCGGTGGCAGCCGTGCGCGCTACGGCGGCCGCTGACAGGGCGATGGTGCCCTGGGAACGGACACGGTCGGCCAGCTCGTGCGCCTCGTCGACGATGAGGACCTGGTGGTCGGGAAGGACGCCGGGATTGCCGGCCACGACCACGCCGAGCATGGCGTGGTTGGTGACCACGAGGTCGGCCCGGGACGCGGCGGCGCGGGCCAGCTCGGGGAAGCACTCGGACTTCAGGGGGCAGGACTGCCCCAGGCACTCGGCCCGGGAGACGGAGACCTGCGCCCAGGCGCGCTGGGAGACGCCGGGGACGAGGTCGTCGCGATCACCGGTATCGGTCCTGGCCGCCCACTCACGCAGGCGAACCACCTGCTCCCCCAGACTCGCGTCGGCCCCATGGCCCGCTGTCGGCTGAGCAATGGCATCACCGACGCCGAAGAGAGCGGCCTCGTCCTCGTCCTGCGGGTAGCCGCCGGCCAGGCGGTGGCGGCACAGGTAGTTCTGCCAGCCCTTGAGCAGAGCCACTTCGGGGCGGGTACCGGTGACCCGCTCGACGGCGTCGGCAGCCAGGGGCGCGTCCTTGGTGAGGACCTGCCTCTGGAGGGCCAGGGTTGCGGTGGAGACCACGATGCGGCCTCCGGTCTGCACGGCGTGAACCATGGCGGGCACCAGGTAGCCCAGGGACTTTCCGGTTCCGGTGCCGGCCTGAACCAGGAGGTGGGTGCCGTCGGCCACTGATCGGGCGACCTCACGCACCATGGTGACCTGCCCCTGGCGGGGGCTGCCGCCCATGGCACGCACCGCGGCGTCCAGGATGTCCAGGACCATCCTGTCACCGGGGCCGTCAGGGTCAGGCCGGCCCGACTGGTCCGGCTCGGTTCGGGTCACGGTCTCTAGCCGGCGGAGGCGCTGGTGGCGGCGCCCTCGATCTCGGCCGCCAGGGCGGCACCGACGCGGGCCACGACGCGGGTCCCGGTCTCAACGTAGTCGACGGTGTCGATCTCACCCTCGGCGTGGACCCGGGAGACGAGGTCGCCGCGCGAGTAGGGCACGACGACGTCGATACTCACCTGCGGGTGGGGCAGCATCTGCTCGATGCGAGCGCGCAGCTCCTCGATCCCCTCCCCCGTGCGGGCCGAGACCGCCACCGCTGAGGGCAGGCGGGTACGCAGCGCCGCCAGGGTGACGGCGTCGGCGAGGTCGACCTTGTTGAGGACGATGAGCTCGGGCACGTCCAGGGCTCCGGGGATCTCGGACAGGACGGTGCGCACCGCCGCCACCTGGCTGAGGGGGTCGGGGTGGGCGGCGTCGACGACGTGGAGCACGAGGTCGGCTCCGGCCACCTCCTCCAGGGTGGAGCGGAATGCCTCGATGAGCTCGTGGGGCAGGTTGCGCACGAAGCCGACCGTGTCGGTGAGGGTGTAGGTGCGCCCTTCGGAGGTCTCGGCCCGCCGGACGGTGGGGTCGAGGGTGGCGAACAGTGCGTCCTCGACCATGATGCCGGCCTCGGTGAGGCGGTTCATGAGGGAGGACTTGCCGGCGTTGGTGTAACCGGCGATCGCCACCGAGGGGATGGCCCCGCGTCGACGTGAGCCGCGCTTGGTCTCCCGCGAGGGCGCCATGGCCTGGATCTCGCGGCGCAGGCGGGCCATGCGCTGACGGATGCGGCGCCGGTCGAGCTCGATCTTGGTCTCGCCGGGGCCGCGCGAGCCGATGCCCTGACCGGAGGCCACTCGGCCCCCGGCCTGGCGGGACATGGACTCGCCCCACCCGCGCAGGCGCGGCAGGAGGTACTCGAGCTGGGCGAGCTCGACCTGGGCCTTGCCCTCGCGGGACTTGGCGTGCTGGGCGAAGATGTCGAGGATGACGGCGGTGCGGTCGACGACCTTGGCGTCGACGACGTCCTCCAGGGCGCGGCGCTGGGAGGGGGCGAGCTCGCCGTCGACGATGACCGTGTCGGCTCCGGCGGCGGCCACGACGTCGGCCAGCTCGTGAGCCTTGCCGCTGCCCAGGTAGGTGGCGGGATCGGGGTGGTCGCGCCTCTGGATGAGGGCGTCGAGGACCTGGCTTCCCGCGGTCTCGGCCAGGGCGGCCAGCTCGCGCAGGGAGGTGTCGGCGTCCTGGACGCCGCGCGCCTCCAGAGCGCCGCCTCCCGGGGCGGCGGCCCCATGGGGGCGGGGCAGCTCCAGACCGACCAGGACGACCTTCTCCAGGCGGACCTGGCGGTACTCGACCTCGCTGACGTCCTCCAGCTCGGTGGACAAGCCGGCCACACGGCGGCGCGCGGCGCGGGCCTCGCGCTCAAGAGCGCCCTCATCGGCGTTGGCGTTGTCGTAGTGGTCGGCCTGCTGCCGGTGCTGGGCGGCGGTGGAGGCCAGGGCGGTTCCGGTCCGGGAGAGAACCCGGGCGACGACGTCGCGCACGTCGCGACCTTCTTGAGTGTCACGGATGTCGTCGGGAGTGGAGGGAGTACTGGAGTGGTGCTGGGTCACAAGAAGTCCTTCATCGTATGCCTGCGCCCCTTCGATGGGGCGCGATGACTCGTCCGGGGGCGGCTTCTGCCGCCGGTTCAGCGCATACGAAGGATCCACATGGGGGCGATGCTACTGCCCGCGGGCCGGTGTGACCACTCGCGTCCTCAGGCGGCGCGTCGGGCCAGCAGCGGGGTGAGGAGGAGGCCTACGGCGAGCAGGACGAGCGTCGGCCACAACCGACTCGTCTCGACGCCGGCCGCCGCCGGAGCAACGAAGGCCGTGGTGGCCGTCCCCAGGACGGCGCCGCCGGCCGCACCGGCGATCGTTATGGCGGTGGCGGCCTGGGCGTGGGTGATGCCATCGGGCTCGACGGGATCGGTGACGATGCGGTTCATGGTGTCCAGATGGGTCAGGCCCATGCCGATGCTGGCCACGCCGTAGCCCACGGGCATCCCCCACCAGTCCGCCTTCTCCAGGACCGTGACCACCATGAGCATCGTTCCGACCAAGAAGAAGACCGCGGCCAGCATGGTGCGACGCCGGTAGGCCTGCGGCTCACGCGCCGGACGTGCCCCGCAGGCGATCGCGACGGCCGACCAGCCGATGCCGCCTGCGGTGAGCGCCCAGCCGGTCTGGGTCGGGGTCAGGCCCAGGACGTCGTGGGCGCTGGGGGCCACCAGGTAGTCCAGGGTCAGGAAGAAGGCACAGACCCACAGCAGGGTGGCGATGCCCGCGCGCCGGCCGGGCACCAGGCGCAGGGTCCCATCCGGCAGGACGCATGAGCAGGACCAGAGCACCAGCCCAGTGCCGACGCCGACGCCGGGCCAGAACCAGGGGCTGGATGCTCGTAGCGCCCCGATGAGTGCCACGCCCGCGGCCATGGCCAGGGCGGGCAGCCACGGGACCGTCTCATCGTGATCCGTCTCCTCGTCCAACCTGAGGTCGTGGATCTGACCGGCCATGACGGCGCGGGCCGCGATGAGCACGGGCAGGTAGACCACGAGGGCCCAGCGCCAGCCCCAGGAGGCGCTGACACCGGAGGCGTAGACGGGGCCGGCCAGGGCCGCCACGACCCACATGCCCGATCCTCCCGCCAGGCACAGTCGCCTCCAGGCATCGGGCAGACCGGCGACCATGACTCCCATGGTCGCGGTCGCCAGGGCCCCGGCGGCCAGACCCCGCAGGATCTCCCCGAGGACGTAGACCTCGACGTTCGGGGCGAGGGCTCCGACGACGGCGCCG
>ERZ772948.1653-NODE-1653-length-12523-cov-9.336221_pt1 | contig 12523 bp, 10 predicted proteins | sample MGYA00511945_ERZ772948 | MGnify/ENA primary metagenome ERZ772948 (study PRJEB29015, sample SAMEA2737927) | human oral metagenome | biome: human oral; feature: human-associated habitat; material: dental | place: China | collected 2141 ... | reverse complement strand
GATCCGCCGCCCGCCAGCGCTGCCCGCCACGATCCTCGTCATGGGCCGGAGCCTACGCGACGCCCCGGCCGCAGGGGCCCTCGTGGGCCCGCTCGGGTCCTCCCGGCGCGCGTCCCGCATGCGCGCCAGCCCCGCCGCTAGCGTGGCACCATGTCCGTGCTGTCCGCGCCGTCCGAGCCCGCCCCACCGTCCCCGCCGGTGGCGCCCCACACGAGCGCCCTGGCGGTCTACCCGGGCAGCTTCGACCCCATCACCCTGGGCCACGTGGACATCGTCCGCCGCGCCGCCGCCCTCTTCGACGAGGTCATCCTCGGCATCGCCCACAACGCGGCCAAGACCGGGCGCCACCTGCTCGACATCGACACCCGCCTGCGGCTGGCCCGCGACGCCGTCGAGGGCATCGAGGGCGCTCGCGTCGAGATCATCCCCGGCCTGCTCGCCGACTTCTGCCGCGAGCGCGGCGCCAGGGCCATCGTCAAAGGACTGCGCCACGGCACCGACCTCGACGCCGAGGCGCCCATGGCCCTGGCCAACCGGGAGCTCGGCGGGCCGGAGACCGTCCTGCTCATCGCCTCCCCGGCCCACGCCCACGTCTCCTCCTCCCTGGTCAAGGACATCGCCTCCTACGGCGGGGACGTCACCCCCTACGTCCCGCCCGCCGTCGCCACCGCGCTCGCCCAGCGCCTGGCCGCCACCCCTGGGCCCTGACCCCGCCGCCCGGACACCCCAGACCGCCCAGCCCGACCCATCCTGAAGGACTCAGCCGTGACCAAGCCGCACGACGCGTCAGACGACCTCCTCGACATCCTCGACGCCCTCGACGAGCTCATCGCCACCGCGCGCTCCATGCCGATGAGCGCCTCGGCGATCGTCAACCGCGACGACGCCCTCGACCTCATCGACCGCGCCCGCCGCTCCGTGCCCACCGCCATCCACCGCGCCCAGGCGATCGTCGCCGACGCCGACGCCGTCCTGGCCCGCAGCCACGACGAGGCCGAGCGCATCGTCGTCCACGCCCACGAGGAGGCCGAGCAGATCGTGGCGGGGGAGAACATCGTGCGCATGTCCAACGACCGCGCCGATGAGATCATCGCCGCCGCCGAGGAGCGCGCCTCGGCCCTGCGCCGGGGCGCCGACGAGTACTCCGACCGCTCCCTGGCGACCCTGGAGGCCGAGGTCGCCAAGATCTCCGAGCAGATCCGATCCGGGCGCGAGGTCCTCGCCTCCCGCCTGGGCGCCTGGGACGGCATCATCGGCGGCGGGGACGCTGATTCGGCTGCCTCCGCCGACTCGCGCCGCTCGTCCTGGTGAGGCGGCCCGCGCGAGGGGCGCTTCTCACGCGGGCGCGCAGCGCCGGGGCGCGCGAGGAGCGCCGCCGGGCGAGTACATTCGGCGCATTCGCACTCCTGGAGGAATCATGACTGGACTCGTCGTCGACATCCTCGACCTTCCGCCGGCCATCGGCGCCACCAAGCAGATCCACCTCGACCTTCTCGCCCCCGAGGACCTGGGGACCGAGCTCATCGGCGCCGAGCCCGGCAGCCCGCTCGTCGTCGACGCCACCCTGGCCTCGATGGAGGACGGCGTGCTCGTGCGCGGGCGGGCCCAGGCGCATATCCATGGCGAGTGCGCGCGCTGCCTGACCGACCTCGACGAGGACCGCGAGATCGCCTTCGATGAGCTCTACCTCCTGCCCGACAAGGCCGCCGAGGCCCGCGCCGATGAGGAGGACGAGGAGGCCGACGACCTCTTCGTCACCGGGGAGACCACCCTCGACCTCGAGCCTGCCCTGCGCGACGCCCTCATCCTGGGCCTGCCCATGCGTCCCCTGTGCCGCCCCGACTGCGCTGGCCTGTGCTCCCAGTGCGGGGAGCGGCTCGACGACCTGCCCGCCGACCACCACCACGAGTCCATCGACCCCCGCTGGGCCGCGCTGTCCGGGCTGCTGCCGGACACCGATGGGGAGCAGGGCTGATGGGGCGCCGCATCCCGCCGCCGGCCCGCGACGACGTCGAGACCCTCCTGTTCCGCTGGGGCGAGGGCATCGACCCCGAGCTGCTCGACCTCGCCCTCACCCACCGCTCCTGGGCCCACGAGAACGGCGGCCTGCCCACCAACGAGCGCCTGGAGTTCCTCGGCGACTCCGTGCTCGGCATCATCGTCACCGAGCGCCTCTTCCGCGCCCACCCCGAGTCCCCGGAGGGCCAGCTCGCCAAGATGCGCGCGGCCACCGTCTCCGAGCCCGCCCTGGCGGCCGTCGCCCGCGACCTGGGCCTGGGGGAGTTCATCAAGCTCGGCAAGGGGGAGGCCCTCTCCGGGGGGAGGGACCGCGCCTCCATCCTGTCCGACACCGTCGAGGCCCTCATCGGCGCCACCTACCTGACGGCCGGGCTGGAGCCCACGCGCGCCGTCGTCGAGAGGCTCGTCTCCCGCTTCCTGGCCACCGCCCGCACCCGCGGCGCCGGGCTGGACTGGAAGACCAGCCTCCAGGAGCTCACCGCCGCCCACTCCATGGGGCTGCCCTCCTTCGAGGTCGAGGGCGTCGGCCCGGACCACAACCGCTCCTTCTCCGCCCGCGCCATCATCGACGGCGTGGCGATGGGCGAGGGAGAGGGCCGCTCGAAGAAGATCGCCGAGCACGCCGCCGCCGAGGCCGCCTACGCCACGATCCTGGCGGCCAAGGGCGATGGCGGCCTGGACCTGCCCGGTGTCAACGACGCCCTGCGCGAGGACCTGGCCAACCACGGCCAGCGCGAGCCGCTGCGCTGACCGCCGCTGACCTCCTCCCCTCGCGCCCGGAGCCCTCGCGCCCACCCGCCGCGAGATCCCGCGCGCCAACAGCCCTGGGCGCGCCCGGCCGCACGTGTGACGTAGGTCCTCGGACGCTGCTAATCTCTGGCACATGCCGAATGCTGCAACGCCTGGGACAGTCCGCGTCATGATCGTGGACGACCACGAGATCGTCCGCCGAGGGATCGCCGAGATCATCGACCGCGCTGATGGCATGGAGGTCGTGGCCGAGGCCGGGTCGAGGGCCGAGGCCGTGCGCCGCGCCGAGCTCGTGCGCCCCGACGTCATGCTCGTCGACCTCCAGCTCCCCGACGGCACCGGCATCGAGGTCATGCGGGAGGTCCGCGACTCCGTGCCCACGGCCCTGCCGATCGTCCTGACCTCCTTCGACGACGACGAGGCGCTCGCCGAGGCCCTCGAGCTCGGCGCCCGCGCCTACCTGCTCAAGACCGTCCACGGCGCCGAGATCAGCGACGTCGTCCGCGCGGTGGCCTCCGGCCGCGTCCTCCTGGACGAGCGCACGGTCACGCGCCGCCGCGCCGACCACGACGACCCCACCGCCGAGCTCACCAACGCCGAGCGCAAGGTTCTCGACCTCATCGGCGACGGCCTGTCCAACAGGGAGATCGGCGAGAAGCTGGGCGTGGCGGAGAAGACCGTCAAGAACCACATCACCTCCCTGCTGGCCAAGATGGGCCTCCAGCGCCGCACCCAGGTGGCCGCCTGGGTGGCGGGGCAGCGGGCCTCCGGCTGGCGCAACAACAGCTGAGGCGGCGCAGAGGCAGCGCGGGGCAGCGCCCTGGGCCTATGACCGGTCGAGCGGCGCGATCCAGGTGAAGATCGTCCCCCGCCGGGGCCCGTCCGAGCGCGCCCTGGGGCCGATGGAGAAGCTGCCGCCGTGGCGCCTGGCCCGCTCGGCCATATTGGCCGTCCCCGAGCGGCGCGTGACCGCCGGGTCCACCCCGACGCCGTCGTCCCTGCAGGCGATCGCCACGAGAGGGTAAGTCGTGCCCGCCCAGTTCTCCTCCACGCGCTCACCGGCGGGCAGCACGCCGTTGACCCGCACGTGGATCGTGGCCGAGGAGGCGCGGGCGTGGCGGGCGACATTGCTCAGGCCCTCCCTGACCACGGCGACCATGTCGTCGGCGACGTCGTCGTCCACGGCCGCGGCGATCGCCCCGGACAGCTCCCCGTAGGCGTCCCCGCCCTCCTCGGTGAGGGCCCGGCCGTCGACGGTGATGAGCAGCGAGGGCGCGAAGCCCAGGGAGGTGCGGGCCAGTGAGGCCTCGCATCGCAGCCGCTCCACGAGCCCGACCTCCTCGTCGCGGTCCCGCAGGGAGTGGACGATGGAGCGGATCTGGCTCACCGAGTCGTCGACGGCGGACAGGACTGAGTCCAGGACGGCGCGCATCGCGTCGCAGTCGATGTCCGCCTTGCCGAGGCGGTCCCTGGCGGCGGTGACCTGCATCCCGGTGGCGAAGAGCTGCTGGATGGCCAGGTCGTGGAGGTCGCGGCCGATGCGGGCGCGCTCGTCGAGGAGGGTGGCCATCTCCTCGGCGTGCTGGGCGTCGGCCAGCTCGAAGGCCATGGTGGCCTGGCCCGCCACGAGCTCGGCGATCTCCAGGTCCTGCTGCGTGAACGGGGCCTCGCCGGGCTCGCGCAGCAGGAGCATGACGCCGACCCCCCGGTCGCGGTGGATCATGGGGGCGTAGAGGGCCGGGCCGAACCGCGCCAGCGCCTCCACCTTGAGGTCCTCCGCCCCCCACGCCTCGATGAGCGAGGGGACGGTGAGGCCGGTGCGCCGCGTGAGGGTGGACATGGCGCGCCCTTCGGGTGGGAAGTAGGTGCCGATGAGCCGATCGGCGTGGTTCCCGTCCGCGATCTCGCAGATCCAGGTCTCGCCCACGCTGGGCAGGACGAGCGCGGAGGTGCCCGCGTGGGCCACCTCCCGCACGCGCCGCGCGATGAGGCCCAGCGCGTCGTCCTGCTCGGCGCCCGACAGCAGGAGGGTCGTGATCTCCTGGGACAGGGCCATCCACTGCTCGCGGTCCCGGGCCTGGCGGTACAGGCGGGCGTTCTCGACGGCGATCGCGGCCGCCTCGGCCAGCGTGACGACGGCGTCGATCTCGGTGCGCCCGAAGCCCCCGGGGCGGTCACCCAGGTAGAGGCGACCGAAGAGCCTCCCGTGCGCGCGCACCGGGACCGACAGCATGGAGCCGGACTCCTCGCCCTCGATGGCCCCGGTGAACGCGGTTGCCCCCGACAGGTCGTTGACGACGACGACCCCCTGGGGGATCCCCTCTTCCGGCCTGCCGTCCACGAGCCCGGGGGCATCGGGCGCCCCGGAGGCGGGGGCCTCGCCGAGGACCCGCTGGAGGATCTCGGGCTGGTCCCCGATGAGTGTGGGGACATTGCCGGTCGATGGGGGAGCCGCCGCCTCGGGCTCGACGACGGCGTCCTTGCTCACGGCGATCGTGCCCCACTCGGCGCCGGTGATCGAGCACGCCGAGTCCACCAGGCGCCGCAGCGCCTCGGTGACCCGCAGCGAGCTGGTCAGCCGCAGGGCGGCCTGGACGACGTCGACCGCGCGCTCCCAGGACGGCTCGCCGCCCTGGGGCCCGGCCGCCCCCTCCTGGTGGGCGTGAACGGCGTAGGCCAGGGGCCCGCCCGGGCCCCGCCCCCGCGGGTCCAGCGCTTCCTCGTGCTCAGGCATCGGCGTCCTCCTGTGAGAGGGACCAGCGGTAGGCCTCCGAGGTCCTCATGAGCTCATCATGCGTGCCGCGGGCCAGGATGGTGGCGGGTTCGCCATGAGCGGCCTCGCTGCCTCCACGGCGGCCCAGCACCAGGATCTCATCGGCGCCGGCCAGGGCGCTCAACCGGTGCGTGATGAGCAGGACCCCCCGGCCCTCGCGCCGCCCGGCGCCCAGCAGGTCGGCCACGAGCCGGTCGGCGGTGGCGGCGTCGAGGTGCTCCCCGGGCTCGTCGATGAGGAGCAGTGGCGCGGGGGCGGCCAGGGCGCGGGCCAGGAGCAGACGGCGCCGCTCCCCGCCGGACAGGCCGGTGGCGCCGGTGCCCAGGATCGTGTCCAGCCCCTCGGGCAGGGCCTGGAGCCATGGGGCCAGTCCAGCGCGCTCGAGGAGGGCGGTGGCCCGCTCGGGCGTGAGCGCCCCGTCGGCAACCCTGAGGTTCTCCAGGACGGTGGTGTCGAAGACGTGGGCGTCCTCGGCGGTGAGCGTGAGGCGGGTGGCCACGTCCTGGCGCTCGGCTCCCCAGGGCGGGGCGCCGTCGATCATGACCTCGCCGGCCATGGGCTCGATGAGCCCGGCGAGGTTGAGGAGGAGCGTCGTCTTGCCGATCCCCGAGGGCCCGACGATCGCCAGGCGCCGCCCGGGGGCGAGGTCGAGGTCGATCCCTGAGGCCACCACCGGGCCCGCGGGCCACCCCACGGCCAGGCCGCGGGCGCACAGGCTGGGCCCGCCGTCGGCCACTGGGGGCAGCGGCGAGGGATCGGGCACGCGTGCCGCGGAGGCCTCCGCGGCCTCGACGAGCTCGACGACGCGCCGCGCCGCCCCGGCCGAGCGGACGAGCTGCACACTGGCCGGGCCGAGGGCGGCCACCGCCTCGAAGGCGGACAGCGGCACGAGGACGAGCACAGCCAGCATGACCGGCGCGAGGCTGCCGCCACTGACCGCGGGGATCCCCACGGCGAGGGCCCCGAGGACGGCGAGCCCCTGGGAGACGACGTCGAGAGCGGCGGCCGCGGCAGCCGGCCTGGCCCCCGCGTCACGGGAGGCGGCCAGATGCTCCTCAGCATGATCGAGGGCCTCCAGGAGGCGCGGCATCCGCCCCGAGACGCTCAGCTCGGAGCCGGACTCGAGGGCGGTGAGCACATGGGCGGACAGATCCGTGGCCTGCTCCTGGCGCGCCAGCTCGGCGGCGCGTGCCGCGCGCATCGTGATCGCCGGCCCGACGATCCCCGACAGAGCCAGGCAGGCGGCGAGGATGAGCCCGGCGGGCCAGTGGACGATCATGATGCCGGCCACGGTGCCCGCGCTCACGGCCGCCGCGATCGCCATGGGCAGGTAAGCGCGGATGACGAGGTCCCCGACTGCGTCGATATCCGCCCCCACGCGGGCCAGCACATCCCCCCGGCGCAGCCCCGCCACCGTGTCGGTGCGGGAGGCCGCCAGGGCCTCGTAGAGGCGGGAGCGCAGCGAGCTCATCCCCCGCAGCGCCGTGGAGTGCGAGACGAGGCGCTCGCAGTAGCGCAGCACCGAGCGGGAGACCCCGAAGAGCCGCACCGCGACGGGGGCCACGCCCAGCGCCGCGATCTCGGGCATCTGGGCGGCCCTCGCGATGAGCCAGGCCGCCACCGCGGCCAGGCCCACGGCGCTGCCCAGGCCCAGTGAGCCAGCGAGGACGGACAGGGCGAAGCGGCGCCGGTCGAGCCCGAGCAGGTCGACGGCGCGCCGCAGGGCCCGCCGCTCATCGGCTGTCAGGGGGGCGGCGAGGCGGCTCATCGCGTCTCACCCGCCGCGCTCGCGGTGGCCGCCTCGCGGGCGGCGGGCCCGGCCGCTGGATCGTGGGCCGAGCGGACCTCGATGACGTCGTCGGCAATGGAGATGAGGGCCTGGCGGTGGGCGATGACGACGATCGTGCGACCGTCGGCCCGCAGCGCCTCGACGGCGCGCAGCACATGGGCCTCGCTGGCGGCGTCGAGGTGGGCGGTGGGCTCGTCGAGGACCACGAGCGGCGTGGGCGCCAGGAGGGCTCGGGTCAGGGCGAGGCGCTGGCGCTGCCCGATGCTGAGCCCGACCCCGCCCTGGCCGATGCGGGTCATCCAGCCGCGGTCCAGGGAGGCGATGACCTCGTCGAGCCCCGCGCTCGCGGCGGCGCGCCGGGCGGCGTCGGGGATGGGGGTGCCGGAGGCTGCCAGGCGGGCGGCCTCGTCCTCGCCCAGGACGTGGGCCAGAAGCGTGCCGGGGAGGATGGCGGGCCGCTGGGGGACCCAGGAGATCTGCTCCCACCAGCTGGCGGGGTCGATGAGCGCGAGGTCGATCGGCGCGCGAGGGCCCTGGGCGGCCCGGACCGCCTGGGCGCCCGTGGGGCCGGCGGGGGAGCCGGGGGAGCGGGAGGCCCCCTCCTCCTCGATGAGGACGCGGCCCCTGTCGGCGGGCAGCAGGCCCAGGAGCACCTGGGAGGTGGTGGTCTTGCCCGCCCCGGAGTCCCCGGTGAGCGCGACGAGGCGCCCGGGGCGGATGACCGCGCTGAGGCGGTGGGGCGCCCATGCCCCGCGCGCGGCAACGGAGAGGTCCTCGATACGGATCGTCGCGGTGGCGAGGGAGGGGGCTGGCACGGTGCCGCGCTCGGGGATGGGGCTATCGAGGATCTCGAAGACGGCGTTCGCGGCGGCCACCCCGTTGGCGGAGGCGTGGAACTGGAAGCCAACCTGCCTCAGGGGGTTGAAGACCTCCGGGGCGATCATGATGACGAGCAGGCCCGTGGCCAGGTCGAGGTCCCCGTACAGGAGCCGGAAGCCGACCTCGACGGCGATGATCGCCACGGACAGCGTGGTGATGAACTCCAAGACCGCGCCGGACAGGAAGGCCACGCGCAGGGTGGACATCGTGGTGGCGTTGTAGGCGTCGCCGAGCGCCCTCACCCGCTTGGCGGGCCCCGCCTCGCGACCCAGCGCCTTGAGCGTGGGCAGGCCCGCGATGAGGTCGAGCACCTGCGACCCCAGGCGCTCCATGGCCTCCAGGCGCGCCTCGGAGTGCGCCTGCGTGAGGCGCCCGATGAGGATCATGAAGATCGGGATGAGGGGGATCGCGATCGCGACGGCCACTGTGGATGCCCAGTCCTGCGTGAGCATGACGAGCCCGGTGGCGGGCGTGACCGTGGCCGCCAGGAGCAGCTGGGGAAGATAGCGGACGAAGTAGGGCTCGAGGTCGTCCAGCCCCCGGGTGAGCAGGGTGGCGGTGTCGGCGCCGTGCGAGGCCTGCCATCGCGGCCCGAGCGCCGCCGCGTGGACGAGCACGCGGCGCCGCAGCTCGATGATCGTGCGGGTGGCGGCGCGGTGCGCCAGGGCCTCCTGCGCGCGCACGATGAGGGCGCGGGCGGCAACGACGACGGCGATCCCCCCGATGAGGGCCAGCGCTCCGTCGAGGGCGCCGCCCGACGTGATGACAGGCGCGATGGCGCGCGCGATGAGGAAGGCCTGCGCGACGACGAGCATCGCGGTGAGGGCCCCCGTGGCCGCCGTGGTGATGATGTAGCGCCGCGCCGAGCGGGCGTAGCGCATGAGGCGCGGATCAAGGGGCTTCACGTGCTCAATCCTAGGAGGCCGGGCGGCGGGGGCATGGAGCCCCTCGCCGCCCGGCCCCGCTCAGAAGCGGTTCAGGCGCGCCGCTCAGTAGGCGGCCGGCTCGGGCAGGGAGGAGTCGCGCACCTTCGTGGGGTGCAGGCCACCGGCGGCCGGATCGATCGCCTCCACGTTGATCCGCTTGGACAGGACGTGGTACGCCCACACCGTGTAGGCGATGACGGTCGGGATGAGGAGGATGGCGACCACCGTGCACAGGATGAGGGTGGTGCGCTCCGCTGCCGCCTGGGTGATCGTCAGCGAGTAGGCCGAGTTGATCGAGGAGCGCATGACGTCGGGCGCCATGGCCACGAAGATGAGGGCGGTGACGGCCGCGATGGCCGCGAAGTGCAGGCCGAAGGCCCAGCCCTGCCGGCCCCGGTGCGCCATGACGAGCGTGGCGGCCAGCGAGCCGATGGCCACGGCCAGCACCAGCCAGCCGGCGCCGTTGGGGGAGTAGGCGGCCTGCGCCCACGCCCCCCAGATGAGGCTGACGAGCGCCGAGGCGATGCCCGAGCGCGCCGCGAAGGACTCGGCCCGCCGCGAGAAGTCGCCAGCGGTCTTGAGGGCCACGAACATCGCCCCATGCGTGATGAACAGGAGGCAGATCATGACCCCGCCCAAGAGGGTGAAGGGGGTGACGAGGTCGAAGAACCCGCCGGTGATCTGGTGCGCCGCGCCGCGCATGAGGGAATCGGCCGGGACATGCGCCGGGTCCACGGGCGCCCCGGTGGCGGTCTCGACGACCTCGACCTTCATGCCCCGCACCATGTTGGCGAAGGCGACGCCCCACAGCAGGGCGGGGATGAGGGTGGACAGCGTGTGCGCCCAGTCCCAGGCGTTGTGCCATCGGGGGGAGTTGATCTTCCCCCGCCACTCGATGGCGCAGACCCTGACGATGAGGCCGACGACGATGAGCAGCAGGGCGAGATAGGCGCCGGAGAAGAGGGTGGCGTACCACTCGGGGAAGACGGCGAACATGGCCGCGCCGGCGGTGACGAGCCAGACCTCGTTGCCGTCCCAGTGCGGGCCGATGGCCCCCATCATGGCGCGGCGCTCGCGCTCATCGCGCCCCAGCGCTTTGATGATCATGCCGACGCCGAAGTCGAAGCCCTCGATGGTGAAGTAGCCGATCCACAGGAAGGCGATGGTGAGGAACCAGAAGGTGGTGAGTGACATGGCAGTTCCTTGGTGTCCTAGGTGTTCCTAGCGGGCCGTGAAGCGGCTCAGTACGAGAAGGTCAGGACGGCGCCGGCATCCGTCGCGGCGTCGTCGTCGGGCGCGGTCCGCGGGGTCGGCACGCCCTCGCGGACATAGCGGCGCAGCAGGATGAACCAGACCACCCCGAGGGCCGCGTACAGGAGGGTGAAGACGATGAGCGAGGTGAGCACCGTCGTCGAGGACACCGCTGTGGACACGCCGTTGGAGGTGCGCAGGAAGACGTCGGTGACCGGGTCGGCCAGGTTGGGGACGACCACCCAGGGCTGGCGGCCCATCTCGGTGAAGATCCAGCCGAAGGAGCTGGCGAGGAAGGGCAGCCCCATGGTCCACAGCGCCGCCCTGCCCAGCGATGGGCGCGTGATGAGGCGCCCGCCCCTGGTCAGCCACAGGGCCAGGAACCCGAGGGTCATCGAGGCCATGCCGAGCCCGATCATGAGGCGGAAGGACCAGAAGACGGCCATGACGTTGGGCGTGTAGTCGATGCGGTTGCCGGCGGCGTCGGTGGAGCCGTAGCGGGCGGAGTACATGTGCTGGGCGTCGTTGAGGCCCATGACCTCGGCGTCGAAGTCATTGGTGGCCATGAAGGAGTAGACCTTGGGCACTGAGATGAAGCGGCTCATGCCGGACTCGCAGTCCCCGAAGGCGACCGCCGTGAAGGGGGCGCCGGACTCGGTGTCGCACAGGCCCTCGGCGGCCGCCATCTTGGCGGGCTGCTCCTCGACGACCAGGTGGCCCATGAAGTGGCCGGAGCCGGCGGCGGACAGTCCGCCGACGATCATGGTGATGGCGGCGAAACGGGTGAGGCGGCGCCACAGCTCGCGCGCCTCGACATCCTGGTTGGCGCGGGCCGCCTTGGTCATCCACCACACGGACACGCCGAGGATGACGGCGCCGGCCACGAGGAAGGAGGAGGTGATGACGTGCAGCACCGTGGTGATGAAGATGCGGTTGGTGATGACCTCGAGGAAGCCGCTGAGCCCATCGAGCTCGGCGCGGCCGGTCTCGGCGTTGACGATGGCGCCCACGGGGTGCTGCATCCAGGAGTTCGCCGCGAGGATGAAGGACGCTGAGAAGAGCGTGCCCAGCGCCACCATCCACATGCACAGGTTGTGGATCTTGGGCGACAGGCGATCCCATCCGAAGACCCACAGGCCCAGGAAGGTCGACTCCAGGAAGAAGGCGACGAGGGCCTCGAAGGCCAGTGGCGCGCCGAAGATATTGCCCACGAAGCGCGAGTACTCGGACCAGTTCATGCCGAACTGGAACTCCTGGACCAGGCCCGTGGCGACGCCGAGGGCGAAGTTGATGAGCAGGACCTTGCTGAAGAACTTGGTGGCGGTCTTCCAGTGCTCGTTGCCCGTGCGGATCCACAGGGCCTCCATGAGCGCCACCAGTGGCGCCAGGCCGATCGTCAGCGGGACCAGCACGAAGTGGTAGACCGTCGTGATGCCGAACTGCCAGCGGGCCAGGTCGAGGGAGTCCAGTGCCATCGGTGCGAGGGCCATGAGCGCACCTTTCGGAGAAGATGAACGGATATATAAGTAGTGCCACATTGGGTGGGCGCCACGTATAGGGATTGGGTTGGTTTGAGTGTAGGCCACCGACTGACGCTGTGTCTGTATATTCCGGCGCCGCGAGGCGCCCTGGCGCCCAACCGCGCTCAATGGCGGTCCCCATGAGCGCCTCGGGCGCCGCCCGTGGCCCCGCCTTCCCCGCGGCGCGCGGGTCGGAGCACCCGGAGAGCGCGGAGTGCCGGGAGCGGTCGGAGTGCTCTACACCTCGAAGACTGTCGGCCCGGTCGCGCTGCCCAGGGCTGGCGATATGGAATACTCTGGCCCGGCCCCGAGCGCCCTCGTACAGGCGGTCGGAGTCCGAGCCTCGTCGGCTACCCCGGCAGTGGAGACTTGCGCCGCATCGCGCGCCGCCGCACTCCCGTGCCGAGCGGGTGCCATGACGAGCCGGCGCCTCACGGCGCAGACGCAGACTTTCTCTGCTCCTCATCGAGGGGCTGACAGCGCCCCGGCGCCGCGAGTACGGGCGGCGCGCGGGCATCCGGAGAGTGCATCACGATGCCACGAGCCAAGAAGACCACTGACGCCGCCGCCGAGGCCGTCGAGGGCATCGACGAGTCCACGCCCGCTTGGCGCGAGG
>ERZ772948.1651-NODE-1651-length-12564-cov-10.834839_pt1 | contig 12564 bp, 11 predicted proteins | sample MGYA00511945_ERZ772948 | MGnify/ENA primary metagenome ERZ772948 (study PRJEB29015, sample SAMEA2737927) | human oral metagenome | biome: human oral; feature: human-associated habitat; material: dental | place: China | collected 2141 ... | reverse complement strand
ACAACCAATACGAGAGCAAGCCACCGGCGGCTACACCACACTACGGGGCACTTCCGCTGACGAAAAGATGATAAGTCTGGATAAGCGCATTAAGCTTGTCAAGTCTCTTGGAAGTACGAAATACATCGAGCCAGATCACATCGACCCGGTTCCCGGTGAGATGGTTGGACGGTTGATTTCTGCCGATCTCATTGAAGATGACGAAAACTCGTACAACTTGGCACGACAGCTTGATGATTGGCCTAGCCGAGAGTCGGCGATCACTTCTTCTAAGATGTTTGTCGACTTTATGGATCCCGACATCGTGGATGATGACGCTGTCAGAATCGTCAATAGTCAGCGTATTGGCGAAGCTGTAAAGCGTAAGATACTGGAAGATCCTCGGTCGTATTGTTCATCCTTGAACCCTGATGACTTGAGAACAATGTGTCAACGCGCAGTCGATTTTACCGACTTGAGCCTTGGAGAAGATGCGCTAATGTTCTTTGCGGAACATGATGGAAACGTTGCTGACGTGATCGCGCTACTGGGGCGCGCAATTGGCGATCTAGAGGACACTTCAATTCGGAGGATCATTCAAGATTTAGGTGATCCCTATGAGCCTCTACTTATTCGTGGAAACAGGAAAATCAAGGTGCCGAAGGCGCCTGGGCTTGAGGAAATTTTGAATAGACTGAAGACGGTAGGCGCGGTGTCGAGCTATACGTTAATAGATGACGATAGCAAGTTTCAAGTTCATCGTAGGCATCAATGATGTGCTCTCTAGACATACTTCCCTGTAAAGTTGTGGGCACGGCTGGCAGGGTGAAGCCGTCGAAGGCGGTGCGAGATCGGTGCTGATTCTAGGAGTGCAGGCAGTCCTGGTAGGCGGCTTCGCGGTAAGTTTAGCTGGTATAGGTGCGCGCGTGGACTCACTCGCTCATCAGGGTGCGGTTGAGGCACTCGGATCTTGCTGCCTACTGGGGTCGGTAGGGACCGGGCGCGGCGGCGCTTGACCGACTGTCCGAGCACCTTATTGAAGGCCTGTTACCGGTAGCAGAGGCTATTTCGGTCATCACCGTTTGCGCGCGCACGCCGATGGAAGGCGAAGTACGCGACCGCCCGGCGCATAGGCCAGCCCTCTTTCATCACCAAACGAGCCGGACAACGATAACCCCAAGCGATAGCGGCGCATTAGCATCACAGTCAGGAAGACTACCTCGGATCGGACGCAAGCGTGACAACCCACATCCTGCCCAGAAGGTCGTCACCTACCTAACCCGCTAACAATCTCGCAAGGAAGTGCACCAAGGAAGTGCACCCAGGTAGCCTGCGGCTGGAGCTGGTAATAACTGAGACGTGGTCAGTCCAACAAGTCTCTGGTCTCCTGGCGGGTGAATCGCAAGTTCGCCCGCTTCTGCCTTGACATCCGTTTCTACCTACTGGGCAGCGACATGCTGGGTTCGGGCATCTCTGGTGCGGCATTGGCTCATCATGCCCCAACGTATGGACTGCACGAAGTGATCTCTATCGTAACGGTCCTCGTCGTCCCCATCCGAGGTTAGATGCCGATGTCGTTCTAAAGTCCTCTCAGCGTTCTCCACATGGTCACGACAGGTACGGCTACGACATAGAAGACCAGGATCCACATCATGATGCGCGCTGTGCGCTTCCAGAATGTGCGTGACGTACGCATCGCTCGCCAATGCGTCAACAAAGCGAATACGAGCAACGACACGAGGATGACGAGCTCACCACCGAGTGCGAAGAGACTCACGCCTTGCCTAGAATTAAAGGGAATGACACAGCGCTCGTCCAGTGAGCGATCGAAATCACCACCCACATATCGCGTAAGAACAGGGCTGAGCACCCAGTCGCCAATATCGTCATGGCTATACGGCTGTTTAGTGTATTCTGGTTCTGGGCATATTGTCATAAAAATATCCTCCAGCATGAATTAGTGTTCATGCTGGAGGATATTGTGATCTACCAGTCGGCGATTGTCAACTAGTAGGCGATGTGAATGAGGTAGACGCGCGCTCCCTTCTCGGCGTTCTCGATCCAGTCCTTACCGGACTCTGAGTAGGACCAGTATCGGTCGTACTGAGCGGTGGTGTGCTGAGAGACGAGTGGGTAGCCCTCAGAGGTGGCCCCGGTGACGATGGCTAGGTGATCGATGACACCATCGGCACCGTTATCCCAGTCGTAGGCGATGATGTCACCAGGCTGGGCGCCTCCAGCAGTATTGTCGCTCCACGACAACTCTGTGATCGTCGCCATTCCGGTGTCGTTGACGAGGTAGTTCTTCAGGTAGTCTGCGCCGGTTGCTGCCCTGGGTTGCGTGAGATATGGCTCCTTGGTGGAGAGCGAGGTAATATTGGAAGTCCAATCGGAGGATTTAGGCAAACCTCCCGCCCACAATGCCTGAGAGACGAACCAGGTGCAGTCGTTAGGGTATCGCGGGTCGGCATGCACGTTGTCGTGCGCCCACTGGACGGCCGCCGAGCGGTCGTAGTTCTGCAGCGGGGTGGCAGGCTTCAGCTTCGGTGCCGTTTCTCCGCACTTCCCCGTCACCGGTTCGTCGCTGCCAGTGTAGATGTAGCCGTCGTTGATCCAACCGTTGTCGTACCCCTTGAGCTTGTACCAGAGGTTGGTGGTCCCATACGGACCCTGGACCTGGCTGCCGTAGGAGTAGCACTCCAAGGTGACGGAGGCTCCGGCGCTGATCTGGTCAATCTTCGCGTACTCGGTCCCAGCGCCGTTCCTGACGTTCACGTGGCGGACCTCAGGTGTGTCGAACACTGTTGCGGTTACCTCCGATGGCGCCGCCTGTGCGGCCGGCGCCACAGCGCCGGCGCCCAGGGTGGTGAGGAGGACCGCCGAGATGGCAGCCAACCATCGCTTCAAGCGGGACGGCGGGAGAACGAAGGAGAATCGGGAAGTGTTGGTGGACGGGTTCATGACGAACCCTCCTTTCCAGGTGTGTCCAGTCTGACCGATTTACGAATCGGAGTAGACCGGTTGGTTCTGATGTTTCCGGTGAGCACCCACGACTGGTGGCCGTAGCGCCATTGCATCGGACCCAAACGCAGTGCCAGAGCACTGCGGTGTACGAGCCTAAGCTCGCGCTGAGGAGATCTAAGGAAGACCTCCAGCAACCTGCTCACTTCCCCTTGTGAGCCATGACACACGCTACCACTCGATATCCTCTCGTGCAACTATCTTGCAGGCGCTACAGCGGACTTTCGTTGGTACATCTAGGGAAACTCGAGCCTGACGATCTCCAGCACACCAGGTGCCCCGCCAACAAGCGAAGAGACTCATCTTCGCAGGGCACAGGCCATGAAGAGCAGCATTGTCAGATGTCCGATTCTTGTAGATATCTACAAAAGTCGACAGCTAGTCCATCCCGAAATGAAGGCGACATCTAGGGTTGCGAGACTCCATTTTCGTGGATAGTGCTGCAAAGTTGCGTATGGTTGTCATTTACTTATAGCCCCTATGAATCTGGTGACGTCTGGCGGATGGAGTGGATGAGCGCTTCCTGAGGCCGCCTGGGCGACCACGTGTCTGCCGTCGCGCCAACGGTCACAACTTCATAACAACCAACACTGTTCGCCAGCGCTCCCTGCGCTCCCATGCCGAACCAGCTACCGCCCGGCATGACACCGCCCAGCCCCTACCTATACGCCACCTTCCGTACCGTCGCCGGACTCACCCCAAGCTGCCGTCGATAGAGGTCTCGCAGCAGGCCAGCAGCAGCTGGGTTGCTGCCTCAGCTCTCACCGAGCTCGGTCGATCAATAGACGTCCTATGCAGGTAGGGTTCTTAGAGGTGAATCTAATTCGTACTGGCTGGCTAAGGCTGAGAGAACTATGACTCGGTCTCATACACTAGAGAACTACTTAGATGCTTCCGCACAGTGCTTCTGTCGAACCCTAGCACCAGCCCGATCTCGATCAGGGTCTTCCCTCGAGCAAGCATCTGCTTGGCTCGCCAGCAATCCTCGTCTGAGAAGCGATGCCAGCCTTGCCTTTGCGTCTTGAGCGGAGCACGCCAGATGGCGCGCACCGTCCCCTCGTGAACGCCGCAGCGTCTAGCGACCTGGCTGGCACCGAGACCGCTGTCTACTAGCCGACGGATCTGCTCCCGGGTTTGAGGCGACAACGGTCGCTGGCGGGGACTACTGATGCTATGAACTGTACGCCCGGATGCCAACTTGGCGTTGTTGGAGGAGTCCATATCTAACTCAGGTTCGTCGGACTCCTCGCATCCTTCGTAGTCCTTGTGCTCCTCGCACTCAGCCATCTGCGCCGATATAGTGTCCGTCACTACCACACCTTCACTGGCATACTGTTGGCCAGTTCTGATCTCTTTGGTGCGGATGACCTTATGCCGAAACCTCAGCAGGGAGGCCCAGTTGTTCGTGTGGAGGGTGGCAAGGCGCACCACGGTCCCCTTATACGAACCCGCACCAGCAGAGGGCCCGCCTGTGGCCGCCTCAAACGAATCGCGCTCACCCACTCGGGTGGGCGTTGTTCGTGGTGAGGAGGAGGTTGAGGAGTGAGAGGAGGCGCTGGGAGCCGAGCAGGACGAGAGGTCTGAGGGTGCAGTGGAGGGAGCAGTGCGACGCTTTGTCCCTGGCCTTGTCTTCCGCTTCGGCTCGTCTGCCTGCTTATCGCCGGGCGGCCGCGGTGCCGTCTGCCGGGCCACGGTCAGCAGCCGTGGGCTGCTCAGCTCGTTGAATGGGAAGGCTACGGCGGCGGCAGTGCTGGTGTGGCTGTGGGAGTCTCGGACCAGGATGGGTGGTGCGGTGCCTGTCAGTGCAGCGCTGCCGCTGTCTCCAACTCCGCCCGCTGCTGACGATGACCTGGCAGTCAGGTTGACTGTAGTGAGACTCGCACCAGCGCTGGCCGCTTGCTCGGCCAGGCCCCGTCCACCAGCCTCACCGCTGCCATCCATACTGACTGACACACCACCTTCGCCTGACTTCAAGTTCCCATCCACGGCAGGCTCACTGCTCCGCTCGCTCAGCTCGCTGTCCGCGCCCATGCCAAGGTGGTCGCCGTGGCTGGTGTCGCCGTCTTCGCCTGTGTCCGCACCGTCGCTGAGGGTGCCGCCCAGTGCGTTGTCTCCGCCCGGCTCACCACCGCCTGGCAGGATGACCCCGTTAAGAGTAGGGCCATGAGAATTAGGCTGATGAATGATGGAGTTCTTAGCGATCGCCGGAGTCCGGCCTTGTGCAGTCGGTTGAATCGAGAGCGTGGCAGTTCCCGGGGGTCTGCCATGTACAGGAGCTGCTTGATGATCTCCTTCTGTATACTGCTTGCTTCTTCCGACAGTTCCCTTGACGAGGGCGTTCGCGATGATCCCTGATTCCCGAGCGTTGATAGCGATATAGAGACCGCCTCACTGCCGTGCATTTCGACTACCTTTGAGAGAATCGAGCTCTTGCCTGACCCATACGGTCAGCTCAATGCGAGGTTGCGGCAGGATTCGCTGCGCAGTGCCTTTTCTATTTCGTCAACGTAGACTTTATGCTCCTGCTCGATGTACTTTGGCGAGAGTAATTCGATCGTTGTGTCGTCATGACTACTGCTTCGAGATTTGCGCTTGAGGTGTGCGGCCATGGTGTCGAGCAATTTTCTGACCTATTTTTCTTAATTCTTCTCGGTTTGAATTGTTCTCTTGTTCGACGAGATTTCGATCGATGGCGGGCGTTCGACTCTGCTGCAATTGTTTGTCTTGGCTTTTGTTGGCGCGCCAGGGTGTGCGGCCAGTAGTTGGCTACGTGTTCGAGCAACTGGGCTGGTTGTGGGTGCCAACATTGCAATGCAATGACATATAGCTCGGACTACTCCTACGACTGGTGCGTCGTAGCCTTAGTGACGCTCGTCGTGACCTTCCCTTTCAACCAGAGTCAGCTTCTCCCGACTTATCAAACTGGCGAGGTTCGCCAGGCTCTCATCCTGGAGGAGTGCAGGGTTGCAGACGAAGTGTTCGAGGATGGCGGTGAACTGTTCCTGCGGGACGGCGGCTAGCTTTTGGCGGATGTCGTTCACGCCGCCTGTGTCGACGATGCGAGTCTGCTCGACGAGACGAAGCTGCTCCTGGCTGTAATTGTGGGCGGCCATGGCGGCAAGGAATCGAGCCCGGGCTTCGGCATTGGGTATGGCCCGGGCGGTGGTTGGTAGCCGGGAGCTCCAGGTTGGGCCAGGCTAGGTTATCGCTAGTCTTGTGCGACCGGTCTTCGGTGTCCGTGTGGCGGCGGAAGAGGCCGGCGACGTTCTCTGCCTGGGCCACGAAGAACGGTTGAGCTGACTGATCCGACCAGCACCTGACATGCGGTGCGGCGTAGCTGGCACCTTTATCGATGAGATAGGCAGCAACCAGTCCCGCTATGAAGGCGACGAGGTCAAACGCATCGTCCGGCTCTTGGTGCTGATCGGTTGGGATGTAAAAAGTTGGCGGCACATCGTCGTCGAGATCAGGACGTTCATCGGTGGGAACGAAACGACCGTGACCCTGGAGGGAACCGTCGACATCGTAGAGGTTCTGGTGCCAGCCGCCTTCCCGCTTCTGTCCAGGCATAAGTTCGGCGTTGTCCCATTCGAAGTACCCTGCTTGGCGCGGCATGACGCGAGTCATGAGCGACTGGTGAGAAGCCAAATGCTGGCGGAACGGCGCCGTCGGTCACGGTTCGGCCACGAGCGTCAGGGCGACAATGCTCTCCTACCTCTGCGCTCTCACCAGCCTGTCCGTTTCAACGCCGATGGTCTCGGCGATGCGTTCGGGGCTCTGCGGGGGCTCGGGATGAGGAGCGGTCAGGAAGGGCCTACCTGCGTTACCCGGTCCGGACGGGCCGTCGGGTGTCCGGGTCGAGTTCTCCGGAGCGGTGGGGCAGGACTGTCAATTCTGCGGCCGTCGAGACGCCTGATGCCAGCGGGCTACGGCGGGATCGGCGGAATACCAACGATCGCCGTCGGCCGTTCATCGCCGGCCGTGCTCGACGGCAGCAGAATTGACGCCCGGTGGGCGGCGTCTGTCCCTGGCTCTACGCCGCGGTGAGCTCGGCGGCGCCGAAGGAGACGCAGAAGTCCTCGCACCACAGGACCACGCTCGTCCACGCGGCGGGGTCCGTGCCAGCGGGTAGGTCGTAGACCTGGTTGCCCAGGTTGCCCTTGATCGGCGCGACCTCCAGGTGCTCATGCTCGCCGGCGGTGTACCAGCCATCCGCGCTTTCGATCACCGGACCGGCGCTCAGCCACACCCGCACATCCGGGCCGTTCGACGTCGCCAGGTCCTCCAGCACCAACTGGTGCGAGCCATCCGGGTTGCGCAGGACCCGCGCGGTCCCAGTCGTGGTGTGCTCATGCGAGATGAAGGAGCCGCTGGCCACCTGGACCGGGCCCTGCGGCTGCGCGGCCTCGGCGGGCTGCTCCGCGCCAGCAGGCTCTGTCCCTCCCGTGCTGCTACTCGCCTCGGCGCCCGCCGTGGAGGAGGCATCCGCAGACGGCGCCATTGACGCCGTCGCCACCGAGAAGACGGGGATCTCGTCATCCACCGTCTCATCGATGAACAGCAACCACGGCTTGAAGACGGCCAGTCCGACTCCAGCCGCGGCCAGGACGATCACGGCCAGCGAGGCCACCAGCTGCTTGTGGCGGGATACGAATCGGGTCATGTCAGGGCTTCTTGGAATGAATCGGGGGAGGCGCGGCAGGGGTCATCGCGCGCCAGCAAGGTTCGCCTTATAAACGCGCCCGTTCTCGAAATCATTGCCACTGAACCTATGGCACTTCTCACTCCCCGTCGTGCTCCTCCGCGCGCCTGGGCACGCCCCTCCCCGGCTCAGTCCTCCCCGCTGAGCGCGCCCTCCTCACCCAGGCGGTGGGAGGCGTAGACGCTGCGCTGGCGGTCCAGCCCGGCGGCCACGAGCCCCACGAACAGCGGATGGGCGCGCGTCGGCCTCGACTTGAACTCGGGATGCGCCTGCGTGGCCACATAGTAGGGGTGGAGCTCGCGATCCAGCTCGACGAACTCTGTCAGGTGCCCGTCCGGCGAGGTGCCCGAGATATGAAGCCCCGCGGCCTCCAGGCGATGCCGGTAGGCGTTGTTCACCTCGAAGCGGTGGCGGTGGCGCTCCGAGACCTCGCGGGTGCCGTAGAGCTGCGCCACGAGCGACCCCTCGGCCAGCACGGCTGGGTAGGCGCCGAGCCTCATCGTCCCGCCCAGGTCGCCGCCCCCGGTGACGAACTCGCGCTGCGCGTCCATCGTCGTGACCACCGGGTCCGGCGTCTCCGGCTCCATCTCCGTCGACGAGGCCCCCTCCAGGCCCAGCAGGTCGCGCGCGGCCTCGATGACCATGCACTGCAGCCCCAGGCACAGCCCAAGCGTGGGGACCCGGTGCTCCCGGGCCCAGCGCAGCGCCCCGAGCTTGCCCTCGATCCCGCGCACGCCGAAGCCGCCCGGGACCACGACGGCGTCGACCCCGGCCAGCGCCCGCTGCGCCCCCTCCGCCGTCTCGCAGGTGTCGGAGGCGATCCAGCGGATATCCACCCGCGCGTCGCAGGCGAAGCCCCCATGGCGGATCGCCTCGGAGACTGACAGGTAGGCGTCATGGAGGTCGACGTACTTGCCGACCAGCGCCACCTCCAGGCGGCGGGAGGGGTTGTGGACCCGCTCGAGCAGCCCGTTCCACTCCGTCCAGTCGACGTCGCGGAAGGTCAGGCCCAGGCGCTGGACGAGGAAGGCGTCCAGGCCCTCGCGGTGCAGTGTGGGCGGGACCTCGTAGATGCTGGAGGCGTCCGCGCACTCGACGACCGCCTCGCGGTCCACGTCGCACATGAGCGCCACCTTGCCCTTGATCCCCTCGGGCAGCGGGCGGTCCGTGCGCAGGACGAGCGCGTCGGGCGCGATGCCGATCGAGCGCAGGGCCGCCACCGAGTGCTGCGTCGGCTTGGTCTTGAGCTCGCCGGCCGCCGGCAGGAAGGGGATGAGCGCCACATGCACGAAGGCGACGTTCTCCCGGCCCAGGTCGGCGCGCACCTGCCGCGCCGCCTCGAGGAAGGGCTGGGACTCGATGTCGCCCACGGTCCCGCCGATCTCCGTGATGATGACATCAGGCGTGTTCCCCTCCGCGTCCGGCTGCGCCTGGGCGCGCATGACCCGCTTGATCTCATCGGTGATATGGGGGATGACCTGGACGGTGTCGCCCAGGTACTCTCCGCGGCGCTCCTTGGCGATGACGCGGGAGTAGACCTGGCCCGTGGTCGCGTTCGCGGCGCCGGTCAGACTGACGTCGAGGAAGCGCTCGTAGTGGCCGATGTCGAGATCCGTCTCAGCCCCATCCTCAGCGACGAAGACCTCGCCGTGCTGGAAGGGGTTCATCGTCCCGGGATCGACGTTGATATACGGGTCGAGCTTCTGCATCGCCACGCTGATGCCCCGCGCCCGCAGGAGCCGGCCGAGGCTCGACGCCGTCAGGCCCTTCCCGAGCGAGGAGACGACTCCGCCCGTGACGAAGATGTGGGCCGGACTGGAGGGCTGATTCGCGCCAAAGCGCGTGCTGCTGCTCATCACGGGGCTCCAGCATACGACGGCGCCGCCCCACCCCCCAGGCGCGGCCGCAGGCCAGGACACTCCGGGCGCTGGGGCCTGTGAGGCCGGGAGCCGGGCTCGGTGCCGTTAGCCTTGCTGCATGAACGAATCCCCGCTCAGCCAGCCAGCCACCGCCGAGGAAGGGTCCTCGGCCGCCGAGGCGCTGACCGTCGCCGACGTCGTCGCCCTCGTCGAGGCCGCCGCACCGCCCGGGCTCGCCGAGTCCTGGGACTCCAACGGGCTCATCTGTGGGGACCCCGAGGCACCCGTGGCATCGATCCTGCTGGCCGTCGATCCCGTCGTGGCCGTCGTCGATGAGGCCATCGAGCGCGGCGCCGACATGATCATCACCCACCACCCCCTCTACCTGCGCGGAACCGACCACGTGGCCGCCACCGATCCCAAGGGCCGCGTCATCCACCGCCTCATCCGCTCCGGCATCGCCCTGCTCAACGCCCACACCAGCCTCGACGCCGCCCATGGGGGAGTGGCCGCCGCCCTGGCCGCCTCCATCGGGCTGCTCGGCGCCGTGCCCCTGGAGCCCAGCCCCGCCGACCCCGCCCAGGGCATCGGGCGCATCGGCTCCCTGCCGGCGCCCACCCGCCTGCGCGACCTCGCCGACGCCGTCGCCGCCGCCCTGCCCGACTCGCCCCCAGGCATCCTCGTGGGAGGGGACCTGGACGCCACCGTCGAGACCATCGCCGTCTCGGGAGGAGCGGGCGATTCCCTGCTGGCCCGCGCCCGCGAGGCCGGCGCGGACGTCTTCCTCACCGCGGACCTGCGCCACCACCCGGCCAGCGAGCACCTGGAGGCCGGGCGCCCCTACCTCATCTGCGGAACCCACTGGGCCACCGAGTGGGTAGGCCTTCCCCCGCTCGCCCAGCGGCTGGCCACCGCCGCCGAGCGCGGCGGACGTAGACTCTCCACGCACGTCTCCACGATCTGCACCGACCCCTGGGCCCTGCGCCTGAGCACAGCGGCCTCGCCAGCGAAGCAGTAGCGCCCCAACCGCCCATCTCCACACTCGACGACCGGAAGGACCTCCCGTGACCAGTGCCCCCATCGCCGAGCAGCGACTCCTCATCGACCTGCAGGACATCGACGCCGGCCTCGCCAGGCTCGCGCACGAGCGCCGCGCCCTGCCCGTCCTGGCCCGTATCGAGACGACCATCACCCGCCTCAAGGACAACAAGCGCGCCGCACTGCTCGCCACCGCCGCCCTGTCCGAGGCCAAGCAGGGCGCCACCCACGCCGAGGACGAGGTCGGGCAGGTCGTCCGCCGAGCCGCCGCCCTGCGCGAGCGCCTGGCCGCCGGGGGCGACGCCGCCCGGGACCTCACCGCCATCCAGGGGGAGATCGACCAGCTCGGACGGCGCCAGGCCGTCCTCGAGGACGCCCAGATCGCCGCCATGGAGGCCCTGGAGGCGGCCCAGGCCGAATCCGACCGGCTCGCCGCCGAGGAGCAGACCATCCGAGCCGCGGGCAGGGAGCTGACCGCCGAGCGCGATGCCGAGTTCACGCGGATCGACGAGGAGACCGAGCGCCTGCGGGCCCGGCGCGACGAGCTCGCCGGCACCATCTCCGCCGCCCTGCTCGCCGACTACGACGCCGTGCGCGCCGCCACCGGGGGACTCGGCGTCCTCGCCCTCCGCGGGCACCGCCTCGAGGGCGGCTCGGTCGAGCTCAGTCCCGCCGAGCTCGCCCGCATTGACGCTGCTCCCGCTGACGCCATCATCCACGCCGAGGAGAACGACGTCATCCTCGTGCGCATGGACATCTGAGCGTTCCGGCTCCCGCCGGCCCCCTCGCGGCCCGGGCGCGAGCGGCGGACCGAGGCGCCAGGGGGCGCTTCGAGCGGCCCGGGTAGGATCTCAGCCCAGGACGAGGGTGAGATCGCGGCGCCCTGAGCGGTCCGGGGCGGACAGCTCGGCGTCGGCCACTCCCTCCAGAGCGGCGCCCGCCTCAGCGATGCCCTCCGCCGTCGACGGCGCGCTGCCCGCGGCGGCGAGTGAGACGAGCTTCCCGGCCAGCAGGCCCCGCGTGTGCTTGGCGTGGTGGGAGACCACCGCGCGCTTCCCGCCACGGACCTGCACCGCGCGCACCCGCAGCAGCTCGCCGCCCCAGGCGCGATCCGGCTGCCAGGCCGCCGCGTAGGCCGAGGAACGGGCGTCGACGACGAGCCCAGCGTCCTCGGCGATCGGCCCGAGGACTGGGGCGAGCTCCCGCTTCCACCACGCGCTGAGCCGCCCGCGCCCGGGCAGGACGGTGCCCATCGCCAGGCGGTGATCGGGCAGCGGGTCCGTGGCCCGCACAGCTCCCCACAGGCCCGAGAGGATGACGACATGGCGCGACAGCGCCTCCGCCATTCCCGCCGCAGCCCCGCCGAAGCCCGCGGCCTCGTAGAGGACGCCCGTGTATAGCTCATGGGCCGGCGCGCACGGCGCCTCGGCCAGAACGAGGTTGAGAGCGGCGTCGGCAGCGGAGCGCGGGCCCAGGCCGAGGATCGCGGCGCCCTCCGGGGCGGCGCTCACCTGGGCGAGCTCGTCCATCACCTCGCGGCGGGCGGCCGTGAGGCGGCCGGGCGCGAGCAGGGAGGCGAGATCGAGGCGGGGCCCGGAGGGGGGAGGGGTCTTCCCCTCGCTGGGAGGCAGGAGGATGAGCACGGGCACATGCTAGACAATCGGGGTGCTCTGGAGGCTTCCTCCGGCGGCTATGCTGGGCGCGCGGACGAGCCGACCGGGCGGCCGCGGTACCCCGTGGGAGACCATGTGGGATCGAGGAACGTCCGGGCTCCACAGAGCAGGGCGGTTGCCAACAGCAACCCGGGGCGACCCGCGGGACAGTGCCACAGAGAGAAGACCGCCGCCAGGCGACTGGAGGTCAGGGTGAAAGGGTGGGGTAAGAGCCCACCAGCGCGCCGGGTGACCGGCGCGGCTCGGCAAACCCCGCCCGGAGCAAGACCGCGCAGCAGGCGCCCGAGGGCTG
>ERZ772948.1648-NODE-1648-length-12578-cov-2.809870_pt1 | contig 12578 bp, 10 predicted proteins | sample MGYA00511945_ERZ772948 | MGnify/ENA primary metagenome ERZ772948 (study PRJEB29015, sample SAMEA2737927) | human oral metagenome | biome: human oral; feature: human-associated habitat; material: dental | place: China | collected 2141 ... | reverse complement strand
CAGTCGCGTCGCAGAGCAAGACCTACGACGGCACGACGGACGAGCCTATAGCTCTGCCGGTGAAGTTCCCCCTGCTCCTGGCTCAGGGAGCTGAGGGGATCGCTGTCGGGCTCTCCTCCAAGATCCTATCCCATAACTTCGTGGAGCTAGCAGACGCTGCCTGCGCTTATCTCCGAGGGGAGGAATTTACCCTTTACCCCGACTTCCCCACAGGTGGTCTCATCGACGTATCGCGCTACAATGACGGCGAGCGTGGGGGAAGCCTCAAGTCTCGTGCTAAGATCGATAAGATCGACTCAAAGACCCTAAGCATCTCTGAGCTCCCTGCAGGCAAGACGACCACCACGCTCATCGAATCCATACTCAAGGCTGTGGAGAAGGGGAAGATCCGCATTCGTCGGGTCGACGACATGACGGCTGCCACGACGGATATCCGCCTGACCTTAGCCTCGGGAGTCTCCTCGGACAAGGCGATCGACGCCCTCTACGCCTTCACCGACTGCGAGGTGAGTATCTCCCCGAACTGCTGCGTCATCTACCAGGAGAAGCCACTCTTCACCACCGTCAGCGAACTCCTACGCTACAGCGTGGAGCGCACCAAGTACCTCTTCGGTGAAGAGCTGAAGATCCTGCTCTCGGAGAAGGAGGAGCAGTACCTGGGAGCTTCGCTGGAGCGTATCTTCATCGAAGAGCGGATCTATAAGGATAAGGCCTTCGAAGAGGCGAAGGATGAGACCACTGCTCTTGCCCATATCGCTAAGCGCATCGAGCCCTTTGCTGACCAGTTCCTCCGCCCTGTGACTACGGAGGATCTAAAGCGACTGCTGGAGCTACGTATGGCACGTATCCTCCGTTTCAACCTCCCCAAGCACGAGGCGGCTCTCCTGCAGATCGAGCAGGATATCGCTCAGCTTCGCCACGACCTGAACCACCTAGTCGACTATACCATTCGCTGGTATGAGCACCTAGTCCAGCGCTACGGATCTGCCTTCCCTCGTCGCACGAAGATCATGAACTTCGGCACCATCGAGGTAACCAAGGTAGCCGAGCTCGACGCTAAGCTTTACATCAATAGAGAGGAGGGTTTCTTCGGCACAGCACTGAAGGATGCAGAGTTTGTCTGCAACTGCTCCAGCCTCGATGAGGTCATTGTCTTCTTCCGCTCGGGTAAGTACTTCGTCGGGAAAGTCGAGGATAAGCGCTTCTATGGCAATGAGGAGGTCATCTACATCAACCGCTATCAGCGCAACGACGAACGTACTATCTACAACGTCGTCTACCGTGATGGTAAGGCAGGCTCTGTCTACGCTAAGCGCTTCAACGTACTCTCGATCATCCGTGATCGTATCTATGATCTGACGCGTGGAAAGGATGGGTCGCGTGTCCTCTACTTCTCGGCTAATGGCAATGGCGAGGCAGAGAAGGTCTCGATCAAACTCAAGATCAGGAATGCACGGCAGAGGCTCTTCCAGTTCGAGAAGGACTTCTCAGAGGTGTCGATCAAGAGCCGTAGCTCTGTGGGCTTCTTAGTCACTAAGGCTGAGGTCCATTCGGTCAGTCTCCTCTCGAAGGGATATTCTACACTTGGTGGTCGGGATGTGTGGTTTGATAGGGATGTCCTCCGCCTGAACTACAACGAGCAAGGCCAGTACCTGGGCTCCTTCCATGCACGAGACCGTATCCTCGTCATCCTCGACTCTGGCGAGTGCTACACCACCGACTTCAGCGACTCCATCCATATAGAGGAGAACCTCCTACGCATCGAGAAGAACGACTCCCGGAAGATCTGGACTGCGGTCTACTACGATGCCGATCAGAAGTACCATTACATCAAGCGCTTCAGCGTCGAGGAGGACCAGAAGCGGGAGAACATCCTCGGGGAGAATCCCAAGAACGAACTTCTGCTCTTGACTGATACGTACTACCCACGCCTCCTCGTCGGACGCAAGGAGAAGGACGGGGAGCTACGTACCGTGGAGATCGATGTCGAAGAGTTTGCCCTCGTCAAGAGTATCCGTGCTCGTGGCAAGCGCATCGCTCCCTATCTCATCGACCAAGTAGAAGAGCTCCCTCCGCTCAAGGAGTCCCCTATCTTCGAGGAAGTCTCTGAGGAGCCCCACGGGGACGAACCAGAGGAAGAGGCCGACCTCTTCTCTAGCTCTTCTGACGAAGCCCCCACTGAATAACCCTTAGCTACTACCTAGATATGAAGAGAACCGCCCACTATAGCCGAGCCCTTGTGCTCCTCGGTGCGCTCCTCCTACCGCTCCTCGCTCTAGAGCCCCTAGAGGCACAGAGCTATGAGGGGGACAGCCTCCGTGGTGGATCGCAGGCGACGAGCATCCTTACCGTCCCCGAGCCACAGAGCCGGATGAACAATGTCACTAGCCACAGCCAGTACCTCGGTATCGGGGGGATGCGCCTAGGCAATACCTACCTCACCCCGCTGAACTACGGGGGCAGAGTCTACAGCTATCTCTCGGAGTCCTCTCGTCTAGGATATAAGAGTCTCAGGGAAGAGACCGAGGCGAAGGGCTCCCTCTTTGCCTATACCCCCCGCACGACGGATCCCCGCTGGCTGAAGCATACACTCCTGGGGGTCGACCTGGCTCTCACGCTCAATCCCGCTGGCAATGCTACGATCTATAGTCTCGGCCTGCGCTATGACTGGGGCTACCTCCGTCGGGTGATGGATGGGAAGGCAGGACGGCTCTACCTCGGTGGAAGCCTCGTAGGCTTCGGGGGCGTCGCCTACAGTACACGCAACGGGAACAACCCTGTCGCTCTGGATGCTGCCCTCTCTCTAGGACTCTCCGCTCTATATAGCTATCGCCTAGGGACGGAGCGCTTCCCACTGCTCCTGAAGACCTATGTGCATACCGATCTACTAGGGCTAGCCTTTGCCCAGCTTCTTCGAGCTCTATTACTACAGCAAGCCCTCCCGCCGTATATCGCTGACGCATCCCTTCTCAAGTCCCGAGCTCTACCTACTGTCGACCCTCGATGTACCTCTCTTGGACTACCTGACGCTCTCTGTAGGCTATCGCTGGGACTACCGCCGTACGGAGCTCCATCAGATCAGGGCTTATCGCCATCAGCATAGTCTGCTCGTCGGGGTGACGACCCACCTCCTTCCCCTGCAGGGACGTCGTACAGCCTCCAAGTATTCATCCCTAGTCCCCTTCTAGCCCATGAAGCGCTGTATATCTATACTTTGCACCCTCCTTGCCTCCCTCTTCCTCGTATCCTGCTCGACGGAGAAGGAGTTTACTGCCGATCCGTACGCCAACTATGATGCCCTCTGGCAGATCCTAGACCGTAACTACTGTTACTTCGATCTCAAGCTCCCCGAAGGCACGACATGGCGGGATCTCTACCACAAGCACCGCAAGGACCTTCGTCCCAAGATGACGACTGATTCCCTCTTCCTCATCATGACGGAGCTTCTGGCAGAGCTCAAGGATGGACACGTGAACCTCTCCTCGACCTTCAACCTAAGTCGCTACTGGAAGTGGCGCACCGAAGGGCCTCGTACCTTCGATGCCGAGCTGGTGGATCGCTACCTAGGTGAAGACTACAAGATCGCTGGGGCTCTGGCCTACAAGGCGCTGGACTACCCCGACGAAGGGAAGCGAGAGATCCCGCTGGGGTACATACGTGTAGCGTCGTTCAACTCGGGTCTCTCCGATGGCAATGTCTCGGCAGCACTCAATCGACTGCGTGACTGTGACGGCCTCATCCTCGACCTGAGAGCCAATGGCGGAGGACAGGTGTCTAGCTCCGAACTCCTGGCTCGGCACTTCATCGACAAGCGCAGGCACGTCGGCTATATGTCCCACAAGACGGGCCCGGGACACAATGACTTCTCTCGTCAGATCCCCATCTACCTCGAGCCTCTGACACGGGGTACGATCTGGCTCAAGCCTGTATTCGTCCTAGTCAATCAGGGCGTATATAGCGCAGCTAATGACTTCGTGCTACGACTCAAGGGGCTACCTCACGTCCGGATCATCGGCGTGAAGACGGGTGGGGGCGCAGGCCTACCGATGTCGTCGGAGCTCCCCAATGGTTGGGGAATACGCTTCTCTGCCTCTCGCACCTACGATACAGCGGGGAAGGACGTAGAGTTCGGTATCGAGCCCGATATCAAGGTCGAGGGCGAACTGAAGCGCACCGACGAGAAGGACCTCTTCATCGACGCCTCAGCACGCCTCCTCATCGTCTGGATCAAGGCGATCAAGAAGCACCTCAAGAAGTAGCCCCCTTCCGCCTAAGACAAAAAGAGCATCCCCCACAGCGATACACTCCGTATCACTGTGGGGGATGCTCTTTGTCGTAGGGCTAAGCCCTCAGATGCTTAGAAGCGGAAACCGAGGGAGACCGATGCACGGATCCAAGCCCAAGGCGTAGAGACGCTGTTGAGCGATACCTTCTTGGCAGCCTTGTCGAGGTTGATGTCCTGAGCTCCGAGCTTGACTGCAGGGAGGTCAGAGATGTTGTCGCTGAGTTCGTAGCGAAGGTCCTCTAGTTCCTTGTCGGTGAGCGCTGTAGCAGAGGAGTAGTCACCCGAGAGGGTCATCTTACCACGACCCGCGTGTAGGCCGAGGATGTTCCAGTCGAGGACGATGTTCTTATTGCGACCGAAGAGCCACTGAGCACCGAGGCCGATACCGAAGGAGTTCGTCTTGAAGTCCCCAGAGAGCACGACACCGACGGGCTTAGTGGTAGCTGAACCGTTGTCACGCACATCGAGGTTGAAGGTATATCCAGATAGGTTGTAGCTCTGGTAACGGTAGTAAGCCATCAGGTAGAAGCCGTGGCCGTAACCACCGCCCGTGTACCAGCGGACCTCGGGGGTGAAGTCGAAGCTCTTCAGTCTCAGAGCACCGAGGTTCGTCTCACCACCTACAGCCTTCTCGAGGGTTGAGATGAGGGGAAGAGAGCTCTTAGGCATCGTAGAGATACCGAGCTGGAAGCTAAGCCCCTTGGAGAGGATACGTTCGGCGGAGAAGCTGTAGGTCTTCAGTGCAGGGCTGGTGATGTTTGCCTTGACGATCGTCTTGCCATCCAGCAGAGCGCCGTGCTCAGGAGTGAACTTAGGGGTCTGAGCTGCCAGGGTACCACTGAGGGCGAGGCCTAGCATGAGCGTAGAAATTTTCTTCATATACATGTTCAGTTTTTAGGTGTTCAACGGCGCAAAGATAATTTAATATCTTTATTTTCTGTCAATATATCAATTTATAGCCTCATTACCCCTGTCTATGGCTTCGGTTTTCGGTCACTTTGGGAGGGGAAAATACGGGGGTATTGGATCCGTCCTTGGGAAGGTCCGTTTAGCGACCTACGGTAGGTCGCATCGACGACCTACCGTGGGTCGTCTTCACGACCTACAGTAGGTTTTTTTGACGATCTACCGTAGGTCGTTTTTTGACCCCTCCAGAAGCCTTTATTTATGCGCCTTTGGAGAGGGGGGCTGAGGGCTCGTCGTGACCGAGCTTTTTGATAGGTGCTCTTACCTCCCCTTTCGGCGTAATTCCTTATTTTTGTAAAGGAGACTTCTCCACACAAAATACCTGCTTATTCGAACCAAAATGAACTTCGAGGAAATAGTAAAGCACCGCCGTGCTATCCGCTACTATGATCCCGAGAAGCCTCTAGATACTGCTCGTGTCGAGCACTGCCTTCGTCTAGCTTCTCTTGCCCCTACGAGCTCCAACCTTCAGCTTTGGGAGTGCTACCATATCACCGATCCCACTGTCATCGCTCGCCTTGCCCCCGCCTGCTTCTCGCAGACGGCGGTCACCACTGCCCAGCAGTTGGTGGTCTTCGTCACGAAGCCCCATCTCTGGCGCCAGCGTACCCACGAGCTCATCGAGCTCTATCGAGCCGATACCCGCAAGCATCACTCCGAGGACAAATGGGCGAAGTACGACAAGCTCCGTGCTGACTACCTGCTCAAGGTCATCCCCTTCACCTACAGCCGTGGTCTAGGCCTCTGGGGGCTGATCCGCAAGGGGCTCGTGCAGATCGCAGGGCTCTTCCGCCCCGTGCCTCGACAGATGAGCGAAGGCGATCTCACCGCTATCCAGCACAAGAGCTTTGCGCTGGTGGCGCAGACCTTCATGCTTGCCATGAGTAGCGAGGGCTACGATACTTGTCCGCTGGAGGGCATCGATACGCTACGGGTGCGTCGCCTGCTGGGTCTGCCCCGAGGGACTAAGATCAATATGATCGTCTCCTGCGGTATCCGTGATGATCGTCGTCCCGTGGGGGATCGCATCCGTGTCCCCTTCGAGAGCCAGTATCACCGCATAGGGGAGTAGGGAGGCCTTCCCCCGAGAACTTCTCCGAGCGTACCGCCTTGGCTTATCCCCCCTCTATTATCTTCACTAGCCTATTGTATCAGATGATCCGTAGATCTCTCTCCGTACTTACTGCTCTAGCGCTCCTCTTGGGAGGAAGCGCTTCCCTAAGTGCCCAGCGTACCGCTCGTCTCGCTAAGAAGGGCCTCTCCTCCTGGGTCAATACCCTCATAGGTACCGACTGGGTGGGCAATGTCTACCCTGGAGCTAGCGCCCCCTTCGGCATGGTACAGCTCAGCCCCGACAATGGTCGTGCAGGCTGGGACTATATCGCCGGCTATTTCTATCCCGATAGCGTCATCGCTGGCTTCAGCCATACGCATCTGAGTGGTACTGGGGCAGGAGACCTCTACGATATATCGTACATGCCCGTCACCCTCCCCGCACTCACCGAGGAGAGCCGTCCGCCTCTCACCTTCGGGATGGAGGCTAAGGATCAGCGCCCGATAGGCATTCATGCTCGCTTCTCCCATACGACGGAGACTGCTCAGGCGGGCTACTACGCCGTGACCCTCGAGCCCTATAAGATCCGGGTCGAACTCACCTCTACCGAGCGGGTGGGTATCCAGCGCTATACCTTCCTCGAGGATGCTGACTCAGCCTGCATCATCCTCAATCTAGACAAGGCGACGAACTGGGACCGTACCGTCAATAGCGACGCTCGATCCATCTCCCCCACACAGATCGTAGGCTTCCGCTACTCCGATGGCTGGGCTCGTGATCAGAAGGTGTATTTTACGACGACCCTCTCACGCCCCGCTCTTCGCATCGAGCGTACGGCTATCCCCTACACAAGCAAGGGTGAGGTCGGTAAGTCCGTAGGCTATGGCGTCATCCTCCGCCTCTATTACGGCAAGGTTCGTGCGGGTCAGTCGATCACGCTATGCACTGCACTATCGGGGGTAAGTGAACAGGGGGCTCAGAAGAATCTCAAGGCTGAAGCTCCCCACAGCGACTTCGATCGCTACCGCCAGGCAGCTACGCTCGCTTGGGATAAGCGCCTGGGGCAGGTGACCCTGGATGCTAAGGTGCCTGACAGCCTTCGCCGCGTATTCTATACCGCCCTCTACCGCTCGCAGATCTGCCCGACCATCTACAGCGATGTCGACGGGCGCTACCTAGGGGCGGATCGTTCGGTTCACCAGGCACAGCACAAGACCTACAGCACCTTCTCCCTCTGGGATACCTATCGTACGGCCCATCCCCTCTATGCCCTCCTTCGCCCCAGTGAGGCTCGTGATATGGTGGCTTCCCTCGTAGACTTCGGTGAGCAGAACTCAGGGCATCTCCCCGTGTGGAACATGTTCGCCTCGGAGACCGATATGATGATCGGCCACCATTCGATCCCCGTGATCGTCGAGGCGGTGCTCAAGGGGATCTATGTGCCCCGAGACAAGGCAAAGCTCCTGAGTCTCCTGCGCTCTACCGCTGAGCGCAAGGGCTACAGAGGTCTCGATAGCTACCAGCGTCTTGGCTACATCCCCGCAGACGAAGAGGAGGAGAGTGTATCGAAGACCCTGGAGTATGCCTACGATGACGCCGCTATCGCCCGCTATGCTCGATGGATGGGCGATGATGCTGTAGCTCGTCGCTACGAAGAGCGCTCAGGTGCCTGGCGCAACCTCTGGTCGGACCAGCTTGGCTTCTTCGCTCCTCGTAGCGAGCAGGCAGGCTTCCTCCCGGATTTTGACCCCTTTGCCTATTCGAAGGCCTTCACCGAGAGTAATGCCTATCAGTACCTATTCAGCGTCCAGCACGATATAGCAGGTCTCGACCGAATCATGGGTGGACAGCTGGGGAAGCGCCTCGACGAATTCTTCGGCGCTGCTACACCGAAGCACATTGAACTACCTATCTTCTCCACAGGGATGATCGGGCAGTACGCCCATGGCAACGAGCCTGGTCATCATGTGATCTTCCTCTACAATCACGCCCGTCAGCCCTGGCGCACAGCCGAACTGACGCACCAGGTCCTTCGCCAGCTCTACACCGAGCGTCCCGACGGGATCTGTGGGAACGAGGACTGCGGACAGATGTCTGCCTGGTATGTCATGGCCGCCCTAGGTCTCTATCCCGTAGACCCGCTGGATGGGAAGTATGAGCTTGTGACTCCGCTCTTCGAAAGTGCCGGTATTGCCCTCCCCGGTGGTAAGCTCCTCACGATCCGTGCGCCTCGTAGGAATGAGGCCGAGCAGTACACGGCTTCCGTCTCCTTCAATGGGAAGCCCCTTCGCCGATCCTACCTTACCTACGAAGAACTTCGTGAGGGTGGGACGATCGACTTCACCCTAACCTCTGAGCGAGGGAAGATCTGGTACTAAGCTTATGGAAGGACAGCGCTCACATCTCGGAGCTCTCCTAGCAGCGGGGAGCCTTTTCACCCGTCTTCCCTTCTGGCGTCTGAGGGAGCTCCGACAAGAAGACTACGAGGACGCCCTGAGCTGGTGGCCCGTGATGGGTCTCATCACAGGAGGGGTACTTGCGGGGAGTTTCTACCTATATAGCCAAGTCTTCCCTACGGAGGTCGCCTTAGCTTTGGCACTAGCATCTCGGCTCTTCCTTACTGGTGCTTTCCACGAAGATGGACTAGGGGATTTCTTCGATGGCTTCGGTGGTGGAAGGACGAAGGAGCAGATCCTCTCGATCATGAAGGATAGCCATGTCGGCTCCTATGCTGTGCTGGCTTTCGTCCTCTACTACCTTATCTATTGGAGTAGTGCTGTCTCTATCCCTGGGGATATCCTACCCTTCGTCCTCCTCTCCTGCGACGTAGCGGGCAAGTGCTGCTCCTACATGCAGGTGCAGCATCTTCCCTATGCCCGTCGGACGGAGGAGTGCAAGGTGGGGGTAGTGTATCGCAGGGCAGGACTCCTCCCGATGTCCCTAGCAGTCTTGGTCCTCATCGCTACACAAGCTGTCGCCTACTTCCCATTGTCTCTCTTCGTGGAGCAGGGCTATGTGTGGCTGTCCTTCGCCCTTCCTCTGGTGACTTCCCTTGGGCTGATTAGCTATATCCGTCGGCGCATCGGAGGCTATACCGGCGATACCTGTGGGGCGATCTGTCTGCTCTCTGAGCTGGCGATGCTACTAGGCTATACCATCTATGCCCAGATGAACTCCCTGTACTGATGCGCCTTCATCTCATCCGACATACCACGCCCGATGTCCCCGCTGGAGTATGCTACGGGCAGTCGGACGTCCCCCTAGCTTCGACCTTCGCTACTGAGGCGGAGGGGGTAAGGAAACGGCTGTGTACGCTCCTCAAAGGGAGCATACCCAGCCGTGTCTATTCCAGCCCACTCTCCCGCTGTCTCCTACTAGCCGAAGCCTGTGGTTACCCTGATGCCCTGTGGGATGATCGACTGATGGAGCTCAACTTCGGAGCATGGGAGCTCCAGCGGTTTGATACCATAGCGGATCCTCAGCTGGAGCGGTGGTATGCCGACTATCTCTATGAAGCTCCTACGGGGGGAGAGAGCTTCCATGAGCAAGTCATCCGAGTATCCTCTTTCCTCGATGACCTCCGTGCAGAAGCCCAGAAAGCAAGCGTAGAAAACGAAGACTCCCCCACGGGCGAAGTCCTTGTCTTCACCCATGGGGGAGTCTTGCTGGGAGCTGGTATCTGGGCGGGGCTTTTCTCTATGGAAGAAGCCTTCGACCACCGAGCGCCTTACGGCGGAATACTTACGCTAGAGATCTAATACCTGCGGCTGTCTAAGCCGAGAGGAAGCTACGTATCGTCTCGTAGAACTCCTGGTAGCAACGCTCCAGATCATCATTGACGAGCACCCGATCGAAGCGCTGGGCATAGCTTAGCTCTAGCTCTGCCTTGGCTAGACGCTCTTCGATGACTTCGGGGCTATCTGTCTGGCGCCCTACGAGGCGACGGCGTAGCTCTTCGAGGGAGGGAGGCTGGATGAAGAGGCTCAGTGCCTCAGCGCCGTAAGCCTCCTTGATGTTCACTCCTCCGACGCAGTCTACATCGAAGATGACTCGATCCCCCTCAGCGATGCGTCGATCGACTTCGGAGCGTAGGGTGCCGTAGTAGCGCCCTGGGTAGACCTCTTCGTACTCCAGGAAGTCTCCCCGCTCGATACCCGAGCGAAACTCCTCAGGAGTGAAGAAGTAATACTCCACACCGTTCTGTTCCTGCCCCCGGGGAGCTCGGCTGGTAGCCGAGATGGAGAAGCGTAGTCGAAGCTCGGGATGCTCGGAGAGAAGGCGGGAGATGAGGGTGCTCTTCCCCGTGCCTGAGGGTGCTGAGATGATGATAAGCTTGCCCATAGATCTACGATTAGCGGTACAGCGAAGAGAGGGGCTTAATCCTCGTCTTCGTCCTCGTCCTTGGTTGACTTCTTCTTGCGCTTATCCTTGGCAGAAGACGCATTCTTCAGACGCTCGGTGATCTTCTGAGTCAGCTCTTCGAGGAGTTCGGGATTATCGGCAAGAGTCTCCTTAGCCTTCTCCTTACCTTGGCCGAGCTTCGTAGCACCGTAGCTGTACCAAGAGCCACTCTTCTTGATGAGATCTTCTGATTCTCCGAGGTCGATGATCTCGCCGGGACGGGAGATACCCTGCCCGTAGAGGATTTCGAAGAGAGCGACACGGAAGGGGGGAGCGACCTTGTTCTTGACGACCTTGACACGGGTCAGGTTACCATAGACTTCATCCCCATCCTTGAGCTGTCCAGCACGGCGGATATCCAGACGTACCGAGGCGTAGAACTTCAGAGCGTTCCCCCCAGTCGTCGTCTCCGATGGGCCGTACATATTGCCTCCGATCTTCTCACGGAGCTGGTTGATGAAGATACAGGCGGTATTGGACTTACTGATAGCACCGGTGATCTTGCGAAGTGCCTGAGACATCAGGCGAGCCTGCAGACCTACCTTAGCCTCACCCATATCCCCTTCGATCTCCTGCTTAGGAACAAGGGCAGCGACCGAGTCGATGATCACGAGGTCGACGGCACCTGAGCGGATGACCTGCTCTGCGATGTCGAGGGCCTGCTCCCCATTGTCGGGCTGGGAGATATAGAGGTTGTCCATGTCGACGCCCAGTGCCTCAGCGTAGGTGGGGTCGAAGGCGTGCTCCGCGTCGATGATGATCGCCTTACCGCCGAGCTTCTGTGCCTCAGCGATGGCATGGATGGCAAGGGTGGTCTTACCCGAAGACTCAGGACCATAGATCTCGATGATACGGCCACGAGGGTAACCTCCGACCCCAAGGGCGTTGTCTAGAGTGATGGATCCCGAGGGGATGACACTTACGTCGGTGACAGGGCGAGCGCCCATGTTCATCACGGCACCTTTGCCGTAGGTCTTCTCGATCTTCGCTAGTGCGGTCTCGAGGGTCTTTAGTTTAGCTGCTTCTTCGGCGGACATATCTTTTGCACTCTTAGTGAGCTTATCTTTAGTTACTTCACTCATGGTGATTGGGCTGGTTTGATGTGCTGGGGGAGAGGAACAGAGCTCGGTGGCTAGGCGCCGAGGATCTGGGCGGCGTGGTCCTTGGTGCTCACCTCCTTGCCCCGGATGATGCGCTCTACTTCGTGCTGGGCATTGATGACGAAGGTCGTGCGCTCGGTACCCATGTACTTGCGTCCGTACATGCTCTTCTCGATCCAGGTACCGAAGAGTTCGTTGAGCTGGACGTCGGTGTCGGCGATGAGGCGGAAGGGCAGATCATACTTGGTGCGGAAGTTCGCATGACTCTTCGCCGAGTCACGGCTGACCCCGATGATCTCGTAGCCAGCAGCACGGAGCTCGCTGTAGCCGTCACGCAGGCTACATGCCTGAGCCGTGCAGCCCGAGGTATTGTCCTTGGGGTAGAAGTAGAGGACGATCTTACGCCCAGGGTAGTCCGAGAGGCGCACCTCCTGCCCTGCTTCGTCCAAGCCTAAGAGGTCGGGGACAAGATCCCCCAATGTCAGTGCCATAAGCAGCGTATCTAATAAAGTATCTAAGTATCGTTTGCGGGAAATGGGAGGCTTCGCAAGGCGAGCAATCTCCCTAATACAAAAATACGCATTTGCCCTGAAAGGGACGGCATCAGCAGTCCATCGCCGGGAGTCGCTCTGAGGGGAGAGGCGCCGCAGCCCCCTATGGGGCCGTGATGCAAGCCTAAATGAGCCTGTTGCCGCGAGTCCTGCATGCTATTTATTGTGCTAAGGCATCGCACGCCCAGCTCTCCGATCTACCTCTCCGAAGTGATACGCAA
>ERZ772948.1645-NODE-1645-length-12586-cov-40.463969_pt1 | contig 12586 bp, 7 predicted proteins | sample MGYA00511945_ERZ772948 | MGnify/ENA primary metagenome ERZ772948 (study PRJEB29015, sample SAMEA2737927) | human oral metagenome | biome: human oral; feature: human-associated habitat; material: dental | place: China | collected 2141 ... | reverse complement strand
CGATTCTAAACTATCGCGGTGGTTCTTTAGAAGGGTCTAAGATTTATGTAACACTTTTCCCTTGTAATGAATGTGCAAAGGCTATCATTCAAAGTGGCATAAAGGCCGTTATTTATCGAGATGATTTGTACAAAGATACTAAAGAGGTTAAGGCTTCAAAACGTATGCTAAAGACGGCTGGTGTAGATATTATTGAATATCAATCGACGGGCCGCGTATTGGAAATAACACTATAATAGATAAAAGAGGGATGGTGTATCCTTCGAAAGCGACTTTGACCCTGCGGAGGCCGAAGGCCGGAGTCAGACCCGGCCGGTGGAGCTTACGGAGGATGTACCATCCCTTTTATATGTTGTGTGTTATACCAATAAGTGGCCGTCGATCATGATATCTACTTGTTGGCCGTCTTTTGTAATGCCTTTAATATTCATGTTTTCGTGACCAATCATAAAGTCCACATGAGCGAGGGAGTGGTTGAGACCACGTTCTTTGAGTTCTTCTTCCGATAAATCGTCGCTATTTTTTAGACAAGTTGGATAGGCTGCACCAATTGCTAAATGGCAGGATGCATTTTCATCAAACAATGTTTCATAGTAAATCATGTTAGATTGGCTAATAGGACTATAGTGGTCCACGAGGGCTACTTCACCAAGATATTGAGATCCTTCGTCTGTTTCGATGAGTTCTTTAAGAATATCTAACCCTTCTTCAGCCGTGTAATCAACAATTTTACCGTTTTCAAAGGTAAAGGAGAAGTTAGAAATAGGATTGCCTTGGTAGATAAGTGGTTTTGTACTAACTACTTTACCATTTACACCATTCCATTGAGGGGCACAGAACACCTCTTCTGTAGGTATATTGGCATTAAATTTGATACCCTCTTTGGAGAACTCTTCGCCACCTTGCCAAATATGGTCTTCTGGTAATTCGAGAAGTAAATCTGTGCCATTTTCACATGTGTATCGCAATGCTTTCAAATCAAGAGCGTTTAATGCTTCGCGACGATGGCGTAGCTTAGCCATGTGATGCGCATATGTTTCTTTTGCCTCTACATCATTGAGACGACATAACTTTAGTAATGTAAACCAGAGTTGGTTGAGTTTTTCTTCATCAGATCCTTCGTAGCCAAGAAGTTCAGCCCAAAGCACTGTTGGTACAGCGGCTACGCACCATGTTACGGATGAGTTCATGATGGCTGTATGGTAGAAGGATAGGACCTTGTTGAGATTGCGTGAGTTTAGGCTAATGCGCTCTGTAGGAATTCCTGCTAACGCCTTTGGGTTGGCACTGATAAGTGATAAAAAGGCAGCTTTTTCCTCTACATATTGCTCGTAATATACAGGAATCCATTTAGCCGGTGTTTCTAGAACCGACGCATCAGCATGTAATAAGCGTTGTCGTGTAATTGGGGTATGGCGCCAATTGATGATGACCTCTTTGGCACCCAATTGATAGGCTTCTTCCGTAATAATGACTGCAAAATCTTTATTGTCTACATCAACAGATACGATGAGTGTTTGCTTTTCTTGTAAATTAACGCCAGATTGCAATAAAGTACGGGCGTATTTACGTAATAGTTCTTGATTCATTATAGACTCCTTAACATAGTAATAGGATATACCGGTAAAGTATGTTCCTTTAATTCGATATAATTTTGAAAACTCCTGCTTATGTGACTAATAGAGTCACAAGTAGGAGTTATTTGTTGTATATGGAAACTCTAATAGTAGGAGGTGACCATATGAAACAAATGATTGTGTCACATAAGTGGATTATAATAATCCTGTGTATTTTAGTAGGAATTTATTTCCTATGGCCTATTATAACAGAAGGAAGCACCACAATGCCAGATTCGTCTGTATTAGCCGCCAATACGACAAAGGGGACTACAACTGAACAACAGGATAATACACCCCTTTCTATGAATGGTGATACAACGCAGCGAGAAACACATCAAGAGGATGGTAAGGATAGTATTGTATATGTAACCGGCGCTATTCAATCACCAGGACTTTATAAGGTGGCATCTAGCTCGACAATTGGCGATGTTATAAAAGTGGCTGGAGGTGCACTACCATATGGAGATGTAGAGTCCATCAATTTAGCAGAGACCGTGACAGGCGGACAACATATTCACATCAAATTTAACTTTCACGGGAATCCTGAATCATTACTACGAAATCAAAAGATTAATATTAATACGGCTACCGTTAAAGAACTCGATTCACTGCCTGGAATTGGACCAACCATGGCAAAACGGATTGAAGAGTATCGTCAAAGTAAGGGCGCTTTTACATCTATAGAGGATATCAAGCACGTCAAAGGTATCGGCGATGGATTATTTAAGAAGATACGCGATAAAATTACAGTCTAATTTACCTATTTATTTGACACTGAATATGCTGATCACCTATTCGGAGATAGCCCATTATATTCTAAGTGGTATCATACTAGGCATTTTATGTGCCTATAGCTCACATTATGTATTGCTCGATACGAGTTGGTATTGTATGTTTGGTGCTGCTGGCTATCTACTATATACATTGATTAAAGCTGTGATTCGCTATAGGTTACAACCGTCTTTGTCAGTTAAATATATAGTTGTAACCTGCATCGTCTCATGTGCATTAGGTGGCGTATCATTTTTACATGTAAACCATCAAATTAATCAGTATGTAGGGCATACTAAATTCTTTTTATCACAAGAAGGCGAATATGCACTACTCATTGATTCTCCGATAGATTTAAAAGTGATTGATGGGAAAGAATATAGATCGTTTAGTGCTATATTGTTAGGGTTAGTGCCACACAAGGATACGGCAAAAGGCGTGCATATTAAGGCCGATGGGCATATTAGAGTAACAATACAAGAAAATTCTACACATATTCATATGGGGGATTCGATTATCGTTCATGGTACGCCTAGATCTCTCTATTTGACAGAAGAGAGAGGCACTATTGATAAGCGAAATAAGGCCATTCGTAATGAAGATATGGGTGCCATATTTGATGGTACCTATAAGGTAGTGGACTTAGATTCTCTTAAACAGTATAAGATAGATTCTTATATCGGTTATTATCAACGGTGGCTTCACATAATTGATTCCATGCGTAGTGCTGTTGAAGTATTGATGGAGCAGTATCTATCAGATACAACCAAATGGCTTGGAATTTCATTAGTTCTAGGCGGCCATTATGGAGAATTAGGTCAAGATGTGCTACGTCAATTTGGCTACACTGGTATCATTCATATTTTATCTATATCGGGTTCCCATATTGCACTGTTATTTTCTATCGTATATGGCCTATGCAGAGTATGTCGTATCAGGAAACGTTATGCTATGATGGGTGGTATTATACTATCTATCTTTTATTGTATAGTGGTTGGTTTTAGTTCACCTGTTGTGCGTTCTACCATAATGGGGATTTGGCTTGCTTTAGCCTATGTAAAGGGCCGTATGTATACGGCGAAGCAAGGATTAGCAGTGACGGCCATACTATTTTTACTATATGATCCGTTACTTATATTAGACGTGAGCTTTCAACTATCCTTTGGAGCTACCTATGGGCTCTTATTATTTGGCATGCCATTATATCGATGGATTACAGTATTGCCACCGATTGTGAAAGCTCCACTAGTACTCTGCATCAGTGCACAGCTTTTATTGATACCGTTCCAGCTCTATTACTTTCACTATTTGAGTTTAGCAAGTCTTTTTGCAGCTATTATTATTACACCTTTACTTGATATAGCTATTGTTATGTTATTTGGTTGTACCATACTATCCTTACTTATACCAATAGGTATGGTTTGGAACGTAATCGACTGGATATTAACTATCTGTTTATATGCAAATGCGAATCTCGCTAACAGTTCTATATGTCTATGGTGGATAGGTACCATTTCTGCCACATTAGGGGTGTTATACTATGGATGTGTGGGATTACTATATATTAACCTAGTCTCATTAAAGCTTAAATTTAGAACTTTCACAAAAGGAATTGTACTTATGGGAATTGGCATAATTGCTATAGCTTATAGTGGCATTTTATATAGGAATGAAACGATTTTGCATATTATACCTATGAAACAGTCAAATGCATTCCTCATTGTTAAGCCTTATGAAAAAATAGCTATGGTATATATTGATACGCCTGATGCTATTCCTATGAAAGCTAGTGAAATTCGCGTAAGAAATGGACTCCAAAGTTTTGGTATTCCATTAAAAAATGCTCATGTTCAACGATTTCAATCGACGGGTAAAAATACTGTTTTATACAAAAATGATATATTGTCTGTGATGGTCTATAATAGACAAAATGGTGAAAAAAAACTACAATTAAATGATATGAGGAACACTATTTTGATTACCTCTCAGTCGTATATGGTGAATCAAATTGTAGCATTACATTCGAATCATCCCGTGCTTGTTAGCATGCCTCGAGGAGCGATGCGAGACATTGATCCCGATGCAGAACATGTTCATTTATGGGGCTATCAATATATTCCGGACTATCGATTATGAAAGGAGGACTGGCGATGAATCAAGTATATCTAATTTATGGTAATGAACCACAACTCATAGAAGAAGAGAAACAAAAGTTTTTCTTATCTCATAAAAACCTAGATGTGCGCGTGTTGCATGATGAAGCAGGTCCTTCTAAAATATCAGAACAATTGATGGAGGATTCTTTATTTGGCGATGCCAAGGTATTTTGTCTTATCAATCTTCCTATCTTGAAAAAAGCAGGCCAAAAAGAGAGTCAAGAATGGGATGCACTGGCCGAGTTGCTGATGAATTATACCGGTGATAATCCAGTACTTATTATCTATCACGATATGGTAGATAAACGATTAAAACAAAATAAAAAGATATTAGAATCTATTCCTAATAAGGAATGTAAGCGATTAGAAGGTGACGATTTATTGATGTGGATTCGTCAGTATTGCACCTCTAATGGATATACGCTGACGCCTGATGGGCACGACTATCTATCTCATCTATTGGAGTTATGGCAAGATGTGCCGGTTGCGTTTATGCGTACCGAGTTTGATCGATATTTTCTGTTATTAGGGAATCATAAGAAAATAGATAAATCCTTTTTAATGGAACATAGCAGTAATTATGGAGCTAAAAATATCTTTACCTTTAAAGAAGCTTTATTAAAACAAGATGTGAATACCTTATTAGAATTATTTCCGTTTATGTTTAGCTATAAAGAAATCGATCGCGCTATGGGCTATATCGAAGGACAGTTGCGGCTCCAATTATTGGTAAGTGAATGTCGTGCTGCAGGTATGACAGCTAAACAGGTAGAAAATTTTTGTAAAGAAAATGGGGCCTCTTATAAGCCGTACCCTATAAAACTGGCCTATGAAGCAAGTTCTCGTATTTCTATAAAGGCTTTAAAAGCACTCTTAAAAGGATTATATGAGGTAATATTAGATAGTCGCACGAGCAAAGGGGATATGTGGCGATTTAGGGATTTATGTTTGACCTATTGTGGGTATAAGGGATAAAAATGAAAGTACGTTATCGAGTAGTACCAAAACAGAATAGTAAACCTGCTTTCTATGTGAATTGTGATGATAAACAGGTAACCATACAAGCAGCAGATTCAGCGTTTAAAACATTAGTGTCATTACAAGAACGATTAGCTGCTTGGTACAAAGAAAAAAATATTTCCTTTGATACGATTCCTACCAATGCAACAACGTCTTGCTGCTTTGCGTGGAAGGTAGATGACGATGATGAAGAATTTGCACCATACTACTATGCCGGTGGTTGTGGTGTAGGTGAATTTATTGAAGACGTTGAAGCGCATCGTCAGAAATTAGAGGAAGAAAACATGCCAGAGAGAGGAAAGTCCTTTGCTGGCAATAACGATGATGAAATTGATTATGCAGATGAGTTTGTGCCATTTATGGATGCGGTGGAATTGGACTATTTTAATCCAGACCCCACATCGTATGAGTCTGTAACAACAAGAAATCCATCTGTATCTAGTAGCTCATCATCTACATCTTCAGTTAATAGCGGACATCAACACAAAGGGGGGAAGAAATATCCACAACGCGCGCCTAAGGATGCCCCAACTGATGAGGGCATGATTTTAGGTCCACGCATTGAGGGCACGACCTCCAGCATCATGGGCACTGTAGAAACACCAAGTGTCATTTTTAAAGGTGTGTTCGTTGGCCTTGATAAACGCGATACTAGGACTGGTAAAAGTATCGTAAATGGCAGTATCGTAGATGATACGAACAGTATGAAGTTTATCAAATTTACGAATAGTCCAGAAGAAGGGGATGCCTTATTAAAGCAATTAAAGAAATTGCAAAAGGTGCGCGTTCAAGGTAGTGTCAACTTTGATGATCGATTTGATAAGGACTATATTTTATCTATACGTAGTATCGAAGCTATCGAAGAAGACAATACAAATGAACGGACAGAGGACAGACCAGATTCTCGTGTTGAGCTTCATCTCCATACTAAGATGAGTGATAAAGATGCACTCGTATCGATTAAGGATTTATTTAAAACTGTCAAAAAATGGGGCCATCCTGCGGTCGCTATTACGGATCATGGTGTTGTACAAGCCTTTCCTGAAGCACAAGCACTTGGTAAAGAACTTGGTGTTAAGGTTATTTATGGCGTTGAAGGATATCTCGTTGATGATGCGGATTTAGAAAAGGAATTATCCTTAGACGTTGTAAAACGAAAAGATGAAGCGCCTCGTTATCACATTATTTTGTTAGCTCAAAACATGGTGGGCTTACGTAATCTGTATAAAATGATTTCCATATCCCATTTGGAATACTATAAACGGAGACCTCGTTTGCCTCGTTCTATCATTGAAGAGCATCGTGAAGGTATTCTTATAGGGTCTGCCTGTGAAGCAGGTGAATTGATGCAGGCTATTGTTAAGGGGGCTTCTAAAGAAGAGCTATTAACGATTGCATCATTCTATGATTACCTTGAAATTCAACCACATACCAACAATACATTCTTAATTCGCAAGGGTATCGTGCCAGATGAACAAGCTCTTATCGATATGAATAAGACGGTTATTGAATTGGGCGAAGCCCTCAATAAACGTGTATGTGCTACCTGTGATGTTCATTATTTAACACCAGAGGAAAAGATATATCGTGAGATTATGTTAACCGCTTGTGGGTTCCCTGATGCGGATGAACAACCGGATTTACATTTGCGTACTACTGATGAAATGTTAGCTTCATTCCCATATTTGAGTGAAGAAAAGGCCTATGAGGTTGTTGTTGCGAATACACGGGCCATCAACGATAGTATTGAAGACATTAAACCAGTGCCAGATGGCACATATTCACCTAAAATCGAAGGGGCCGATGAAGCTTTCACAGAAATGTGTTATGTAAATGCGAAGAAGATTTATGGTGATCCATTGCCTCGTGTTGTACAGGAACGCCTAGACTATGAACTCGATTGTATCATCAGCAATGGTTATGGCGTGCTTTACTATATCGCTCATAAGCTGGTAAAAAAATCGCTAGATGATGGCTATCTCGTAGGTTCTCGTGGTTCTGTAGGTTCGTCCTTTGCAGCGACCATGTCGGAGATTACAGAGGTTAATCCATTGCCACCGCATTATATTTGCCCTGAATGTAAGTGGTCGGAATTTTATGAAAATGGTGAATACGCCGGTGGATTCGATTTACCGCGTCGTGACTGTCCTAATTGCGGTCATCCATTACAAACGAATGGTCATGACATTCCATTTGCTATCTTTCTTGGTTTCGAAGGCGATAAGGTTCCAGATATTGATTTGAACTTCTCTGGTGACTACCAAGCGAAGGCCCATAAGTACACGGAAGAACTGTTCGGCCGTGATAATGTATTTAAGGCCGGTACTATTGGTACCATTGCAGATAAGACTGCATTTGGGTATGTAAAGAAATATGCAGAGCTAAGAAATATTCAGGCTCGCAGTGGATTCCTTGAGCACCTCGCAAAAGGTTTTACAAATGTAAAAAATACAACAGGCCAACATCCGGGTGGCATCATGGTTTGTCCTCGTGATATGGATGTGCACCATTTTACGCCGATTCAGCATCCGGCCAATAAAAAAGAGAGTGGCGTATTAACGACTCACTTTGATTATCACTCTATTGAAGGGCGTATGACAAAACTCGATATTCTGGGCCATGATGATCCAACGATTATTCGTATGTTGGAGGATTTGACCGGTATTGATGCGAAGACGATTCCTTTTGATGATCCGAGAACGCTAAGCCTATTCTCATCAACAGAGGGTATCGGATTGACGCCTGAACAATTGCAAGGGGACCAAGTAGCTAGCCTTGCCGTACCGGAGTGTGGCACGAAATTTGTACGGGGCATGCTAGAAGATTCACGGCCACAAACCTTCTCTGATCTTGTTCGTATTTCTGGTTTCTCCCACGGTACGAATGTATGGCTCGATAATGCACAGGAACTCATTAAAAATGGTACTTGTAAATTGAATGAAGCCATTTCTACTCGTGATGACGTAATGAACTTTTTGATTCATCGTGGCATGAATAAGAAAAACAGTTTCTTCGTCATGGAAAATGTTCGTAAAGGGAAGGGCATCGAAAAGAGAAATAAACAAGGCCAAGCGACTACGGAGTTTGAAAAAGAAATGCGAGAAAATAATATTCCTGAATGGTTTATTGAGTCTTGTAAAAAGATTTCCTATCTATTCCCACGTGCCCATGCCGTTGCTTACGTTATGATGGCATTCCGTATTGCGTGGTTTAAGGTATACCATCCGTTAGCATTCTATGCTGCCTATTTCTCCATCCGTGCAAAAGCCTTTGATTTACGGATCATGACAGGTGATTTGAATACACAATTGAAAGAATTTAATCGTATTAAAGCTCTTGATCGTGGTGCCAGCCCTAAGGAAAAGGATTTGATGTCCGCCTTAGAGGTATCCATGGAAATGTATCAACGGGGGTATCGTTTTATCAACGTAGATATTCAACATTCCGGTGCTCGCCGATTTAGCATTAAGGACGGTGCACTATTACCACCATTCTTAGCTATCGATTCACTTGGTGAAACCGTTGCTGATGCAATCGTAGAAGAACGAGAAGCAAAACCATTTACATCGTTAAAAGACTTGCAACGTCGTTGTAAGGTATCTGCTACAATCATTGAAACGATGAAAGAACTTAAATGCTGTGGAGATTTGCCAGAAGACGAACAAATGTCGTTATTTGGTTAATAATTTCATAAATGAATAAAGCACTGTCTGTGTTTACAGTATTACTGTTCCAACACAGACAGTGCTTTATCAACTGCTGGATCTTTAATTATGGCGGCTTATTCACAAGGTGAAGATGTTACAGAAAGTGACACTAATAAAGTATTCCTCCATCTATTTATTTGGACTTTTCTTATGCTCATCATATTTGCAATATTGTGTAGTCTTGGTTTTTATCAGCTATACATGCTATAGGAGGTATTTATGTACACATACATTGGTTGTAGAACTACAAAAGAACGTAATGCAAGGGGCTGTGGTATTCGCATTTTTGATGTAAAGGAAAACTGGATTCCTTCTACTATTGTAGATTCTTTTGATAATCCATCGTATCTTATTACCGATAACAATAAAAAGTTCATTTATGCTGTTCATGGTGATTTTGATAAAGTTAGCTCCTATAAAATAGAAGGAGATGGAATCTAACCTTCTTAAATAGAGTTGATTCAACAGGAAAAAACCCTGTATATATGGTTTGTAGTAGGGACAATCGTTTTGTCTTTGTTGCTACTTTGCAAGGTGGTACAGTTGCAACATTGCCACGCTTAGATGATGGTTCTCTAGGTGAGGCTATATATACTTATCATTTAGGGGGCATAGTACCTGATGGTGTTTCTCATGCACATCAATGTATATTAGATCAAAGTGGTAAATACTTATTTGTACCAACGCAAGGTCGAGGTATTGGATATGAACGAATATGGTGCTTTGCCATAGATGAGAAGACAGGAAAATTAGAGTTAGTATCAACTGTAGATGCTCCTGAAGGTAGTGAACCACGTCATCTCGTTATTACTAAGGATAATAAACGTATATATTGTATCAATGAAAAAGGTAATTACGTATCTTCTTATGATTTTGATAGTGATATGGGAACATTGTCCTTGCAACAAGAAATAAGCTCCTTACCGGAGGGGTATACAGGAAAAGGACAAGCTAGTGCCATTATCTTATCTCCAGATCAAAATCATTTATATGTGACCAATCGACTACATGATAGTATTACAACATATCGAATTGATACGATTACTGGTACATTAGAATTTATAGATAATGTTTCTACAGGAAAGACGCCACGGTTTGCGATGATGAGTCCCGTAGGAGATGAAATCTGGGTTGCCAATGAGGATTCTGATACCATTCAATTATTTAGTATTAATTGTGATGGTACATTATCATTGAAGGAGAACTCTATTAAAGCGGAAAGTCCAACTTGTATATTACCAATTTAATTTTAATTAAATAAAATAGACGTAATAAAAGACGGGTGTCATTATAATGACACCCGTTTAAATTAGTTATATATGATTTTAGTACAAGGATTTATATTTCATCCAGTTTGTTTTAGCCATTTCTTTTAGTTCTGTACCACGGCCATCAAGGATGGCGTTGATTAAGTATTTACTAAAGCCTTTTGCTTGTTGGTATGCAATTTTTGGAGGCATAGCAAGTTCTTGTTTATCTACACGAACGTTGATAATAACAGGACCTTCATTATAGTTTAAGGCTTCTTTAATTTTTTCATCAACTTCACTAGAGTTTGTAATGCTAATGCCTTTGATACCAGCTGCTTCGGCAAGTTTACCAAAGTCTGGGTTTACAAAGTCAGTAGCATAATCTAGGTAACCAGATGCTTTCATTTCCATGGCGATAAAGCTAAGTTCTTCGTTGTTGAATACAAATACTTTCACAGGAAGATTTAATTGTTTTAATGACAACATTTCACCCATCATCATTGTGAAACCACCGTCGCCAGAAAGGGAAATAACTTGGCGATTTGGACATGCATTTTGAGCACCGATAGCGTGCATCATTGCATTGGCCATGGAACCATGGTTGTAGGATCCGATGATACGACGTTTGCCATTTGTTTTGATATGGCGTGCTGTCCAAATAACAGGCGTGCCCACATCGAATGTAAAGATGGCGTCATCAGCAGCCAATTTATTAAGGCGATTTACGAAATATTGAGGGTGAATTGCTACACCATCAGGTTCAGCTACGGCATAGCTGTCTAAGTCATTACAGAATTTAGTATATGCCTTGCGTACTGTATCGATGAATTCTGTATCATCCCGTTGTGTAAGGTGAGGGAGTAGTTCGTGTAATGTATCTTTCACAGAACCGATGATACCTTGTGTTAGTGGAACGCGTGCCCCAAGAGCAGATGGATTGATGTCTACTTGAATTACCTTAGCATTTTCAGGATAAAATGGACGATATGGGAAATCGGTACCGAGCATGATTAATGTATCGCATTGTTCAATAGCACGGTAACCGGATGTATAACCAAGCAAACCTGTCATGCCAACATCATAAGGATTATCCCATTCTACCCATTCTTTGCCTCTGAAAGCGTGAACTACTGGGGCTTGTAATTTGGAAGCAAGTTCAACTACTTCATCATGCGCATCTGCACAACCAGCACCACAGAAGAGTGTAATGCGTTTGCCATTGTTAATATGTTGTACTAGTTCTAAAATATCTTCAGTTTGAGGAATTACGCGTGGCAATTTAGGCGCATGCCATGTAGGTAATTCATCAATCTCTGTTTCCATAACGGCTACGTCACCTGGTAGAACAATGACGGCTACATCGCGATTGCCAACGGCAGCATTCATAGCGCGGAATAGGATTTCAGGCATTTGCTTTGGATTAGAAACGAGTTCACAGAAACAAGAGCATTCTTTAAATAAATTTTCTGGATGTGTTTCTTGGAAATAGTTGAGACCTACTTCGGATTGTGGAATATGAGAGGCAATAGCGAGCACTGGTACACGATTGCGATGGCAATCAAAGAGACCGTTGATCAAATGGAGATTACCAGGACCAGAGCTACCAGCACATACGGTTAATTTACCTGTTAATAGAGCTTCGGCACCGGCAGCAAAGGCTGCAGATTCTTCGTGGCGTACATGTTCAAATTGAATTTTGCCATTACGACGTAAGCTATCGTTTACTGAGTTCAAACTATCACCCGTAATACCATAAATTCTTTCGATGCCTGCATCGGCTAATACTTCTATAAGAACGTCAGAAATACGTTTTTTTGACATACTATCACTCCTAATTAGTAATTAATATTGATTAATATCTATTTTTCTTGTATATATAAATTTTAGTACTTTATATACCCTTATTATGTGAGAAATATCACAAAATTGTGCATACATCACTAAGTTGGTATAATTTCTATGAAAAATATCAATTATTAATAGTTTTAATAGTTTTTCTCATTAACTGATGTATAATCTTGCGAAAGTATCATAAAAGTGGTACTATAAACATATAAATTAAT
>ERZ772948.1632-NODE-1632-length-12641-cov-4.845066_pt1 | contig 12641 bp, 12 predicted proteins | sample MGYA00511945_ERZ772948 | MGnify/ENA primary metagenome ERZ772948 (study PRJEB29015, sample SAMEA2737927) | human oral metagenome | biome: human oral; feature: human-associated habitat; material: dental | place: China | collected 2141 ... | reverse complement strand
GCCGCTCGACGAGGAGCGGGGGCGCGCGGGCCGAGAACTCTTCGTGTAGGACTCGTCGACGGAGGGGTCGGAGGGCAGGGCGAGATTCGGGTCGTCCACGGTGTCCTCCGTTCGCGTCGATGGGTGTCTTTCACCCACTGTAGTGGAGCGGGAGAGGTGTTCGCGGATTTAACCGGGATGAGCGGGTGATTTCTGCGAGGTCTTCCGCTTGTCACGGACCGCACCGCACGCATCGCGCCCCACCCGGCGCGACCCGGTTCGTCGTCGAAGCAGCCCGCGGCCCACGCCCGCCAGGGCAGCAATGGCGGGGCGACCGAGGTGGGCGCGCGCCGTGCGTGGGGCTCGGTTAGAGTGGGGGTGTCCAGATCTGTACGTTCAACGCGGGAGTTGTCAGTGGCTTCTTCTTCACCTGTCAGCACCGATCGCATCCGAGACTTGCTCAGGTCTCGGGACGTGCGTTTTGGCGACTACAACGAGGGCGAGCTGGCGTATCTGATGCCGAACGCGGCGTTCTTTTGGAATGCAACGAATCCTCAGATCCTTCAGCTGCGCGCACAGTGGCGGGGCATTGCCCGCACGCCCGAGCAGTTCGGCGAGCTCGCTCGCGAGGTCGCGACCTGCAATTCGACGCGCACGGGTCCGAAGGCGTACGTGGCTCCGCTCGAGGACGGCACGCAGTACGGCTTGATCGCCGAGTGCAACATCGTCGTACTGTCGGGCCTCACCCAGGCGCAGTTGGACAACTTCTTCGAGACATCAATGTCGATGATCATGGGGTTCTTTGCGGACCTTGAGGTGGCATTGCCCGATTTCGTGGATTGGGACAGCCAGGATCGGAGGCCCCTGCGATGAACGTTCCCTACCTCGTTCCAAAGGACGAGGAGACTCCCTATCCCGCCGACTTCGAGCGGGTCGTATCGGCCGTGCGCTCGATGGGTTACGCGCTGGACGTGATCGAGTCCGGTCGCGCCGCGGGCGCGATCTTCGATGACATCCCGTTCCTCGTCTCCTTTGACGCGGCCGGGCGTTTCCTGTCGATTCGGGCGGTGTGGGACACGGGCATGGAACCCGCGAGCGCCGAGTCGGCGCTGTTTGCGACGGCGGACAACTGGAACCGTGAGAAGTACTTCCCGACCGTGTACACCGCGGTGTCTCCCGAGGGCAAGCTGGGCGTCTACGCGGACTTCGTCGTGGACACGGAAGCCGGCCTGTCCGACGTGCAGCTGCGCGACGCGATTTCGTCGGGTATTTCGACGGGGATCGCCGCCATCCGGTATGTGAAGGAATCCGCCTCCGAGACGCTGGGGTGGGCGGTCACCGGCTCGGATGAGCACTGATCACGGCCCTTCGGGCCCCTCCCCATCAGACCTGCTGGGCGTCTTGGGGCGCTTGAGCGCCAACGACGATCGCCTCCTGGGCAGCGTGACCCTCCCGGGCCGCTGCGCCCAGTTCGCCTCGTGGCCGTCGTGGGTCTGCCCCGCAGTCGTGGAGGCGTGGCGTCGGCGGGGGGTCGCCAGGCCCTGGACTCACCAGCGTCGCGCCCTCGACGCACTGCGCGGCGGCTCCGACGTGGTGCTGGCGACGGGCACCGGTTCCGGCAAGTCGCTGACCGCGTGGACCCCAATCCTCTCCGACCTCGTCGAGGCCGAGGATTCCTCCCGCATTTCGGCGATCCACCGTCGCCCCACCGCCCTGTACCTGGCCCCGACCAAGGCCCTCGCCGCTGACCAGCTGGCGTCGCTGACGGCGCTGCTCGGCCAGGACGCGGCGCACGCCACCGAGCGTGGCGCGCCGGAACCCGGCGGCGTTGATGAGCGCCTGAGGCGCGTACGCGCCCAGAGCGTGGACGGCGACACGCCGCGCGAGGCCAAGGAGTGGGCGCGCTCGTGCGCGGACCTCGTCCTGTCGAACCCCGATTTCTTGCACCACGTCATGCTGCCCGCCCACCAGCGTTGGTCACGCTTCCTCGCATCGCTGCGCCTCATCGTCATCGACGAGGCGCACCATTGGCGAGGCGTGACCGGCTCGCACGTCGCCCTCCTCGTGCGCAGGCTGCTGCGCGTCGCACACCACCTGGGCGCGGATCCGAGGATCCTCATGCTCAGCGCGACCGTGCGCGACGCGCGTGCGGTGGGACGGGCGCTCACGGGGCGCGACGCGACCGCGGTCACCCGGGACGGTTCTCCCGCCGGCGAGCACGAGCTGGTCCTGTGGCAGGGGGGAGTAGTCGCCGACGCATCCGAGGTGGATATCTCCTCGTTCCTGGATGCCATCGACGCCCCGCCCGGCACCGCGACGCTGAGCGTTCCCGTCGTGCGGCGCAGCGCCGGCGCGGAGGCCGCCGCTCTCGGCTGCGCGTTCGTCGAGGAGGGGGCGCGCCTGTTGGCCTTCGTCCGCTCGCGAGCCGGGGCTGAGGCCGTGGCCGCACAGATCCGCGACCGCCTGTCCTCACATGCCTCGCCCCTGGCGGGCAGGGTGGGCGCCTACCGGGGCGGATACCTGCCCGAGGAGCGGCGCGCCCTCGAAGACGCGATCCGGACGGGGGCTGTGCGGGCGCTGGCGACCACCTCGGCCCTGGAGATGGGGTTGGACATCTCCGGACTGGATGCCACCCTGACGGTGGGGTGGCCGGGGACGAGGGCATCCCTGCGTCAGCAGATCGGTCGCGCGGGGCGCGCCGGCGCCTCGGGAACGTCGGTTCTCATCGCGTCAGACAATCCCCTGGACGCCTATCTCGTGCGCCACCCGGAGGAGATCCTCGGACAGGTCGAAGCCTGCGTCATTGACCCCGCGAATCCGTGGGTGTTGGCCCCGCACGTGGCGGCAGCGGCGGCGGAGTTACCGATCACGGCGTCCGACAACGCCTACTTTGGTGAGCATTTGGAGGCTATCGCCGAACGTCTGAGGGCCGACGGATACCTCAGGCGCAGGCCGACCGGCTACTTCTGGGATGCCACCCGTCCCGAGCGCCCCACCGACTTGACGGACCTGCGCGGCTCCTCCGGGGACGTTCAGATCGTTGAGGCGCGCGACGGAGCGGTCGTCGGCACCATCGACGAGGCATCGGCCGATGCCCACGTGTTCCCCGGGGCGATCTACATCCACCAGGGACGCACCTTTCACGTCCTCAGCTTGTCCTCCCTCACCGAGCCCTGCGCTCCCGCCGCGCGGGGATGGCCGCGTCTTCCGCTCGGGGCGAGCCTCGACCCGAGCGGGCGCGGCGTCGCCGAGCGGGCATGCGGGGCCGAGCGGGCGGAGGCGGTGTCCGAAGGGACTACGCCCCTCATCGTGGCACCCCCACGCGGCCGCGACGCCCGGGTCGCCCTCGTCGAGGAGGTGCGTACCCCCTTGCGCACCCGAGCCTCCACGCACACGAGCGTCGAGGTGTGCGGCGTTGAGGAGTCCTACGCGAGCGGGGATGGGGCCGTCACCTGGCATCACGGCCCGACGAACGTGTCGACGCGGGTGACCGACTATGACCTGCTGCGATTGCCCGGACTCGAGTTCATTCGCAACGTGGAGCTATTCCTCCCCACCCACACGCTTGCCACGAAGTCAACGTGGTTCACGCTCGCCCCGGTCGCGCTGAAAGCGGCGGGGATCGAGGCATGCGACCTTGCGGGAACGCTGCACGCGACCGAGCACGCGATGATCGGGATGCTGCCGGTGGTGACGACGTGCGATCGGTGGGACCTGGGTGGACTATCGACCGAGCAACACGACGACACGGGTTTGCCCACGGTTTTTGTTCACGACGCGTTCCGAGGCGGGGCGGGGCACGCGCTCGCGGGGTACCGCAGCGCGCGCGAGTGGGTGAACGCCACCCTGGAGGCCGTCTCGTGCTGCGACTGCGAGGCGGGTTGCCCGCGCTGCGTCCAGTCCCCCAAGTGTGGCAACGGCAACGAACCCCTGTCGAAGGCGGGTGCCCTGCGCCTGCTCGCCTACCTGCGTGATCGGGCGCCGGGAGCCTAGGCGGGTTCGTCACCCTCGCGCCGGCCCGCGCCGACCCGCACCCTGGCACGCAGGATCGCCGGTATTCCAATGATTCGGACGCTGGAGGAGACCTCCACCAGGCAGTTGACGGTTCCCGATCCCTCCTCGCCCGCGCGCAGGCGCGCCGCCGCGGTTCTCACGGCAGGTTCCCCTCGTCGATCGTGGTGACCGTGCAGCGGGCCACGCCTCCCGACCAGCCCAACACGCCGCGGTAGGGGGCACTTCCGGCGACACTCACCCAACCACCCGAGCGCGTCACAGCGTAGGTTCCCGGCGCGTACGCCGCCCGCGCTGCCGCCTGCGGATCCTGCGCACCAATAGATGCCGCCCTGGCTCCTTCACGAACCGCCTGACACAGGGACGATCCCGTGATTCCCGCCTGAGCAACCGCTACGATGACGCCAATCATCAGAGTGACGGCAACAAATCCGACGGCGTGCTCAACGGTGACATAGCCAGACTCGTCGCGTCTCATCGGGTCCTCAGCGCCTCCTGAATGACAGATTCGAGGGCCGAACGCACCGCGTCCGATTTGAGGATCACGATGAGTAGTCCCGCGAACCCAGCGGCCGCGATGGTGCCGATCGCATACTCGACCGTGGTCGCCCCCTCCTCCGGGTCATTCCGCCCGGAGCGGGCCTCGTCGGTGTCCCCCAGTCGGCGCACCGCCGCCACGAAACGTCCGCGCGCGGCGAGCTGGGCGCCCAGCGCCGCCCGGTTGATTCGATCGATGATCGTCATTGGTCTGTCCTTTCCTCGTGCGCGCCCCTCGGCGTGCACGCCCAGTGTGAGTCCCTCCACCGCCTGCCCACCACGGGGCCAGGAAGATCTGTGGATAGCCGGTGGGAGTGCTTCCTCCCTGTGGATGCGCCCGTCTACATGTCGATTCCGGCCATCAGGTAGGCCAGGAGCGGGCCGATGCCCAGCGCGAGGAATGCGGGCAGGAAAAACAACCCCAGGGGAGCGACCAGGCGGACGCCGAGCTCCTCGGCTTTGGTCTTCGCGTCGGCGAGGCGCATCCGGCGCTCCCATGCGGCACAGCGAGCCAACATCAACTCGGGGGCGGCGCCGCAGGTCCACGCGGCCTCGAGGGCGTCGCGCAGCGGATGAGCCCATCCGGGCGCCTCCTCCCAGGCCTCGGCCCAGGAGACCCCGAGCCGCAGCGATGCGGCCGTCCAGGCCAGGGTTTCCGTCTCGCAGGCCGATGCGAGGGAGTCAAGCACCCGGGGAATGGCCGCCCCGCTGGCCAGTCCCGAGGCGGCCAGGTCGCACGCGAGGGCGGAGTCCATCTCCTCGCGAACTCGCGCGCACGCCGAGAGGATCCTGCGACACGAGGCGATTCCCACGCCCCACGCCACCACCCCGACGGCGGCGCACAGGCTTCCGGCCCCTCCTCCGGTGTAGAAGGCCCACGGGGAGGCTCCCAGCGAGTATGCCGCGACGATGCCGACGAGGGGAAGGGCGCTCAGGACGCGGGCGGACATGAGGGGGCCCGCGGAGGCCACTCGCCGTGCCTCGGCGACCGCTTGAGCATCGTCGATCGCTCCCCCGATGGCATCGAGGACATCGGCCAGGGGCGCACCGAGCCGGTGACTGTATCGGCAGGCCACGACGATGGAGACGGCGCTGGAACGAGCGGCGTCGGGGGAGCGAGAGCGCGCGGGGGGAAGGCTCCAGCCGCCCTCGGTTCTCGCCCACTGTGCGACGATGCGAGGACAGGAGTCGTGGCCCTGTTCTTCGGTGCCGCCCGCACCGATCCTGCCCAACGCGAGCCTCCAGGCCTCGGCCGCGGGGGATCCCGAACGGAGCCTGGTGGAGACTTCCGCAACCAGGAGCGACAGCTCCCGGGGCGACGGAGGCCCCTGCGCCCGCCCCCTGTGACGCCCGGATCCGACGCCGATCAGGTGGCCACTCGCTGTGCCTCCCGCCTGAGCGTCAGCCTCCCGTTTCGCCCCTCCCGCAGCGGGGCGCGCCCACGCGCGCACGATGCGTCGCTCGCGCGCTCCCCGCACGGCGCTCGCCGCGGCTCGGGACAGGGACCCCAGGACACACACCCCGAGGGAGATGACCACGGCGATCCACCCGGCCGATTCGATGTGGTGACCTACCTCCGTGCCCGCCAACGCGGGCAACACCCCTACCCACCAGCTCATAGCCCCACACGCCCCGCCAGGGATGTCCATGCCTCGTGCTCGTGGACAGTGCCGTCGTCGCTGGAGGTGAGCGCGGGAACGCACTCGAGGAGATCGCCCGCCTTCGTGAGGACCCCCACCTCGGCTACCCGACGATGCCCCCGCTGGTCACGCTTCATGTGTAGGACCGCGTCGAGGGCACTGGCGGCCTGGGCGGCAACCGCCGACTCGCTCATGCCCGCGAGCGCGCCGAGGGCTGCGAGCCGAGCGGGCACCTCGCGCACGCCGTTGGCGTGCAGGGTGGCCCACCCCCCGTCGTGGCCCGTGTTGAGGGCGGTGAGCACGTCTCGAACCTCCGGGCCTCGGCATTCCCCCAGGACGAGGCGGTCGGGGCGCATGCGCATCGCGGCACGCACCAGGTCGGCGAGGGTGACGCTCCCTCGCCCCTCGACGTTTGGCTTGCGTTCGATGAGGTGGACGCAGTGCGGGTGCGCGGGCACGATCTCGGGTACCTCCTCGATGCACACGATCCTCTCGCGCGCGGGAACCAGCGCGAGGGCCGCGCCCAGGAGCGTCGTCTTTCCGCTGCCGGTGGCGCCGGAGACGAGAACGTTGGAACGGGAGGCGACCAGGGCACGCACGAGCGGACCGACGGGTCCCGGGAGGGTACCCCGACCCTCGAGGTCGCCGATCCGCAGGCGGGACGTGCCGAGTATCCGCAGCGAGACGAGGGTTCCAGAGCCCGAGACGGGAGCCAGCACCGCGTGCATGCGCACCCCGCCCGGGAGGGTCCCGTCCGCGATCGGGCTGGCGTCGTCCAGGCGCACCCCGCACGCCGACGCCATACGGATCGCCAGCCGCGTTGCCTCGGAAGGCTCGGCGATCCCCGCGTCGGTGCGCACGAGGCCGCCTCCCCTGTCCACCCACGCCTGCGTGCCGTTGATGAGCACGTCGGTGACCGAGGGGTCATCCAGTATCGAGGCCAGGGCGAGGGTCATTCCGCGCTGCCTAGCTCGCAGGGTGTCGAGGGCGCGGGCCGCCTCGCTCGCGCCGCACCCGGGGCGGGAGGCGGTTGCGGCGGCGAGGGCAGGGGTGGTGCCCCGGGCGAGGAGTCGCAGCGCGTTACGCATGAGCGGGCTCCCCCCGGTCGAGACCGGGCGCGGAGCGCTCGGCCCGATCTCGGGTGCCGGAGGCGGCCGAGAGGGCTTGGCGCAGCGCTCGCAGGTCCTTCCCCGGGCGCCTCGGCGCGCGCAGGATCGGTGTGGGGGCGCACTGGGCGAGTCCCCGGCTGCGCCCGCGACCTGCGGCCACGAGGGTGATGGCCGGGCAGGGCGCAGGCGCGACCGAGAGGGCGGCGGCCATAGCGGCGGCGCCCTCCAGGTCGCCTCTAGTGACAAGCACGAGGGCGTGAGCTCCGATGGCCCGTACGCAGCGCGCCGCTGCGCGGTTCCACCGTCCGGCGTCCACGATGAGGGGGCCGTCGATTGATCGGCACGCCGCCTCCACCCTGGGGTCGTCGGCCTGGGCGCCACCGCGCCCATCTCCCACGAGGCAAGCAACTCCGTTGAGCACGGGAAGCTGGCCGCGCAGGGAGGGCAGGTAGGAGTCCTCGGAGGCGTCGAGGTCGGCCCAGCGCACCCCCGGGACGCAGTGGTCGCGGGCGTGGGCAAGGCCGGGCATCGACCCCGATGCGTCGACGAGGACGGGCGCCGCGTCGGCCGGACTCGTCGGCGTGGCGCGGCGAAAGAGCGATGTCCTAGCGCGCCTGGGCCACGTTGGCCGGCGAGCGAGCAGGCGCACGACGCTGGTGACCCCCACTCCCCCGGCGATCCCGGCCACCACCCACGTCGGACCCGACCGGCGTGCGAGCCGGGATGCCTCGGCGATGAGGGACACGACGAGGGCGGTGTCCCGCGGGAGACTCACCTGCCCCGCGTCCCCGACGCGGACGCAGGGCACACCCGCTGGAACCGGGGTGCCGGGAGCGGCCAGCGTGAGCACCGCACCGGTGGGGTCCTCGCACGTCGTCACCCCCGCGAGGACGGCCGCGTCGTGAGCGTGTTCGAGGTCGGGTGGGGCGAGACCGACGAGGGCGACCGGGCCTCGGATCGGCATGGGGTCGGCGTTCATGGGTCCACGGTGCGCCCCCTCGCCCGTGCTCGTCCAGGCGAGGCACCCTCCCCTGTGGACAACGCCGACACAAGGTGTCACGCTGTGAACGAAGAGGTCCAACGGGGGACCCGCCCACACCTACCGACGCTGGAGTGATTGCGATGGCATGCGCGGCATTTTTCGACCTGGATAAGACGATCCTCGATACGTCATCGAACGTGGCGCTCTCCGGGCCGTTCATTGAGGCCGGCCTGATGAGCCGACGCACCGCCGTCGCCTCCGCGCTGGTTCACCTTCCCTACCTACTCTCGGGCGCCGACGAGTCGCGCATGCAGCAGATGGCCGATGCGATGGGACGCATGGCGCGCGGATGGGACGCGGCCTTCCTGGAGGCCACCGTCGAAGACGCCCTCGAGAAAACGATCGCGCCCGTCTGCTACGCCCAGGCGCTGCAGCGCATCGAGCAGCACAAGCGCGCCGGCGACGTCATCGTCATCGCGTCGGCGTCGGTCGAGCAGGTGGTTCGCCCCATCGCCAAGATGCTCGGAGCGGACGAGGTTCTGGCCTCGTGCGCGGCCGTCGACGAGGACGGGTGCTTCACGGGCGAGGTCACCCACTTCAACCAGGCGCAGGGGAAGGCGGACGCCTGCGAGGCACTGGCCGCAGCGCGCGGATGGGATCTCACCCAGTGCTACGCCTATTCGGATTCCGTGTCGGACGCGCCCCTGCTACGCCTGGTCGGGCACCCCTTCGCCGTCAATCCGGACCGTGCCCTGCGGGAGATGGCCGAGAACGAGGGCTGGCCGATCCTGACCTTCATGTCCACGGTCCGGGTGCTACCCCGGCGTGTTCCCACGGCTGCGAAGATCGCGCTTCCCTTCGCTGTGGGCGTCGCCACGGGCGTGGCCGCCTGCGCGCTCGCGCGTCGCCGCTTGGGCCGCTAGGCGAGCCTTCCCGCCTGGACGTGCCGGGCGACGTCGCGCCCCACCCGTGCGCCGTAGACGACGCCCGCACAGTAGTGGGTGATCCACCTGGCCAGGCCTGCCTCGTCCGCGCTGACCCACCCCGCTAGGGCCCGTCCCGCTCGGGCTGGGTCCACCGCGTCGTACGCTCCCGGCACGCACACGCCGGTGGGGTCGACGCCCCTCGTGACGAGGATCCACCGTGCCACGCCCGCGCCCACCGCGCACGAGGCCGGCTCGAAGACGCGCCGGAACCGGAAGTGTGCGCTCAGGGCAGCCGCGACCGCGAGCGCGGGCGCATCGCAGCGCGCGTAGGCGAGGGCGGGGGCCAGGAGGGAGGGATCCGTTGGGACGGCGACGGAGGATGTGGGCACGAGGCCGGCCGCGACCAGGGCCGAGCACGCGTCTCGGTGCAGTCCGGCGATGAGGGACGGGAGGGGCACAGAGGGGGTGCGCGGGCCCGCGGAAGATCGGGTGTTGAGCGGGGGGAAGCGCGACGCGAGGTTCCACTGGGAGCGCCAGATGCCGCGCGCGAGGGCGGACGCCGGGTCCGAGGAGGGGCCGCCTCGGTCAGTCATGGACGCGGCTCGCACGTCGTCGACGCTCGTGCGCGCTCCTTCGATGATCGCCAGGGCGGCTGCCTCTCGGATGGATGCCTCGGCGCGTGCTTCCTGCCAGCCGCGACGCAGACCCTCGGAGAAACGCAGGTCGGCGAGGGAGGCGTGGGCCTCCTCCATCGCGGAGGCGACGTCGGCGCGCGCGGCTGCGGCGCGCAGGGTGCCGGGCGCCGGATCGACGAGGGCTTCGATACTCACCCCTCTACACTAGGGGCATGACGCTTCTGCAGCATCGAAACTTCTCCGCGCGCCTGCGCTCGGGTCTGTTCGCGTTCTTTTTCGCACCGATGTCCCTCGTGTTCCTGGGGTCGTCGATGGTCGACGTGCAGGCCCTCGCCGCCGTCGGCCAACCGCTGGCGTCCGTGGAGGGCCTGATCGGCATGGCGCTGGCGTCACTGCTGCTGGCGCTCATCGCGCTGAACTGTGAGGAGTCCAGCGCGGGCATGGTTGTCACGTTCGCGTGGTCGATCGCGGTGGGGGTCGCCCAGCTTGCGGGGGTCGCCCGCATCCCGCTGCTGATGAGGTCATCCGTGGGCTCCAGTGACATGACCGCCGGGGTCGCTTGGTGCCTGTATCCGGTGTGTCTGTCGCTGATGCTCGGAGCGTGCGCGCTGACGATTAAGTCGGTGCGTGTTCGGGCGGGGAAGGAGACGCGCATGCCCCTGGCACGCGTGCACCGCCACGCCTTTGGGACGACGATTGCCATCCCCGCGGCCGTCGCGGCGGGATTCTTGATGATCGTCGCCGCCCCCTCCGATTCGACGAACGTGGCGGCCATGGGCCTGGAGGGGGTGCTCGCCACCTACACGACGCCCCCGTGGTTTGCCCTGGCCGCCGCCCTCGCCCTCGCCCTCGTCGCGGTGAGCGCACGCTGGTCGATTACGGGCGCTCAGGTGGCGGCGTGGATCGTTCTCGTCCTTCCCGCCTACGTGGTGCTTCCGGTGTGGGCGTCCCTGACGGGAAACGTGATCGTTCCGGGTACCTCGATCATCACCAGGATAGCCCTGGCTTCTCCGCCGCTGGCGGCGCTCGGAATGGCGACGGGCTGCGCCTCCCTGGGGGTCTTCTGGGCTCGCCTACGTGCCGCAAAGAGTCGGGATTCCACGGCGGAATCGACGGCGAATGAGGGGCCTGCCGGGAACTAATGCGCGCGAGCGTCCGCTAGGCTCGTAATATGTGGGCAGAAACAAGGAGGAAGCATGTCCGAGAACGACTTTGATGTCCAGCATCAGCGCGCCCAGGACGGGCGCGACGACCTGGTGCTCACCGGCGAGGAGATCGAGCTGCCGGGTGAGGACTCCGACGCCTCGGCGATCATCGGCGAGTCCAGCGCGCCCATTCACACGGGCGAGATCGAGTCAGTCGCGATCGGCGGCCTGACCGGACGGGTTCCGGCAGCCGCTCCGCTCAAGCCCGCGATCGAGGATCGTATTTCGACGGGCGAACTTCCTGTCGTCCCGCCCGTCACCGGCACCACCGACGCTTCCTCCGACGACACGGAGACGGCGGCCGAGCCCGCGCGAAAGCAGGCAGATGCGCCCGCCCCAGACTCGCCCGCGGACGAGCCGGACTCTCCCGCTCCCACGCCGTCCGCCGAATCGGAGCCCTCGGAGGAGTCCACCCTAAGCGTCGAGGCCTCCGCCGACGCTTCCGGCCATGCCGAGGCCGACGCTTCCGGCCATGCCGAGGCCGATGCTTCCGGCCATGCCGAGGCCGATGCCTCCGATGAGAGCCCAGAGCCGGAACCCGCAGACACTGCCCCGGCCGAGGACGCTGAGACCGAGGCGACTCCGGGTGACCCGGCGCCCTCCGCGGGATCGACCGTGACGGAGGGGGCCGCCTCGCCGAACGAGGAGGCCGCCGCGGCCAACGAGGAACCCGCAGCGATTGAGGAGCTCCCCGCCGAGCAGGCCCCCGTCGACGAGACCGCGCCCCTGCCGCCCCAGGAGCCTTCGGCTCCGGCGAGCGGCGCGCGGGAAACACCGGCATCACCCATCGAGACGCAGAGCGCCCCCTCCGACGCTTCCTCACCGGCTTCGCGCCGCGAGGCCCCTGAGCCCATTGAGCAGGCCGGTGAGTCCGCCGGGCAGGCCCCTGAGCCCGCAGAGAAGGCCGGCGAGTCCGCAGAACAGGCCGCTGGGCCCGCGGATCAGGCCGAGGACGCGACGACGGACGCCTCCCCCGCGGACGTTCCCTTCTCCTCGCTGGACACCTCGACACGCGAGGATGATGCGTCGACCGATGAGGCCGCCGAAGACGCGGGCCATGCACAAGGAGCCGCGGCGGAGGAACCCGGCGATGCGGCACCGACGCATTCGCCCGTGATGACCCCCGCGCAGGCCGCCGCCATGCTGGGGTTGAATCTGGATGCCGCCCAGGACCGCCAGGCCCCCAAGGCCACGAAGGAAGCTCCCTCGGCGCGGTCCGAGGCAACTCCCCCCGACGCGGAGGCGCCGACACAAGACGCCTCGGGCGAGATCGGTGGCGCGGCCGCCACCCACTCGCTGCCCTCACGCCGCACGATCATCTTCGGCGACGAGGCCCCCGCGGCCTCGATCCCGCCGCTGGCCTCGTCGCCGACCGAGACGACCGCCGTGCGCGAGAACGCCGCCCTGCGCCCATACCCCGCGGCCGACACCGCCGCCACGTTGGAGGAATCCACGGCGGGCGACGCACCGGCCTCCGTGGCACACGACGCCGATCCGCTGTCCGCACAGGACGCCGCGGGTTCGCCTGATACGGTCGGCGCAGGCGAGACGACTCAGCTGCCCACCCACCCAGCCCCCACCTCGTACTCCTTTGAGGATCAGGACGCCGCCGAGGCT
>ERZ772948.1630-NODE-1630-length-12657-cov-9.874464_pt1 | contig 12657 bp, 10 predicted proteins | sample MGYA00511945_ERZ772948 | MGnify/ENA primary metagenome ERZ772948 (study PRJEB29015, sample SAMEA2737927) | human oral metagenome | biome: human oral; feature: human-associated habitat; material: dental | place: China | collected 2141 ... | reverse complement strand
GCCCCGCCAGGCCGCGGCGGCCGAGGTCCGCACGCCGTGGACGACGGCGACGGGCATGCCGCGCACGGGGCGGCCGCGCCCGTCGACGAGCCCGATGAGGCGCGCGAGCTCCTTGCCGCGCTCGTTCACGCGCAGCACGTACCGGGTGCCGCGGTGCAGGGATCCACCCTGGACGACCATGACCTCGGGCTCCATGCCGAAGAGCTCCTTGAGGTCGTGGTGGAGGCGGCGCACCGCCCCGCCGTGGTCGAGCTCGGCCTCGACGACGATGCGCCCCGAGACGATGTGGAGCCCTCCGGCGAATCTCAGCATCGATGCCACCTGGGCGCGGCGCTGCGCGGTGCTCTCCGCGCTCACGCGCGCCAACTCGTCCTTGACGGTGACGGTCAGCGACATACCTTCCGCTCTCCTCGCTCGTGCCTGGCTGAGGGGCTGGGCCGCGCCCCGGGTCACTCCCCCGGCGCGCCGCCGATGCCGACATCGCCCACCACGCCGTCGAAGGCGTCCCGGAAGGCGGCGGCCAGCCGCAAGGGGTCATGGTTGCACATGGAGTCCCCGGTGCGCACCTGCCGGAGGATCACGGTTGCGCCCATAGCGCCCGCGACCTCCTCGAGATCGTCGAGGTCCTCGACGGTGGAGGGGTCGGCGAGGACCACGTCGAGGCGCAGCTCGGGGGCGTGCTCGCGCAGGACCCTCAGGAGATCGGCCGAGGTCATGCCATCGGTCTCCCCGCTCTGCGCGGTCAGGTTGAGGACGACGGCCCGCCGGGCGCGGGTGGTCACCAGCGCCTCGCGCAGGGAGGGAAGGATGACGTGGGGCAGGACGGAGGTGTACCAGGAGCCGGGGCCCAGGACCACCCACTCGGCCTCCTCGATGGCGTGGATGGCCTCGGGGTGGGCCTGCGCGTCCTCGGGGACGACGGCGACGTTCTCGAGCCGGCCGCGCGTCTTGGCCACGGCCACCTGGCCGCTCACACGCGCGCGCTCCTCGCCGTTGACGATGTCCGCCTCGATGACCAGCGGGGAGGCGCTCATCGGGACGACCCGGCCGTGGATGCCCAGCAGGCGCCCCACCCAGCTCAGGCCCTCGACCTCGTCGCCGAGCAGCTGCCACAGCGCCAGGATGAGGAGGTTGCCCAGGGCGTGGTTGTCCAGCTCCCCTTCGCCCGAGAAACGGTGCTGGAGGACGTCGCGCCAGGTGAGGCCCCATTCCGACTCGTCGCAGAGCGAGGCCAGGGCCATGCGCAGGTCGCCCGGGGGCAGGCAGTCGAACTCCTTGCGCAGACGGCCCGAGGAGCCGCCGTCGTCGGCGACGGTGACCACCGCCGTGAGCCGGCTCGTCACATGCCGCAGAGCCCGCAGGGTGGCGGACAGGCCGTGGCCGCCGCCCAGGGCGACGACAGCGGGGCCCTCCTCCCCGCGCCGGGGCCATCCCCCGGAGTCGATGGTGGTCGGCATGGCTCACTCCCGTCCGAGGTCGCGGTGCTGGGTGTTGACGCGGAACCCGCGCGAGCGCAGGCGCGCCGAGATGCGCTCGGCGGAGGCCACGGAGCGGTGCTTGCCGCCAGTGCAGCCCACGGCGATCGTGACGTTCGGCTTGAGCTCGTCGACGTAGTGCGGCAGCGCCGGCGCGAGCAGGTCGGCGTAGCCGTCGACGAAGGCGGCGGCGCCGGGCTGGCGGAAGACGTACTCGGCCACCGGGTCGTCGCGCCCTGTCAGGTGGCGCAGCTCGGAGACCCAGTACGGGTTGGGGATGAAGCGGACGTCGAGGACCTGGTCGGCGTCGACGGGCAGGCCGTACTTGAAGCCGAAGCTCATGACGTTGACGCGCAGGGCGAGGTCGGACTCGGTGGCCACGAGGTCGCGCACGCGGCGGGCGAGGTCGTGGACGGACAGGTCGGTGGTGTCGATGACCATGTCAGCGGTGCCCTTGAGCCCGCCCAGCAGCGTGCGCTCGTGCTCGATGCCGTCGAGGATGGACGAGGTGCCCTGCAGCGGGTGGGGGCGGCGGGACGACTCGAAGCGCCGCACGAGGACGGCGTCGGAGGCGTCGAGGAAGAGGACGCGCACGTTGGTCCCGCTCTCGCGGACCTCGGCGAGGTAGCGCATGAAGTGGGAGAAGAACTCCCGGCTGCGCACATCGACGACGGCGGCCAGCTGATGGACGCCCGCGCCGACGGTGGTCATCATGCCCGCCAGAGCCGGCAGCAGCTGGGGCGGGAGGTTGTCGACGACGTACCAGTCGAGGTCCTCCAGGGCGTTGGCGGCGCGGGAGCGGCCTGCCCCGGACATGCCGGTGACGATGATCATCTGGGGGCTCGTGGCCGGTGCCACGGGCGGCGCCGCCTCGTCGATCCGGGGGATCTCGATGGGCACCGTGTCCTGGCGGAGCCCGGTGGCCCGGTCGTCGGCCTCGTCCTCGCGGCCGGAGGACCGGGGCCGCGTCGTGCGATGGTTCTCCATGGGTCAAGCATCGCATGACGGGCGGGCCTGTAGCCTGCTCCTGCTCACCGGGTTCGGACTCCGGGGAGCCCCGCGACATCTTCTCGGTCTTTCCCCGCACTGCGCCGCCAGGGCGCGCTCGCGGTTCCCGGCCCCACCACACAGGAGTCACGCGCATGAGCACCAGCGCCGCCGCTTCCAGCCGCACCAGTGGTCGTTCCCTCCCCTCCCCCGCCTCCGCGACTCCCGGCGCCTCCGGTGCCTCCGCCGTCGTCGATGCCGGCTCGCGCACGGACGGGGCTGGCCCAACCATGCCGCTCATGCCGCTCATGCCGCTCTTGCCGCTCGGCACCCCGTGGACCACCGGGGCGACCCGTGTGGCGCTCCTCGGCTCGGGCGAGCTCGGCAAGGAGGTGGCGATCGCGCTGGCGCGCCTGGGTGTGGAGGTCATCGCCATCGACCGCTACGACGGCGCCCCCGCCCAGCAGGTGGCGCACAGCGCGCTGACCGTCGATATGTCCGACGCGCGCGAGCTGGCCGCGGCGATCCGCTCCTGCGGGGCGCAGGTCGTCGTCCCGGAGATCGAGGCGCTGGCGACGGACGCGCTCGAGGCCGTGGAGGCCGAGGGTGTCCGGGTGGTGCCGACGGCGCGCGCCGCCCGCCTGACGATGGACCGCGAGGGCATCCGGCGCCTGGCCGCGGAGGAGCTGGGCCTGCCCACGAGCCCCTACGTCTTCGCCTCCTCGCCCGCCGAGCTGCGCGCCGGGGCCGAGAAGGTCGGGCTGCCCTGCGTCGTCAAGCCGGTCATGTCCTCCTCGGGGCACGGGCAGTCCGTGGTGCGCTCGTTCGATGAGCTCGACGCCGCCTGGCGGCACGCGGCCGAGGACGGCCGGGTGGATCGGGGCCGGGTGATCGTGGAGGGCCTCGTGCGCTTCGACACGGAGATCACCCTGCTCACGGTGCGCTCGCGTGACGCGTTCACGGGCGCCACCGTCACCTCGTTCTGCGAGCCGATCGGCCACCGCCAGGCGGGCGGCGACTACGTGGAGTCCTGGCAGCCGCAGGCGCTGCCGGCAGCAGCGCTCGAGCGCGCCCGCGAGGTGGCCGGGCGGATCACCGAGGCCCTTGGCGGCTGGGGCGTGTTCGGGGTGGAACTGTTCATCTGCGGCCAGGAGGTGCTGTTCTCAGAGGTCTCGCCGCGCCCGCATGACACGGGCATGGTGACGATGGCGAGCCAGCGGCTGTCCGAGTTCGAGCTGCACGCCCGCGCGCTCCTGGGCCTGCCGGTGGACACGGCCCTGCGCTCGCCGGGCGCCTCGGCGGTCATCAAGTCCCCGGGCGCGTCGGCTCCGGGCCAGGGCGCGCGATTCGACGGCGTCGCCGAGGCGCTGGCCGTTCCGGGGGCGGAGGTGCGCCTCTTCGGCAAGCCGGAGGCGCATGAGGGCCGCCGTCTCGGGGTGGCGGTGGCGGAGGGCGTGAGCGTCGAGGAGGCGAGGCTGCGGGCCGCGCGCGCCGCCCAGTCCATCCGCGTCCTCCTCTAGCCCCAGCCCCCACTCTCCCATCGAGACCGGGCGAAATCAGGAACGAAACCGGCCGGTTTTCCACAGGCCGGGGCGCGCGGACCGCCACGCCCCGGCCTCTGGCAACGGTCAGTCGACGGCCACCATCACCGAGGAGGCCTTGACGACGGCGTATGCCTCCGCGCCGACGGCCAGGCCGAGCTCATCGATCGCCGCATTGGTGATCGACGAGGTGACGACCATGCCCGGGGCGATCTCGATCTTGACGACGCCGTTCACGGCGCCCTTCTCGATTGCGACAACCGTGCCCTTGAGCTGATTGCGTGCGGAGAGCTTCATCATGTGTCCTTCTGTCAGGGTCTACGAGCATGTTGAGCGGGGCGGGCAGCCAGTGGCGCTCGCTCCGGCAGAGCCAGCAGGTTACCGCTTCCCGTCGATACTCGAATCGAGGAGCCGGGCGATGTGGATCGCGAGATAGCTGGTCTCGTCCGCTCGGATCGTGACGCCGATCCGCTCGGCCAGGAGGGAGGCAACGTCCTCGGCGAGCCGGAAGGCCGCGGGATAGCGCCGCCTCAGGGACTCCGCGATGAGCCCGGCGGTTCCGTCGTCGATCTGCGCGCCGCCGCGGGCGCGGGCGAGGAAGTAGCGCAGATGCGTGGCGAAGCGGGCGGCGTGGATGGAATCACGGTCAATCCCGCCCGGCACGGCGTCGTCGATGAGCTCGATCGCCTGGGCCACGATCCGGGACTGCGCCGAGGCGTCCTGGATGGAGGCCGCCCCGGTGGCCGCGGCGAAGAGGTGGAGGGCCAGGGCGAAGGCCTCCCCCTCAGGCAGCCGGATCGCTTGGGAGGAGTTAAGGTCGGCCACCATCCGCTCGGCCAGGCGCAGCTCCTCGGGGTGGAGGTGGGCGACCTCGGCGCGCAGGGGGTAGTCCATGCGCTCTCCGCGGCGGGCGCGCTCGAGGGCCTGGTGGACGTGATCGACGACGGCGATGAGGCCAGCGGAGGTGATGGTAGCGCCGAGGTCCTTGACCGCCTGGGTGAAGATCTCCTCGATGAGGGCGATGCGGCCCAGTGGGATCTCGGAGAGCATCTGGCCGACGAGGCCCGCGTCCTGCGCGGTGACGTAGCGGCGGGCGATGAGCGATTCGTCGAGGTCCTGCCCGGCCTTGCGCCCGAAGGCGAGGCCGCGGCCCGTGGCGACGACCTCCCGCCCCAGGGCATCACGGGCCAGAACGACGTTGTTGTTGAAGACCCGCAGGATTCTCACTCCCCGAGTGTGCCACACCACACCTCAAGACCCTTCCCCCTCCCTCCCATCGAGACCGGGCGATCAGCACGCCGAGACCGGGCGAACAGCACCGTGAGATGCGAAACCACGCGGGAATTCCGAATCTCGCGGTGCTGTTCGCCCGGTCTCGCCCATAGGAGGAGGCGATGAATAGATGGGCAGGGCGGGGCGCCGGGGTCAGTCGCTGGTGGCCTGGAGGGTCGCGCCGTTGGAGGCGATGAGCTCCTTGTACCAGCCGAAGGACTTCTTCCGGTAGCGCGCCAGACTCCCCTCGCCGTCGTCGTCGCGATCGACGTAGATGAAGCCGTAGCGCTTCGACATCTGCGCGGTGGAGGCCGAGACGCAGTCGATGCAGCCCCACGAGGTGTAGCCCATGACGTCGACGCCGTCGGCGATCGCCTCGGCCACCTGCACGAGGTGGTCGTTCATGTAGGCGATGCGGTAGTCGTCCTCGACGGTCGGCCCGTCGGGCCCCTCAATGAGCACGTCCTTGGCCCCGAGCCCGTTCTCGACGACGAACAGCGGCTTGCCCCACCGGTCCCAGAACTGGTTGAGGATGATGCGCAGGCCCACCGGGTCAATCTGCCACCCCCACTCGGAGGCGGGCAGGGTCGGGTTGGGCACGCCGCCCATGATGTTGCCCGGCCCCTGGTCGACCGCCTGGGTGCCGGTGTCGCACACGGACATGTAGTAGGAGAAGGACACGAAGTCGACCGTGTGCTCCTTGAGGGTGGCCAGGTCGCCGTCGGCGATGTCGAGCTCGATGTCCTTCTCCGCGAGGGTCCGCAGGAGGTAGCCGGGGTACTCGCCGCGCACGTGGACGTCGGAGAAGGCGAGGTTGGCGTGGTCGGCCCGCAGGCAGGCGAGCACGTCGCGCGGGTCCGGGGTGAGCGGGTAGATCGGCACGCCGATGACCATGCAGCCGACCTTGATGTCCGGGTTGATCTCGTGGGCGATCCTCGTGGCGCTGGCCGAGGCGACGAGCTCGTGGTGGATCGCCTGGTAGAGGTCCTTGGGCGCCAGCTGCTCCTTGGGCGTGTTGATGCCGCCGGACAGGAGCGGGGCGTGGAGCACGGAGTTGATCTCGTTGAAGGTCAGCCAGTACTTGACGCGGTGCCCGTAGCGCTCGATCACCGTGCGCGCGTAGCGCTCGTAGAAGCCGATGAGGCGCCGGTCGGTCCATCCGTCGTAGGCCTCGGCGAGGTGCAGCGGGGTCTCGTAGTGGCTGAGGGTGACGAGTGGCTCGATGCCGTGCTTCTCGAGCTCGTCGAGCACGCGGTCGTAGAAGGCCAGGCCGGCCTCGTTGGGCTCGGCCTCGTCGCCGCGCGGAAAGATCCGCGACCAGGCGATGGAGAAGCGGTAGACCTTGAAGCCCATCTCGGCGAAGAGCGCGATGTCCTCGGCGTAGCGGTGGTAGAAGTCGATGGCCTCGAGCTTGAGGTTGTCGGGGGTCGGCTTCTCAGTGCGGGGGGCGACGATGCCGTGGGGCATGACGTCCTGGATGGACAGCCCCTTGCCGTCGACGTCGTAGGCGCCCTCGACCTGGTTGGCGGCGGTGGCGCCACCCCAGAGGAATCCCTCGGGGAAGCGGGGTGTGAAAGCGGTTGTTCCAGTCATTCTTTATCTCCTTGATCGTTGATGGATAGTTGCTCGCCAAGGCCTCTCAGTGGTCGATCTCGACGATGGTCTCACCCGCGCGCACCTCGCCGTCGATGATCGGGACGACGGCGCCCAGGCTGGCCGTGTTGGTGACGACGACGATCGTCGTGGTGTCGTATCCGGCGTCGCGCACCGCGGCGAGGTCGACGTCGACGAGCGGGTCCCCGATGCTCACGCGGTCCCCGACGGCGACGCGCGGGGTGAAGCCGGCGCCCTTGAGGTTGACGGTGTCGATGCCCACGTGGATGAGGATCTCGACGCCGTCGTCCGCCTTGATGCCGAAGGCGTGCCCGGTCTCCATGGCGGTGATGATCGTTCCGGCGGCCGGTGCGGCAAGGCCGCCGGCGCTCGGGACGATCCCGACGCCGTTGCCCAGCGCGCCGGAGGAGAAGACCGGGTCCTTGACCCGCTCGAGCGGGAGGGCGCGGCCGTCGACGGGGGCGACGAGCGCGGTGGTGGGCTCGGCGTCGGCGACGGCGGTCGAGCTGCCCGCGCCAGCTGCCCCTGCCGCCTTTGCGGCCCCGGCGGCACTGCCCGCCTGCTCCCCCGCGGCGACGGCGTCGTCCTTCACGCCGAATATGAAGGTGAGGGTGAAGGCGATGATGACGCCGACGATGACGCCGATGAGCCACACGACGAAGTGCGGGGTCTCGAGGTAGGCCGGGAGCCCGATGAGCGAGGGGAAGACCCCGGCCTGGGAGACGCGCCCACCGGCGAGCGCCCCGATGGCCCCGCCGACGGCGCCTCCGAGGATGCCGAAGTAGAAGGGGAGCTTCCGGGGCAGGTTGATGCCGTAGATGATCGGCTCGGTCACGCCGGCGAGGAAGCCGGACAGCGAGGCGGGGCCGGCGAGCTCGCGGACCTTGGCGTCGCGGCTGCGGAGCATGACGGCCAGGCCGGCGGCGGCCTGCGCGAGGACGGCGGCCTCGATGGGCCCGTAGATGAGGGAGTAGCCGTTGGTGGTGATCTCCTGGGTCATGATGGGCACGAGCCCCCAGTGGAGGCCGAACATGACGAAGACCTGCCAGAATCCGCCGATGACGATGCCGCCGAGCAGGGGGACGTGGACGAACAGCCACTGGACGCCCGAGGCGATGCCGTCGGCGACGGTGGTGGTGAGCGGGCCGATCGTCAGCAGGGTGAGGGGCACCATGATGAGCACGGTGATCCAGGGGGTCATGAAGTTGCGGAAGGCGCTGGGAAAGACCCGGTTGCAGACCCGCTCGATATAGCTCTGCACCCACACAGCCACGATGATCGGCAGCACCGAGGACGTGTAGCTCATGATGACCAGCGGAATGCCGAGGAAGCTGTGGGAGCCGCCGTCGTTCATCGCGATGATCGAGGGGTAGACGAGGGCCCCGGCGATCGCCATGGCGGTGAATTGGTTGGCCTTGAAATGCCGTGCCGCCGTCACCGCGAGGACGAGCGGGAGGAAATTCATGAAGGCGTCGGCGGCGGCGTTGAGGACCGTGTAGGTGTCCGAGGCCTTGTCGATCCAGTTGAAGGTGGCGAACATGGCGAGGAAGGCCTTGAAGAGGCCGGTTCCCGCCAGGGTCCACAGCACCGGTAAGAAGATCGCGGAGACGAGGGCGATGAAGGCGTCCAACGGGTTGCGCGACGCCGCCCCGCCCTTTTCGCCCTCGCCCTTCTCCGAGCCGAGGCCTGGCAGGAGGGCCTGCATCTCGGCGAAGAGCAGCGGGACGTCGTTGCCGATGACCACCTGGTACTGGCCCCCGGTCTGCACCACTGTGACGACGCCGGCCATGTCCTTGATGGCGGCGGAATCCGCCTTGGACTCGTCCTTGAGGACGAATCGCATACGGGTGGCGCAGTGGGAGAGCGCGGAGACATTCGCCTCTCCCCCGATCCGCTGAAGTAGATCCGGCGCCATTGCCGCGTAGTCGACTTTTGCCACGAAGAGCCTCCTTGCCTTCCCGCGATCCGCTCCGGGGAAATAAAAAAGACCCGAGGCGCCTCTCACGCAGCACGGCGTGAGGCGTCTCAGGTCTTGCCCCGGGTGGGTCACAATCCTGGTGGGCGATTGCCCACGGATGACGGTACGCGGAACGCCCTTGGCACAACAAGACCACCATCGTATGCTGCACGTCACACCTACGGAGGAGGGAAGCATGGGCATCCCCGCCACGACCAGGATCCTCCTGATCGACGTCGACGGCACGCTCGTCACCTACGAGAACACGGTCCCGGCCTCCGCGGCGCAGGCGCTGCGCCGCGCGCGGGCGGCTGGCCACCGCCTCTATGCCTGCACGGGCCGATCCCGGGCGGAGATGCCGCCGCCGCTGTGGAGCCTGGGCCTGCACGGCATGATCGGCGGCAACGGCGGATACGTGGAGGACGATGGCGAGGTGGTCCTCCACAGCCACCTGAGCGCCGAGCAGTGCGGGCAGGTGGTCGGCTTCCTGCGCGAGCGCGGCCTCGCCTTCTACCTGGAGGCGAACTCGGGGCTCTACGCCCCGCCGGATTTCGTCGAGCGGGCGCTCCCAGCGCTGCGCACCTACATGGCGGGCAAGGGCGCCGACGCCACCCGCCTGACCGTCACGGACGTCTTCCCGGATGTGATCCTCACCGAGGACCTCGTGCGCGGGGACATCAACAAGATCAGCTTCGTCCTGGCCGACCCCATCGCCGATATGGAGGCGGCGCGCGCCGCGTTCCCGACCCTGCTCGCCGGGACCTGGGGCGGGCGCGGCCATGAGGCGCTGTTCGGGGACCTGGCGCCGGTGACCTCCACGAAGGTCGAGGCGATCGAGGCCCTGCTCGCGCACCTGGGCGCGGGACGCGAGCAGGCGGTGGCCTTCGGTGACGCGGACGTGGATATCGACATGCTGCGCTACTGCGGCACCGGGGTGGCCATGGGCAATGGCTCCGACGGCGTCAAGGCGGCGGCGGACCTGGTCACCTCGGATGTGGAGGAGGACGGCCTGGCGCGGGCGTTGGAGCGGCTGGGCCTCGTCTGAGGGGCCTGGGGGCCTGAGGGAGTCTGAGCCCCGCTCCCCCGGCGTCACTCCTCCGGCGTCATTCCTCCGGCTTCGCGGGCTTCGCGCCACCGAGGCGCTCGTGGATAGTGGCGGCGAGCGCCGGGCCGATGCCCTTGACCTCACTGATCTGCTCGACACTCGCGGCGCGGATGCGCTTGACCGATCCGAAGGCCTTGAGCAGCGCGGCCTGACGGGCCGGCCCGAGGCCGGGGACGTCGTCGAGCACGGAGCGGGTCATGCCGGCGGAGCGCTTGGCGCGGTGGTGTGTGATGGCGAAGCGGTGGGACTCGTCGCGCAGGTGCTGGAGGAGGTAGAGGGCGGGCGAAGTGCGCGGCAGGATGACGGGGAACTCGTCGCCGGGGACCCAGATCTCCTCCAGGCGCTTGGCCAGTCCGACGATGGGCGTGTCGATACCGAGCTCGTCGAGGACGGCGCGGGCGGCACCGACCTGCGGCAGTCCGCCGTCGACGACGACGAGGCCGGGCGCGTAGGAGAAGCGCTTGGCCCGGCCGGTCTCGGGGTCGATGGGGCCGGAGGCGACGGCCACGCCCTCGGCGTCCTCGATCTGCTCGGCGGTCTCCTCGGCGGATAGCTCGGCCGTCCCCTGGCCCTGCTCGGCGAGGAGGCGCTTGAAGCGACGGGTGAGGACCTCGCTCATGGCGGCGGTGTCGTCGGCGGCGCCGGAGCCGTCCTCGCCGCGGATGATGAAACGGCGGTAGTCGGATTTGCGGGGGGCGCCGTCCTCGAAGACCACCATGGAGCCGACCTGGTGGGTGCCCTGGGTGTGGGAGATGTCGTAGCACTCGATGCGCAGGGGCGCCTCGGGCATGTCGAGGGCCTCGGCGAGCTCGTCGAGGGCGGCCGAGCGCTGGGTGAGGTCGCCGGCGCGCCGTGTCTTGTGGAGGCGCAGGGCCTCCTCGGCGTTCTTGCGGACGGTCTCCATGAGGGCGGCCTTGTCGCCACGAACGGGGACGCGCAGGTCGACGGCGGCGCCGCGCAGTCCGGCGAGCCAGGCGCGCACGGCGGGGGCATCGTCGGGAAGGACGGGGACGAGCACTTCCCGGGGAACGGCGGTGGTGGCGGTGTGGGCGACGTCGTCAACGCTGGTGGCGGCGGCCTCGGCTCGCCGGGGGGCAGCCTCGCCCTCCCGCGGGGCGCGCGGGGCCGGGGAGGCGATGGCGCGCGAGGGGTCGTCGGCCAGGGCCACGCCGCCGGCGGTGAGGGAGCCCGCCGCGACGAGCTGCCCGGGCGCCGTGTCCCACCGCGCCACCGTGAAGACGCGGCCGGAGACGGTCTCGTCGGTGCCCAGGCGCGCCTGCGAGCTGGAGGAGTCCTCATCGACTGTGCCCTCGACCATGACCGTCGCCGATCGGTAGTCCATGGGGACGCTGAAGAGCTGCTGCATGTTCTCCGCCGTCGCGAACGTCTCCGTGTTCAGTGCCCACGTGCCGTTGACCCCCGCCTTGACCTCGGTCTGGGTGTTGGCGTCGTTGTAGGACATCGTGAGGTCGCAGATGGTGGTGCTCCCCGAATTGGTGCCGCGGGTTTCGGTCTGGTCGGCCCGCGAGGAGGAGGCGAGGGGGGACTCCATGGCCTGGCACCGCTTGTAGTCGATGCGGCCCAAGGGGTCGGTGATGGAGACGCGGTTGATGAGCTGCCCGTCCTTGGTGAGCATGAAGATCTCGTCCACGTGCGCCGGCCCGGGGGCCTTGTCCGCGGCGAGCGCCGGGACGGCGTGGGCGGCGCCGAGGCAGGCGGTGAGGACGGCTGCGCCGACGAGGCGCGTCAGCGCCGTCAAACGCGGTGGGTGCATGGCAGCTCCTCCGGGGCGCTGGCACGGGGTGCGCGGCGGCTCCCTGCGGCCCGGGGTCGCGGGTGGCGGGAACCGCGGGCGGCGTGCCGTCGGCCAGTCGCGCGCGATCGTTCGAATAGCATAATGAGTAGACTCATCCTACTAACGAACAGTTGGTCCGGGCACCCCGCCGCCGACGGATGGAACGGCCCGGTGCCCATCCCCATCACCACAGCTAGGGAAGAGAGCCCCCCATGACCCTGAGATGCCGCGCCGCGCGCCACGACGACATCAACGCGATGGCGCTCATCGCCGCGCACGGTTTCGAGGAGTACCCGCTGCACGGGATGATGCGCCCGTTCATGAAGCCGGGCGCCTCCTACTTCGACTTCCTCGTCGACCTGAACACGACGATGGTGCGCGCCTACCTCAGGTGGCGCAACGCCCTGGTGGTCGAAGAGGACGGGGAGGCGGTCGCCATCGCGCTGCTCAACCGCGTCCCCGTGGGGCTGGCCGGTTACATCGCCAACGGCGGCCTGTCGATGCTGCGCTCGGCGTCGTTGGCCTCGCTGCTGCGCTTCTTCGCGATGACCGAGGAGGCGGACCGCGGGGCGAAGGAGAACGCGGACTACGACTGGTACTTGGAGATCCTGGCTGTTGCCCCCGGCAAGCGCGGGCACGGGATCGGCAGCTGGGTGATGCGCGACGTGCTGCCCGCCTACGTGCGGCGCAGGGGCGGGCACAGGATCGCCTTCATCACGTGCACGGAGGACAATGTGCGCTTCTACAGGAACAGCGGGTGCCGCGTCGTCAACGAGGACCAGGTCTCCCTGGGTGGGCGGACGTGCCCGGTGTGGGCGTTCGAGAAGGTGGCGCACGCGGACTGATCGGCCCGCCCGCCCCCGCGGGGAGCAGCGGGTCCGGGGCGCCGCCGCCGGGCCCGCCCGGCGGCC
>ERZ772948.1625-NODE-1625-length-12696-cov-4.213353_pt1 | contig 12696 bp, 16 predicted proteins | sample MGYA00511945_ERZ772948 | MGnify/ENA primary metagenome ERZ772948 (study PRJEB29015, sample SAMEA2737927) | human oral metagenome | biome: human oral; feature: human-associated habitat; material: dental | place: China | collected 2141 ... | reverse complement strand
ACTAACTAACTAACTAACTAACTAACTAACTAACTAACTAACTAACTAACTAACTAACTTTGACATACTCGAGGGCAGCTATTTAGCGCATAACTCTGGGCACCTACAGCTCCTGCACTATATTCGTAGAAGTTAGCTATCAAACCGCACCAACAAGGTTGATTTTTGTTCACATTTTGTAGTATTTTTTACTAGAAAAATAATTGATAATCATATTGACATTAGCGTTACATCAGCTTATTATAGGGGTAGTTCCTGAGTAAAAAAATTATACAGGAACCAAAAATAAACATTATTCGAAAAACTCCACAATAAAAACAAGCACTACTCGCAGGTGCTTGTTTTTTACCCCAAACCGTCACTACTATCTCATAGACAAACAAAATAACTCGACCAAGTAGTCGAGTTATTTTGTTGGTGGAGCTGCCGGGTACCGCCCCCGGGTCCACTAGGCAACCTACCGTCCGTCTACACACATAGTCTTATTCGAGAAATGGCTAAACGTGCGCTAAAAATAAGACAAACATACGAACGTCTAGGTCGCAAAATTTTAAGAGTTCGCCGATGCGACATCGACAAAAACCGATCCTGCTAAATATGACACTTCGTGACTATAGCAGAAATCTAGTCCGAAGCGGTTCGGCGACTTAGGCCAGAACTGGTGCAGTACGCATGCCTGCGAGAATATCGCGGACATCACGGAACTGCGCTGCAAGTTTTTGAGTTGCAATTATTAATTCTGATTACGTCAGAAGTCGGTGTGCTGGTACGGTCTGTTAAAGTCCTAGTGTCGAAAGCTATATCAGCCCCTCGTATTTACAGAGGTATAGTAGCACAGTTTACAGCCGGAGGCTAGTATGATTAACTAACGTTATCATGGGAACTGTAAGGAAAGTCTTTTCAGTGGCACCAATCGGCTTTGATGGCCACCTAGTAGAGGTAGAGAGCGACATTACAAAAGGACTACCAGGCTTACAGATCGTTGGCCTGGGTAATAAAGCAATTGACGAAGCGAAAGAGCGTGTCAGGTCTGCTATAGCAAATTCTCTCCTTGAGTACCCCGCAAAACGAGTCACAATCAACTTAGCTCCCGCCGAACTCCCAAAAGATGGTACCCACTACGACCTGCCTATTGCCCTAGCTATACTGGCGTCAAGCGGTCAAATACAGCAACACGAGCTTGATTGTGCCGTTTTTGCTGGGGAGTTGGCCCTTGATGGCAGCGTCCGCCCTATTAGCGGAGTAATCACAATTGCCGAGACTGCTCGTCGGTATGGCTATAAGACTGTTTACCTACCAACCGCCAACCTCAAACAGGCGACACTCGTCAACGGCATCTCTATAATAGGCGTGTCATCTCTAAAAGAGCTATTTCTCCATCTAAAAAACGAGAAAGCTCTTCTGCCGTACGCACCCCAAGACGTATCGACAGAAACAGCACGGAGCGTAGCAGGACCAGTACTGGATGATATATATGGTCAAGAATCCGCTAAAAGAGCACTTATCATTGCGGCGGCAGGGCATCACAATATTTTACTCACAGGCACACCTGGCGCAGGCAAAACAATACTTGCAAAAACTCTAACATCTCTACTTCCTCCCCTATCAAGCAGCGAACAGCTTGCCGTCACCAAGCTATATAGCCTAGCAGGAGAACTTATCAACGACACCATATCTGACAGACCATTCCGCTCTCCACATCACACCTCCAGCCAGGTTGCGCTTGTTGGCGGTGGAGCTCGACCAAAGCCCGGTGAGATAAGCCTAGCTCACCTGGGCGTACTCTTTCTTGATGAAATCCCAGAGTATCCTCGTCACGTCATAGAGACCCTTCGCCAACCCCTTGAGGATCGTAAAATAGCTGTAACCCGAGCAAACGGAAAGGCTATTTATCCAGCAGATTTTATGCTCGTTGCGACGATGAATCCCTGCCCGTGCGGCTATTACGGTGACCCTGAACACGATTGTACTTGTTCCACAAATCAAATTATTGCATACCAAAAGCGTCTTTCCGGCCCGCTGCTCGACCGAATCGACATGATAGTCCCAGTTTCTCGTATTCCGAATGATCAGCTATTGTCAGTAAAATCAATGTCTTTATCACAACATGAAAAAGCTAAAAATGCTATTGCTTACGCAAAAAAAGTTCAATCTAACAGATATGGTCGTAGTGATAAACGCAACAGTTCTTTGACGAGTGCTGAAATTCGCTCACACATCCCTCTTTCTAGTAAATCGAAGCTGTTTCTAGATAATGCTGCTACAAAATTAAAATTAAGTACACGAGGATACTTCAAGATACTTCGAGTCGCACGCACTATCGCAGACCTAGACCATAGTCAGACTGTAGAAATCCCCCACCTTGCTGAAGCCCTGCAGTATAGACAAAATACTTGATCACAGACGCATCATCTGTTAGAATATCACCTGAGTTATCGCTAACTTATTTAAGCAACTCGTGTAAAGGAGAGTGGCATCAATACATCAATTCGCATAAACGAAGCAATTCGCGCACGCGAACTTCGTGTCATCGGTACAAGCGGCGAACAGCTCGGAATCATGTCTCGGCAAGAGGCTCTTAGGGTAGCCGAAGAGGCTGGTGTTGACCTGGTAGAAATATCGCCCAACGCCAACCCGCCAGTAGCCAAGGTTGTAGACTGGGGAAAATTCCAGTACCAAAAGATGAAAGAGCAGCAAAAAAACCGTCGCAACAACAAGGCTACGGAGCTCAAGCAGATGCGTTTTGGCTTAAAGATTGGCACCAATGACTTAGAGATAAAACTACGGAAAATCCGCAACTTTCTCTCAGAAGGTAACAAGGTGAAAATTCTGATCTTCTTTCGCGGACGCGAAATGGCTCACCGTGAGCTCGGGTATGGACTAATCGATAAGGTTATGTCTCAACTCGAAGACGAAGCGATCCTCGAGCAGAAACCAGTGATGGCAGGCAAAAACCTGAGCATCGTAATAAGGAGCAAGTAATGCCAAAAATGAAGACCCACAAGGGCACTGCTAAGCGAGTTAAGCTAACCAGTACCGGCAAACTTACCCGTCGCCGTGCGTTCGGGAATCACATGCTTTCAAAGAAGAGTAAGTCACGAAAGCGGAACATCAACACCACTGCAGTTATAAAAGGCAGTATGGCAAAAAACGTTAAACGAGCCCTAGGAGTATAAAACTATGCGAGTAAAACGAGGAGTCTCTGCACGCGCCCGACATAACAAAGTGCTAAAAGCGGCAAAAGGCATGCAACACAACCGTACTCGTAGCTTTCGACTAGCCCGCCAAGCAGTTGTACGGGCCCTCCAGTATGCCTACCGTGATCGTCGCAATAAAAAACGTGATCTGCGCAGCCTGTGGATCACCCGCATAAATGCTGCTGCACGCGAAAACGGTACGACCTATGGTAAATTTATTGCAAACCTAAAGGCGTCGGGCGTGGAGCTAGATCGTAAGGTGCTCGCCGACATTGCTGTAAATGACCCAAAGGCATTTACAGCAATAGTTAAAAGCGTTACAAAATAAACGATCCCGTCTCACCAAAAAAATACCCGCTCTTTTAAGCGGGTATTTTTTGACAGCCAATCTATAAGCCGGGTTCTGTTGAAAGTGATCATCTATCTAGGCATAGTGTTGCCACTATGCTCAAGCGGATACTGATCGACACGAGCGGACTACTATCATGTGCCGATCCCTTGCAGCCGACAGGGTTTACCTCCTCCGCACGTTACCGCACGTCGCTGTGAGCTCTTACCTCACTCATTTCACCCTTACCGTCAGTCGCCCAAATGAGCTTGAGACGGCGGTTTAGTTTCTGTGGCACTTTCCCTAGGGTTACCCCCGGCCGCCGTTAGCGGCTGTCGCGTCCTATGCTGCCCGGACTTTCCTCTAGCCTCCTTAGTGAGACTAGCGATCACTCAATAGGCTGTCTCACCTATTATACAAAAAAGTACCGACTACGGCACCTAAAAAGCCCTAGGCTTCATGACGCTTGATATTCCCCGCATAAATGCAAGGTGGGTTTTCTCATGCCACTCCCACGGGAGCGAAGAATGTTGAAATCCCAAATGTATGATGTTAGGAAAATCATACACGTCCAAGGAAGCCATAGGACCACTTTTAGTATACTATTTTTTATTACGTAATTCCAGTAATTCGTGAGAATAATTGAATAATAAACGTGATAGATACAGACATAAATTGCAGTATCACGCTATTCATCAGAATCACAACAGCAAACACTAATACTGTTCCATACCTCTCAACCAAATCCATAGCCTGACGTACAAAATCAGGTGCAATTGCGTACACAGCCCTAGAACCATCTAACGGGGGTATCGGCAAGATATTAAATACAAAGAAACCTAGATTAACCTGGACGACGATTTCAAGCACGTGCCTAAACATCGACCCAGTCGCAGCACCACTGAACCCAAGTATGCAAAATGCAATAAATGCTATAAAAAGATTAGCAAAAGGCCCCGCTAGTGCAATCAGCGCAACCCCCCACTCACCATGACGAACATTTGACGGATTAAATGGAACTGGCTTTGCCCCACCAAAAATTGGGGCTTGCGATCCCGTCAAAGCGTTTGCTGTAACAATCATTATGGGCAAAATGACAGTCATTACTGGATCAATGTGCTTGAGAGGATTAAATGTCAGCCTACCTAGCAATCGCGCTGTTTCGTCTCCTAGTCTAAGCGCCACAAAACCGTGCATCAGTTCGTGCAGCATCATAGACACAAGAATTACTCCGAGAACAGTCAAAATATCAATGACACCCATAGCTATAATTGTACCACGAGCCACCTCTTGACGGAAAAGTCACAAAAGAGTATACTAGAACGGATTGTTAAATAGTAAGTGGAAGAAACAATAATGGCATCACGATGTGAACTCACCGGTAAAGGCAAACAATTTGGCCACAATGTTAGCTTCTCTCTACACCGCACTAAGCGCGTGTTCAAGCCGAATCTCCAGAGGAAAACCCTAGTTGTAAACGGCCAGAAGATAACAATGACCCTTTCTACGCAGGCAATGCGAACCCTCAAGAAAAAGGGAATCCTTACGACCGCTAAATAGTAAGTCAAACCTTATATAATTAAACCCCCTCATTGAGGGGGTTTAATTATATGCCCTAATACACTATAGTCTACTCTACGACCGCGACAGCTCCACTACCGTCAGCGTCTGCGGCAATGAAGAAGCTGACTTAATCTTTAACTTAGGAAGCTGTTCAACTGGTGCACCCAACTCTTTAATAAATACATCTAGAGTATCTTGAGGCACTTCATAGCTTATTCCCGCCTCAGCATAGTGGACTGGTATAACAACTTTTGGCTCTATATTTCGGACTAATGACGATGCGCTCGTTGCATCAAGCGTATATCCACCTCCACCTACAGGTAGCAACAGCACATCAACAACACCTATACCTTCCATTTGCTCATCAGTTAGTTTGGGGCCTATATTACCGATAATCGCTACCCTAACATCCCCACATTCAATCTGATAAATAGTGGAAAGCTTCTCCTGATCCGAAGTATCAACATGTCGAGTAGCCGCAATACCGCGAATCGTAAAATCACCCACCTCGTATTCCCCTGGTGAGTCGATAGTGATACGAGCACCAGAATCATCTACCCTAAATCTACCCTCTGTCACAAGCTCAATCGCATCTTTTGTTTTGAGGTCCTTAAGCCCAATAAGCGAGAGTCGCGGATCCACAACGATTGAAGCACCCTTGCTCGTCAAGATAATCCCGTTGCCACCTTTATATTCTATATCAAACATGCCAGACCTCCTTTTAAGCCTCTTTCAGTATATTATCCGTATCAAGTATAACGACGTGCTTGTTAGCTAAAACAGATGTTAAAAACTTATCACGCACACTCAAGCGATAGTAAAACTCTTCATAAGGAAAGATTGTGTAGCTCAATTCCCTCCCCTCATAATCTTCAATCTGTGATACAATATCCAGCACCTTCTTCTTCGATACATCTCCTACAACGACCAAATCCACGTTGCTTGCTGAGCCCTTCACCAAAACTCCAGCCGCAACAACTACTCTTGCGCCACCAAGAGAGCTCAATATCTTTTGCCACTGACCAATACGCGTATCACCCTCCATGCGTGCCGCCTTCTCAACTTTTTGATCGGTAAACATAGCTCTAAATGGAAGATAGTGTTCATAACGCTGGTTTACTTCATAATACAACCTGTTATCAGTATTTTGGCTCGTAATTATGCCCACCTCAAGCATATTTGCAAGCTCTCTACGCACAGAATTAATTTGCTCATCAACCAACCTGGTGATTTCACGCACATAAAATGCTTTACCAGGATTATTTAAGAATAGATGAAGCAACTTCACTCGCGTTTTTGAACCAAACAATGAGTCAATCATCTTTTTTCCTTTTCATTTCTTGTTCAATTTTATCACGATTTATTCACAGCCACCAAGCGTTGCGCAAGATAGGTATACGCCTGGTCTAAAGTCATCCACCGTATGTGTTCGTCTCGCTTCAACCAAGTCAACTGACGCTTAGCCAGTCGCCAATCGAGCACTTCGAATCTTCGCTTCGCCTCATCTAAAGATATCTCCCCCTCTATGAACCGCCTTATGACCGGGTATATGTTACCGGTCATAGCCTCGCTATCCCAGCCCCATTTATGTGCCGCCCTACGGGCCTCTTCAATTACGCCACTGTCAAATATAACCTCTGCACGCTCATGTATGCGCTTAGCGAGAATATCTTTTTTCGTTGTAATTCCTACAATTATACAATTATCTATAGGCCCGTCCCTTCTCTTTGCGGTGTGTCCATTCCGTAGAATAGCGTTAATAACATAACGCTTGTTCTTATCATTTTCTGGCAATGGTACGTTGTTTTTACCACAATATACATGAAGTTCCTCAATGCTCATTGACTCAAATTTCGTACGACGCTCATCATTTTTAGCACCAGGAGGAAACTGATATTCATACACTACAGAATTAATATACAAACCCGTCCCACCCACGAGAAATGGTATATGATTACGCGATCGAATTTCTCTTATTTTTTTCATGGTATAAGCCTGAAACTCTGCGACCGTGAACCTTTGGCCAGGATCAACCAAATCGATACCCCAATGTGCGACGCCCTCCATCTCTGCCTCTAGAGGCTTCGCCGTTCCGATAGTAAGACCACGAAAGATAGCCCTGGAGTCTGCGGAAATGATCTCACCGCCGAACTTTTTTGCTAACTTTATCGCGAGGCTAGTCTTACCACTAGCGGTTGGACCAGCGATTACGACAAGAGGAGGTTCGGTCGCCATCTCCGTCTCTCAAAGTCTGATACTCGCCATTTTTCATCACACATAATCCCATCTTGCTCCAGCAGCTGCTTCTGAACACCCTGCCCGCCCGGAAAACCAATCGCCAACCCGCCTCTTGAATTAACCAGCCTATGCCAGGGCAACTCTACTGGTCCGCCGTGTGCAATATCACCCACACGCCGCGCCGCATGCGGGCATCCAACCATAGCCGCCAAGTCACCGTAAGTCGTCACTTTATCATCCGGCAACTGTGCCATAAGGAAGTATATCTTGTCCCTCAATTTAAATCCCCCTTATATAGTCAGCCAATCTTTCAATCGCAATCTGCTCTTCGCCCCCACGCGTACGGACACTGACAACACGCGCCTGTTTGTCTTTTGGTCCAACAATAATTTGTGTTGGTATTTTTACAGCAATCGCCTCACGAATCTTCTTACCAATAGACTCATTTCGTAAATCTGTAGTAAATCTTACTTCGTTATATTTTACCGGACTCATAAGCACTACCTCTGATAAAATAGTTGTTATTTCATCTACATAGTCAAAGACTGTGTTATTTATCGTCAAGATGCGCACCTGTTCTGGGGCCGCCCAGAATGGGAACCAGCCACCCGTATGCTCAATAAATACACTCAAAAAACGCTCAATCGAACCAAGCAAGGCACAATGAATCATTACAGGTGTTGTAAAGCTACCATCGCTCTCAGCATACTCCAGACCAAACCGCTGCGGCTGCACGAAGTCTAACTGCACTGTTGCAACCTGATGCTCGCGACCAATTGCATCGGTTGCCATAAAATCAATTTTTGGCCCATAAAAGGCTGCTTCACCCGCTTGCTCAAAATACTCTAAACCGACTTTTTCGACTGCCGTCTTTAGTTGACTTTGAGCCGAAGTCCACAGGTCCAGATCACCAAGATATGCGTCAGAATCGTCACGATAGCTCAGACGAACTCGCAGCTTCATATCAATAGTGCCGTATAGTTCCTGTGCGGCGGCTAGCAAATTATTGATCTCTTGTTCAATTTGGTCTGGACGACAAAAGACATGGCTGTCGTCCTGAGTCAACGATCGCACACGATTAAGCCCACCAAGCTCACCTGTCTTTTCATCACGATAATCAGTCGTCGTCTCCAAATAGCGCACCGGCATATCACGGTAACTACGCGGTTGCGAGGCAAAAATCTGTGTATGATGTGGGCAATTCATCGGCTTTAATGCCATTTCATCGCTAGTCTCCTGGCTTTTCACCAAAAACAGCTCTTCACCAAATTTTGCCCAATGTCCAGAGGTCTCATACAAATCTTTTTTAGTAATATGTGGCGTCCAGACCTTCTCGAAACCAAACTTCTGACGAAGTTGGTTGGAATATTGTGCTACAATGTCACGCAAAACAGTGCCACGTGGCGTAAACAGCGGCAGACCAACTCCAACCAGTTGCGAAGTAGTATAAAGATCAAGCTCTCGGCCAAGCTTACGGTGATCACGCTGCTTGGCTAACTCCAGTCGCTCCAGATACTTATCTAATTCTTCTTGACTAGCAAACGCCACGCCATACAGGCGCTGCATCTGTGGATTGTTCTCATTGCCACGCCAATAAGCACCCGCCACTCGCATCAACTTAAAAGCACCAACCTCTCTGGTGTTGGCCACGTGCGGGCCACGGCATAAATCACGAAAATCACCATTTGTGTAAAATGACACCTCGCTAAGTATACCATCATCCTCAGATATAGTGCCCATTTCGGCAGCATCCAAATCTTTGGCGACCGTAGTGCCAGCACGCTTAAGGTCATTTAGTAGCTCAGATTTATATGGCTGACCAGCCTGCTCTGCCCATGCAATCGCCTCATCAATCGGATATTTCTCACAAACAAAATCTTGCCCCTCGGCGATAATTCTCCGCATAGTTTTTTCAATTTTGCCAAAATTTTGTTCGCTGATTTTAGTATCACCAAGATCAATGTCATAATAAAATCCGTTTTCGACCACTGGTCCCACACCAAATTTAGCCTCTGGCCACAGTCTTCGCACTGCTGCTGCCATAATGTGCGCCAAACTATGACGCATTGCATATAGACGCTCGTCGTTCATACTACTTCTCCTCCTTTACTAATATGCCATCTTTACGAACATACTTTCTTTCTCGGTTCTTTTCTATTTTAGCGACCAGCTCATTCTCCAGATCAACATTAAGCATCTTTGCTAATCCAAATAGATAAATCATGATATCGGCAATCTCCTCACCTAGGTCGGACTTCTTTTTACGCCAAGCATCAAAAGCCTCAGATACCTCACCCGTTAAAAGCATAAACTCAAGTGGAATATCTGTGGTATTAAAGCCTTTAGAAGCCTTGTTTGCCATGATCTCCTCTTGTAAGTGCTTAACATCGAGCATATTATGTCTCCTCTTTGTAAATAATAAAAGCACGCATATTCGTAATACTTACGTGCGTGCCTCGGGCCTAATTAAATAGGCGGTTCCACCTTGGCTATTACTCTTATCCCAAGCAGTTAGCGTGTGCTCGCGACCGCAACCACGAAGCTCCGGGGGCGGTTAATCCCCATCACAGCTCTACTACATAGTAAACAATCGCCTCTGTTATTGCAATATCATACCCCGTTTGGTATGATGAGGTAGCCTAAATGGGGGCGATTAGCTCATTTGGCTAGAGCGCCACATTGACGTTGTGGAGGTGATAGGTTCGAATCCTATATCGCCCACCAAGCAAAGAAAGATCCGCTACGAGGGTCTTTTTTTTGTACCATCACCTCTGTTTGCGAGAGTTCTACCGGCTTTTCCACATGGTTTTTCAATAATTTTTCTGCAATCTTATTCATCTCATGATATAGTCCCCTACTACGGTCAGCATTGACAAATAATAGCGTTTGTGCTATTATGTGAACATGAGTAAAAGCACTCACAGCACAGCAAGAACCCGTAAGCCGTCAGCTCTTGAACGTTTTGGTCTGGCATTTGAGTATGACGTTACGTGGTCTCAAGCGCGTAAGTCTGTAAGAGAACGAACTATATAGCCATCCTTACTAGTCAAGAATAATGCTGTCTCCTATTTTTTGGAGACAGTTTTTTTAGCTTTTCTGTCGGCCTTGACCTTAGCCTTTGAAGCTAGCGTTGCCTTGTCAGTAACGTCAAACTTATCAAGGTAACGACCCAGCATTAGATGAGTCTGAGCGTTAAAAGCAGCTAGAGAGCTATAGCATATGGAAGTAACTGGCATCAAGAACCACTGGAGCACCATCCATACGGTTCGACGACGCTTATATCGAGTGGGGCGTGGTGGCAATAGCCTAAGCATTAGAAGGATTGTGATAAATATGCCTATCATCGCTACCTGCTGAATAGAGCTAACAACATTTGGCAATGAATGTGCAGTAATGTTTCTGGAGGCCTCTGGATTTATAATAAGTGGCACCCAACCCCCAAAGGTAATCAAAATGGCCATAGCTGCAAGCGTCACGTGGCTATCTACCAGCCGCATAAATCGAGCAAATCCCTCCCAAAACGGAACATTTCGCCGCTTCGTAAAGAGTCGCGTCGCGACATATGGTATATCTGAGACTCCATACGCCCATCTACGCAACTGCTTGAACTGGGTAATCAACGTCTTTTTGAGGGTATCCGCCATTACAGCATCCTGGTAGATGGGGACATGGATCGGCAGCACGCTGTAGTTACCATTGAAACAAAAGTAACTTCTCCAATACTGATGCCCGTCCTCAACAATACTACGCCTACTCCAAAAATCCATCTCTATAAGTGCATCGAGGGGCTGACTGTGGGCAGCAAAATTACGAAGCGTATGCGGACGCATACTGGAGATAATCGTCCAAAATGAATTACCTGTCGCAATCACACGCATTGGTGCAGGCGCATCCCATATATTACCAAGATACAAAGCGACGGGCTGATAAGAAAGATGTTTGCGATCAGGCTGCGCAATATACTCATATGCAACATAGTCAAAGTATGTCGGATGAGGCCGATTGTCGCTATCGAGAGTAGTAATGATCACACGGCTTGACTCAATCCCTTTAGCCTTGCACCAACGAGAGAGCTCACGAGCTGCGTAAGTAATATTCGGACCCTTTCCAATAACTTCATCCTTGAGGTCTTTTGGATGTTTCACGATTTGGAAAGTGTAAAATGTGTCAGCATACTCAGCCTGAAGCCGTTTAGCCGTCTCCTCGATAACAGCGCCGCCTCGCTCTTCGTATGCGAGATAGAGTATGATGCGCGAATTATCATAGGTCGTATTTTTTACCGATTCTATAGTTGGTTGGATCACATCATACGCCTCATTGTAGGCCGCAATAATAACTGCGTGATACAGCTCAGATGGTTTAGGATAACTTGCAGAACTAGCGGTAATTAGACGCAGATTCTCCTGATGCTGACGATAACCAAATTCTGTCGATTCAGCAGTTTGTAATCTACAATAAGACTTCGTGGGGTTCTCGAGGTCTGTTAAACGGCCTTTCCAATCTATTTTCTGAGCCTTCACCAGATACGAATGCCCTCTAATGGTATGATAGGCTATACCAATCGACTTTACGAATGTCGTAATTATAAGCATAAGCAGATATATTGCCGCCCAAAGCGGATTAAATACAGATAAAACTACAAGAGCTCCTATCATCCCGTAGCTGATAATCGCTGGGATAATCTCAAAAAAACGATACAATCGGCCCCGCCTACCGAGCGGAAGCTCAAGGTCTATCATGCGGCACGCCCAAGTGACATTACGGCAAGCGCATAGACTAATGCGACAATCAAGATGCCCATACCCAGCCAGCCAACAAGCATAGCCGTCTGACGACGATTAATATTAAACAATTTCAACATCAGAACTATGTGGCCCACAGCGACGACTACACCAAAAAGCACAAAAGTAAGCATATACTGCCAATGATCCTTATAAAAATGCGCCTCACCAAAAGCCGAGTAGCGCGTATATACCATGACGTCACTCTGGCGAATATTTAGCCCAACAACGAGACAGTATAATACACCCCCCAGAACAATAACACTCATCAACACGAGCAGAGGGCGGTCAGTAAGTACCTTTTTAATCGATAGCTTTGTAGGCTCTTTATCCATATCAGTTCCCTTGGAGCCGCCTGCCGGGATTGAACCGGCGACCTACACGTTACGAATGTGTCGCTCTACCAACTGAGCTAAGGCGGCGCGTTTATATCTAGTAAAAGACACCCCTAATTATACCACTCACCTCGAGTAAATAAAACTCCTGGACCTGTTGATTATCTTTTAAAAAACTGCTAATATACGTGAAGCGTAGGCGCTCGTAGTGAAGCTGGTCTATCACGCCTCCCTGTCACGGAGGAGATCGCCGG
>ERZ772948.1620-NODE-1620-length-12734-cov-4.192050_pt1 | contig 12734 bp, 7 predicted proteins | sample MGYA00511945_ERZ772948 | MGnify/ENA primary metagenome ERZ772948 (study PRJEB29015, sample SAMEA2737927) | human oral metagenome | biome: human oral; feature: human-associated habitat; material: dental | place: China | collected 2141 ... | reverse complement strand
GAGCCGCGCGCCGTTGTGCTGCTGGAAGCGCCGCACCGCATACAGGCGCTGGCCGGCGACCTGGCCGTGCTGGGCGCGCGCGCCGTGACGGTGGCGCGCGAGCTGACCAAGCAGTTTGAGCAAATCGCCACCTTGCCCGCGCAAGAGCTGCCCGCCTGGCTGGCCGCTGACGCGCAGCGCCAGCGCGGCGAGTTCGCCCTCGTGCTGCACCCCGCGCCGCACGCCCGTGCGCCGCGCGCCATTGACGAAGAACGCCTGCTGTGCCTGCTGATGGATGAGCTGCCGCTGAAAACCGCCGCCCGCCTGGCCGCCGAGGCCACCGGCGGCAGCCGCAACGCGCTGTACGCGCGCGGGCTGGAAATCAGGCAGGCCAAAGAAAAAGCCGCATGGCGGTAAACCATGCGGCCTGAAGCTTTGGTGCCGACTGCCGGGATCGAACTGGCGACCTACGCGTTACGAGTGCGTTGCTCTACCAACTGAGCTAAGTCGGCGAAAGCGCGGATTATAGCCAGGGCAAATATCATGCGCGGCCCGCAGCGGCTGTTGCCTGCGCGCAAAGAAAGCCGGGGAATGAACGATGGTTTTGACAATTCCATTCATTTTGTAACCGCTTTCTGATACAAAGACCGGATGCCCATGACCAGGGCGCAGAGCCTGGCCTTCACATCTTGGCCCCGCGCCTTTGAACCGAATCGCAGATTGATGAAACCGTCTTTTCCGCTGCCCTGCCTGCTTTGCCGCGTGGCGCTGCCTGCCCTGGCGCTGGCCTGGAGCGCGCAGGCGCGGGCTGATTTGTGGATGCACGTGGACGCGGCGGGGGCCATTTATTTTTCGGCGGAGCCGCTGGGCACGCCGGGGCAGTTTCTGGTCAAGGGCGCGAGCATGGAGCGGCTGGCGCAGATCAAGGATGCAACGACGCGGCTGAAGGAGATCAACCGCCATGCGCCGCTGCCGCAGGGCATGGCGCGGCTGGAGACATCGCCGCGCTACCACGCGGTGCAGCCGCACTTGCGCGATGCGGCGCGCAAGTACGCGCTGGACTACGGGCTGCTCAAGGCAGTGGCGGCGGCGGAATCGAGCTTCAACCCCGGCGCGGTCTCGCACGCCGGGGCGGTGGGGCTGATGCAGCTGATGCCCGCCACGGCGCGCCAGTACGGCGTGCAGGCCGATGGGCTGGCGGATCCGCGCACCAACATCGAGGCGGGCGCGCGCCACCTCAATTACCTGCTGCAAAAGTTTGAAGGGCGGCCCGCCCTGGCCATTGCCGCCTACAACGCGGGCGAGGGCGCAGTGCGCCGCGCGGGCAACCGCGTGCCGGACTACCGCGAGACGCAAGGCTATGTGCAGAAGGTGATGCACCTGTATGGCGCCTTCCGCCCGCAGGCGCCGGGGCAGGTCAGTCCGGCGATTGCGGCGGCGGAGCTGGGCGCGCCTTCCTGGCTGCGCGTGGCGCTGCCAGCGGCCAGCGGCGCGGACGGGCCAGGCCCGGCCAGCGATTCAGACGCGGCAGACCGGGCGCAGGCTGACGCGCCTGCGTCGTAGCCCGCCGCCGGGCGCATCAGGGCATAGGGCGCGCGGCTTGGCGCTTCATACTCGCGCCTTTTTGCCGCAGGCCGCCGCCGGGCTGCGGCGGCTGTTTTCCGGCTCCGGTTTCAGGCCCCGATTGGCCTGAAGTCCCCGTGGAATGGGCGCGGGCAGCTATCAAAAAACGAGCGATTGCACAGCATGAGTGACGAAAACCTTTTCAGCGCGCAGACCGGCGCCGGCCGCGACGATGACGCCCCGGCGCTGGCGACCTACGCGCAGCAGGCGTATCTGGAATACGCGCTGAGCGTGGTCAAGGGCCGCGCCCTGCCGGATGTGTGCGACGGGCAAAAGCCCGTGCAGCGCCGCATTCTCTATGCCATGGGCCGCATGGGGCTGGGCTTTGCGGGCGCCAACGCGGCCAGCGGGGCCAAGCCCGTGAAAAGCGCGCGCGTGGTGGGCGACGTGCTGGGCAAGTTCCACCCGCACGGCGACAGCGCCGCGTATGACGCGCTGGTGCGCATGGCGCAAGACTTTTCGCTGCGCTACCCGCTCATTGACGGGCAGGGCAACTTCGGCAGCCGCGATGGCGACGGCGCAGCCGCCATGCGCTACACCGAAGCGCGCCTGTCGCGCATCACGCAGCTGCTGCTGCAAGAAATAGACGAAGGCACGGTGGACTTCGCGCCCAACTACGACGGCAGCGCCGAAGAGCCGCGCCAGCTGCCCGCGCGCCTGCCCTTTGCGCTGCTCAATGGCGCCAGCGGCATTGCCGTGGGCCTGGCCTGCGAAATTCCCAGCCACAACCTGCGTGAAGTGGCCGATGCCTGCGTGGCGCTCATTGGCAACGAGGCCTTGAGCGACGAAGCGCTTTTTGCCCTCCTGCCCGGGCCTGACTACCCCGGCGGCGGGCAAATCATCAGCCCCGCCAGCGACATCGAAAACGCCTACCGCACCGGGCGCGGCAGCCTGAAAGTGCGCGCGCGCTGGAAGGTGGAAGAGCTGGCGCGCGGCCAGTGGCAGATGGTGGTGACCGAGCTGCCCCCCGGCGTTTCCACGCAGAAAGTGCTGGAAGAAATTGAAGAAATCACCAACCCCAAGGTGCGCGCGGGCAAAAAAGCCCTGACACAAGAGCAAACGCAGCTCAAGGCCGCACTGCTGGCCGTGCTGGACGAAGTGCGCGACGAATCGGGCAAACAGGCGCCCGTGCGCATCGTGCTCGCGCCCAAAAGCCGCGCCATCAGCCAGCAAGAGCTGGCGCAAACGCTGCTGGCGCACACCAGCCTGGAAACCTCGGCCCCCGTGAACCTGACGGTGGTGGGGCTGGACGGCAAGCCCGTGCAAAAGCCGCTGCGGCACATGCTCACCGAATGGATCGCCTTCCGCCAAGGCGCCATCACGCGCCGCAGCCAGCACCGGTTGCGCAAGGTGAGCGAGCGTATCCACATCCTGGAAGGGCGGCAAATCGTGCTGCTCAACATCGACGAAGTGATCGCCATCATCCGCGAGAGCGACGAACCGAAGGCCGCGCTCATCGCCCGCTTTGCCCTCACGCAAGCGCAAGCCGACGACATTCTGGACATCCGCCTGCGGCAACTGGCGCGGCTGGAAGCCATCCGCATCGGGCAGGAGCTGGCCCAGCTGCGCCAGCAGCAAGCCGCCTTGCAAGAAATTCTGGACAGCCCCGCCGCCTTGCGCCGCCTGATGGTCAGCGAAATCGAGGCCGACGCCCAAGAATTCGGCGACGCGCGCCGCACGCTCATTCACGCCGAGAAAAAAGCCGTGGCCGAGGTGAAAGTGGCTGATGAACCCGTCACCGTCATCATCAGCGCCCAAGGCTGGGCGCGCGCGCGGCAAGGGCACGGGCACGACGCGGCGGCCTTCGCCTTCAAGGCGGGCGACGGGCTGTATGCCGCCTTCGAGTGCCGCAGCGTCGATCACCTGCTCATCTTCGGCAGCGACGGGCGCGTCTACAGCGCCCCCGTCGCCAGCCTGCCCGGTGCGCGCGGCGACGGCCAGCCCGTCACCACGCTCATCGAGCTGCAAGCGGGCAGCCAGCCCGTGCACTACTTTGCCGGCCCGGCCAGCGCCACGCTGCTGCTTTGCGCCAGCAGCGGCCACGGCTTTCTGGCGCAGGTGGAGCACATGCTCTCGCGCCACAAAGGCGGCAAAAGCTTCATCACCCTGGCCGAAGGCGCCTGCATCTGCCGCCCGGCCCTCGTGCACACAGGCGAAGCGCCAGCAGGCGGGCAGGCATCAAGCGGGCAGACAACCGGCGCGGCAGACACGCACGTGGCCTGCGTTTCCACCGGCGGGCGGCTGCTCACCTTCGCGCTCGAAGAAATCAGGCTGATGGAAAAAGGCGGGCGCGGCCTGACCCTCATCGCCCTGGAAAAAGGCGACGCCCTGGCCGGTGCAGCCAGCTACGCGCGCGGCATCCGCGTCACCGGCACAGGGCGCGGCGGCAAAGCGCGCGAGGAAGTGCTGGAAATCCGCAGCCTGAACAACGCCCTGGCCGCCCGCGCGCGCAAGGGGCGCGACGGCCACTTCGGCTTCAAGCCGCAGCAGGTGCAAAGGGTGGCCTGAGCCGGGCGGCTCGCGACATCAGAAACAGGAGCAAATTCAAGGGGCCAAAATGCCGCCTTGCGCACTTTCCACTAGGACATAATGCTATGAATAAAGGAGCGAAATAATGCCTTCCATCCCGGTCTGCACGCAACTTTGCGCTGGCCGCAAAGGCAAGGGGCGGGTTCCGGGCGCGCTCCGGCGCTCTGGTGCATGCGCTCACGCCCGCCCAGCCCGCCTGCGAAAGCGCCAACCGGCGGGCGGCCTGCGCAGCGGCTTCTGACGGCGGGCCGCCACGACAATTGCAGCGCCATGACGATTCTTCTGGCCCCCATGGAAGGCTTGCTCGATTGCACCCTGCGCGACGCGCTCACGCAAGTGGGCGGCGTGCAGCGCTGCGTGTCGGAATTCATCCGCGTGACCGACCAGCTGCTGCCGCTGCGCAGCTTCACGCGCGTGGCGCCGGAACTGCTCAACGGCGGCTTCACGCCAGCGGGCGTGCCCTTGCGGCCGCAGCTGCTGGGTTCAGACCCGGCCTGCCTGGCTGAAAACGCCGCGCGCCTGGCGGCCATTTCCCCGCACGGGGTGGATCTGAACTTTGGCTGCCCGGCCAAAACGGTGAACCGCCATCGCGGCGGGGCCGTGCTGCTGGACGAACCGCAGCTGCTGCACGCCATCACCGCCGCCGTGCGCCGCGCCGTGCCCGCACACCTGCCCGTATCGGCCAAGATGCGGCTGGGCTACATGGACGATGCACGCGCCATTGAATGCGCGCAGGCGCTGGCCGCAGGCGGCGCTGGCGAAATCGTGGTGCACGCCCGCACGCGCGCGCAGGGCTACCGCCCGCCCGCGCACTGGGAACGCGTGGCCGACATCCGCGCCAGCGTGGCCGTGCCGGTGGTGGCCAATGGCGACATCCTCACGCCCGAAGACGCCGCCCGCTGCCGCGCCGTCACGGGCTGCCAGGCGCTGATGATCGGGCGCGGCATGGTTGCCAACCCGGGCCTGGCGCTGCAAATTGTAGGCGGCGGCGCGCTGCCCTGGGCGGCGCTGCCGCCGCTGCTGCGGCGCTTCTGGCGCGATGTGTGCCGGCGCGTGCAGCCGCGCCACCGCGCCGGGCGGCTCAAGCAGTGGCTGCACGCCTTGCAGGCGCGCTATCCGCAAGCGGCCGCCGCCTTTGGCGACTTGCGCCGCATGAGCGAAACCGCGCCCATCACCGCCTATCTCGAACAGCTTTGACGCCGCTTTTGATTCTTCACTTCAACCCAAGGACTTCTCATGGCCGCCAGCTTGCTTGCCCTGCTTGACGACATTGCCTCCGTGCTGGATGACGTGGCCCTCATGACCAAGGTGGCCGCCCGCAAAAGCGCCGCCGCCGCCGATGACGTGGCCGTGCTCACCAAACTTTCCGCGCAAAAAACGGCGGGCGTGCTGGGCGATGACCTGGCGCTCAACGCCCAGCAGGTGGCGGGCGTGCGGGCCGACCGCGAGCTGCCCGTGGTCTGGGGCGTGGCCAAAGGCTCGCTCGTGAACAAAGCCATTTTGGTGCCCGCCGCGCTGGCCATCAGCGCGCTGGCGCCGTGGCTGGTGACGCCGCTGCTCATGGCCGGCGGCGCTTTTTTGTGCTTTGAAGGCGCCGAAAAGCTCGCGCACCGCTTTCTGGGCGGGCATGAAAAAGAGCATGAAGCCGCGCCCGGAGCAGACGCGCGCGCTGAAACCGATCTGGCCGCGCTGGAAAAAGCCAAAGTCAAAGGCGCCGTGCGCACCGACTTCGTGCTCTCTGCCGAAATCATCGCCATCACCCTGGGCAATGTCACAGGCCAGCCGCTGCCCACGCAGCTGGCCGTGCTGGCGGGCGTCGCCCTCATCATGACGGCGGGCGTGTATGGCCTGGTGGCCGCCATCGTCAAGCTCGACGACGCGGGCCTGTTTCTCAGCCGGCGCGCCAGCCGCGCCGCGCAGGCGGCGGGCCGCGCCATCTTGCGCCTGGCCCCGTGGCTGATGAAGCTGCTCACGGTGGCCGGCACCGCCGCCATGTTTCTGGTCGGCGGCGGCATCCTCGTTCACGGCGTGCCCGCGCTGCACCATCTGGCCCACGGCTGGCAGGCAGCGGGCGGCCTGACCGGCGCGCTGCTGCCGCTGCTGCTGGACGCAGGCGCGGGCCTGGCTACCGGGGCCTTGCTGGTGGCGGTCATGCACCTGCTGCACAAGGCGCGGCAATGAAAAAGGGGCTGGAAAGCCCCTTTTTTCCTTGTCTCCTTGTCCGTTCACGCCCGCCGGTCCGTGCGCCGAGAGCCTGTTCAAAGCCCGTGCGCGAAAAGCACAAACCCGGGTGCTGCTGGGCCTTGCAGCCCCTGATCCAGGTAAACAACGCTGCCAAGCGGCAGCCATTCTTTTGATTTATCCGTTTTCCAACAACTCCTTGTGTTGCTTCAAAAAACGCCTGCCATACCAATCCTCCAGCGATTTTCCTTCTCGTTTCCGGTATTCTTCAGGGTATCTGAATTTGTAATACGCCAACAGAAAATAAGGAAATCCTACGAAGATAACGGCGGCAATGGATCCGACATTGATGATGACCCACGCCAATAAAAATCCAAAAGCTTGTATTGATGTTGACAGTTCCAGCGAAGAGCTTTCCAACATCAGTTTGATCATAATCCCCACACCTAGAATCCCCATTCCATACACAGCCATGAGGCCGGCAACTTTATCCTGTAGAGCGGGCGTTGCGGCTTCATGATACAAAAGCCTTCTCAGATACTTCAGTTTTACAACAAGCATCCAGCCAGCCAGAAATATCATGAAAGCATAAATAGCGCCAACCCAAAAGAATGACAGAGCAGGCAAAAGAAAATCAGTGAACAGCAGATCCAGCTCCAACAAGAACCAGATCATTGCCGTAAAAATATGAAAATTATAGCGATAAGGCAATATATAGTTTCGTTTTATCGCCTTCCCGGCCAGCACCAGCAACAGCCAAAGAAACAGGCCAATCAGAAAGACTTCAGCCGTCAGGAAACTTTTTTCATTGATGGGAATCCTCAATTCTCCGGCTTCGTCATGGAGTATGACGGAAATAACAAACACCGCAAAATTAAGTCCTATGACAAAGACTGCCGCCAACATAAAGCTATAGAGCTTGAATCTCAGAGAAGAACTTCCCTTGTCAAAATGCGCGGCTGTTTTGAGATGCTGCGCGTCTTGCAATTTCCGGAATCCATCATTTTCCAGATTCAAACTCTCTTCAAAGCTGGCTTGAAATACCGATTTATTCATCACTGCCTATGATGCGAATCCCCGAATCTTTCCAAAGCTGCCAAAACACTGAAAACAGCATTTGCCACCCCTTGGCTACCCTTGTCAACTTTATGCATGATCTTTTCTATTACAAAGCCGGGCAGCTTTTGCAGCGAATCGACTGACTGTTTTCCTAAAGGCCCTGCCAGCTTTCCGCCTTTGGTCACAAAGTCAGGCGATGTGTTTTTTGCCTGCGGTGCTTGGACTGCGTTCACCTTGGCAACTGCACTGGAAACGTTCGTCTTATTGGTGATGCATTCCCTTCAATTCAGCGGGGCGCAACAAAATGCAGCCTTGCGCCCGGCAAGCTGCATTGCGAATGTCTGACATTGTTTCCATCATGCACAGCCCAGGCCGTTATTGGGCGCCTTTTCCAGATATGCCGGCATCTACTTATGTTGTGTGGGCAGCCTTCCCTGATCCGCCCGATTCTCTTGGGCCGCGTGGCTGGCTCAGTCTGGGTAGCGCACTATCGTGACCTCTGCGGCAGACTCAATGTCTTTGAACGCCGACAGCATCACGCGCAATGCCCCTTCTGCGCCAAAACCGCCGGTGCTGGCGCCAATCAGCGGAAACGCCACGCTGGCAAAGCCGTGCTCATTGACCAGCCGCATGGCCGAATGCACCGACTGGCCAATGGACGCCTCGCTCGCGCGCCACCACAGGCTGATGCCCGCCACATGAATCAGCGCCTTGCACGGCAGCCGTCCCGCGCCCGTGAGCACCGCCCCGCCCAGGGGAATCGGCCCCATGCGCCCCAGCTCGCGAAAAGGCGCGCAACCCGCCCGCCGCCGAATGGCCCCGGAAACGCCCTGCGGCAGCAGCAGCCACCAGGGAATGATGTTGCGGTTCCAGGCATTGACCAGCACCTGCGCGGGCTGATCCAGCAAATCACCATGAACAATGCGGGGCGTCATGAACTGCGGGCGTGGCGAAGTTGAACGGGCTGGCAAGTATGTCGCGCGGGGCCGCCGCACTGCATGGCAGACATGCCTTCATGGCAGACAGCCTTCATGGCGGCCCATCCGCTCCGCAGGCCGGAATGGATGCGGATGGCGCGGGCGGGTGAGATGGCTTGCTGGGCCGCTCCTTCCGCCAGGCATCATTTAAAAAAACAGGAGCAAATCAAGGGCGATAAAAATGCCCGTTGCGCTTTTTGCACTAGGACCTCACGCTATGGATAGAGGAGCGAATTCAGAGGCGCTCCATCCATCCTGAGAAGCGGTCCGCAGCCCGCCTGCGGGTGAAAGCGCGGGCTTGGGCAGCGGGCGGGGTCACTTGGGCAGCCGCGCCAGTTGCTCTTGCAGGCGCGCCAGCGTGGCGCCAAAGGTGGCGGCGCGGTTTTTTTCCTGCTCGATGACGGCGGGCGGCGCTTTGGCGACAAAGGCTTCGTTGCCGAGCTTGGCCTGCGTTTTGGCGATTTCGCCTTCGATGCGGGCCATTTCCTTGCCCAGCCGGGCGCGTTCGGCGGCCGCGTCAATTTCAAGGTGCAGCGCCAGGCGCGCGCCGCCGGCCACGGCCACGGGGGCGGCCTGGGCGGCGGCCTGCCAGGCGGGCGTGTCGTCAAACACTTTCACTTCGCTGAGCTTGGCCAGGGCCTGAAGGGCGGGGGCGGCAGCGCGCAGGCTGGCGGCGGCTTCGGGCGTGTCCGCCACGGCATACAGGGGCAGGCGCTGGGCGGGGGAGACCTGCATTTCGCCGCGCAGGGCGCGGCAGGCGTCCACCCACTCCTTCAGGCGGGCCACTTCAGCTTCGGCGGCTTCGTCGATGTGTTCAGGCTGCGCTTGCGGGTAGGGCGCGCAGGCGATGCTCTGGCCTGGCTGAACGGCCTGGCCCGCCAGCGGGGCCACGGTTTGCCAGAGTTCTTCGGTGATGAAGGGAATGACGGGGTGCGCCAGGCGCAGCACGGCTTCAAGCACGCGCAGCAGCGTGCGGCGCGTGGCGCGCTGCTGTTCGGGCGCGCCGGTCTGGATTTGCACTTTGGCGATTTCCAGATACCAGTCGCAGAACTCGTTCCACACAAAGTCGTAGATGGCGGCGGCCACGTTGTCGAGCCGGTAGTCGGCAAAGCCTTGGGCCACGGCAGCCTCGGTTTTTTGCAGGCGGCTGACGATCCAGCGGTCGGCGGCAGAGCGGTGCTGGGCGCTGCTTTCATCGCCGCAGTCGTGGCCTTCGCAGTTCATGAGCACAAAGCGCGTGGCGTTCCAGAGCTTGTTGCAGAAGTTGCGGTAGCCCTCGCAGCGCTTGCTGTCGAAGTTGATGCTGCGCCCCAGGCTGGCCAGCGCCGCAAAGGTAAAGCGCAGCGCGTCGGCCCCGTAGGCGGGGATGCCTTGCGGAAACTCTTTGCGCGTAGCTTTTTCTACCTGCGGCGCGGTTTCGGGCTTGCGCAGGCCCGTGGTGCGCTTTTTGAGCAGCGGTTCAAGCGCAATGCCGTCAATCAGATCGACTGGATCGAGCACATTGCCTTCGCTCTTGCTCATCTTTTTGCCCTGCGCGTCGCGCACCAGGCCGTGGATGTACACGTCGCGGAAGGGCACGCGGCCAGTGAAGTGGCAGCTCATCATGATCATGCGCGCCACCCAGAAGAAGATGATGTCGTAGCCCGTCACCAGCACGCTGCTGGGCAGATACAGGTTGTAGTCGCTGGCGGCTTCTTCACCCTGCCGGGGCCAGCCCAGCGTGCTGAAGGGCACCAGGGCGGAGGAATACCAGGTATCAAGCACATCGGGGTCGCGCTCCAGCGCGCCTTCATAGCCTGCCGCGCTGGCCCGGGCGCGGGCCTCTTGTTCGCTGCGGGCCACGAACACGCACCCATCTTCGCCATACCAGGCCGGAATCTGGTGCCCCCACCAGAGCTGGCGGCTGATGCACCAGTCCTGAATGTTGCCCATCCACTGGTTGTAGGTGTTCACCCATTGCCCGGGCACAAAGCGCACCTGCCCGCTTTGCACGGCGTCGATGGCTTTTTGCGCGATGGATTTCGTCTCGCCCTCGCCCACTTTGCTCATGGCGACAAACCACTGGTCGGTCAGCATCGGCTCCACCACCTGGCCCGTGCGGGCGCAGCGCGGCACCATGAGCTTGTGCTTTTTGGTTTCAACCAGAAAGCCTTGCGCATCCAGGTCGGCAACGATGGCTTTGCGTGCAGCAAAGCGTTCCAGCCCGCGATACGCCTCGGGGGCGTTGTCATTGATGTGCGCATCCAGGGTCAGCACGCCGATAACGGGCAGACCGTGCCTCTGACCCACGGCGTAGTCGTTGTGATCGTGCGCGGGCGTGACTTTCACCGCCCCGGTGCCAAATGTCCGGTCCACATATTCGTCGGCAATCACCGGAATTTCGCGCCCCACCAGCGGCAGTTTCACGGTTTTGCCAATCAGGCGCTGGTAGCGTTCGTCTTCGGGATGCACCATCACGGCCGCATCGCCCAGCATGGTTTCGGGGCGCGTGGTAGCCACCGTCAGGCTGCCGCTGCCGTCGGCCAAGGGGTAGCAGATGTAGTGCATCTTGCCGTCGGACTCCACGCTTTCCACTTCCAGATCGCTCACCGCGCTTTTGAGCGCCGGGTCCCAGTTCACCAGGCGCTTGCCCCGGTAAATCAGGCCCTGCTCATACAGGCGCACGAAGGTTTCGGTCACCACTTCCGACAGGCGCTCGTCCATCGTGAAGTACTCGCGGCTCCAGTCCACGCTGTCGCCCATGCGGCGCATTTGCTGCGCGATGGTGTTGCCCGATTGCTCCTTCCACTCCCACACGCGGGCCACGAAATTCTTGCGGCCCAGGTCATGACGGCTTTGCCCCTGGCCCTGCAACTGGCGCTCCACCACGATTTGCGTGGCAATGCCCGCGTGATCGGCGCCCGGAATCCAGACCGTGTTGAAGCCCCGCATACGGTGGTAGCGCGTGAGGCTGTCCATGATGGTCTGGTTGAAGGCATGGCCCATGTGCAGCGTGCCCGTCACATTGGGCGGCGGCAGCTGGATGGAAAAGTTCTCGCCCCGGGCCGCCGCCTCGGCGCTGGGCGCGCCCGTGCCGCGAAAGCCCGCGCGGCCCAGCCCCATCGCTTCCCACTGCGGCCCCCAGCGGGATTCGATGGCGGCAGGCTCAAATGACTTGGAAAGGCGGGCGAGGCCGGGCTGTTGGGGTTGGTTCGGCGTGGCGGTCATGGCAAAGCGTTTTGAACGGAGCGTTCTGGAAAAGCAGGGCGGCGGAAAAAGCGCGGGATTCTAGAAGTTCGCCTCTTTGGCGCGCGGCCCGCAGCCGCTGGCGCAGCAGGCCGCGCTGCCGCATTGGCCCGGCACGCAGTGCGAGAATGCCGCCCCAAATGACCACCGCTTATTCAACACTGGCGCTTGCCGAGCCGCTCAAGCGCGCCGTGGCCGAGATGGGCTACGAAAACATGACCCCCATCCAGGCGCAGGCCATTCCCGTGGTGCTGGCCGGGCAAGACGTGATGGGCGCGGCTCAAACCGGCACGGGCAAAACGGCGGCCTTCTCCCTGCCGCTGCTGCAAAGGCTGCTCAAGCACGAAAACACCTCCGCCTCGCCCGCGCGCCACCCCGTGCGCGCGCTGGTGCTGCTGCCCACGCGCGAGCTGGCCAAGCAGGTGGCCGAAGAGCTGGCCGTGGCCGCGGCCGGGCGCACGGTGCGCATCGTGCAGGTCTACGGCGGACGCGCCTACGAGCCGCAGATCGAGGCCCTGGCCGAGGGGGCGGAGATCGTCGTCGGCACGCCCGGGCGCCTCATCGACCTCATGGACCGCGGCGTGCTGGACCTGACCCACGTGACGACGGTCGTCCTCGATGAGGCCGACGAGATGCTCGACCTGGGCTTCCTACCAGACGTGGAGAAGATCCTGGCGCGCACGCGCTCGGACCGCCAGACGATGCTGTTCAGCGCCACCATGCCCGGCGCCGTCGTGGCCCTGGCCCGGCGGTACATGACCAAGCCGACGCATATCCGCGCCCAGGACCCCGGCGACGAGGGCATGACGGTCAAGACGACCCAGCAGGTCGTCTACCGCACCCACGCCCTGAACAAGGTCGAGGTCGTCGCCCGCATCCTCCAGGCCGCCGACCGCGGGCGGACTATCATCTTCGCGCGCACCAAACGCACCTGCGCTCGCGTCGCCGACGACCTGGCCTCCCGCGGCTTCGCCACGGCCGCCCTGCACGGGGACCTCGGCCAGGGCGCGCGCGAACAGGCGCTGCGGGCCTTCCGCAACGGTAAAGTCGATGTGCTCGTGGCCACCGATGTGGCGGCCCGCGGCATCGACGTCGACGACGTCACTCACGTCATCAACTACCAGTGCCCCGAGGACGAGAAGATCTACGTCCACCGCATCG
>ERZ772948.1619-NODE-1619-length-12735-cov-5.291719_pt1 | contig 12735 bp, 10 predicted proteins | sample MGYA00511945_ERZ772948 | MGnify/ENA primary metagenome ERZ772948 (study PRJEB29015, sample SAMEA2737927) | human oral metagenome | biome: human oral; feature: human-associated habitat; material: dental | place: China | collected 2141 ... | reverse complement strand
TGTGCATTGCCAACTTTATGCTCTACCATATGGAAGACATGAACAAGGCAATGGACAAACGCAATTACGCCCAAGCCGAAAAAGTCCGCTTAGAATGGATAGCTGCGATTCCTAATTACATCGAGCAAGCTGATAAATTAGGCGCATACAAAGGCGATGCATCCCTGCTGAATGATTTGAAGCGCCATCTGCGTTTCTTTAGTAACTTAATGGAAGACGGCTATAAAAAACTGATCCAAATCCGTGCTTCTGGCAAACATGGTTCGGAAGAGGACGAAGAGCAGTTGGACGAGAACAACGAAAAAATCTTGGATAGTACTAATAGGTTCAATGAAGTGAGCGATGAGTTTTTGGAAAAATTTGAAGACGAATAAATCGTATAGGCAAATTTTGTAAAACTTCTGTAAAACTTCTCTCTTTAACCACAAATCCTCTAGATTCCCTTCAGCAGAATTTAGAGGATTTTTTAATAAGCAGTTTTTCCACAAAAACACAGAGAATCGCTTATTGTTTAAAAGGTTTTTTGACAACTAGTATAGCGGTTTTTGCTACAAGTTTTCAGACGACCTTGTTCAAACCGCCACACCGGCCAATTTTCCAATAAACCCGGTTATCGCCAATGCCGCTACGCCCCATAAGCACACGCGCAAAACGGCAGGGACAACAGGCGCGCCGCCAAGTTTGGCGGAGACATAGCCCAGTCCGGCCAGTCCGCACAAAGTGGAAACCGCCAAGGCCGGAACAATGGCACTAGAAGCCGTCAATGCGACCAGTAAAGGCAAAATCGCGCCGGCACAAAATGAAGCGGCAGAAGCCAGCGCGGCCTGCATGGGTTGGGCGGCAGATGTTTCGGTAATGCCGATTTCGTCGCGCGCGTGGGCGGCGAGTGCATCGTGTTCCATCAAGGCTTTGGCTACCTCTGCGGCGAGCGGGTCGGACAAACCGCGGCGGCGGTAAATTTCCGTCAGCTCTTCCAACTCTGCATCAGGATTATTTGCCAATTCGTAGCGTTCTTTGTGCAAATCGGCTTTTTCCGTATCCGATTGGCTGGACACGGAAACATACTCCCCCGCCGCCATTGACACCGCGCCCCCGATAAGCGCAGAAACGCCCGTCAACAGCAGGGTTTGGAAATCTGGCGCGGCAGCGGCTACGCCCGTCAACAGCGAGGCAGTGGAAATCAGGCCGTCATTGGCACCCAATACGCTTGCCCGAAGCCAGTTGTTGCGGTCGCTAAAATGGCGTTCGCTGTGATGTGAATACATATATGCTCCGATAAATTGGCTGTTTCCAGATGATGATAACATTGTATTGTTTTTGAATTCAATGTCAGTTTATCCCTTCAAATCAAGCATTCTTAAATCTTTCTGCTGCCATTTCAAACCATAAAAACCAACACTCCTCTTTAGATTTTTTCAGACGGCTTTAACGCTTTTACAAGCAAATTTATTGTTCCAAGTCATGGCATTATCACAAGGCAGTTTTGTGCTGCTTGGTTTATCCGCTTAAAGATGCTATCTTTATGAATCTTTCCACTCCTCAATCCATTGAAAGGATGCACTATGGCTGAAGAAAACAAAATCAACGTGAACGATTTGCCTGAAGATAAAAAAGAGCAAACCGAAGAAACCGAACTGCCCGTTATCAACAACGAAGAAAAACGCGGCGGTCACAGCGAAGGCGGTTGCTGCGGCGCATGCGGCGGCTAATCTTCCCGACAAAGCCTCAAGGCCGTCTGAAAAGTCTTACTTTTCAGACGGCCTTTTCCTTTCTAAACACTTACAGGTAAATCAATGAAAGGATGCAGGAGAATAATTTAAACCCAACCGCGTTTGTGCTACATTCACATCTTTACAAACCACAACAATCTGCACCCGCAGACACATAAGGAAGAAAAAAATGTTTTGGTATATCGTCGGCTTTTTCGCCATTATCGTTTCCCTACTCGCCCTCTGGGTCAATGCCAGCGCGTTCGGTATGCAAGAGGACGGCACGCCGCAATCCGAATACGAAAAAATGTTGGGCCTGGGCGCAAAGCTGAAAGACAAAGATACAGTTGCCAAGGAACGCGAAGCGGCGCGCTTTCATCCTGACGATTAAGCCTTATTAACTGGACAATCTTGCCGAACTGGGCTAATGTTCCAAACGCATAATGCACACCAACACAACTATACGAGAAGGTAAGAGAAATGACTGTCCGTATCGAACACGATTTGCTGGGCGAACGCGAAATCCCCGCCGAGGCGTATTGGGGCATCCATACTTTGCGTGCGGTGGAAAACTTTAAAATTTCAAATCAAAAAATTTCCGACGTGCCGCAGTTTGTCCGCAGCATGGTGATGGTGAAAAAAGCGACTGCGCAGGCAAACGGCGAACTGGGCGCGGTAAAACCCGAAATCGCCGCCGCCATTGAAAAGGCTTGCGACGAAGTGTTGCTCAAAGGTCGCTGCCTCGACCAATTCCCGTCCGACGTGTATCAGGGCGGCGCGGGGACGTCGGTCAACATGAATACTAATGAAGTCATCGCCAACCTTGCTTTGGAAGTGTTGGGTTACGAAAAAGGCCGCTACGACATTGTTAACCCGATGGATCATGTGAACGCCAGCCAATCCACCAACGATGCGTATCCGACCGGCTTCAGACTGGCGGTGTATTACAGCGTCGGCGGGTTGCTGGAAAAACTGGCGTTGCTGAAAGACGCGTTTGCCGCCAAAGCCGATGAATTTAAAGATGTGTTGAAAATGGGGCGTACCCAGCTTCAAGATGCCGTGCCGATGACGGCGGGGCAGGAGTTTCAGTCTTTCCAAGTGTTGCTGGAAGAAGAGATTGTGAATCTGGACCGCACGCGTGCCCTGCTGTTGGAAGTCAACTTGGGCGCAACCGCCATCGGCACGGGTGTGAACACGCCGAAAGGCTACGCGGCTTTGGCGGTGAAAAAATTGTCCGAAGTCAGCGGCTTGGAATGCAAACTGACCGAAAACCTGATTGAAGCGACTTCAGATTGCGGCGCGTATGTGATGGTACACGGCGCATTGAAACGCACGGCGGTGAAATTATCGAAAATCTGTAACGACTTGCGCCTTTTGTCATCCGGTCCGCGCGCCGGTTTGAAAGAGATTAACCTGCCGGAAATGCAGGCAGGTTCGTCGATCATGCCCGCCAAAGTCAATCCCGTGATTCCCGAAGTGGTGAATCAAGTCTGCTTCAAAGTCATCGGTAACGACACCACCATTACCTTCGCCGCCGAAGCGGGGCAGTTGCAATTAAACGTGATGGAACCGGTCATCGCGCAATGTATGTTTGAAACCATCTCCCTCTTGGGCAACGCCGCCGTAAACCTTGCCGAAAAATGCGTCAAAGGCATCACCGTCAACCGCGAAATCTGCGAACGCTATGTGTTCAACTCCATTGGTTTGGTTACTTATCTGAACCCGTATATCGGACATGGCAACGGCGATTTGGTCGGCAAAATCTGCGCCCAAACCGGCAAAGGCGTGCGCGAAGTCGTACTCGAACGCGGCCTGTTGAGCGAGGCGGAACTCGACCGCATCCTGTCGCCCGAAAACCTGATGAACCCGCATTTGTAAGATAGGGCATAAAGAAAAGGTCGTCTGAAAGCCTATGGACAAGGTTTTCAGACGACCTTTGTTCGTTGTATCCTTTTATATGTTTCACGGTATAGGGAAATTTTCAGACATATTCAATTTCCTTGATCAGGCTGTTATCCGCTTTTTCAGACGACCTTGAGAAGATAACTGATGAAGCGGATACACGCTTGTGGGTGAAGTGTTGGTGAATGTGAAAGTTTTGAAATAGGTGGATGATCAAATAAGGGTAGAAAAAATGTGTAGTCATGAAATTAGCAGCGTCAGTGATTTGCTTGAAATTTTAAAAGAGATTGGAGAGCCTGAGCAGGGGCATACCCGTTTTTTCCGAGGGCAGGCGGATGTACGGTGGCGTATGTTGCCGGGCATTTATCGGGAAGGTTGCGAGTATTTAATTGAAAATGAACATAAAATTATTAAAGATACGTTTACTAATTGCCCCGATGACTTTTCCCCTGACGATACTTTATTTGAAAAATTAGTAAAGTTGCAGCATTACGGATATGCGACACGTTTACTGGATTTAACTGCCAATGCGTTGGTTGCCTTGTACTTTGCAGCATGGAATAAAGAGCATCATGATAAAGATGGGGAGTTGATTATTTTAGATATTCCTGATGAGGTAGTGAAATATGGGGATAGTGATACGGTAGCAGTTTTGTCGGCACTTTCATTACAGTCTGAAGATTTTGATTTAAAAGAGATTGTTGGTAATTCTGAAGTGCTTATGTTCATAAAAGTTTTTGAAGATGGTTTTAAAGCAAAACAAATTAGGTCTTATATAAAAGCAATTGAAACAGAGGGAAATGAGTCAGTTAAAAAATTTAGAAATAATATTCAGTTAGTGTTGGATAAGATGGATACAGTGGTATACGGTGATTCTTTCAAAACTGCATTTAATGAGCAAAAAGAAATTGCCTCGTTGATTCACGATGTACGGACAGACAAACCTAGCTTTCGTCCAGTTATTGAATTTTCTGACTTTGAACGTGTTCTCTGTGTCCGTGCCAAATTGAATAATGCCCGCATTTCTCGTCAGCAAGGTTGTTTCCTACTATTTGGTATTAGCAGTAATAAGTTGAGGCCTGCATCTATACCAGACGAATGGCAGCGTAAAGCGAAAAATGGTCAGCAATTTATTGTCAAAAATAAAGAGTCCATTATGGAAGAATTGAAATTTTTTGGTATCAGTAAAAAAACTTTGTTTCCGGAATTGGAATCTCAAGCAGAAGAAATTATGTCTCAATATAAACCTAAAAAGCATGGGGAAAATCGTTGAGATGAGTTTCCACTGACAGTTTTGCAATGATTTTTACTAAATAATAATTAAGGTCGTCTGAAATCCCGTTTTCTGCAAAAAAGGCTGCATCATGAACACCGTTTCCATCCAAAACCTTTCCCACCGCTACGGCAAGACCCTTGCGCTTGACGATGTGTCGCTGGACATCCCGAAAGGCGCGACGGTCGGTTTGATCGGGCCGGACGGGGTGGGCAAATCGACGCTGCTCTCGCTGATGGCGGGGGTGAAGGTGATTCAGGACGGACGGGTGGAAGTGTTGGGCGGCGATATGGCGGACAAGGACGTGCGGCGGGATTTGTCGCACCGCATCGCCTTTATGCCGCAGGGTTTGGGGCGCAACCTGTATCCTACGTTGTCGGTGTATGAGAATATCGATTTCCACGCGCGGCTGTTCGGTTTGGACGGGCAGGAACGCACGCGGCAGATTGCGCGGCTGATGGAGGCGACCCGCCTTGCGCCGTTTTCCGGCAGGGCGGCGGGCAAGCTATCGGGCGGGATGAAGCAGAAACTGAGTTTGTGCTGCGCGCTGGTACATAGTCCGGATTTGCTGATTTTGGACGAACCAACCACGGGCGTGGACCCTTTGTCGCGTCGTCAGTTTTGGGCGTTGGTGGACGATTTGCGGCGGGAACACGCGGGTATGACCGTGATTGTGGCGACCGCCTATATTGAAGAGGCGCAGCGTTTCGAGCGGCTGCTGGCGATGGACGCGGGCAGGCTGCTGGAAAACAAGCCCACTGCCGATGTGCTGGCGGATTACGGCACCGACGTGTTGGAAGAGGCCTACGTCAAAATGCTGCCGCCGGAGAAACAGCAGGGTTCGGGCGGTTTGGACATTACGCCGTTCGTTCCCGATCCCGATGCGCCGCCTGCGATGGAAGCGCACGGGCTGACCAAGCGTTTCGGCGATTTCACCGCCGTGGACCATGTCAGCTTCACCATTCAAAAAGGCGAGATTTTCGGCTTTCTCGGCAGCAACGGCTGCGGCAAGTCCACCACCATGAAAATGCTGACCGGCCTGTTGGAAGCGACCGAAGGCGACGCCACGCTATTGGGCAAGCCGATAGACGCGGGCGGCTTGGATACGAAAATGCGCGTCGGCTATATGTCGCAGGCGTTTTCGCTGTATGAGGAACTGAGCGTGCGCCGCAATCTGGATTTGCATGCCAGACTCTACCAAATGGGTGCTAAAGGCGCGGCGGCGGTGGAAGAGGCCCTGCAACAGTTTGATTTGGCGGACGTTGCCGACACCGCGCCCGCATCGCTGCCGTTGGGCATCCGACAACGCCTGCAACTTGCCGCCGCCTGCCTGCACCACCCCGAAGTATTAATTTTGGACGAACCGACTTCGGGGGTCGACCCCGCCGCCCGCGATATGTTCTGGCGGCATCTTCTGAAACTCTCCCGCGAAGACAAAATCACCATTTTCGTTTCCACCCACTTTATGAACGAAGCCGCCCGCTGCGACCGCATTTCCTTTATGCACAAAGGCCGCGTGTTGGCAGTGGGCACGCCCGCCGAACTGGCGGCAAGGCAGAATGCGCCGGATTTGGAAGAAGCGTTTGTGCAGTATCTGATTGAGGCGGAATCGGATAATGGGTATTCCCAACAAGGTAGGTTGGGTCAAGACCCAACAATGCTTTCGGATTCGACAAGGTGGGTCTCGACCCAGCCTACGGCTACGGCGGCTGATTTTTCAGACGACCAGTATGAACAGAACGCAAGGTCGTCTGAAAGTGAGCAAAGCGAGTTTCGTCAAAATACAGACGGCGTGTATTTCGAACAGGGTAGGTTGGGTCAAGAACCAACAATGCTTTCGGATTCGATAAGTTGGGTCTCGACCCAACCTACGGCTGCGGCGGCTGATTTTTCAGACGACCTGTATGAGCAAAACGAAACGTCGTCTGAAAGTGAGCAAAGCGAGTTTCGTCAAAATACAGACGGCGTGCATTTCGAACAGGACAGGTTGGGTCAAGACCCAACAATGCTTTCGGATTCGGCAAGTTGGGTCTCGACCCAACATACGGCTACTGAATTTTCAGACGACCTTCAAGGAAAAGATACAGGGTCGTCTGAAACCCAAAACGATGTGCGTGAACCAAGTTCACACACACTACGAGACAACCCAAACACCCAAAGCTTCAAATACCGCTTCTCCATGATTTGGACCTTCGCCCGCCGCGAAGCCAAAGAGCTCCTGCGCGACAAAATCCGCCTGTTTTTTGCCGTGTTCGGTCCGCTGATTATCATGGCGTCGGTATCGTGGGGGATTTCGTTTGACGTACGTAATCTGAAATTCGCCGTTTACGACCGCGACCAAACCGCCGCCAGCCGCGAGCTGGTCGAATATTTCGACGGTTCGCGCTACTTCCTCCAACAGCCGCCGATACAGTCCGAAGCCGAAATCGACACCGTGCTCAAAAGCTCCGGCGCCATATTGGTCATCGATATTCCGAGCGGTTTCGGGCGCGATTTGGCGCGCGGGCTCAAACCTGAAGTCGGGTTCTATGTGGACGGCTCCATGCCGTTTAACGCCACCAACATCCGCGGCTACATCGGCAGCCTGATCACCGCCTACACTAAAGACCGCATCGCCGAAAGCGGGCTGCCCGTTTCGCTCAAAGCCCCCGCCGGCATCGAACCGCGCTTTATGTACAATCAGGATTTCGACAGCATCAACGCCATCGCCCCGGGCGTGATGATGCTGGTGTTGATGATGATACCCGCCATGATGTCGGCGGTCGGCGTGGTGCGCGAACGCGAAATCGGCTCTATCGCCAATTTCTACGCATCGCCCGCTGCCGTGGCGCAATATCTGATCGGCAAACAGCTTCCCTATATCGCCGTCGGTATGGTCAATTTCGCCGCCATGATGCTGATGATTATTTACCTGTTCGGCGTGCCGCTCAAAGGCTCGTTTGCCGGACTCGCCGTCGGCACGCTCTTGATGGTGTCCGCCAGTACCGCGCTGGGACTTTTGATTTCCTGCTTCGTGCGCTCCCAGCTCGCCGCCATCTTCGCCACCGCCATCATCACCATGATTCCCGCGCAAACCTATTCCGGCTTTCTCTACCCGCTGTCCACCATGGAAGGCGGCGCACTGGTTATCGGCAAAACCTTCCCGTCGTCGTGGTACTACACCGTCAGCGTCGGCAGCTTTACCAAAGGGCTGCACACTGCCGACCTGTTGCATGAATACGCCGCCATCGCCGCCTTTGCCGCCACCAGCCTGATTTTGGCGTGTGTGTTGTTGAAGAAACAGGAGAAGTGAGAGGTCGTCTGAAAATTTTTCAGACGACCCCTGTCTATACTATTCCTTCTTGAGTCAATGCCACCCGCTGCCCGAAGTCTTTCAGTTTGGAATATTGTTCAACTAATCGCGGCAAGTCGTCCAGGCTGATGATGAACATCCACATATAAATACTGACTAAATCTGCGCAGAAGTACGCGTATCAATGACCGGCGTTGCCGCACCGACCGGCAACAATCAAAAAAGCCACCAAGCCGCAGAACATGGCTTGCCAAACATTGTTGTCAATAAGCCTCCGGTTTATCCGGTAAGTGTTCCAATATTTTTACTCAAATTGGCGTGTTGTCTTTGTCGAAATGATATATGCTGATTTTTTTTTAAAGGAGCGTGCAAGATGAAAATCAAAGGATTGTTATTATTAGGAGCTATGTGTTTTGCTGCTTACGCACAGTCGGAAAGTTTGCCTCCGCTGCAAACCGTTCCGAAATTAGATGTGCAGCGTTATGCAGGACAGTGGTACGAAATCGCGCGATTGCCTATGCCTTACCAAAGTCATTGTGTATCGGATGTGACGGCGTTTTATAAGATTAAGAGCAAGGACACTATCAGCGTGACCAACCGTTGTTTGAAGGCGGATGGAACTTGGTCGTCGGCGGAAGGGCTGGCACGTGTGCAGAACGCCGAAAACACCAAGTTGAGCGTGACTTTTCTGCCCAAAGCGATTCGATGGCTACCTGTAGGCAAGGCACCTTATTGGGTGATGGCTTTGGACAGCAATTACCAATATGCGATGGTAGGACAGCCCGATAGGAAATATTTGTGGATATTGTCACGCACACCGAATATGGATGAAGCGGTATATCAAGCGTATTTGCAGCGTGCAAAAGAGCAAGGCTATGATTTATCTGCGCTTATTCATACCAAGCATAGGAAGTAAAATACTTTGGATGCATCTTTCAAAGCAAAAAAGGTGTCTGCCTGTGAACGAAACCGACAGCCTCCCGCCCATGTTTGACAGCACCGACATCCATGCGCTCTCGGCAGTGGATGCGGCGCGGGCTGAATAAGTGGGGCTTTTGATGAAACCGCTACGGAGTGGGTTTGCCGGGGATCGTAGAGGTCGTCTGAAAAACTCGATATGGGCGAGGGCGGTCTGACGGAAATCGTCAACGTCAAATGCCGCCCCGAACACATCGGCTCATGGCGCGCGACGGCAGGCATCCTGCCCGCCTACCACATGAACAAAGAACACTGGTTGAGCATCGTATTGGCGCAAACGCCCGCAGAAAATGTGTGGCGGCTGATAGACGACAGCTTCCTGCTGACACGCTAGGATTGGTTAACTTCACACATTAGATACAAGAGAACATATATCCGACATTACCCTTATCCCCGTTCAAGAACACGAAAAAGACGAGTTTATCCGCGCCTTGCAGCAGTCGTTCAGATTGGCGATGGCAGACGATTTGGACGACGGAGAAGAAGTTATCAGCCGAGAAGAAATCGAAGAATCCATGAATGCACCCAAAGCAGAGAGCTATCACATTGTTGCCGACGGCGAAAAAGCAGGCGGCGCGGTAATTGTCGTCAATGCTGAAACGGAGCGCGGTTCGTTGGATTTGCTATTTATGTTCCCGCAGAAACACGGGAGCGGCTTGGGCGGGAAAGCGTGGCGGGCGATAGAGCGGCTGCACCCCGAAGTACGCGTCTGGGAAACGCATACGCCTTATTTTGAGAAGCGCAATATCCATTTCTACGTCAATAAATGTGGCTTTAAAATCGTGGAGTTTTTCAATCCGCACCACCCCGATACCACTAGAGCGCAAGCAGCGGGGCAAGATGAAGCCTTTGAATATTTCTTCCGTTTTGAAAAAGAAATGCCGCAACAGCCGTAGAATGTGCTTTCTTGTCTTGAGCTTTTCAGACTTTATAGTGGATTAAAATTGCAATGATACGGCGTTGCCAACGCCCTTATGTACTACCCGTACACGGCGGGCGTTGCCGCCTTGTCTCATTTTTATTTTAATCCACTATATTTATTAAATTTCAGGAGAAAACATGAAAACCATAGGCATCATCGGTGGTATGAGTCCCGAAAGCACCGTGCTCTACTACCAAATCATCAACCGCGAGACCAACCGCCGTTTGGGCGGCAACCGCAGTGCCAAAATCCTGCTCGACAGCGTGGATTTTGAAGAAATCGTCCGTTTGCAGAAAAGCGGCGATTGGGCGGCGGCGGGAAACGTGTTGGCGCAAAGCGCGCGGAAGCTGGAAGCGGGCGGCGCGGATTTTTTGCTGCTCGCCACCAACACCATGCACAAAGTCGCCCCCGCCATCGAACAGGCGGCCGGCATCCCCTTGCTGCACGTCGTCGATGCCACCGCCGCCGCCATCAAACGGCAGGGCTTGTCCGCCGTCGGCCTGCTTGGCACGCGCTTTACCATGAGCGACGGCTTTTATACGGAGCGCATGGGTTCGCAGGGCGTACAAACCATAGCTCCGACCGCCGCCGAACAAGACGAAATCCACCGCATTATTTTTGACGAACTGTGTCTGAACCGCATCCGCCCCGAATCCGCACGCTACTTTTACGACGTGATAGGTCGTCTGAAAAACGAAGGCGCGCAGGGTGTGATACTCGGCTGTACCGAAATCTGCCTGCTTGTGAACGAAACCGACAGCCCGCTGCCCGTGTTCGACAGCACCGCCATCCATGCGCTCTCGGCAGTGGATGCGGCGCTGACGGAATAAGTGGGACTGCTGATTAAACTGTTACGGAGTGGGTTTGCCGGGAATCGCGGTAGAGCATGTTTTGGAGTTTTAGATTGGATGGTTTATCTGAATTGTCCAATCCCAAAAAAGATTCAAGCGGTTTTATAGTGGGTTAAATTTAAATCAGGACAAGGCGACGAAGCCGCAGACAGTACAAATAGTACGGCAAGGCGAGGCAACGCCGTACTGGTTTAAATTTAATCCACTATACCAAAAATCCCAGCCTACTATCCAAAACACCATACACAAAAGCCCCCACTATGCCCAGTCGCACCGCCACCATCCTGACCACCGCGCTCGCCCCGCTGATTTGGGGCAGCACTTATCTCGTAACCACCGAATTTCTGCCACCAGACAGGCCGTTTACTGCTGCGCTTATCCGTGTTTTACCCGCCGGGCTTTTGCTGTTGGCGTGGACGCGGCGCATACCCAAACGCGACGAATGGGCGACCGTTGTCTTGCTCGGTTTTTTGAACATCGGCTTTTTTCAAGCTATGCTGTTTGTGGCGGCGTATCGCTTGCCGGGCGGACTGGCGGCGGTATTGAGTTCGACGCAGACGCTGATGGTGCTGGTGTTCACTTGGTTAATCGGCAAAACCATGCCGCCCAAAGCGGCTTGGGCTTGGTCGGCGGCAGGGGTTTTGGGGATTGCGCTCTTGGTATTGTCGCCGCAGGCGCGCTATGACGGTACGGGGATTTTGGCGGCATTGGCGGGCGCGGCGGCGATGGCGTTGGGCGTTTATTTGTCGAAACACCGTCGCACTTCGCTGCCCGTGTTGGCGTTCACAGGCTGGCAGCTTTTTATCGGCGGCTTGTTTTTACTGCCCGTCGCCCTGCTTGCCGAACCGCCGCTTGAATCTTTAAGCCCCGCCAATATCGGAGGCTATCTGTATTTGTGTCTGTTTGGTGCCGTGTTAGCTTATGTATTGTTTTTCAGAGGAATTGCGAAACTTTCGCCTGCTGCGGTTTCATCGCTGGGACTACTCAGCCCTGTCTCAGCATTTGTCTTGGGCTGGCTGTTTTTAGGACAAAGCATGGACGCGAAATCGCTGGCAGGATTTGCGTTGGTATTGGTATCGATATTCGGGGTGCAACGTGCAGTCATGAAAAAGGTCGTCTGAAAACCCAAACTTCGGTTTTCAGACGACCTTTTTGCTTTTTAAATTCAAATCAATCTATTTAAGTTCAAATCGTACCGCTGCCTTGCGCTTTCGGTTTGGCGGCACCGAATTCCAGTTTGCTCAAGGCGGAGAGGTAGGCTTTGGAAGTGGCGACCAAAACGTCGGTATCCGCGCCTTGTCCGTTGACGACGCGGTTGCCGCGCGCCAGACGGACGCTGGTTTCGCCTTGGCTTTCCGTGCCTTGCGTTACGGCGTTGACGGAATAAATCTGTAAAGTCGCGCCGCTTTGCGCCACGCTCTCAATCGCTTTGAAAATCGCATCAACAGGGCCGGAGCCAGTGGCGGAAGCGCGTTTTTCTTCGCCTTTGATGCTGAACACGATGTCGGCACGCGGTTCTTCGCCGGTTTCGGTGCTGATTTTTTGGGAGATAAATTTGTAGCTTTCGGCGCCCATGCTGCCCATTTCGTCGGACACCAACGCGTGCAGGTCTTCATCGAAGATTTCGCGTTTTTTGTCGGCGAGTTCTTTAAAGCGGGCAAACGCGGCGTTCAGCGCTTCTTCGCTTTCCAACTCGATGCCCAAATCTGCCAGTTTGCTGCGGAACGCGCTGCGGCCGGACAGTTTGCCCAAGGTCAGGCGGTTGGTTGACCAGCCGACCGATTCGGCAGTCATGATTTCATAGGTTT
>ERZ772948.1613-NODE-1613-length-12778-cov-5.042443_pt1 | contig 12778 bp, 13 predicted proteins | sample MGYA00511945_ERZ772948 | MGnify/ENA primary metagenome ERZ772948 (study PRJEB29015, sample SAMEA2737927) | human oral metagenome | biome: human oral; feature: human-associated habitat; material: dental | place: China | collected 2141 ... | reverse complement strand
CGGATGGTTTCGACACAGCCGTTCGCTAGCGCTCACGAGCTGGCTCAACCAGCTTCGGGGAAGGCCTCGTCGCGAGTCGGCTCATCCGGTTCTTGTCCCCCGCGTCCCTCAGTCCGCGCCGAGCGACCGCAGCCACTCGGATGCCTCCTCGAACGCCTCGTCGTCGAAGCCCCGGCGCACATCGGCCGGTTGGGCGTCGGCGCGCGGATAGGAGCCGAGGAAGATCACGTCGCGGCAGATCCGCCGCAGCCCGAGGAGGGCCTCGGCGAGGCGGCGGTCGTCGAGGTGGCCCTCCGCGTCGATGGCGAAGCAGTAGCTGCCGAGGATGGTCTTGGTGGGACGCGACTCGATGCGGCACAGGTTCACCCCGCGCACCGCGAACTGCTGCAGGATCTCCAGCAGGGCGCCCGGGTGGTCCTGGTGCATGTAGGCCACCAGGGTGGTCTTGTCCGCGCCGGTGCGTTCCGGTACCCGTCCCGGGCGGGAAACCACGACGAACCGGGTCACCGCACCCGGATTGTCCTCGATGGAGTGGGCCAGCTCCTCGAGCCCGTAGAGCCGGCCCGCGACCCGCGCGCAGATGGCGGCGTCGTAGCGGGAGGCCGGATCCGCGACCTCCTTGGCCGCGCCCGCCGTGGAACCGGCCTCCGTCACCTGCGCGTCGGGGATCATCGTGGCCAGCCAGTCGCGGCACTGAGCGGCCGCGTGTCCGTGGGTGAGCACCGAGGTGACGTCGTCGAGGGTGGTGCCGGGGCGCACATAGATCCCGAACTCGACGGGAATCACCACCTCGGCAGTGACCACCAGGGGATCGCCGTCGACGAGCTTGTCCAGGGTGGCGGAAACCCCGCCCTCTACGGAGTTCTCGATCGGCACCACGACGCCGTCGACATGCCCCTGCCTGACCGCGTCCAGAGCCTCTCCGACGCTGGCGAAGGGAACGCCACCGGAGTCGTCGATGGTGAGCAGGGCCTGATGGGTGAACGTCCCCGCGGGTCCGAAATATCCGAGCACCCGCACAGGGTAGCGCCGCGCAACTTGCCGTGACCACGACCTTCCCCGCGGTGACCCCACCCGGGCATAGGGTTTTTCGAAAGCACCCGACCGGAAGAGAACACCATGGCCCCCAAACGCGCGGACAACCCCGTGATGGCGCAGGCCGCTGGGCAGGTCGAGACGAAGCACCAGCAGATCCACGACCTCCAGATCCGGCTGCAGAAACAGCTTCCCGCGCTCGCATCCCGCTGGGGAGCGAGCGAGTTCAACACGTTCCAGCACGACTACAGCCAGTTCGACTCCGAGTTCGAACGGGTGAAGCAGGGCCTCGACATGGTGCACGCCAGCCTCACCGGCCAGGCGGAGGTGCCCACCCCTCCCGCGCGCCGCGCACACCCGCAGGCCCGCCGGGCGCACCCCCAAACCCACGACCCGCAACCGCAGGCCCGCCGGGCGCGTCCCGAAACCCCCCAGCACGGATACCCGGCGTCGCTTCCCGAAGGCATCGCGGGCCTGGCCGACGCCAACGCCGAACTGAACACCCTCCTGGCGGTGCTGCGCAGCGAACTGTCGAGTTCGATGGCGCACTGGGACGACGCCGCCCGGCACGCCTGGACCACGGCACAGACCTCGTGGGACGAGTCGAACCGCCGCCAGCAGGACATCGTGGCGGGCCTCCCGGAGGCCATGACCCGCGCCCACGGATCGGGGGTCTGGTTCCCCACCACCCCGGCCGCCAGCTAGGACACACCCCCAAGGTCACCCCCGGGTGCACCGGGCCGGGGACCGGCACCTCGCCCCTGGGTCTTCGCCCCGCACCAGCAGCAGACCGCCAGGGCCACCAGGATCAGCGGAAGCCAGAACACCGGCATGTAGGCAAGGAGCAGAAGGGCGAGGAGCACTTCTTCGAGTTGCCTCAGTTGAACCATGAACAGGTATCCGAGGAAACCCGGCCAGGTGCTCCCCGTCGCCAGCGTGACCAGGGCCGGGGGAATCACCAACAGGAATCCGAGAAGCATCGAGATCATCATCGTCACCGGGCCCTGGAGGTTGTATCCCATCTGCACCAGCCCGGAGCAGAAGGCGACGATCACCGTCGCCCACACCGGGCCGAACCGTGCGCGCAGCCGGGGCAGGGCATAACCGAGGAACAGCAGATTGACCATGAACGTGATCCAGACCGGTTCCACCAGGGCCCTGATCATGAACTCGGTGGAGAAGGGATAGAACTCGCTGTCCGGGGCCGGTGTTTTTCTCCTGAGCCAATCAGCCGCGATCAGCCAGGTCCCGAGGGAGATGGCGGACATTCCGAGCCCCACCACCAATGCCCACCCCAGGTCCTTGGCCCTGAACCGTCCCACGCAACCCCGAAGGGTCGTGCCCTCGCGCCGCAGCAGCCACCACAGCACCACCAAGCCGATCGCCCCGAGAATCGACTTCCCGGTGTCGTACCAACGGGAGTCGTATCCGCTGACCTGCAGCCAGAACCCGAATCCTGCGAGCGGAAGCGTGAACGACGACAGGATCAGCAACGGCCCCCACAGCGATCCTCGGGGCCTCGCATCAATCACCATGCGAAAAGTGTGCCCGCCGCGGGGACCAGTGGTTCAGACGTGGGCCGCCAGCAGCCGGCGGGAGTTCCAGCGCTCGGCGTTCGACCAGGTGTTGCGGTGCTCCCCCTCGAGGGCGACGCCCAGCCGCGCCAGGTAGTCACGGCGAGACAGTTCCACCACCCCAAGGCTGGCCAGGTGCGGGGTGAGCCACTGCACGTCGAGCAGGTCGATGCGGGCCCGGGCGAGTTCCGCGACCAGTCTCAGTAGCGCCACCTTGGAGGCGTCGCGGCCGAGTTCGGGGTGATGGAACATGGACTCCCCCGCGAACATCCCGGCCTGGTGCACCCCGTAGAGCCCCCCGACCAGCCTGCCGTCGGAGTCCCAGGTTTCGACGCTGTGCGCGTATCCGGCCTGGTTGAGGGCGGTGTAGGCGAAGGCGATGCGGTCGTCGATCCAGCCGTCGGGGCGTTTCGGGTCGGCGCAGGCGGCCAGTACGTCGGGGAAGGCGCGGTCGACGGTGGTGGTGTAGCGGGCGGCGGTCTTGCGCAGCGACCTGGTGATGCGCAGCCCGCCGGGAAGCAGCACAGCGCGCCTCAGCGGCGACCACCACCCCATCCACTGCTCCACCGGCATGGGGAACACCCCGCAGCGGTAGGCCACCAGCGCCAGAGCGGGGTCGAATTCGTCGCTGTACCCGATCAGGTCGGAGTCCGGCCAGGCATCGGGTGAACCGAAGACGTTGTCGAGCACGGCACCCAGTCTTGCAGGGTCGCGGGTTCCCCCGTCATCGGGTGCCGGTTGCTGGTTTTATCGATCGTGGTAAAGATTTTGCTTGGTATACACAGCGAAACCTCTCACAATGACATAATGCGGGCCTGGCAGAAGGACGGTGGGAAGATTGAGTGACGCCAACGACGCCAACAACAAAGTGGTAGCTACGGCCGAGGGCCTGACATCAGATGCCTTCCACCGGCTCCTGGACCTCGCCATCACGGGTCGCGGGAAACTCCTGGGAGCCCGCACCATCGCGAACAACCAGCTCAGGCAGCGCAACGACCAGGAGGACGCCATCCGCTGGTTGTCGAACCAGCACATCGCGTTGGCCGGCGGCCAGGGATTCGCGACGAACTGGGGCGGTTTCCTGCTGTCGCTGGTGACCATCCCCGCGAACATGGCCGCGGCCGCTTTCATCCAGGCGCGGGCCGTCGCCGCCATCGCACACCTGCGCGGCTACGAACTGAACGACCCCCGGGTCCGCACCGCGATCCTCATGGTCATGCTCGGCCCGCGCGGGTCGGCGGCGCTCATCGCCTCGGGGGACCTGCCCAGTTCCGCGGCCGCCGTCGCCACCGCCCCGGCCTTCGACCCGCAGCTCGACTCCCGCGTCTCCCGGGCGCTCCTGGAGCACTCGATGAACCAAGTCGGCGGCAAGCGCCTGGGGGTGTTCCTGGCCAAGAAGGTTCCGCTGGTCGGCGGCGGAGTCGGAGCGGTCGTGGACGGCTGGTCCACGCGCTCCATCGTCCAGTACGCCCAGGAGCAGTTCGTCTCCCGCCGCCCCCGGGCCACGGGCTACGTGATCATCGTGGAGGACTGAGACGTTCCGACAGACCCGACCACCAGACCCCGATCACGGTCACCATGGTTTCGACACGCCCCACTCGCTGACGCTCGCAGGTCGGCTCAACCAGTTCGATTCAGGATGGTCCGACACGACCAGCTCACCAAGCAAGCCGGTCGGCTCAATCAGTTTCTCCTTCGCAGGTCTCAGACGTAGAGGCGCGGCACCCTGGGGGCGATCAGGCAGGGCACCTCGTAGGTGATGGTGCCCATCAGGTCGGCGAGTTCCTCCATGGTGATCTGCTCGTCGCCCTGGCGGCCGAGCAGTACCACCTCGTCGCCCACCGCGACCTGCGGTTCGCCGGGGCCGAGGTCGATCATCGTCTGGTCCATGCACACCCGGCCCGCGATCGGGCAGGAACGCCCGCCCACCAGCATGCGTCCGCGGTTGCTGAACAGCCTCGAGTAGCCGTCGCCGTAGCCGACGGGGACGGTGGCGATCCACGTGTCGCAGGGGGCGGTCCAGGTGCGGCCGTAACCGACGGTCTCCCCCTCGGGGACGCGTTTGAGGAACGAGACCCGCGACGTCCAGGTGGCGGCGGGACTCAGACCCTCCCAAGTGGTGGTGGAGTCGGCCCGGTAGCCGTAGGCGATGATCCCGGGGCGGATCAGGTTGGTGCCCGTCAGGTCATGACCCAGCACCGCCCCGGAGTTCCCGGCGTGGACGTAAGGGATCTCCCCGACGGCGCCGCGGATCTCATCCACGACGGCAAGGAACCGGGCCAGCTGGGCCCTGGTGAACTCCTCCCCCTCGGGGCAGTCGCTGATCGGCAGGTGGGTGAACACGCCCTCGAGGACCAGATTTGGACTGTTCTTGATCCGTGTGGCCAGGGCGACGGCCTCACCGGGTTGGACACCGACGCGCCGCATGCCGGTGTCGACCTTCAGGTGCACGGGGTGACGGACGCCGGCGTGTTCGGCGGCTTCCTGGGCCGCCTCCACCCCCGCGACATCACCGACGGAGATGGTCAGCCGGGCCGCGATGGCGCGCCCCAGCTCCTCCGGGAAGCAGGGCGAGAACTTCAGGGCGGGAAGCTCGACGCCCCCCTCACGGAGCTGCTCGGCCTCGGACACCTCGGCCACGCCGAGCCACTGGGCGGAGCCCACGGATTCGACGTGCCGGGCGACGGGAACTATCCCGTGCCCATAGGCGTTGGCTTTTACTGGAAGAAGGACTGCGCGACCTGGGTTGCGTTCACTCGCCAGGGCAAGATTCGCGTCGATGGCAGCCAGGTCTACGTTGAACTGGGAAGAGCACATGTCCTCATTCTGGCGCACATGCCGAGACCGCGGGGTGGCGGTGTCGGTTTCGAGTGGCAGAATGGCCCCCATGTCGAACAACCAGTGGACCGGCGCCCAGGATTGGAACGCCCAGCCCCAGCAGTCGAACGCCCAGGATTGGAACGCGCAGTCGGCCCAGGATTGGAACGCACCTGCGCAACAGCCCGCCCAGGATTGGAACGCGCCTGCGCAACAGCCCACCCAGGATTGGGGGGCATCGTCTCAGGATCAGACAACCATCCAGCCCGCAGCCCAGGACTGGAACGCGCCCGCGCAGGAACAGACCTCCGTGACCGCGGCGCAGGATTGGAACGCCCAGCCCCAGCAGTCCGTCCCGTCCGCCCCCGAATGGGGCACCCCGGGTCAGGAGAACACCGCCCAGCAGAACATGCAGGACTGGAACCAGCAGGCGGCCTGGGGTGCGGCCCAGCAGGCGCAGCCCCAGCAGCAGCAGTGGAACGACCAGCAGCAGGCAGCCCCCTACGGCGGCCCGCAGCAGTGGGGTGGACAGCAGCAGGCCCCTTCGGGTCTCGCAGCACTCTTTGATTTCGGTTTCAAAGGCAGCGTGCTCAAGAACGGCATCGGCATCATCTACCTGGTGACCGCGATCTGCTTTGCGGTCTTCGCTCTCTTCGAGCTCATCGCTGGCGTCAGTGCCAGCAGCCAATACAACGTCTTGGCCGCCTTCCGCTCCCTGCTCGTTCCGCTGGCGCTGGCCTTCGTGGGAATCATCCTGTCCCGCGCCTTCCTGGAGGGAATGGCCGCCCTGGTCAAGAAGAACGACGACAAGCAGGAGTGACACCTCCCCCCACGAACCATCAGGCCGGGCCCACAGCGGGCCCGGCCTTCTCGTTCCCGGAATATCAGAACAGCAACGCCAAGGCGGGTTCTGCGAGGATCTCGGCGACGTCGTGGAGGAACCGGGAACCCTGCTCCCCGTCGATGACCCTGTGATCGAAGGAAACGGCCAGGGTGGTGACCCAGCGCGGCACGACCCTCTCCTCCGCCCCGGCACCCACCACCCAGGGGCGGCGCTGAATGGCCCCCATGCACAGAATCGCCGATTCGTCGCCGTTGATGATGGGGGTTCCCGCATCGACCCCGAAGACACCGACATTGGTGATGGTGAAGGTGCCTCCCGCGTAGTCGGGGGGCTGGAGTTTGCCGTCGCGTGAGACGGCGACGAGCTGGTTGAGGGCCCGGCACAGCTCCAGGAGGCTGAGGTCCTGCGCGGCCTTGATGTTGGGCACCATCAGTCCCCGCGGGGTGGCGGCCGCGATACCGAGGTTCACGTCCCGGTGGTAGACGATCTCGCGGTTCTCCTCGTCCCAGGACGTGTTGAGGTCGGGGTTGCGACCCAACGCCAGACACACCGCCTTCGCGTGGATCAGCAGCGGCGAGACACGCAGCCCCGCGAACTCCCGCCGCGCCCTGAGCGCCTCGACGAACTCCATCGTGCCGGTGACGTCGGTGGTCAGCCACTCGGTGACGTGGACGTGGGTGTTGACGGAACGCACCATCGCCTCGGCGGTGACCTTGCGCACCCCCTTGATGGGAACGCGGCGTTCCCCACCACCCTCCGGGCCGCGCGGCGATCCGAATCCGTGGCTTCGCGGCCCCGGGTCCTGGAAACTGGCGGCGTCGTTGATGACCCTGCCCTGCGCGGGTTCCTCCCGGGTTGCTTCCCCCGCCGCCCGGGACCGTTCGAAGATCCACGCGGCCTCGACGTCGGCGCGGGTGATGGTGCCCTCCGGCCCGGTTCCCGCGACCTTCCCGAGATCGACCCCGAGGTCGCGCGCATACTTGCGCACCGGCGGTTTGGCCCGCGCGGACTGCGGATCGGAGGCCAGCACCAGCACCGACTCGGTGGGCGCATCACCCGTCTCCGGCAACGGATCGCCGACGGGAGCGGCGACGACCCGGCCTGCGGGATCCACGTCGTCGGGACGCCGCGACGGCTCACGGGAGGCGTAGCTCTCCCCCAACGCCTGACGGGCGGCCTCCGCATCCCGGCCGGGGGTGTTCCTGCGGCGGCGCCGCGACCTGGCGGTTTCGTCGCGAGGCCCGTAGCCGACGAGGGTTGGGGGCTCCTCCCCGCCGCCCTCGACGCCGTCCTCGATCTCGACGATGGCGGTGCCGACCTCCACCGTGACCCCCTCCGCCACCAGCAGCGACGTCACGGTCCCGGCATAGGGCGAGGGCAGTTCCACCAGCGACTTGGCGGTCTCGATCTCGACGAGCACGTCGTTGACCTCGATTTCCTGCCCGACGGTGACCCGCCAGGCGACGATCTCGGCTTCGGTGAGACCCTCACCGGGATCCGGAAGAAGGAACTGGCGTTTCATCATCACTCCTTGTCTCCCAGGCTCACCAGGCCAGGGAACGGTCGAGGGCGTCGAGGATGCGGTCCGCCGACGGCAGGAACTCGTCTTCCAGGCGCGACGGCGGGTAGGGGATGTCGTAGCCGGTGACGCGCAGCACCGGGGATTCCATGTCGTAGAACAGGTCCTCGTGGAGGCGGGCGGCGATCTCCGCGCCCAGCCCGAGAGTGCGGGGCGCCTCGTGGACGACGATGGCGCGGCGGGTGCGGCGCACCGAGGCGGCCAGGCTCACCCAGTCGATGGGCGCCAGGGATCTGAGGTCGACGACCTCCACCGACGTGCCCTCCTCGGCGGCGACGGCGGCGGCGTCCAGGCAGGTGCGCACCATCGGCCCCCACGCGATGAGGGTGGCGTCGGTTCCCTGCCGGAGGATCCCGGCCTGGTGCATGGGGGCGGGGCGCTGCTCGACGTTCACCTCCCCCTTGACGTGGTAGCGGCGTTTGGGTTCGAGAAAGATCACGGGATCCGGGGATGCGACGGCCTGTTGGATCATCCAGTGGGCGTCGTGCGGGCTGGAAGGGGTGACCACCTTCAACCCGGGGGTATGGCAGAAGTACGCCTCGGGGGATTCGGAGTGGTGCTCGACGGCCCCGATGCCGCCGCCGTAGGGGATGCGCACCACCATCGGCATCGGCTGGCGCCCGGCGGTGCGGGCGTGCAGTTTCGCGACCTGCGTGACGAGCTGGTCGAAGGCGGGGAAGACGAAACCGTCGAACTGGATCTCGGCGACCACGCGGTAGCCGCGCATCGTCAGTCCGACGGCGGTGCCGATGATTCCTGACTCCGCCAGCGGCGAGTCGATGACCCGGTTGGTTCCGAACTCCGCCTGGAGGCCCTCCGTGATGCGGAACACGCCGCCGAGTTTCCCGACGTCCTCGCCTGCGATCAGGACCTTCGGGTCGGCCTGGAGGGCGCGGCGTAGGCCCAGGTTGATGGCCTTGGCGATCGTCATGGTGCTCATGCCTGCTCCCCTGCCGCCCATTCGGCGTACTCGCGGCGCTGCGCCTCCAGGGCGACGGTGTTCTCGGCGTAGACGTTGTCGAACAGTTCATCCATGGTCAGGTCCGTCAGTTTCGGGATGGCGGCGCGGATCTCGGCTCCGAAGTCGCGGGCGTCGGCGTCGAGGGCGGCCAGCCAGGCGTCGTCGATGATCCCTTGCCGTTTCAGGTGGGTGGTCAACCGGGTGATGGGGTCGCGGCCCGCCCACTCGGCGGTTTCCTCGTCGAGGCGGTACTTGGTGGGGTCGTCGGAGGTGGTGTGGGCGCCCATCCGGTAGGTGAAGGCCTCGATGAAAGTGGGACCCTCGCCCTGGTGGGCGCGTTCCAGGGCCCAGCGGGTGACGGCGTGGACGGCCAGCACGTCGTTGCCGTCCACCTGCACCCCGGGGAACCCGAACCCCCGGGCACGCTGGAACAGCGGGATCCGCGACTGCAACGCGATGGGTTCGGAGATCGCCCACTGGTTGTTCTGGCAGAAGAAGACGACGGGGGCGTTGTAGCTGGCCGCGAACACGTAGGCCTCGTTGACGTCGCCCTGCGAGCTGGCCCCGTCGCCGTGGTAGGCGATCACGGCCGCGTTGTCGCCGTCGTCGTTGCCGACGAGGCCGTCCAGCTGCAATCCCATGGCGTAGCCGGTGGCGTGGAGGGTCTGGGAGCCGATGATGATCTGGTAGTTGCGGAACCGGTCGAGCTGGTCCCAGGCCCCGGCGTCGCAGCCCCGGAACAGGGCCAGGATCTGCTGGAAGGGCAGCCCGAGGGCGAGGAAGACGGCGTGTTCCCGGTAGGTGGGGAAGACGACGTCGCGGGCACCGAGGGCGTGGGCGGAGCCGACCTGCGCGGCCTCCTGTCCGAGGGCGGGCGGCCACAGGCCGAGTTCCCCGTGTCGCTGCAGGGCCGTGGCCTCGGTGTCGAACCGCCTTGCCAGCACCATGTCCCGCAGGTACTGGGTCAGGTCGTCGTCGGTTCCCTCGAAGGAGAACCCGGGGTTCTCGACGCGCTGCCCGTCGGGGGTCAGCAACTGCACCATGTCGTGTTTCATGACCTCTCCTAAAACCTACGCAACCGTAGCCTACGAGTACGTAGGTTTCCTCCGAAGGCCGAAAACCTACAATTCCTCCGACGAGATTTGTTGGTTCCATCCACCCGCCCTGGGAGCCACCCCACGCCCTCACATGCGACACGAGGCGCACTCGTGTCGTCTTTTTGGTCGACACGGAGTCGACGCGCGTCAATCGTTCACAGGTATTGCTCGAAGTCGGGTCGATTTTGGTCAGGTCCCGATACGAGACGTCCTGACCTCTCGCGCAGCCCCGGGGGTTGCGGGCGCCGGGGCTTCTTCGGTTGGGTTCTGTACCGGGGGTCGGCACGGCGGGCACGAATGTCGCCGTTGAACTGTAGAAAGGGAACTGCTGATGTCGCAGTGGAAGATCGTCCCCTCGGCGGTAAGGGCGGTGCTGCTGGAGGTTTCCGGGCAGCAGGAGGGCCTGGCCGCCACATTTTCCGAGAAAGACCTCGAAGCCATCGAGGCTGCCTTGTCGTGGTGCCCGGAGGTCGCTGGATACATTCCAGCCGCACTGAATCGGGTGATGGGAACCCAGAAGAAGAACCTGCACACGGTGGCGTCGCACGTGAACGCCGGAATCGTGGGCGTGGGAAATGCAACGATTTCTTACGAGCAAGCCCAACAGGAGATGGCTGACAACTTCGAGAGGGAGATGTTTAGTTCAGCAGCATCTGGGGACTTCTCGTATTTCGATCAACACGGCTACAAGGGCGAGGAGTAGGACATGCCGGGCGAAAACGCTCCAGTGGACGAAACGGGCCTGATAAACCCAGACGCCTTTCCTTGCAAACCGGAAACCCTGGATCCCGAAACGATCGATTCCGCTGGAAAATCCTTGCGCTCCATGGGCGTCGATATCGTTTCACGGACGACTGCGATCAGGGAGTCATGGTCCAGGTTACCTGCCATCTACGAGTCTCCGGAACAGGAGCAGGTGTACAGCTTGATGCTGAAAACCACCATCCCCTCCTTTGAGATCAGGGCTGCACTGGTAATATCGGGATCGGCCATCCAGGATTATGCCAGCACGATGACCACGATAAAAAAAGAGCTTCAAGACCTGGAGAAGGATGCAAGGGAATTCCGGAAAGAGGCTCAGGCCGGATACGATGAACAGGTGCCGGATTCGAGCGTCACGATTCCCCGGCCCGCCGGCGTGGGATGGATTGGTGCCGCGCCACCGTTGAAGACGGAGAAGACCGACTGGCGGCGCCATCAGCATGCCGTCGACAAGAACAACGAGTTTGTGGCGAAATACAACGCAATCTACGTGAAGATCGCTCAAGCCGTCAGCGAGTGCGCGGACAAGATCAACAAAACGGACTCGACGGTGTGCATTCCAGCTCCTCCGGCCCCCACCCTCGAAGAACTGGAGCAGATGGGGCCCATGCCTTGGGGAGCCCCCGGGGAACGTCAAGCAAAAACTGCGCTGACTCCTTCAACATGGGGGCCAGTCGGTTCCTTCAGGAGGCCTGGGACGGCACCAAACGCCTCGCCGGCTTCGACGAGCACGGCTGGAGCATTGGGAACACGTGGAACACGATCTGGAGCGGTGCGGTGGGCATCACAGACCTGGGCACATCGCTGGTCGTATCCGTTATCGTGACTCCTTTCATCGTGTGGGGAGGATACAAGCCCAGCGAATGGGAACGCGAACGCTTAGAAGTCTTCACCCGCGCCGGGTCGGACATGGTGGGCTTCGATCTCGACGCCCACTGGGCCGGAAAGGACGGCTGGCACAAGTGGACGAACGATCCCATCGCCACCGCAACCGAGCTGGGTCTCGGGTTCTTCGGAAAAGCGGCCGCTCTGAAGACCCTGGGCAAGCTCGGCCTGCTTCCCAAAATTCCACACCCGGCCACGTACCTGCGCAACCAGATTCCGAGATTCACAACCGGGCTCAAGAACTTCAACGCATCCCTCAAGGATTGGATGCACAAGGGCAACCAGAAGATCCTCGAAGGAATCGACAAACTCGGTGAGACGGCCGACAACCTGGCCAACGAGATCCGCAAGAGACACGGTCGCCAACCCGCCTACGCCGGCGCGCCCAGCAATGGACGCAGGGGAATCGCCAACAACTTCGACGTCGTCCATCACACCGCGGATCCCACACCCGGCACCGGCAAGCGCTCCGAGAACTCAGCCAAACCACGCCGAGCCACCGACGATCCCCACCCGGACGCTGGTGATCAGCAGGCTCACGGTTCCAACGGAAACGACCCCTCGGCTCCGAACTCCGCATCAGGTCGCACACCCCAGCATCTACCCCCGGGAACGAACCCTGACTACTATCCCGACGGCCTACCGCACCCGGATCCCCACATGGGCAACGAGTGGACCGGCGACACAAGACCCGGATTCGACAAGCCGCGAACCCCGACCCCGGGAGATTCCGATGGCGGCCCCGGGGAATGGCAGACCCGCAACCGCGGGATGTCCAAGGCAGCCGCCGAGTACCAGAAGCACGTCACCGGGGTCGATCACACCCTGAACGCGAACGAGAAGAGTTTCGCGATACAGGAGTACATTGTCCGCAAATCCGACGGGCAACCAGTCGACTTCGATGGCCACGTCTGGCGCAAGGACGGCAATGGAAACCCACAGGAGGTCTTCCTCGAGGCCAAAAACAAATACGGCTGGCTCTTCGGAGATTCAAAAGGATTAAAGCCAAAACGCACCCAAACCATGAACGACTTCTACGATCAAATGGGGCGCCAGCTGGAAGCAATGCCGAAGGAAGCAAAACTCGAATGGCACTTCCAAGAAAAAATCGTCGCGGACGAGGTTAGAAAAAGATTGCCTCGCACCTTTGGGGACAGAGTAAAGATATTCTACACACCAGCACCGTAGAAGACACCCAAAGCCCGACGCTATTCCACATGCGAA
>ERZ772948.1612-NODE-1612-length-12779-cov-4.099497_pt1 | contig 12779 bp, 10 predicted proteins | sample MGYA00511945_ERZ772948 | MGnify/ENA primary metagenome ERZ772948 (study PRJEB29015, sample SAMEA2737927) | human oral metagenome | biome: human oral; feature: human-associated habitat; material: dental | place: China | collected 2141 ... | reverse complement strand
GCGGTGGCGCCGCCGGAGGGCGCGGCAGCGGCGGCTCCGCCTGCCTGCACCGCCGTGGCGGCCACGCCCAGGCTGGCCAGGGCGATGAGCACGGGGGCGGTTTCTTCGCCTTGCGCGTAGAGCCAGCCCTGCCGGGCGAGGTCGCGCAGGTCGCCAATCACCAGAAAGTCGCTGATGACGCCGGCGGCCTGGCCCACGGCTTCGTCGCTTTGGCCGCTCCACACGCCTTCGGCGGCTTTGCCGGCCTGGTAGGCGAGGCTTTCGCGCCGGGCGGCGATTTCCCGCGCCAGATGCTGCGCCGCCGGATCGCCGCGCACGTAGCCATAGGCCATGAAGTAGTCGAGATACTGCGCGGCCTCGGCGTAGCGCTCTTGCGCCACCAGCTCGCGCGTGCGCGGCAGCGGGTCGGTGCGGGTGAGGGCCAGCACGGCAAGCTGTTCATGCACCGGCCCTTGCGTGAGCCACAGGGGCGCGCCCAGCAGGGCCAGGCTGATCAGGACGGCAAGAAGGCGGAGCATGGCGCAAGAGGGCAAAGCGAAGAGGGCAAAGCGTCAGGTTCTTGCTATTCGGTTCATGGCATGCAGTCCTGGTGGACATTGCGGGAACAGGCTTTTCAGCCCCCTTGAATTCGCTCCTGTTTTTGAATGCCGCGCGGCAGCGCGGTTTCAGGCGGCGGATTCAGGCCGTGAACGCCAGCGGGCGGCCCGCGCAGTCGCTGGCAAGGGTGGAGAGATCGGCAAAGAAGTCGTTGCCGGTTTTGGTGTCGTGCCAGATGCCATCTGCCCAGCGGTAGTGGAAGCCGCCAGCGCGCGCGGCCATCCAGATTTCGTGCAAGGGGCGTTGCAGGTTGATGACGAGCTGGCTGCCGTTGGCGAAGGTGAGCGTCATCAGGCCGCCCGCGCGCTGGTTGTCGATGTCGGCGTCGGTGTCTTCGTTGAGGGCGTCGCACTGCTCCTCAACACGGCGCAAAAGGGCTTCTGCCAAATCAAGGTATTCAATGTCGGTCATTACAATCATTTTTCATGAAGCAGCACGCGAATATTTTATTAATCCCGTTAATCCGCCCGATTAATCGCATATTTGCGGCCTGCGCGGCGGTTTGGCTGGCCGGCGCTTTGGCGGGCTGCGGCCAGCGCGGGCCGCTGTATTTGCCCGACACGCCGGCTGCCCGCCAGCGGGCCACGCTGCCCGAGACGCTCTGGCCTGCGGGCCATGAAGCGGCGGAACCCGCTGCCGAACCTGCCGCTGAATCTGCCGCTGAATCTGCACGCCCGGCCCTGCCGCAACCTGATTTTTCTGCCCCATGAATTCATTTCCCTTGCCCGGCGCGCCGGTTTTTCACCGCAGTGAAAACGGCGCGTTGATGATTGAAGACCTTGGCCTGGATGAGCTGGCCCAGGAGCACGGCACGCCGCTTTTCGTTTACTCGCAGGCGGCCATTGAAAGCGCGCTGTCGGCCTGGCAGCGCGGGCTGGCCGGGCGCGACGCGCTGGTGTGCTACGCCGTCAAGGCCAATTCCTCGCAGGCCATTCTCAGCTTGCTGGCGCAGGCCGGCTGCGGGTTTGACATCGTTTCGGGCGGCGAGCTGGCGCGCGCGCTGGCCGCTGGCGCGGAGCCGGAAAAAATCGTCTTTTCCGGCGTGGGCAAGACCCGCCGCGAGATGCAGGCCGCGCTGGAGGCGGGCATTGGCTGCTTCAACGTGGAAAGCGAAGCCGAGCTGCTGGCCCTCAACGACGTGGCCGCCGCCTGCGGCCTGACGGCGCCCGTGAGCATCCGCGTCAATCCTGACGTGGACGCGCGCACGCACCCCTACATCTCCACCGGCCTGCGTGACAACAAGTTCGGCATCGCCCACGGTCACGCCCTGGCCGCCTGCCAGCTGGCCGCTTCGCTGCCGGGGCTGCGCGTGGCAGGCATCGGCTGTCACATCGGCTCGCAAATCACCGAGGCCGCGCCGTATCTGGACGCGCTGGAGCGCGTGCTCGATTTGCTCGAAGCCATCGAGGCCGCCGGCGTGCCGCTGGGCCAGATTGACCTGGGCGGCGGCCTGGGCATTGCCTACGCCGATGAAACGCCCCCCGCCGCCGACGCGCTGTGCCAGCTGCTGCTGGCGCGGCTGGATGCGCGCGGCCACGGCCAGCGCCGCCTCATCGTGGAGCCGGGGCGCGCGCTGGTGGGCAACGCGGGCGTGTGCCTGACCGAGGTGCTGTACCTGAAGCCGGGCGAGGACAAGAGCTTTTGCATCGTGGATGCCGCCATGAACGACGTGCCGCGCCCCGCGCTGTATGAGGCTTTTCACCGCATCGAACCCTTGCAGGCCGCAGCCGAAGGCGCGCCCGGGCGCGTGTATGACGTGGTCGGCCCCGTGTGCGAAAGCGGCGACTGGCTGGGCCGCCGCCGCCTGCTGGCCGTGCAGCCCGGCGACAGGCTCGCCGTGTTTTCCGCCGGCGCTTACTGCATGAGCATGGCCAGCAACTACAACAGCCGCCCGCGCGCGGCCGAAGTGCTGGTCAGCGGCGACATGGCCCGCGTCATCCGCCAGCGCGAAACCATCGAAGACTTGCTGCGCGGCGAGCTGCCCTGAAAGCCTGATCGGAAAACAGGCTCCGGAAAAGGCGCGCCCGCCGCCAGGGCCGGAGGCGAGCCAGGGAGCGCGCCGGAAACAGGCCAGGCGCAGGCGGCAGGCACGAAGGGCTGAAGCAAGGCGCTTTTCGCTCCTTTATCCGTAGCAATGGGTCCTGGTGGAACCAGCGCAAAGCGGTATTTCGGCCTCTTGAATTTGCTCCTGTTTCTGATGCAATCCGGCAGGCGCTGCTCCCGCTGCCAGTGCCTGGCGCTTGCGGGCGGGCCGCAAGCCGCTTTCTACAGCGCGCGGCTGATGATGATTTTTTGCACGTCGCTGGTGCCTTCGTAGATTTGGCACACGCGCACGTCGCGGTAGATGCGCTCGACGGGAAAGTCTGCCGTCACGCCGTAGCCGCCCAGGGTCTGGATGGCGGTGGAGCACACGTGTTCTGCCGCTTCGCTGGCAAAGAGCTTGGCCATGGCGGCTTCTTTCAGGCAGGGCTGGCCTGCGTCGCGCAGGGCGGCGGCGTGCCAGATGAGCTGGCGGGCCGCTTCCAGGCGCGTGGCGCAGTCAGCCAGACGGAAGGCCACGGCCTGGTGCTCGAAGATGGGCACGCCGAAGGCTTCGCGCTCCTTGGCGTAGCGGATGGCGAACTCCAGCGCGCTGCGCGCCATGCCCACGCTTTGCGAGGCGATGCCGATGCGCCCGCCTTCAAGGGCGGACAGGGCGATCTTGTAGCCCTCGCCTTCTTCGCCAATGCGGTTCTGGCCGGGAATGCGGCAGTCTTGCAGCAGGATTTGCGCGGTGTCGCTGCTGTGCTGGCCCAGCTTGCGCTCCAGGCCAGCCACTTTCCAGCCCGGGTTGCTGGTGGGCACGATGAAGGCGCTCAGGCCCTTTTTGCCTGCGTTTTTGTCGGTGACGGCGATGACGATGGCGGCCTGGCCGTTCTGGCCGCTGGTGATGAATTGCTTGACGCCGTTGAGCGCGTATTCGCCGCCTTCGCGCGTGGCGGTGGTGCGCACGGCCGATGCGTCGCTGCCCGCGTGCGGCTCGGTCAGGCAGAAAGCGCCCAGGATGTCGCCGCGCGCGGCGGGAACCAGCCATTGCTGTTTTTGCGCCTGTGTGCCGTATTTCATGAGGATGGCGTTGTAGGGGCAGTTGGTCACGCTGATGGCGGTGCTGGTGCCGCCGTCGCCTGCGGCGATTTCTTCGAGCACAAGCGAGAGCGTCAGGTAGTCCAGCCCCGCGCCGCCGTACTCTTCGGGCACGCAAATGCCGTAGCAGCCCAGCGCGGCCAGGCCCTTGTGGGCCTGCCGGGGAAAGGTGTGATCGCGGTCCCACTGGGCGGCATGGGGCCAGAGTTCTTCCTGCGCGAAGGCGCGCACGGCGTCGCGGATCATTTTCTGGTCTTGCGTCAGCAGCATGGCTGGTCTCCTGGGTTGGTTGGGGGAAGGCGTTTTTTATGGGCGGCGCGTGCGCCTGGCAATGCCTGCAAACCCTGCCTTCGCGCCTACCATCAGGGCCGCATGCCGCACGCTTGCGCAGTGATCGCGCAGCGCTTGCGTGTCCGCGCATTCGAGAACTTGAGGAGAGTCCGGAAAATGAGCTTGTTTCAATGGCAGCCGCGCCCCATGCAGGCGCTGCAAGGCGGCGGCGTGATTGCGCCCGATGAGCGCCTGCCCTGGCCGCAGACGGCGGCAATGGGGGTGCAGCACGTGATCGCCATGTTCGGCGCAACGGTGCTGGCGCCCATCCTCATGGGTTTTGACCCGAACGTCGCCATTCTCATGAGCGGCATGGGCACGCTGCTGTTCTACCTGGTCACGGGCGGGCGGGTGCCGAGCTATCTGGGTTCGTCATTTGCCTTCATCGGCGTGGTGATTGCGGCCACGGGCTACGGCGGGCAGGGGCCGAATGCGCAGATGGCCGTGGCGCTGGGCGGCATCATGGCCTGCGGCGTCATTTACATGCTGCTGGGCGCGCTGGTGCAGGCCGTGGGCGCAGGCTGGATCGAGCGGCTGATGCCGCCGGTGGTCACCGGCTCGGTGGTGGCCGTGATCGGCCTGAACCTGGCGCGCGTGCCCATCAAGAACATGGCGCCCACGCCGTTTGACGCCTGGATGCAGGCGGCCACTTTCCTGTGCGTGGCGCTCATTGCGGTGTTTGCGCGCGGCATGCTCCAGCGCCTGCTCATCCTGGCCGGGCTGCTGGCGGCCACGGCGCTGTATGCCGTGCTGACCAACGGGCTGGGGCTGGGCGCGCCCATAGACACATCGGGCATCGCCGCCGCGCCCTGGCTGGGGCTGCCCCGTCTGGCAGCGCCAGCGTTTGACCCCAACGCCATTGCCCTCATCGCGCCGGTGGCGCTCATTCTGGTGGTGGAAAACCTGGGCCACCTCAAGGCCGTGGCGGCCATGACGGGCCGCAGCATGGACGCCCACATGGGCCGCGCCTTCATGGGCGACGGGCTGGCCACCATCCTCAGCGCCGCGTCAGGCGGCACGGGCGTGACCACGTATGCCGAAAACATTGGCGTGATGGCCGCCACGCGCATCTATTCCACCGCCGTGTTCGTCGTGGCCGCATGCATGGCGCTGCTGCTGGGTTTTTCGCCCAAGTTCGGCGCGCTCATTCAGGCCATTCCGCCTGCGGTGATGGGGGGCGTTTCCATCGTGGTGTTTGGCCTCATCACGGTGGCCGGGGCGCGCATCTGGGTGGAAAACAAGGTGAATTTCGCCGACAGCGCCAATTTGCTGACGGCGGCCATCACGCTGGTGCTGGGCACGGGCGATTTCACGCTGGGTTTTGGCCGCTTCGAGCTGGGCGGCATTGGCACGGCCACTTTCGGCGCGATCTTGCTGCACGCGCTGCTGCGCCGGGGGCGGCGCGGCCTGACGGCCAGGTAAGAGGGCGTGTGCGGCGGCAAACCGCCGTCCGCGCGCGAGCAACAAAAAAGGCAGCGCGAGGCTGCCTTTTTTGCGGAGATTCGCGGAAAGAGCGCGTCCGCTTTTCAGCGGGCCACCTTGCCGTAGCGGTTGCGGAATTTCTCGACGCGGCCGCCCATGTTGTCCACCGACTTTTGCGTGCCGGTGTAGAAGGGATGCGATTCGCTGGAAGTGTCGAGCTTGAACAGGGGCAGTTCGCGGCCATCGTCCATCTTCACGGTTTCCTTGGTGTTCACGCAGGAGCGGGTGACGAATTTGAAGCCGTTGGACAGGTCCACGAAGCAGACTTCGCGGTATTCGGGGTGGATGCCTTCGCGCATGGATGTTTCCTTTGGGCTGATGCGGCAGCCACGCTGGCCCATCCAGCGCACTTGCCGCGAAAAAACGGGGGATTCTAGGGTTTTGGGGCTGTCTGGCAAGCCGCTTCTGAAAGAGGAGCAGATTCAGGGCCGCCTGAATGCGCTTTCCCGCAATGAATACGGGGACGTTTTGCTATGAATCAAGGAGCTAATCTGACCGGGCGGGGCATTAGCCGCCCCGGCGCATCATGTCGAAGAACTCGACATTGGTCTTGGTGGCCTTCATGCTCTTGATGACCATTTCCATGGCCTCGATTTCGTCCATGTTGTACATGAACTGGCGCAGGATGCGGGTTTTTTGCAGCACGTCGGGCGGCAGCAGCAGCTCTTCGCGGCGGGTGCCGCTGCGGTTGAGCTGGATGCTGGGGAACACGCGCTTTTCATAGAGGCGCCGGTCCAGATGGATTTCACTGTTGCCGGTGCCCTTGAACTCTTCAAAAATGACTTCGTCCATGCGGCTGCCGGTGTCGATCAGCGCGGTGGCGATGATGGTGAGCGAGCCGCCTTCTTCCACGTTGCGCGCCGCGCCCAGAAAGCGCTTGGGGCGGTGCAGCGCGTTGGCGTCCACGCCGCCGGTGAGCACTTTGCCGCTGGAGGGCACCACGTTGTTGTAGGCGCGGGCCAGGCGGGTGATGGAGTCCAGCAGGATGACCACGTCTTTTTTCAGCTCGACCAGGCGTTTGGCGCGCTCGATCACCATTTCGGCCACGTGCACGTGGCGCGAGGCCGGTTCGTCAAACGTGGAGGCGATGACTTCGGCCTTGACGGAGCGCTGCATGTCCGTGACTTCTTCGGGGCGCTCGTCCACCAGCAGCACCATCATGTGGCTGTCGGGGTAGTTGGTGCTGATGGCGTGGGCGATGGTTTGCATCATCACCGTTTTGCCGCTCTTGGGCGGCGCCACGATGAGGGCGCGCTGGCCTTTGCCGATGGGGGCGATCACGTCGATGATGCGGCCCGTGATGTTTTCCTCGCCCTTGAAGTTGTCGCGCTCCAGCCGCATCAGCTCCTTCGGAAAGAGCGGCGTGAGGTTCTCGAACATGATCTTGTGCTTGTTCTGCTCGGGCGGCAGGCCATTGACCTTGTCGAGCTTGGTCAGCGCGAAATAGCGTTCGCCGTCTTTTGGGATGCGCACCTCGCCTTCGATCATGTCGCCCGTGTGCAGGTTGAAGCGGCGCACCTGGCTGGGGCTGATGTAGATGTCGTCCGTGCTGGCGGTGTAGCTGGTGTCGGGGCTGCGCAGAAAGCCGAAGCCGTCGGGCAGGATTTCCAGCACGCCGTCGGCAAAAACCTGCTCGCCGGCGCGGGCGCGCTTTTTGATGATGGCGAACATCAGCTCCTGCTTGCGCATGCGGCCGGTGTTTTCGATTTCCAGTGCCTCGGCCTGCTTGAGCACTTCGGAGACGTGCAGGGCCTTGAGTTCGTTCAGGTGCATGGAACCAGTCTGGCAGTGATTTCAGCCCGCAAGGCAGGCTGCGTGGGTTGCAAAAGAAGAAAGGGAAAGGGCGCGGCGCAATGGCGCGGGGAAAGGGCTGCGCAAGCCTGAACCGGTTGCGGCCCTGGCTCCAGTGGCGGCAGGCGTTGCTGGCCTGCTTTTGCCGCTTGCGGCGCGCAAGAAGCGCGCGGCGCGCCAGCCAGGCGCCTGGCTGGCAAGGGGCGGATTATTGCAGGAAAACCCAAAAGAAAAAGGCATGCGCCGCAACGGGCCGCATGCCTTCTGGAGGTGGCGCAAAAGCGCCAAGAGTCAGACGTGCTGATCCACCAGCGCCGTCATCTGCGCCTTGGTCATGGCGCCAACTTTGGTGGCGGCCAGCTGGCCGTTTTTGAAGACCATGAGTGTGGGAATGCCGCGAATGCCAAAACGCGCGGGCGTGGCGGTGTTTTCGTCGATGTTCATCTTCACGATCTGCAACTTGCCTTCGTAGGCGGCGGCCAGTTCGTCCAGCGCGGGGGCGATGGACCGGCACGGGCCGCACCATTCAGCCCAGAAGTCCAGCAGCACGGGCTTGTCGGACTGGAGAACGTCGGCTTCAAACGAGGCGTCGCTGGTGTGCTTGATGAGTGCGCTTGCCATGAGAAAAGGCTCCTGTGTAACGATAAAGTCATTCTATTTTTGCAGAAACTTTCGCCGCCCGTCTGCGGCCTCTTGCACAGCTCTTTTGCGGCCTCTTGCACAGCTCTTTGCCATGAACGGCATGGTTTTTTCTCCTGATTCTTCCTGTGGCGCATCTTCGGTCCCGTCCGTTTTGCCCCTCTGGCGCGAGGCGCTGGCGCGCGTGCGAGAGCACCTGGACGTATGCAAGGCGCATCCGGCCCGCAGCGTGGTGCTGCTGCCTTTCGCGCAGCTGCTGCCGGTGGCGCAAAGCCAGTGGGCCGCGCTGTATCCCGATGGTTTTGCGCCGCACTTCGAAACCACGCACACCTGGGCGCAGCGCCTGGCCTGCTTCACGCCCGGCCCGTATGACATCAGTTTCAGCGCCGCGCGCGACGCGCTCACTGCCCGCGCCCTGCTGGAAAGCGCGCGCATGGCGCTACCGCGTGATGCTGCCCGCGACGCCTTCACGCCCTTGCTGGTGCAGGCGGCTCTGCAAGTGGCTCCGCTGGCCGCCGCCGTGCCTTCGCGCCAGCGGGCGGACTGGGGCCGCTGGGCCGCCGAGGCCGTGCCTGCGCCGTCTGATGGCTGGCTGGCGCACGAAAACGCCCTGATGCGCCTGGCCCTGCGTTGGGCCGCCGCCAGCGACTACGCCACCGACGTGCTTTTTGCTGCGCGCACGCTGGAGCAAACGGATGCGCTCATTGCCTTTCATGGCGCGCAGGCCGACGAGCTGACCGGCTCGCTCATTGACTTTTTCACCCCTGAAAAAGCCATTTCCCTGCCGCTGCCCGCGCCGCCCGCGCCAGAGGCTTCATCCGCCGCAGAGCGCATCCGCCTGCACTCCGTGCCGGATGCAGAAAGCGAAGCCCGGCGCGCCGCCGCTTGCGTGCTGGCGCACCGGGCCGCCGGACGCGCGCCCGTGGCCCTGGCCAGCAGCGACCGCGCTCTCATGCGCCGCGTGCGCGCCTTGCTGGGCGAGCGCCTGAACGTGCGCGACGAAACGGGCTGGAAGCTCTCCACCACCCAGTCCGCCGCCATCCTCATGGCCGCCCTGCACGCCTGCGCCCGCCAGGCCAGCAGCGACGACGTGCTGGCCTGGCTCAAGCTCGCCCCCGCCGCCAGCGCCTGGCCCGCGCGCGCCGTGCCCGAGCTGGAAGCCTATTTGCGCCGCCATGCCGTGAGCCAGTGGCCCCAGCGCCTGCCGGAAGACGCGCCGCCCCATCTGGAGCAGGCCCTGCAAGCCATCCATGCCGCCCGCGCCGCCTGCCAGGCCCCGCGCGCCCTGCCCGCCTGGCTGACGGCCCTGCGCGATCTGCTGCAAGCCGCCGGCCAGTGGGAGCCGCTGGCGCAAGACGCCGCTGGCGCGCGCGTGCTGGAAACCCTTTTGCTGACGGACACCGCTGCCCTGCACGATTTGCCCGCCGCCCGCCAGCGCCTGAGCCTGCCCGCCTTCACCGCCTGGGCGGCTGACGCGCTGGAAGCCGCCAGCTTCATTCCGCCTGCCGCGCCCCAGCCCGATCTCATCTTGCTGCCGCTGGCGCAAGTCATGGGCCGGCCGCTTGCCGCGCTGGTGCTGCCCGGCTGCGATGAAAACCATCTGCCCCTGGCCCCCGAGCCGCCCGGCTTGTGGACGCCGCCGCAGCGCGCCCACTTGCGCCTGCCCACGCAAGCTGCGCAGCAGGCCGCCCAGCAAACCGCCTGGCAGCACGCCCTGGCCGTGCCTTGTGTGGACCTGCTCTGGCGGCAAGGCGACGAGCGCGGCCAGCCCCTGCTCGCCAGCCCGCTGGTGCGCCATCTCGCGCTGCAACTGGGGCTGAATGAAACGGCAGACGATCCCTGCTCCACCCGCGCCATTGACCCCGCGCCCACGCCGCGCCCCGCGCCGCAAGGCAGCGCCCTGCCGGTTGTCACGCTCTCGGCCAGCGCCTATGGCGACTTGCGCGCCTGCCCCTACCGCTTTTTCGCCCTGCGCCAGCTCAATCTGAAGGAAGCGCCCGAACTCGATGCCGGGCCTGACAAACGCGACTTCGGCAACTGGCTGCACGCCACGCTCCACCACTTTCATGAGCGCCTGAAAGCCGACCCGCAAGCAGACCGCCCCACCCGCGCCGCCTGGCTGGATGAAGCCGCCCAGGCCGTCACGCAAGAAAAAGCCCTGCCGGAAAGCGACTTTTTGCCTTTCTCCGCCCAGTGGCCCGCCTTGCGCGAGAGCTATCTGGACTGGCTGACGGAGCATGAAAAGCAAGGCCATCACTACGAGCGCGGCGAAGAAGATGCCGCCGCCGCCCTCGGCCCCGTCACCCTGCAAGGCCGAATTGACCGTATCGACCGCATCGACAGCGCCCCCGGCCAGCCCCCCCGGCGCCTGCTGCTGGACTACAAGACCGAAAGCCTGGACCGCACCAGGAGCCGTGTGAAAGACGCCGAAGACATCCAGCTGCCCTTTTACGCTGCCTTGCTGCCCGATGACGAAGTGCAGGCCGCCTACCTCAGCGTCAGCGAACGCGCGCCTGTCCAGACCGTCGATCAGCCCAGCCTCACCGCCTTGCGAGACGCCCTCGTGAAAGGCCTTGTGCATGACATGAGCGAAATCGCCAAAGGCGCCGCCTTGCCAGCGCTGGGCGAAGGCAGCGCCTGCACCTGGTGCGCCGCGCGCGGCCTGTGCCGCCGCGATTTCTGGAGCGAAGCGCCCGCCCCGCCCCGGCCATAGCCGCCCGCCGGAGCGGGCTGCGGCCGTTACTGGTCGATGGCGTCCATCCAGGCAAAAAGCTCATCCAGGTCGTAGTCGCCGCCGTGGGGGCGCTCCCAGGACAGGGCGAAGTCCACGACGTAGCTGCGGTTTTGCAGGGTAAGGGCGAGGATGGCGGGAATGGCCAGCGACGTGTCGCTGTCCTTGCTGCCCTGGCGTATGCGCCAGTAGCGCGCCGTCCAGCTGCCCGCCCAGCCGGCGTAGCTCATGGCGTTCATCTGGCGCACCGTGGCCTTGTCGGCGCGCAGCGCCTGGCCTTCGGGCGCGTGTTCGGCGGAATAGGCGGTGAAGTGGCGCTTGTCATGGCGGGCGTCGCCGAAAAGCTGGTTTTCGCCGCTGGACAAATCCAGCGCGTCAAACGCGGGCGGCGTTTTCATGCGGCCCAGGTGGCGCAGGTAGCGCTCAAAGTCCAGCCCGGTCACTTCCCCGTCCTTGATTTGCAGCCAGCCGAAGGACGAAAGGTTTTGCCCTTCATTCAGCGCCTTCTGCGCCGAGGCGGTCACGAGCGCGGCCAGGTAGCGGCGGAAGGTGCCTTGGCCCTCGGCGTCCAGCGTCAGCAGGCGGCCGTAGGCGTTCCTGAGGCCCAGGCTGTTGAGATAGGGCGCGAAAGTGGAGGCCAGCGCGGCGGAAACGGCCTTTTGCTCCGCATTGAGCGTGCCTGCCACGGTCTTGCGCTGCACCTTGTAGTCGAGCATCGAGATGTCGATTTTTTTGTAATCGTCGATGCCCCTGAACTGCCACTCGTAGGCCGCATCGGCGTGCTCCAGATTGGTGATGGGGCAATAGGCGGAGACGGCGAAGATGTGATCGCGCTCCTCGGCTGCGCCCGCCTCCTTCAGGGCGGCGGCGTAATCGTCATGGTTGCCGCTGGCGCCCAGCAGGGCCGAAAGCGCGCCGCCCGCGCTCGTGCCGTTGGAGATGATTTTGTCGGTGTCGCCGGGCATGCGCGAGTCGTTGTGGCGCAGCCAGCGCACGGCGGCTTTCAGATCAACGATGGCCGCCGGGGCCTTGCCGCTGGCCTGCGTGCGCCCGCGCGCGCCGGGCGAAGCCACCACGTAGCCCTTCACCAGCGCCATGGCAATGGCGTTGGGCGCATCGCTTCTGGCTCCGCCGTCCATGCCGCGCGCCGCTGGCGTGCCGGGCTTGGCGGGCATGTAGCCGCCAATCTGGTTGGGCAGGAAGATGGGCGCGGTCTTGGCGTCGTAGCGCCCCACCTGGCCGCCGTTGAAATAAGCCTCCGGAATGTAGATGTTCATCACCTGATAGTCGCTTTGCGCAGGGCGGCTCACGTAAGGCACGCCCTCCCAGGCGCGCACCGTCACGCTTTGCCCGCCCGCGCTCACCTGCTGCGTGGTGTAGCGCCCGGCGTCAAACGCCAGCGGATCGGCCGCAGGCGCGACAGAAGCAACTGGACCGGCAATGGCCTCCGGCGGCTGCCGCAGATCGCCCGCAGGCGCGGAAGAAGCCGGAGGAGCGCTCTGGCAGGCGGCCAGCGCCAAAGCGGCCAGCGGCGCAAGAAGGAAAGGCAGGCGGGGCATGGAAGCATCCTTTCAGGGTTGGGCAGACAAAAAGACGCAGGCAAGACCGCACCTTGCCGCGCCTTGCACGCATGGCAAGGGCCGCAAACCGCGCACAGACAGCTCAGGCCATGCATGGGGCAGACTCTATATAGCTCCTTTATCAATAGCATGACGTCCTAGTGGAATAAGCGCAGAAGCCCTTTTTGCCCCTTCAAATTTGCTTCTGTTTTTAATGCACCGGATCGGCCACCCCGGGCGGCCAGCGCGCCAGGCGGGCGCCGGGCCATGCGAAGCGCAGCGCCCTGCCGGGGCCTTCCTAGAATCGCCGCGCACTACAAAGGCTTTTGTCACATGTTCAGCTTTTTCCGCCGCAAGAAAACCGAAGCCGGGCCTGAAGCCGGGCCTGAAGCTGGCGCATCTTCCGCAGATGCCCCCGCAGATGCAGCCCCGGCTGCGCCCGCGCCTGAGCCGGAACCGGCCGGGCCGGCCCCGGGCTGGCTGGCCTGCCTGCGCGGCGGGGCGGGCAGCCGGCTCGTGGAGAGCCC
>ERZ772948.1604-NODE-1604-length-12813-cov-7.029237_pt1 | contig 12813 bp, 6 predicted proteins | sample MGYA00511945_ERZ772948 | MGnify/ENA primary metagenome ERZ772948 (study PRJEB29015, sample SAMEA2737927) | human oral metagenome | biome: human oral; feature: human-associated habitat; material: dental | place: China | collected 2141 ... | reverse complement strand
GCCGACCGCCTGATGGCCGCCTACCCGAACGCCGCGACCACGCACGTCACCCCCATTGACGCCGCCTGGTTCCCGGCTCTGTGCCGCTCCTACCCCAAGCCGATGCCCTTCGTCCCGATCCTGGACGACGACCTCATCCGCTGGTGGGGCCAGGACTGCCTGTGGCAGGCCCAGGACGAGCGCTACACCGCCGACCAGGTCCGCATCATCCCCGGCCCCGTCTCCGTGGCCGGCATCGACCGCGTCGACGAGCCCGTCGCTTCCCTGCTGGGCCGCTTCGAGGCCGCAGCAGCCGATCGGCTTGCTGCCTCCGGTGCCGTCGCGACGCCCGTCGCCTCGCGCCTGGGTAACGGTAAGCCCGCCGCCACCCGCGAGGAATGGCTGCGCAAGGTCCCCTTCATCTCGTGGACCGGCCACCTCATGACCAACCCGGCCTCCATCCTCGACGAGGATCGCGTGTCCCTGAACCCGACCGACACCGGTGTGGACATGGTCATCCACCTCGACACTGCGTGGGACAACGACCCTCGCGGCGCCGAGAAGCACGCGGTGCGCGAGCTGGTCTTCCCGCTGGTTCTATCCGGCGAGGACGGCGCGGTCCCGGTCATCGACGAGGCCAAGCTGCCCCAGCACATGTACGCGATGCTGGCCGCGACCGCCGGCGTGACCTCCGTTTCCGTGGCGGGCGACACGGTGGACGCGCTCCCCGTCATGGTGCCCTCGACCAAGTCGGTCTTTGGTGAGGCCCACTACTCCTTCACGCTCGCCCCGACGCTCGGCTTCGACCACGCGCAGGCCACGGGCGCTGCTCTTCCCGCGACTTTCGAGCTGGCCGCATGGGCTCCCGACGCGCTGCTGGGCCCTGCCTGGCCCGCCATCTACGCTGCCCTGGGGTCGGCCATCCACAATGACTACCCGGTCATTGAGGGCCTCCTCAACGCCGTCCACCTTGATCACTCGATCACCTTGGAGTACACGCCCGAGCAGATGCTCGCCCGCGGCTTCCACACGATCGACGTGACCAGCCACGTGGCCTCCGTCGACGAGTCCTCGTCGGGCCGCATCGTCACGGTCGCTCTCGAGCTGACCTCGAACGGTGAACGCGTGGGCGCCACGCAGGAGCGCTTCGCGATTCGCGGCCGCGCCACCGGCAACCGTGCGCCTTCGGAGGCCGCGCCCTTCGGTGGGGCCTCCATCGAGGTCGTCGATACGCCGCGGTCGGTCCTGCGTCGCGTGAGCGTTCAGGCTCCGGACGACATGACTCCGTTTGCGATCGTGTCGGGGGATTACAACCCGATCCACACGTCCTACGCGGCCGCCAAGGTCGCCGGCATGGACGCACCGCTCGTGCACGGGATGTGGCTGTCGGCAACCGCCCAGCACGCCGCCGAGGCCGTCGTCGCCTCCCAGGGCGGAGCCCAGATCGCCGGGTGGACCTACTACATGTACGGCACCGTCGACCTGAACGACGAGGTCGAGATCACGGTCGAGCGAGTCGGGCGCGTCGTCGGTGGCGGCCTCTCCCTCGAGGTGACCTGTCGCATCGATAAGCAGGTTGTATCGCGTGCGTCCGCCTACACCTTCGCCCCCAAGGTCGCCTACGTGTACCCCGGCCAGGGCATCCAGAGCGCCGGCATGGGCCTGGATGAGCGCGCCAAGTCCAAGGCCGTCGACGAGGTGTGGCGCCGCGCCGACGCGCACACCCGCTCCGCCCTCGGCTTCTCGATCCTCGCGATCGTGCGCGACAACCCCACCGAGATCGTCGCCCGCGGCGTCACCTACCGTCACCCCGAAGGCGTCCTGAATCTCACTCAGTTCACGCAGGTTGCCCTGGCGACGCTCGCGATCGGCCAGACGGCACGCCTGCGTGAGGAGGGCGTACTGGTTCCCGACGCTGCCTTCGCCGGCCACTCGCTGGGCGAGTACGACGCCCTAGCCGCGTACGCGGAAGTGTTCCCCCTCGAGACGGTCCTCGACTTGGTCTTCCAGCGCGGCTCGACAATGCACTCGCTGGTGCCTCGTGACGAGCAGGGACGGTCGAACTACCGCATGGGCGCGTTGCGTCCGGGCCAGTTTGGCGTCGACGACGCGCACGTCGTCGACTACGTTGCCTCGGTTGCGCGCTCCTCGGGCGAGTTCCTACAGATCGTCAACTTCAACCTCGCCGGACAGCAGTACGCCGTGGCGGGAACGGTTGCGGGCCTGAAGGCTCTCGAAGAGGACTCGGCACGCCGTGCTGCCGCCGCGGGCGGCAAGCGTCCGTTCATGTACGTTCCCGGCATTGACGTGCCCTTCCACTCGACGGTCCTGCGCGACGGCGTCGCGGACTTCCGCACGAAGGTCGACGAGCGGCTTCCCGAGCGGATCGATCCGGCCAAGCTCGTCGGCCGCTACATCCCGAACCTGGTGGCCCGTCCCTTTGATCTCACCCGAGAGTTCGCACAGTCCATCCTCGACGTGGTTCCCTCCGAGACGGTGCGCGAGCTGTTGGAGACCCCCGGGGCGTGGGAGGCGGCGCTGGCGGACCCGGGCCAGCTGACCCGCACGCTCCTCATCGAGCTGCTGTGCTGGCAGTTTGCCTCCCCCGTGCGTTGGATCGAGACCCAGCGCGTTCTCCTGACCGGGGACGAGGCAGCCCCCGGCGTTCCCGGCTTGGGCGTCGATCAGGTCATCGAGGTCGGCCTGGGCGGCGCCCCGACCCTGGCCAACCTGGCTGCGCGCACCCTGGGCGCCCCCGAGTTCGCCCTGTCTCGCGTTGAGGTCTTCAACGTTCAGCGCGACGAGGCCCGCGTGTACGCCACCGATGTCGCGGTGATCGAGGAGGACGAGGAGGAGGAGATCGCGCAAGCCGCTCCTGCTCCGGTTGCCGCCGAGCCGACACCCGCTCCGGTTGTGGCCGAGGCGGCTCCCGCTCCCGCGCCGAGCGGCGGACCGTCGGGCGCGGACGTGGCGGACCTGCCGTTCACCGCGTCGAGTGCGATCGTGGCTCTCCTCGCGTTGTCGGCAAAGATCCGCATCGACGAGGTCGGTGCCACCGACACGACCGAATCACTGACCAACGGCGTGTCATCGCGGCGCAACCAGCTGCTCATGGACATGTCGTCGGAGCTCGGCCTGAACTCGATCGACGGCGCGGGCGAAGCCGACGTCGCAACCCTGTCGGCCACGGTGGACAAAGCTGCCAAGGGCTACAAGCCCTTCGGTCCGGTCCTGGCCGAGGCCGTCAAGGAGCGCACCCGCAAGCTCTTCGGAGCGGCAGGCGTCAAGGCCGGTCACATCGCCGAACGAGTCACGGGGACCTGGCAGCTCGGCTCCGGCTGGGCGCATCACGTCACCGTCGAGATCGTTCTGGGTACCCGCGAGGGCGCCTCGACGCGCGACGGCGACCTGGCGACGCTGCCGCTCGACGCCCCCACGAACGCCGCCGGCGTTGACGCTCTCATCGACGCCGCCGTAGCGGCGGTCGCCGCGCGCGAGGGAGTGGCCGTGTCCCTGCCCACCGCCGGGGCCACCTCGGGCGGAGGCGTCGTCGATTCGGCGGCCCTGGACGCCTACGCGGCCTCCGTCACGGGCGAGGATGGTGTCCTGGCCAAGACGGCTCGCACGATCCTGGCGGAGCTCGGACTGAACGCGCCGGTGTCGACCGGCGAGGAGGCAGCCGACGACGCCCGCGTCCTGGACGCGGTCTCCGCCGAGCTCGGTTCCGGTTGGGTTGACCTTGTTGAGCCTCGCTTCGATGCCGCCCGCGCCGTGCTTCTCGACGACCGCTGGGCGTCGGCTCGCGAGGACATCGCACGCTTCGTCGCCGAGGGCCACCTCGCCGAGGGCGCTTCCTTCGTCGGGACGGGACGAGCGGTTGCCGACCAGGCCTCGTACTGGGCGACTCGCCTGCGTTCCGAGGGCGACGGCGAGCGCGCCGCCCGCCTCGAGCAGATCGCGGTCGATGCCCGTTCCTCCTTAGACCTGCCCTACGCGGGCGACGTTGCCGTGGTGACCGGCATGACCCCCGCCTCCATCGGTGGCGCGGTCGTGGGCGGCCTCCTCGCCGGTGGCGCGACCGTCATCGCGACTTCTTCGTCGATTTCCGCTTCGCGCCTGGCTTTCGCCAAGGAGCTGTACCGCACCCACGCCAACATGGATGCAGCCCTGTGGCTTGTTCCCGCGAACATGGCGTCCTTCCGTGACGTCGACGCACTGATCTCGTGGGTGGGTAGCGAACAGACCGAAACGCATGGTGCAACGACCGAGGTCGTCAAGCCCGCGCTTCTGCCTGATCTTTTCGTTCCCTTCGCAGCGCCTCGCGTTTCTGGAACCGTTGGTTCGGATCCTCAGGGTGCGCTCGCTCAGGAACGCCTGCTTTTGTGGAGCGTCGAGCGCGCAATCCACCTCCTCGCCGGCCTCGGCGCGGACACCGCTCCCGATCACCGCACGCACGTCCTGCTCCCGGGTTCCCCGAACCGCGGAATCTTCGGCGGCGACGGCGCGTACGCCGAGGCGAAGGCCTCCTTTGACGCGATCGCGACCCGGTGGGCGGCCGAGCCGATCTGGGGGTCGCGTGTGTCGATCGCTCACCCGCGCATCGGTTGGGTGCGCGGCACGGGCCTGATGGGCGGCAACGACCCGATGGTCGCCGCCGTCGAGGCCGCGGGAGTGCGCACCTGGTCCACCCAGGAGATGGCCGAGCAGCTGCTCGCCCTGTCCTCGGCGGACGTGCGCGCCCGGGCCGCCGAGGCGCCCGTGGACGCGGACCTGACCGGCGGCCTCGACTCCTCCATCGACCTGCGCGCCCTGCGCGCCCAGGCCGCGGCGCAGGCCGCGCCCGCCGACGACGCGGAGCCCGTGGCGACCGTGTCCGCGCTGCCCTCCCCCACCCAGACCTCCGTCACGCACGTGGACCCCGCCCAGTGGGGCGCCACGACCGCGTCCCTGGACGACACGATCGTCGTCGTCGGGCACGGCGAGGTCGGCCCGTGGGGCAGCGCCCGCACCCGCGTGCAAGCGGAGCTGGGGATCCACACGGACGGCACCGTCGAACTCACCCCGGCCGGGGTGCTGGAGCTGGCGTGGATGACCGGCCTGCTCACCTGGTCCGACACGCCCGTGGGCGGCTGGTACGACAAGGACGACCAGCTGGTCCCCGAGTCGGAGATCTTCGAGCGCTACCGCGATGAGGTCGTCGCCCGCTCCGGCGTGCGCTTCTTCCACGACGACGGGCCCCTGCACGACGGGCACACCCCCGAGGCGGCGGTGGTCTTCCTGGACCGCGACATCACTTTCACAGTCGATGACGAGGCCGAGGCCCGCTCCTACGCGGACGAGGACCCGCAGTTCTCCGTCGCCTCGCAGACCGCCTTCGGCGAGTGGCAGGTGACCCGCAAGGCGGGCGCCCAGGTGCGGGTGCCGCGCCGGGCGACCCTCAACCGGCGCATCGGCGGGCTCTTCCCCACCGACTTCGACCCGGCCCGCTGGGGCGTCCCCGCCTCGATGCTGGACTCGATCGACCCGATCGCCGTGTGGAACCTGGTGTCCGCCGTGGACGCCTTCGTCTCCGCCGGATTCAGCCCCGCCGAGCTGCTGCGCTTCATCCACCCCGCCGACCTCGCCTGCACGCAGGGCACCGGCTTCGGCGGGATGCGCTCGATGCACAAGCTGTTCGTCGACCGCTTCCTGGGCGAGGAGTACCCGCAGGACATCCTGCAGGAGACCCTGCCCAACGTGGTGGCCGCGCACACGATGCAGTCCTACATCGGCGGCTACGGCTCGATGATCAACCCCGTGGGCGCGTGCGCCACCGCAGCGGTGTCCATCGAGGAGGGCGTCGACAAGATCGCCGCCCACAAGGCGGACTTCGTCGTGGCGGGCGCGATCGACGACATCCAGGTCGAGTCGATCGTCGGCTTCGGCTCGATGAACGCGACCGCGAACTCGCAGGAGCTGCTCGACCGCGGCATCTCGCCGCGCTTCGTGTCCCGCGCGAACGACCGGCGCCGGGGCGGCTTCGTGGAGGCCCAGGGCGGCGGCACCGTGCTGCTGACCCGCGCCTCCGTGGCCGTGGAGATGGGTCTGCCGGTCCTGGCGGTGGTCGCCCACGCGCAGACCTTCGCCGACGGCGCCCACACGTCCATCCCCGCACCCGGCCTCGGCGCGCTCGCGGTGGCGCGCGGCGGCGCCTCCTCGCCGCTCGCCCGCTCCCTGGCGGCCCTGGGCGTGGGCGTCGACGACGTGGCCTTCGTGTCCAAGCACGACACGTCGACGAACGCGAACGACCCGAACGAGTCGGACCTGCACACGCGGGTCGGGCGCGCCCTGGGGCGCAGCGCGGGCAACCCGCTGCTGGTCGTGTCCCAGAAGACGCTGACGGGCCACGCCAAGGGCGGAGCCTGCGTCTTCCAAGTGGGCGGCATCATCGACGCCTTCCGCTCCGGCGTGATCCCGGCGAACATCGCGCTGGACTGCGTTGACGACAAGATGGAGCAGTACTCCCCGCTCGTGTGGCTGCGCAGTCCGCTCGACTTGTCGGCCCGAGGGCCGGTGCGCGCCGCTTTCGCGACCTCGCTGGGCTTCGGGCACGTGTCGGGCTTCCTGGCCCTGGTGCACCCGGGCGCCTTCGAAGCCGTCGTCGAGCGCGATGCGGGACCGGAGGCGCTGGCCCGCTGGCGCTCGGCCTCCGACGCGCGCCTGCGGGCGGGTTCGCGCCACTTCGAGATGGGCATGCTCGGGCACGCGCCGCTCTTCGAGCCGGTCGATGCCCGGCGCCTGCCCGACGACCCCGCCCTGGGCGCTGCTGGCGATCCGCACGAGGTGGAGGCGCAGATGCTCCTCGACCCGCGCGCGCGCCTGGGCGCCGACGGCTACTACCACCTGCCCGACCAGCAGTAGGGCGCCCGTGGCGCGCGGACTCGGCGTCGACCTGGTCCACCTGCCCGCTTTCGCGGAGCAGGTGGACCAGCCGGGCTCCCGTTTCCTCCAGGGGATCCTCACCCCCAGGGAGGCCCGTCGTGTCCGCGCGCGCGCCGCAGCCACGTGCCCGGCGGACCCGTCGTCCGCACTCGCCCGCCACGCGGGGGGCCTGTGGGCGGCCAAGGAGGCGTTCGTGAAGGCGTGGTCGGCCGCGTTGTACGCCTCTCCCCCGCCAGTGGATCCGCAGGATGTGGACTGGCGCGAGATCGAGGTCGTTTTCGATGCCTGGAACCGGCCCGCCCTGCGCTTGCACGGGCGGATCGACCGGGAGTACGCGGCCTCGTTCGGTGGGCTCCGCCCCGACCTCCTCGTGTCGATCAGCCACGACGGGGACTACGCACTCGCGGAAGTCCTCATCGGCTGATCCCATCGGCGGTGGGCTGATCCCGGCGGCGGGGCGGCTGACGGCGCCCGCACCTCGGCCGGCTCTCACCGCGCCCCGACTGCCACCGCCCTGCCTGCGGCGTCCGCTGTGACGGCGCTGCCGTCCTCGACCGGACCGCCGGGGCCCGTCGGTTTCCGCGCGGGCTCCAGGCCGCCGCCCGGATCACTGCGGTCCGTAGCGGACGAGCCAGTGACGACGTCCTCTGGACCGGGGTAGACCAGCCGGGGCGCACCCGCCCCCGGGCGCGGCCGCCGGTCTCCGTCGGAGGGACCCCGCAACGCGCCGTTTCGCGCGTTCGGCGCGCTGTCTGGTGTCTGGTGGTCGGACGCGCCCTCACTCCTCCGCGGGTCCGCTCCTTCATCGGCGGCACCGGGCCCTCCGGGCCAGGGCGCGCCCGCCCGCACCGGAGCCGCGCCTCGTTCCACTGATGCGCCCGGGTGGTCCGCTGCTCCAGGGGCAACTGCACCGGGGGCGGCTGGCGCTCCCCGTTGTCCCTCGCCGTCGGAGGCCGGCGGTCGGTCCTGCCGTTCCGCTCCACCCTGCGGCGGCACCGCGGGCGGACGGTGGGGCGACCTGAAGAACGAGGCGCAGCCCTTCGACAGGTCGTGGCCCACGGCACTCGCTGCCACAACGACTTCGCTGCGCAGCTCGCCGTCCTTGCCCACCCAGGCGTTCGCGAGGGGACGGCCCATGACGATGACCGGTTGCCCCTTCTGTATGGAGTAGCCGACGTTGTGGGCGAAAGAGTCCCACACTTGGACAGTGCACCACGTGGGCTCGTCCTCCACGTAGCTGCCCGGCCCGTCGTCCTGCGAACGCTCATAGCGCCACCTGGGGACCGCCAACCTGAACTTCGCTATGAGTTTGCCGCCACTGGTCGAGTGCATGCGGATGTCGGAGCCCACACGCCCTCTAATGCACATCATCTGGTCCTGCATGATCGTCTCCTTGTCTGCTCCGGCGCCTCCGGTCGCTCCGGCGGTCCCGGTTACTCCAGGGAAACCCATGGGCGGAACCGAGGGGAAACGGGGGACGCGCCCCTGTGGATACGGAGGCTCTCCAGCGCGCGCCTGTGCACACCGGCAGCCGTTCACAGCCCTCCGCGGTCGGAAGCACAGCGGGGAGCCAGTCTTCCGCGCTCCTCTGCATCGCCGCGGTCACCTGCGCGCCAGTAGACGGCGGGCTCAAGGTTTCATCGGGGCAGGGGCTGGCGCATTGGGGCAGGAGACGGGCCATCGGGGCAGGCCGCCCGCGCATTGGGGCAGGAAACCGGCCATCGGGGCAGGCCGCCCGCGCATTGGGGTAGGAAACGGGCCATCGGGGCAGGCAATTTGCCTACCCCAATGAGTGGTTTCCTACCCCGATACAGCCCGTCGTGCCCGAGAGCGCGCACCTGCGGTGCTCCGAGTTCCGCTTTCACAGCGAAGCCACCGCTTTCACAGCGGTACCACACTTCGCAAGTGTTATAACACTTGCGAAGTGCCGGTATCCCTTTGAATACTCCGCTTCTCTTGCAAAACTACCCGCACAGCCCCGATCGGCCCACTTCCCAAGACGAACCTCGCCAAGGCAGACCCTAGCGACCGCGCGGGACCCCGGGCCCGCCGCAACCCTCCCTGCGCGGGACCTCTCGGTGCTCTTGGCGGCCGCCAGTGCCAACCGTGAGCCGATCCCGCAACGGTCCCCCCCAACGGTCCCCCCGCGGAAGCACAACCCCTCCCGGCGGGAGATCACTCGGCGCTGGCTCGCCCGGGCGGTAGTGACACCACGGGCCGCCACCCCCTGCGCGGGATCATCCGGCGCTCTCGGCGATCCCCAGCGCCACCACATCGCGCGCGATCCGGCGCGCATCGGCCCTGCTGACAGGTGCGGACGGGAAAAGCACACGCCGGTAGTACTCGAGTTCCTGGATGGACTCGAGGATGTCCGCCAGCGCGCGGTGCCCGCCGTGCTTCTCGGGCGCCTCGGCGAAAGCGGAGCGGTACCACCTCTTGGCGAGTTCCTTGATGGAGGACACGTCGATGAGTCGGTAGTGAAGGTGGTCGATGACCGCGGGCATGTTCGCCTCGAGGAACATCTTGTCCGTGCCCACCGAGTTGCCCGCCAGCAGCGCCTTGCCCGCCTCGGGGACGAAGCGCTTGATGTAGGAGAGCACCCGCTCTGTCGCCTCCTCCATGGTCACGCCGTCCTTGAGGTCGTCCAGGAGGCCGGACTTAGTGTGCATGTCGCGCACGAAGTCGCTCATGCCCTCCAAGGCCGCGGCCGGCGGGGCGATGAGCACATCGATTCCAGGATCGACGACCGTCAGGTCGGCGCCGGTGATGACGACCGCGACTTCGATGAGCGCGTCGGCACCCACGTCGAGTCCGGTCATCTCGCAGTCGATCCACACCAAGGGGTCTTTCAGAGTAGTCACGCCAGTAGTGTAATGCGCCTTCCCGGCGGTGGCTCCGCGCGATCGGGCACCACCGGCCGTTACACTCTTCAGTGCGTTCACATCCCGAGGAGTTCCCATGGCACCCACTGATCCGCGCGCGACCACGCCCAGTGACATCCGTTCGGCGGCAGACGCCCTGCGAGGTGTTGCGGTGGTCACGAAGTTGGAGCGCTCCGAGCGCCTCTCGGACCAAACGGGCACCGATGTCCTGCTCAAACGCGAGGACCAGCAGAAGTGCCGGTCCTTCAAGGTCCGCGGAGCCTTCGCGCGCATGTCGTTGCTCACAGCCGAGGAACGGGAGCGCGGCGTCGTCTGCGCCAGCGCGGGCAACCACGCCCAGGGCGTCGCCTACTCGTGCGCGCACCTGAAGGTCCCGGGCACGATCTACTTGCCGTCGAACACGCCTTTGCAGAAGCGCCGCCGCATCGCGACGATCGGCGGGGACTGGGTCGAGCAGGTGATCGTGGACGGGACCTTCGACGCGGCCAATTCGCTGGCCCAGGAGGCCGCCGCGCAGACCGGGCGGGTCTACGTCCACCCCTACGACGACCCGATGACCATCGCGGGCCAGGGGACCATCGGCGTGGAACTGGTCGAGCAGATGCCCAGCGACACAGCGGCCGTCCTGGTGCCCGTCGGGGGCGGCGGCCTGATCGCGGGCATCGCGACGTGGCTGCGCGCTGTGCAGCCCGAGGTGGCCGTGATCGGCGTCGAGCCCGCGGGGGCCGCCTCCATGCACGCGGCGTTGGCGGCGGGAGAGCCCATGACCCTGGCGAAGGTGGACGCCTTCGTCGATGGCACAGCCGTGGGCCGCACGGGGGACGTGCCCTTCGAGGCGGCCAGGCGCTTCGTCGACCGTGTGCTGGTGGTCCCCGAGGGCGCTGTGTGCACGGAGATGCTGGAGCTGTACCAGTCCGACGGGGTGATCGCCGAGCCCGCCGGGGCGCTGGCGTCGACGGCGGCGTGCGTCTACCTCTCCGACCCGTCGGACCGCAAGGCGATCGTGGGGCGCAGTGACGGCGCCATCGTCTGCGTCGTCTCAGGAGGGAACAACGACCTGACGCGGTACGCGGAGGTGATGGAGCGCTCGCTGCGCCACGAGGGCCTGCGCCACTACTTCCTCGTGACCTTCCCCCAGCAGCCGGGGATGCTGCGCATGTTCTTGGAGGACGTGCTCGGCAGCGGGGACGACATCGTCCACTTCGAGTACACGAAGAAGAACAACCGGGAGCTCGGGCCCGCCCTGGTGGGCATCGACTTGGCCGATCCGGCGGACATCACGGGTCTGAGGCGCCGCATGGAGGCCTCTCCCCTGCACGTCGAGGAGCTGCCCCTGGACTCCGAGATCACGCGCCTGGTGATCTGACGCCCCTCCGGGCGACGGCTCTGGGCACGAGGCGGGCACCGCCGCACGGGAGCAGGCGCAATCCGGGCCCCTTCGTCGGGGAACCGGCTAGCCGCACGAGGCGGGCGCCGGGGGCGCATGCGGTTCGAGCCGCACGTGCTTCCATTCGTACAGGACGGACGGCCCGCTCGCGCCCCGGGCCCAGGCCGCCAGCATGTGGGCGCGGGCGGTCCTCTTCGCCACCACTGTCGTCTCGAACGCCTCAGGCCGCCAGCGCATGGGCGCGGGTGAGGCGCACCCGCACCGTGGGGGCGGAGTTGAAGCGGTAGCCCGCGCCCCGCACGGTGGAGATCAGGTCGGGGGCGACGGAGAGCTTCTTGCGGAGCCTGCGCACGTGCGCGTCGACGGTGCGGGACTGCAGGTCGAGGCCCGCGCCGTGCCACACGGTGGCGAAGAGCTCCTCGCGTGACACCGCGCGGTCGGCCTGCGCGGCCAGGTAGGCGAGGAGCTCGTACTCCTTGGAGGAAAGACCGGCGTCGCGCCCGTCGATGGTGACCGAGGCCCGGTCGATGTTGATGTCAATGCGCCCGGAGGACAAGTGGAGGCCGTTGAGGACGGCCAGGAAGTCCTCGAAGGAGGTGGGGCGGTCGGCGTCGGCGTTGGGGGCGGAGGGCGCAGGGGTGTTGACGAGTGCCATGGGTGTATCCGATTCTTCGGGGCCGCACTCCCACTACTGGCGTGGGCACATCACTGCGGCGGTGATTGACAGGGGTTCAGAGCGTCAATCACATACACATTCGCGACAGGGAGCCGCCCGTGGAGCAGCGCATCTGGTTCGCGAAGGTCGTCATGGCTTCAGTCTGGCGGAGGACGGCCGCACCGGCCCAACGGAGTCCACTATGCGAGACACTGTGACAGCACGATGGCCGTGGGCCCCTGCGCGGAAGGAGAGCCCGGTGTCGCCGAGGGGCGGGCCGCGGCGGAGTCCCTTCCCCCTGCGCAGAAGGGGAGTCCCGTGGGCGCCAGGAACCACCACTGTCCGATCATCCCTTCCCCCTGCGCAGAAGGGGAGTCCACGGCCGTTACCACTGTTCCCGCTAAGCGCCATGGCGGCCCCGGAGGCGCTCCCCACCGGATTGCGCACACAAGGACCCTGATTTACGCAACATGTGCCGCACACAAGGACTTGATCCTGCCCTTGTGTGCGGCGCTGTGTTTCCTAATTCCCTCCCTTGTGTGCGACATGGGGCGGGGCGGGCCGGCGCGTGCTGCCGTGCCGGTGCGCCCGGTCCGAGGCGGCGAGCGCTGCCGGTGCTGACGGCTACTGGTGCCGATGGGCGCTATCGGCGCCGCGCGCTGTCGGGCGCTGCTACGCCGACGCGAGTTGTTGGCATGAGCGCGCGTTGTCCGCACCGACGCGCGTTGTTGACACCGACGCGCGTTATATCCCCCTCGCGGTGTTGACAACCCCCTCACAATGTCGACAGCCCCCTCGCGGCGCCAATAACCCCCTCGCGGTGTCGTCGACAACCCCCTCACAATGTCGACAACCCCCTCACGGTGCCAGCAACGCGCGCCCGCGCTCGCACCACCGCGGTTCCAATGCGGCCGTTGAGGCCCCTGTCCTCCGGGTTGCGCACACAAGGACCCTGATTTACGCAAAACGCGCCGCACACAAGGGCTTGA
>ERZ772948.1603-NODE-1603-length-12815-cov-38.531270_pt1 | contig 12815 bp, 5 predicted proteins | sample MGYA00511945_ERZ772948 | MGnify/ENA primary metagenome ERZ772948 (study PRJEB29015, sample SAMEA2737927) | human oral metagenome | biome: human oral; feature: human-associated habitat; material: dental | place: China | collected 2141 ... | reverse complement strand
AACGAAGGAACCGTAAACCCCCTCATCAGCACGAGAAGCGGGAAGCTCATAAGCAGGTTTCACGTGAAACGCTGAGGATTCCGAATGTCCCGATGCTCTGTCCTGCCGTTACGATGCCAGCACTGATCGTTCTGACGGGACATTGAGGCCGGTCCGAGCAACGCCAGCCCCTGCCCTGTTCCGAGAGCGGTGTGCCTCGATGACCGTACGGCAGACGTGTCTCACCAGGGCGATGACACACGCACACCGCATCCGGTTTCACGTGAAAGCGCAGCCCCTCCGGTTACTCGTGATGGAGCGTCGTTGAGAAGAAGGCACTGATGGTGATATCCGCTTGCCGCCCTGTGAAGTGTCCAATGAGTACAGCGGTGGCTCCACTCAATAGGAGTGGAGCCACCGTTTCACGTGAAACAGAGCCGGCGTTACGGATGAACCAGTGGGTTCCTCACCAACGCGTCATACAGGTCGTCCAAGGAGCCCTCGGCCTCTGCGGCAATGGGCAGCAGGGAGGTCTCCGTCATTCCCGGAATGACGTTGACGTCGATGAACCACGGAGTCCCCTTGTCATCGAGAATGAGGTCGGTGCGCGAGAGATTGCCCAGCCCGAGAGTGGTGTGAACCGTGATAGCCGTCTTCTTCACCTTCTCGATGACCGCCTCATCCAGCCGAGCCGGCACGAAGTACTCCGAACGGCCCGGGTTGTACCGTGCATCGAAGTCATACTGCCCGTCGGTGACGACCTCAACAGGGGGAAGTGCGCGTGGCCCCTCTCCTGTGTCGACGACGGAGACCGCCAGCTCCGTCCCGGCGATGTAGCGCTCGATGAGGGCGCGCTCGTCGTAGGCGAAGCACGCCACCATCGCGGAGCGCAGCTCGTCCGCCGTCGATGCGTAGGAGACACCAAGTCCGGAGCCCCCCTGATGCGGCTTCACTACGACAGGAAGTCCCAGATGACCCGCCACGACGGTGAGAACCTCCTGGGCCCCCAGCTGACTGAAATAGGACTGTGGAAGCGTCAATGAATCAGGAGTAATCACTCCGCCGGTGCGAACACTCGCCTTGGCGGTCGGTTTGAATGAGGCCCGCTGGCAGCCGTCGGAGTGCGTGCCGACATACGGCAGTCCGAGGGAGATGAGCACATTCTGAAGCCCCCCGTCCTCCCCGGGGCCGCCGTGAACCAAGGGCCACACGACGTCGGGCCCGAAGGTCTTGAGCGATCCAATGGTGCGTGCGTCGATGTCCAGGACGAGGACGGTGTGCCCGAGGTGCTTGAGTACCTGGGCGACGCGATGCCCCGAGCGCAGGGAGATGTCGCGCTCATGGCTCAATCCGCCGGCGAGGACAGCGATACGGAGTGGAGACTGGTTCATCGTCAACCTCAGATCTGGTCGGGTGCGGGCGCGTGGACGCCCTCGGACGGATGGGGACTGTGGGTGGGCCCGAACAGGCTCAGCAGCTCGAGATCGCGGGTCACGACGCCGGAGAGCCGGCGCACCCCTTCACGGATCTCGGCGGGCTCGGGGTAGCAGAACGACAGTCGCAGGTGGTCCTGCCCTGCCCTGCCGCCGGCGTAGAAGGCCGTCCCGGAGACGTAGGCGACCAGGCTCGTGACCGCGCGCGGCAGCATGTCCTTGGCGTCGAGTCCCTCGGGAAGCCGTACCCACACGTAGAAGCCACCGTCGGGCACGTTCCAGTGGCACATGGGCAGGAACTCCTCTAGCGCCGAGACCATGGCGTCGCGCCGCTCCTGGTACATGGCCCGGAAGTCCACAATCTGCTGCTTCCAGTCGAACTGCTCCAGGTACATGGAGATCGAGAACTGACCCACCGACGACGGGCACAGGATCGCCGCCTCGGAGGCCAGCTTCATCTTCTCCCGCACGGCCGGCGGGGCCACCGCCCAGCCCACGCGGTAACCCGGGGCGAAGATCTTGGAGAAGGAACCCAGGTAGACGACGTCGTCGGGCGCGAGGGTCTTGAGCGCGGTGTAGGTCTGCCCCTCGAAGCCCAGAAGACCGTAGGGATTGTCCTCCACGATGAGGATGTGGTGGCGTCGGCAGATCTCAACGACCTGTCCACGGCGCTCCTCGGCGAGGGTCACTCCGGCGGGGTTATGGAAGTTGGGGAGGCAGTAGAAGAACTTGATACGGCGTCCTTCGCGTTCGAGGCGGACGATCGTCTCCTCCAGCGCCTCCGGGACGACGCCCCCGGCATCAATGGGCACCTGCTGCACATCGGCCTGGTAGGTCGCGAAGATCGACAGTGAGCCGACGTAGGTGGGTGCCTCGGTCAGCACGACGTCGCCGGGGTCGACGAAGAGCTCGGTGATGATGTCGACGGCCTGCTGAGAGCCGGTGGTGACGATGACGTCCTCGGGATCGGCCCTGATCCCCTCCAGGGCCATGACCTCGGTGATCTGCTCTCGTAGCCGCGGCAGTCCCTGCCCGTTCCCGTACTGCAGCGCCCGGCCGCCGTCCTCGCGGATCATCCGTGCAGTGGCCTCGGCCAGACGCTCCAGCGGGAGGTCCTTGAGGTTGGGCATGCCGCCGGCCAGGGAGACGACCTCGGGTCGGGAGGCGACGGCGAACAGGGACCGCGTCTCCGAGGCACGCAGTCCGTGGGCTCGTGCCGCATAGCTGTCCAGCCACGGGTCGAGTCGGTTGCCCTTCACCTGGTTACTGCTCTCACTCACCTGCGGTCCTTCCTTGGTCGCCACTGATGCGTCCGTGGCCCTAAGTCTGCCACGGACCCAGCCGTACTCAGCAGTCGGCGGGGGCAGGAGTATTCCGCGGTGTTTCACGTGAAACACGCTCCTCACCTCATCGCTGGGACGGCGCGCGCGCCGGACAAGGACGCGCCGCGCATCGTGGGTGCGATGCGCGGCGCGGTGAGGTGTCAGTAGCCCTACGGGCCGACCTCGGTCAGCGGGTCAGGGCCCGCTCCTCGATGAGGGCGCGCAGAGGAGCCTCCTCGTTGTCGATCGTCTCGACCTTCTGGGGCCGGGCAAGCAGATCAGCGACGACGTCGGGGGTCTCCGGCTCGCTCCCGAGCGCCTCGGCCACCGTCTGCGGGAACTTCGCGGCCTTGGCGGTCTCCATGACGAGTGTGGGGAAACCGGGCTCCATGACGCGCAGAGCGACCGTGACGCCGTCGGCCGTGTGCGGGTCGATGAGCCGGCCGGAGCGCTCGTTGACGCTGCGGATGGCCTCCAGCCGGTCAGCGTGCGTGGACGTGCCGGCCACGAAGCCGAACTCCTCGCGCAGGCGCGGGAGCTGATCGCGCAGGTCGAGCGTGCCGGTGGTCTCCAGCTCCGTCCAGCGCTGTACGAAGACCTCGGGGCCCAGCAGCGCCCAGATGAAGCGCTCCAGGTTGGAGGCCTTGGAGATGTCCATGGAGGGGCTGGAGGTGGCCAGGGTGTCCTCCGCGGAACGGGGCCGGTAGATGCCGGTGGTGAAGAACTCCTCGAGCACGTTGTTCTCATTGGTGGCCAGAATGAGGCGGCGGATCGGCACCCCCATGGACCGGGCCAGGAAGCCGGCGTAGATATTGCCGAAGTTGCCCGAGGGCACGCACACGTCGATGCGGTAGCCGGCGCGGCGCCCCTCCTCCACGGCGTCGGTGACCCGCAGCCAGGACCACACGTAGTAGACGGCCTGCGCGGCGATCCGGCCGATGTTGATGGAGTTGACGGCGCCCAGGTGATGAGCGGCCTTGAACTCCGCGTCGTTGCTCAGCGCCTTGACCAGCGCCTGGCAGTCGTCGAAGACACCGCGCACCGCGATGTTGTGGATGTTGGCGTCCTGGAGGGTGTACATCTGGGCGCGCTGCACCGGACTCATACGCCCGGCCGGCGAGAGCATGAAGACGCTGACGCCCTCCTGCCCCCTGAAGGCGTGCTCGGCCGCCGAACCGGTGTCGCCGGAGGTGGCGCCCAGAATGTTGAGCACCTGTCCGTGCTTGGCCAGCACATAGGGAATCGCCTGCCCGAGGAACTGCATGGCCAGGTCCTTGAAGGCCATTGTCGGTCCCTCGGACAGGCCCACGAGGGTCAGGCCGTCGGCGACCTCGTCAAGCCGGGTGACAGGGACGACCGGCTGTGGGAACCGCCGCGGGCCATAGGCGGCCTGGGTCAGCTCGGCCAGGTCCTCCCGGGGAATGTCGGTGGCGAACAGGCCGATGACTTCCGTGGCCAGGTCGGCGTAGCCCAAGGGCCTCCAGGCCTCGATCTGCTCGGGGCTCAGGGCTGGCAGTTGGCTGGGAACCGCAAGGCCACCGTCGGGCGCCAGGCCCGCCACAAGAACGTCCGTGAACCCCGTTGCCGCCATCTGGCCACGGGTGGAGATGTACTGGGTGTGCTGCATGTGCCGCCTTCTTGCCGTGTCGCATGACCTGATGCCGCGTGCGAATCCGGTGCGATTCTACGGGGCCGTGACGGCGGGTGACAGGTGCGGTGTCAGATGCTGTGTCAGATACGGCCTCGCTGAGGTGACGGCCCGCCCGACGACGGAACCAGACATCAGACAACCGTTGGGACAGGGCATCGGTCCCGCCGAGACGCCCGTGAGGGGCAGCACGGCGGGACCGATGCGTGAGAGTCAGAAGACAGGGCGGAGGGCCCGGGTTCAGGCCAGGACCTTCTCCACCTCGGCCTTGAAGGAGGCCTTGGGGCGCGAGCCGGCGAACTGGTGGAAGACCTCGCCGTCGCGCACCACCGCGAAGGTCGGGATGGAACGCACGCCGTAGGAGCGGGCCGTGGCCGGGTTGGCGTCCACGTCGACCTTGACGAACTTGACCTTGTCACCGAAGTCGGCGGCGACCTCGTCCACGATCGGCGCCATCTGGCGGCAGGGGCCGCACCACTGGGCCCAGAAGTCGATGACGACGGGCACCTCGGACTTGAGGACCTCCTCCTCGAAGGTGGCGTCGGTGACGGCGAGAGCCTCGGACATGATTGTTCTCCTCGAACGTTGTGGGTGGGTGAGTCAGGATGGACGGGGCCGGCGATGCGACGTCGGCAGTGCCGACTCCGCCCTGTGCTGAGTGGAGGCAGCCGGCCCTCAGGCCTGCAGAGTGGTCAGATAGTGCTCGGCGTCCAGGGCCGCTCGGCAGCCGGACCCGGCCGCCGTGATCGCCTGCTGGTAGGTGGGGTCGGCGACGTCACCGCAGGCGAAGACCCCGGGGATGCGGGTGCGCTGAGAAGGCGCTTCGACCTTGATGTAGCCGGCCTCGTCGAGCTCGAGGACGTCGGCGACGAGCTCGCTGCGCGGCACCTGTCCGATGGCGACGAACAGACCCGTGGCCTCGAGCCGGCGGCGGTCCCCGGTGACGGTGTCCTCCAGGGTGACGCCGGTCAGCGAGTCCTCACCGTCGAGCTCGACGACTCGCGAGTTCCAGGCGAAGGAGATCTTCGGGTCCTCCTGGGCGCGCTTGGCCATGACGGCCGAGGCGCGCAACTCGTCGCGGCGGTGGACCACCGTCACGGAGCGGGCGAAGCGGGTCAGGAAGGTGGCCTCCTCCATGGCCGAGTCCCCACCACCGACGACGACGATGTCCTGGTCCTTGAAGAAGAACCCGTCGCAGGTGGCGCAGTAGGACACGCCGTGGCCGGAGAGGCGCTCCTCCCCGTCGATGCCCAGGTGCCGGTACTCCGAGCCGGTGGAGATGATGACGGTGCGGGCCTCGTAGACGCCGTCAGAGGTGGTGATGCGCTTGACGTCGCCCTCCAGCTCGAGGGCGGTGACGTCCTCGTAGCGGATGTCGGCACCGAAACGCTCGGCCTGCTCCTGCATCTGGGTCATGAGCTCAGGGCCCATGATGCCCGTGACGAAGCCGGGGTAGTTCTCCACCTCGGTGGTGTTCATCAGGGCACCGCCGGCAGTCACCGAACCGGCCAGGATGACCGGATTGAGCTGGGCGCGGGCCGCGTAGATGGCAGCTGTGTAGCCGGCGGGACCGGAGCCGACGATGACGACGTCGTGAATCATGACTCTCCTGACGAGCGGATAGGGGGCCGCAGTGCGCGGCTACCTGAGGTAACTGGTTACCAGTACGGCCTGTTCCCAGGGAAGGTCCTATTTGATTGTGACCTCAGTCACTGTTGCCTTGTAGGGGAACTCGGTCGGATCACTGTTCTTGGGCAGCTGGGTCACCCTGATGACGATGGTGTCGACCTCCTGGGGGTTGTCGACCTTGAGGGTGGTGCTTCCCGAGGTGAAGGCGCCCTCGGCGAGGACCGTACCGCCGCCTGCGTTGCTGAGGTCCGTGGCGCGGATCTCAAGATGTCCGCCCTCGTTGGTTCCCTGCAAGTCGATCTCAGAGACCTTGGCGCGGCTCTTGAGCTTGATCTCGATGTCGATCGGCTGGAGCAGCTCTGGACTGCTGCTGTTGTGGGAGAACCAGGCGTGGCTCGTGTCCCCGTCAGCCAGGTACTGCTGGTTGTTGGCCTGTTGCGTGCTCAGGTTGTTGACCACGTTGACACCGGCGATCTCGGGCTTGGCCTCAGCCGGCTGTGGCGCGGGCTGCTGTCCGCCGCCGCCGTTCTCCTGGGCATTGGCCGAGGGGACGGTGTCAGCGGCCGCGCGGTCCTTGTCCGCGAAGGGGATGCCGATCGTCTGGTACACGATGTAGCTGGCCACCACGAGCAAGACGATGACCATGAGGAAGAAGGTGACCAGGACCGAGCTGGTCGTGCGCTGCTCGCGGCGAGCGGCCTCGGGGTCGATCTCCTCGTCCTCATCGTCATCGAAGGCCGGGAAGCTGCCGGTGAAGGGCTCGGCCGGGACCGGCGCCGGCCCGGGAACGGTCTCGGAGGCGGTCGACAGGACGTTCGGGATCGGGTTCGTCGGCCCGGTGACCTGGACGTAGACGTCGTCGGTGGACTGCTCCTGCGCAGCCGCCGACTCCGGCAGCTGCGGATCAGGAGCCTGCGGGGCCGGTGCTGCGGCAGCCGAGGCCGCCTCGATGACGGCAGTCTGCTCGGCCGGTGTGTCGGAGGCGGTGGGCACGACGGACGGTGCCGGCTCCGGCTGAACCGGTGCGGGTGCCGTTTGCCCCGCCGGTGCGCTGACCGTGGTGCTCTTGCCCGCACCGCTGCGCCGCAGCCGGTCCAGGACTCCGCGCGCCGCGTTGGCGACACCGGCTCCCGCGGCACTGACGGCGGCCGAGGCACCTGCGGCACCGCCACCAGTGGCGCCGCCGCTCGGCGAGGGGTGCTGGGACGAGGGGCGCTGCGCCGGCCCGGACTCGTGGTAGCCGGCCACCTGGTCCCAGGTGCCCAGTGAGCGCGCCACCTCAGCGGCGGAGATGGGGGGCTGGCTGCTCCAGGTGCGTTCGCACAGCTCGTCCAGGACCGGGTCGATTCCCGGCACGAGCGTGGAGGGCTTGACCGGGACACCGCCCAGTCGAGGTGCGGAGGGAATACCCGGCCGCTTGCCCGGCCACCGGCCGGTCAGGCCGTAGTACAGGATCTCCACTAGGGAGCGGGCGTCGGCACGGTCCGCGGCCGACGGGTCATGGCCGGCGACCCGGCTCTCCAGATCGAGGGCGGCGGCCTCAATGCCCAGGCCACTGACCTTCACCGTACCGTCGGGAAGAACGCGGATGGACTCCGGCGACAGGTTGAGGTGGTGCAGTCCCCGGCGAGCACCGGCGTCCAGCGCCTGCGCGGTCTCACCGATGATGGCGCGCGCCTGCGCCGGGGGCATGCCCCGGGAGACCAAGGAGGAGAAGGTCCTTCCGGTCAGCGGCTCGGTGACGATGACGGAGGGTTCGGCGCGCTCGACGTCATAGACCTGCTGGAGACGCTGGTCCTCGACCAGGACCGCCCTGCTGGCCGACTCCAGGACGTTGTCACGATGAAGCGTCGCGTCGGTGAGAACCAGGATCGTGACGTCTCGATCCAGGATCGTGTCGACGCCACGGTGCCTGACAATGCGCGGCAGGGTGGTGGACAGCGTTCCCAGGAGCCCGTAGCGACCACTGCCGATCGGCGTCGCCTCCGACATGCGTCTCCTTCCTTGAGATGGTTGTCCATCTGAACCAGTTGACCCCATCGTAACTGTCCGCGGGCTCCAGACCGGGGTGATGTGGCCGGTGTGGGCAGAGCTGTGTGACGAGTGGGTGGCGGAGCGCCCTGTGGCCCCCCGCGACGGGGGAATGCTGGCTGGCAGCGACGGCGGGATACTCCCGGGTGCGTCGGCTGGGACGTGCCCCGGGGTGGGCCAGTGGTGGGAGGAGCCGGCTGCGGCATCGGCGCTCGGTGGCGGCGGTGCGGCCGCAGCCTGCGAGGGTGCCGGTGGTGGCGGTGCGAGACGCTGGACGGGCTGCCCGTGGTGAGGGTGGCCCGCCGCGGCCTGCGAGGGGTGGCCGGCTGCGGGCTGGGACCCCATTTGACCCGGCTGTCCCCAGGAGCGGGTCTGGGCCTGAGCCGGTGGCGGTGGTGCGGGCGGAATCGCTTGAGCACCCCCGGAGGTGTAGCCAACAGCACCATGCGCCGTCGTCCCCGTTGAAAGACCGGAGGGGCCTGAGGTCGCCTGAGCCGGTGGCGGCGGGGGCGCAGGCGTCTGGACGGCCGCCATCTGAGCGGTCACCTGGGTCTGCGGCTGCGCCGGCGACAACCAGGCCGCCGCCGCCAGGACCGCTCGCCCGGGGGCGCCGGGCAGACGCCGACCGAGCGTGGACAGGATCCGCGAGAAGGGCCGGAAGGCGACCGTGATCTCCTCGATCCGGACAATGCGCCCCATCAGCAGGTAGATGAGTGACATGACGGTGGCGACCACGGCGATGTGTCCGAGGGCCGCGGTCATGTTGGCCAGGGAGGAGTCGGCGTCGATGTCACCGAGCATCGTGTTGAGCAGGATCCCGACGACGACCGCGGGCGCCACCGCCATGATGAGACGCAGGTGGGTGGTGACGATCTTGCGGCCGTCGAGGCTGGGCAGGTGGGAGCGCATCATGGGGATGACCACCACGCAGCCCCCGATCTGGCTGATCGTGTTGGCCGCGCCCGCCCAGGTCATCCAGTGGTTGGCCGGGGCGACGAAGTAGGCCAGGACGCACAGGATCACGGGGATGACGCCGACGACGACGTCGGCCAGCAGCAGCCGCTTGGTATCGGAGTAGGCCAGCATCACCCGCTGGGTCCCGAACCAGATGCCCTGCGGGACGATGCCCAGTGCCAGAGCGATGAGCATGGGGGCGCTGGCCTGGGCCTCGGGCAGGGAGATCGAGGGGGTGAAGAGCTGCAGGGCCGGGACGGCCAGGACGCAGATGCCCGCGGTGGCCAGCACCGTGAAGACGCCCGCCGAGCGCAGCCCCAAGGAGAGGTCCTCGCGCACGCCGGCCGCGTCCCCGGCCGCGGCCTTCTCACTCATCCGGGTGAACAGGGCCGTGATGATGGAGGTGACCACGAGGGACTGGGGCAGCATGTACACCAGGTAGGCGTTGAGCCACATGGTCGTGGAGGGCACGATGACGTTCGCGTACTCGGGCTGCTCGGAGGCCGTGACCGCGTAGGAGCCCAGGTTGGAGGTGATCCAGTTGCTCAGACTGGCCACGCCCACCCCGGCCAGCGCCCACAGGGCCACCTTGACGGTCTTGCCCAGCCCCAGGCCCCGCACCCCGAAGATGATGCGCGGCCGGAACCCGGAGCGCACCAGGGGGATGTAGAGGATCAGCGCCTGGACCGCGATGCCCAGGGTCGTCGTCGCCCCGATGAGGGTGATCCGGCCCCAGTCCCAGACCTCTGCGCTTTCACCGGCGGTGTAGCGGCCGTAGATATGGAGGTAGAACAGGATCGAGGCGATCGAGATGATGTTGTTGAGCACCGGCGACCACATGTAGGGCCCGAAGCTCGAGCGGGCGTTGAGCACCTGCCCCCACAGGGCGTACAGGCCGTAGAAGAAGACCTGCGGCATGAACCAGAACGCGAAGGCGAAGGACAGCGCTCGCCACTGCCCCTGGGCCAAGGAGTTGGCGTTGAGGGTGAAGATGAGGGGCGCGGCCGCGGTCGCGATGCACGTGACCGCCAGCATGAGCGTGGCCGCGGCGGTCAGGAGGCGGTTGACGACCTCCTCGCCGTTGCGCCGTCGCAGCGCCTGAACGATCTGCGGCACCAGGATCGCGTTGAGGATCCCGCCGATCATCATGTTGTACAGGTAGGTGGGCAGGTTGTTGGCCGTGTTGAAGGCGTCGGCGGCCCCCGACCCGGTGGCGCCCAGCGCCATGACGATCAGGGCGTTGCGCACCATGCCCAGAATGCGGGAGACCAGGGTCCCCGAGGCCATGATGGCCGAGGAGCGCGCCAGGGAGGCCTGGCTGCGCCCCTGGGAGGAGGATCGCCCGATCCGTACACGCTTGATGATGCTCATGCCGTCTCCTGTGCAGCCGGGGCCACAGCGGTGCGGCGGCCTCGTCGTACTGTCCTCACCGTACCGGTCACCACGATGGCGACCAGGACCCCGACGATGACTCCGGTACCGCGTCCCTCCCAGTCGGCGCGTACGCGCATGTTGACGGTGGTGGGGGTGCCCACGGTGGTGCCGTCGGCGGCGAGCACCTGCACCGTCAGGGCGACGTCGCCGGAGCCGACGGCCTGGATCGGCACTGTGACCTTGGCCTGCTGGTGGGCCGGGACCCGCACGGTGGTGGTGCGCGGGACCTGGAGTCGCTTGTTGTTCGAGACCAGGTAGACCTGAACCGTCACGTCCTGGTTCAGGGAGGAGGTGATGCGCACCGGCAGCTGGGCCTCGGAGCTGATGACGTTGATGGTCGACGACGGCACCGCGGCCAGCGAGGAGGTGACGCCGGCGCCGGCCGCCTCAGCATAGGGGATCTGGGCATTGCGGCTCTTGGGGTCGGAGCGCCAGGACGCTGAGGAGACCACCGTCTCCAGGCTGGTGTAGTCGCCCAGGAGGGCGGCCGGCTCGGAAAGCACTGAGGAGATCGACTGCAGGGTCGTGGCGGTACGGCCGGCGGCGGCGAGGGTGTCGGCGGACAGCTCGTCGACGTCGATCACCGTCTCCGGCGTCTCGGAGCGATCGATCCGAGAGGTGCCCTCAGCCACAGCCGAGACCTCCTGTTGGGCGCGCTCCTGGAGGGCGGACAGAGACTGGGACTGGGTCCAGGGGACTGAGCGCAGGGCGGCCACCCGCTCGCGCACGACCGATGACTGCACGGCGGAGGCGGCCCGGCGGGGCATCGCCACGACGATGTCCCGCTCCAGCGCCGGGGCCTGGCGGGCCAGGATGGCACTGTCGCTGCGCAGCAGCTGGCGGGTGTCGAGCGCGGTGGCCTGGGCGCTCTGGGTGGTCGGGGTGCCCTGATCGGAGGCAGTGGGTTTGGCGTCCTCACCGGTGAGCGCCCCCGACAGGGACTGCTCCGGGATCAGGACCGCGTGGTCCCCGGAGGCGCCCAAGCCGGAGGGGGTGTAGGTGAGGTCGTCGGACGGTGGCAAGGACTCCGGTGAGGCGATGATGGTCGAATCCGGCTGCGCCAGCGCATTGACCGTGGTGGCGTCCGTGACGCTGGAGGCCAACCAGGACACCGACGTCGGGGCCCCCACCTTGACGATGGCCGACTCCTGGGTGCGCCGTGCGGCGGTCTCGATGAGGCTCGTCTGCTGCAGGTGCGCCAGGGCCGCGGTGTCGGAGTCGCCCCATGGCAGAGCCACGAGGCTGTCGGTGTGGATGGCCCGCGCGAGAGCCGCGGAGAGCTGGATGACCTCGTTGGAGACTTGAGACGTCTTCTTGTCCGACGGCGACGTCGCGGTGCCCCCCGTCTGCGGGGACGGGGCGGCGCTCGCCGAGGGGGCCGGCGTCGACGGCGTGGTCGGGGCCGACGACGCGGAGGAGTCGGCGCTCTGGGGCGCCTGAGGGGAGGCGTCCGGCGTGGAGGGCTGGGAGCTGCTGTTGCGGGCGGCCTGCTCGAGGCTGGCCGTGGTGACACCGAGGGCCTCGATCAGTGCCGGGTCGACGGCGACCACGACGCCGTCGCCGGCCATGCTCACCAGGCCCAGGACCCGGTTGTGGATGCGACTGAGGGCCTCCGTGCGCTCCTGGGTATGCGGGGCGGACAGCACCGCCATCTCCTGAGCGGAGGCGGTCACCGGCAGGAAGACGGTCATGCGCACCGGCGCGACGGAGGTGCCGCTGTCCCACACGAGGATGCTGCGGTCCTGGGCCAGGGAGACGTCCTGGGTCGCCAGGGCGACGGAGACGCCGCGCGGCCCCCACTGGTCAGTGCTGTCCAGCGGCAGCTCGTCGGCGGGAATGGTGATGGAGAACTGGGAGACGCCCCCCGGCTGGAGGTCGTGACCCAGTGGGACCGTGAAGGGGTCGGACAGTCCCGACTCGTCGGTCCCGGTCAGCCACTTGCTCAGGCCCCGACTCGTGGCCTCCGTGGATCGCTGCACCCGCGTCACCAGGTCCGCCCCGGTGATGGTCTGAGCGGTTCCGTTGGTGATGGTGCCGGTCAGGTTGAGGTCCTGGTCGCTGTGGAGCACCTCGGGGGCCATGGCGTCGATGCTCACGGTCACCTGGTTGGTGGTCTTGTCCTTCTCCGCCGGGGCGGATGGGGCGGCCGTCGTCGAGGCCGACGTCGCGGACGGCTTCGCCAAAGCTGCCGGGGCGGCCGGGGCAATCTCAGCGGAGAGCCCGCCGGACTGCGCGAGCGGGAGTGTGCCGGAGCCCTGGTCCGCCTCGGCCACGGGCAGGGCGGCCACCGGCCACAGCACCAGGCCGGCCACCCCCAGTAGGGCGGCAATGGTCACCATCGCCCTGCTCCGCAGCCGGGAGCCCAGCGTGGTGACCACCTTCGCG